>Ga0335078_10002351_pt1 | contig 28747 bp, 21 predicted proteins | sample Lox_Sample_32_FD_206711 | JGI IMG/M metagenome (GOLD analysis project Ga0335078, IMG submission 206711) | Soil microbial communities from Loxahatchee National Wildlife Refuge, Florida, United States - Lox_Sample_3.2 | ecosystem: Environmental > Terrestrial > Soil > Wetlands | place: USA...
CCAGCTGCCCGTTGACGCCGAGGCGCAGGCCGGCGAGCGTCAGGTTGGACGGGATCGTGGCGTTCGGATCCAGGCTGATGAAGCGCGGCTGGTAGAACAGGTAGCTGAAGTTGTCGTACTGGCTCGCGGTGAACATCACGTACGACTGCGACACGCCGGTGAGCGAGCTGACGCCGAACAGCAGATAGTACTTCTGGCCGACGCCGGCGTTGAAGTTCTGCATCACCTGCGAAGCCGTGAGCGCGGTGTTATAGACCGCAGCCAGCTTGATCTCACCCAGCCACTGACGCTGCCCGCTGGTCTCGTTGCCGAGCACCAGTGCGAAAGTGCTGTCCCAGTTGGCGAGCGAGCCGCCCTTGGAGGGGTCGGCATCACCGCTGAACACGCCGTTGACGTAGATCTTCTGGCCGTTCACCGGGTCGTAGGTGAGCACGACGTGCTGCAGCGCCGCCTGCGCCGCGCCGTTGGCGGTCGTGGTGACCAGCGGCGGCATGCCGTTGGTATCGGTGACGCTCGAGCGGGCGAAGCCCTCGTACTGCTCGGCGGCCTGACCGAGGGTGGCGTCGCGCGTGGTGTTGCTGCCCGAGTAGCTGACCATCCAGGCGTTGGTCTGCGCCACGTTGGCGGGCGCGGCCCACACCTCGATCGAATACTCGCCGGATTCCTGGATCATGGTGGCGAGCTTGGAGCTCGAGCTGGTGGAGGCCTGGGCCTGGCTGCCCTGGCCGAAGATCACACCCCAGGCGCTGTCCCAGGTGACGTTGCCCGAGAGCGTGAGGTCCGCCTCCGGGGAGACGCCGCTGGTGTCATAGGCGGTGCTGCCCTGACCGGTCTCGAACATGTACTTGGCGATGAGCGAGCCCTCGAAGCGGGCGCCGCCCGAGGCGATCGTGCCCTGAGTCAGGGTGACCGCATTCGACACCACCAGGCTCGGATCGATGGGTGTCACCGGGATGCCGTTCGCGAAGGCGGTGATCTCCTGCAGCATGACCGCCGCGCTTCCCGGGCAGTCCGGCGCGCCATTGGAGCTCGCGGTCGGCCAGCAGTGGTGCAGATCGGTGGCGAGGCGCTGGTAGAAGCGCGACATGCTGGGCTGCGCGAGATTGATCTTCGGCTGCGCGGCGATGTACGCGGAATCGATGTCGGCCGGGTTGGGATCGGCGAAGTACGGCTGCTGCGGGCTGGCCGAAGTCGGGTTGTGACAGCCCGAGCAGTACTTGGTGACGATCGGGTAGATCGTGCTCTGATAGCTCGGGTTGCCGACGGTCGGATCCGCCGGGAACTGTTTGCCGCCGCCCGCGGCCTGCACCGGCGGCGCGACCAGCTGCACGGTGGTGACCGAGGAGTTGCCGGCGCCGAGCCAGTTCTGGATCCAGGTCGTCATGGTCAGCGCGCACGCCGACGGGTCGGCGACCCAGCAGTTGTGTCCACCGCCGACCTTGAGTACCAGCGTCGACTGGCTGGGGTTGGTGAGGTTCACCAGCGGCAGTGCCGCGTTGTACGCCTGGTTCACGTCGTCGGAGCGCGCGAACATCGGCGACTGCCCGCCCTGATGGTGACAGCCGCCGCAGCGGTTCGAGGGAATGATGTTCTGCCACAGGTTCACCTGGAACGCCTGAATGTCGGCGTTCTGCGCGGGCGGACCGGTGTAGGACTGTGTGGTGGAAGTCGTCTGCTGCTGGTTCACAGTCGTCGCCGCGCCCCCGGAGGAGCTGCAGGCTGCGAGTGCGGCGAGCATGACGGCCGCGGCGCCGAGTGTCAGCGCGCGGCGAATGAGAATCTTATCCATGGCGTGTTCCAAGGCGGCGTGCATCGTGGCGCTCCCTTAAGACCCCGGGCAGGCGGCGGCGGCCTGCTGAAACACCGTCTTCAGGTTGTAGCCGCCGGAAGTGAAGCTCGAGGTCATCGAGGCGACCGTGGCCAGGTCGGTACTGCTCGCCGGTGCACGGAAGCAAACCGCCTGGAAGACCTTGGTCACCTGACACTGAGCGAAGGTGGCGCTCGATTCGAGCTCCTGGCCGAGTGATTTCGCGCCGTTGCCGCTGCCGGACAGGCCGGAGGACCAGCCGAGCACCGTATTCGGGCCCTGGCGCCAGTGATTCACCCAGCTGTCATCGGGCGTTATATAGCCGAAGACGAAGTTCTGTGAGTTGATCAGATACTTCGGCTGCACCTGGCCTGCCGTATAGACCATCGCGCCCGACGTGGCGTCGAAGTTGTAGTAGGCAAAGGCCTGTGCCATCGCGTCCATGCCGCTGTGGCAGCCGACGCAGGTGTTCATGTAGATCTGGCTGTCGCCGCCCGGCGAGCGCGCCACGTCCTGGCGGACGTGGTCCGTCGGCCGCGTCGTATCGGCGAATGCGGGCAGGTCGCTGCAGAACTGGTTGATCATCGTGAAACGGAACATGGCGCGGTTGGTGCCGTTGACGAAGAACGCCGACGCCATGCCGCGCGTGGTCATGAGCCCCGCAGTGGCCGCGGTCGGTGTGCCGTAGATCGCCGACTGGGTGCCGCGCACCAGGGTCGACATGAGATTCACGCCGTTGGTCTCGGCGGTCGCGTAGTGATTGTCGTTGGCCGGTGAGGGCGCGGGCAGGCCGGAGGCGTTGCTCGTATAGAGAATGTCGGCATCGAGGGCGGTGTTGAACGGCACGTTGTCACGCACCATGCCGATCACCGTCGCAACCGAGTCGTTGAGCGGCGCGAACACCGTGGCGGCGCGGTTGGTCCACGGCATCGCCCAGTTCTTCAGCGTCACGTTGTAGAAGGTGGGCGCGCTGGTGGCGATGGCGGCCGCCGCCAGCAGCCCCGCCTGACCGGGCTGGTTGCTGATCGCCGTCGACATCTGCTGCAGTACCGCGCTTGATGGCGGCACGCCGGCGATGCGCTCGTAGATACGCTTCGCCTGCTCGTTGGGTCCCGCGTGTGCGGGCGCGAACGGCTGCGCGAGGAGTAACAGCGCCGACGCCGCGAGCGTAGCGCGCGTCGCGCAGCGACCTGTGCCTGTAGTCGTGACATTCATGGCGCTCGTCGTCTCCCTGCAATGACCCAAAAGCGCAAGCCGACTATACGGCCTGCGCCACCCCGCCCCGAATGTCTCAAGTGCCTGACGTCGCTGCTCGCCGACAGTTTTCTTGGGTGGCGTCCCCCGCAGATCATTACGCGGGGAACTGCGAGCCAGTTCACAGCGGGTACCGCGCCGAATGACTACCTAGTAGGGCCCGGGCGGCGACGCTGCGCTTAAGCTCAGCAGAACACGCGGCGAGCGCCGGTACCGTGACGGAGTGCCGCGATGTCAAAAGACATCAGGACGATTGCTAATTACGTTACATTCGCGCCCGCAGGCATTAGGGCAAATGGGTGGTGCAAGGTGCAGATGAGCGTTCGGCCGGTTCGGCCTGATTGGCAGCGCGCCCGCGCGGGGCTATCCGCGGCCGCGCTCGCGTGTGTGCTCGCATGTGTGCTCGCGGCGTGCGCCGGCAACGGCAGCGGCGGCACGGGCAGCGTCAACATCGCCGACAGCCAGGGCGGCGATCCCGCCACCGTCGACTACCCGATCTTCTACGTGAAGCGCGCCGTCCCGACCAACGCGGACGGCACGCTCAAGCAGGACGACCTGCGGGTCCTGCGCGACCTGGTGCCGGGCGCCGACCTTTACATGCGCGCCAGCGCCTCACCGAGCGCCGTCGAGACCAACATCACCCAGCGCATCACCGCCGGCGCGATGTACGACGTCAAGGACGTCGACGTGTCCCCCGACGGCAGCCGCGTGGTGTTCGCGATGCGCGGCCCGCTTACCCAGAACCAGCAGACCAAGAACCCGCCATCGTGGCGCATCTGGCAGTATGTGATCGCCACCGACACCCTCACCCCGGTGATCAATCCCGCGATCGATCCGGATCCGCTCACGGTCAACGACGTCTCGCCGCACTACCTGCCCGACGGCCGCGTGGTCTTCACCAGCACCCGCCAGACGCAATCGCAGGGTGTGCTGCTCGATGAGGGCTTCCCGCAGTTCTCCTACAACGACGAGGCACGCAAGGAGCCGGCGTTCGTGCTCGAGGTAATGAACCCGGACGGCACCGGTATTCACCAGATCTCCTTCAATCAGAGCCACGATCAGGATGCGACCGTGCTCGAGAGCGGGCGCGTGCTGTGGAGCCGCTGGGACAACTCGCCCGGGCACGACGCCATGTCGCTCTACACCTCGAATCCCGACGGTACGGATGTCGAGCTCTACTACGGCGCCAACAGCCACATGACCGGCACCGTGGCGGCGGGCACCACCACGCCCACGGTGATCGAGTTCACGCAGCCGCACGAGATGCAGAGCGGCAGCGTCATGGCGCTGATCCGCCAGTACACCGACGTCGACGACGGCGGCAACCTGGTGGTGATCGATGGCGTGCACTTCGTCGAGAACACGCAGCCGCTGCTCGCCAGCCAGGGGCTGCCGGGCCCGGCGCAGACGCCCGCGACGCTGCTGCAGAACATCTACACGATCCCCGGGCCCTCGCCCGGCGGACGCTTCAGCTCCGCCTACCCGCTCTGGGACGGCACCGGCCGCATCCTCGTCAGCTGGTCGGAGTGCCGCCTGCTCGACACCACGCAGACGCCGCCGGTGATCGTGCCGTGCACCAGCAGCGCGCTCGCGAGTCCCACTGCGCAGAGTGCCCTGCCGCTCTACAGCCTGTGGATGCTCGATCCGGCGCAGAACACCATGATGCCGATCGTGGCGCCGGTCGAGGGCGTGATGGTGACGGACGTGGTCGCCACGCAGCCCAAGCCGGTGCCCAACATCATCCAGGACCTGGTGCCGAGCGGGCAGGCCGAGACCTTCGCGAGCGCCGGTGTCGGCGTCATTGATATAAGGAGTGTCTACGACATCGACGGGCTGGCGGTGAACCCCGCCAGCGGAGCGCCGCTGAGCATCTCGGGCATCGCCGATCCGGTGCAGACGCCGCCCGACAATCGTCCGGCGCGCTTCATGCGCTTCGAGAAGGCGGTGTCGATCCCCGACAAGACTGTCGTCAACCTGTCGCAGGCTGCCTTCGGCGCCAGCAACTTCATGATGGAGATCCTCGGCTACGCGCCCATCGAGCCGGACGGCTCGGTGCACGTCGAGGTGCCGGCCAACGTTGCCTTCCGGGTGAGCGTGCTGGATGCGAACGCACGCGCCATCACGCCGCCGCAGGGCGTCTGGCTGCAGCTCGCACCCGGAGAGACGCTGTCCTGCAACGGCTGCCACAAGCCCCAGGGCGGAGCCCAGAACCCGGTGTCGCACGGTCGCCAGGGCACCTTCGCCTCGGCGTGGACCGGCGGCACCGCCGGGGTCGCCTTCCCGCACACCATCTCGACGGGACCCGCGGCCTTCATCCCGACGACGGGCGGCGAGACCATGGCGCAGGCGCGCATGGCAGTGAGTTGCGCGACCGATACGCCGCCCTGCCTGCAGATGGCGCCGAGCGTCAACGTGCTCTATACCGACGTCTGGACCAATCCGGCACAGGCGACGCCCGGTACCTCGATCACCTACAGCTATACCGATCCCACCAACCCGGTCCCGGCGATTCCGACCACCGCGCTGTGCGCCACTGCCTGGTCGGCCAACTGCCGCATCATCATCAACTATCCCGAGCACATCCAGAAGATCTGGGACGCCGTGCGCCCCGATCCGGTAAACGCCGCGCTCAGTCGCACCTGCACGCAGGGCGGCTGCCACGCCCCGGTGAATGCGATGGGCGCGGCCGCCGCGCCGGCCGCCAACCTCGATCTGACCAATAGCGTGTCCAGCACCAACCCGCCCGAGCTCACCTCGTACGCAGAGCTGCTGTTCCCCCACAACATAGTTGTTAATATGCAGACCCAGACGGTGGGTCCATTCCTGAATGCGGGCGCGGCGAACGGCGGCCTGTCGGCCCAGTTCTTCAGCCTCTTCGCAACAGGTGGGCAACATCCGGGCTGGCTGAACCCGGCGGAGCTTCGCGTGTTGTCGGAATGGCTGGATATTGGCGCACAGTACTTCAACAACCCGTTCGACCCCGCCGTACCGGTCAACTGAGTCCAGGCCGGAGTTGCTGAGGCGCACACAGCGGGCCGCGCTCGCCGCGGCGATGCTGCTCGCCCTGCTGCTGGTGCCGGCGGTGAGCGCCGCGCGCGAGTACCTGCAGCTGTTCGTCACCGAGCCGTATCTCGAGCTGCACACCGGGCCCGGGCGCGGCTACCCGGTGTTCCACTCGGTGCCGCGCGATGAGAGCGTCACCGTACTGTTCCGCCGTACCGACTGGTTCAAGGTGCGCACCGAGCGCGGCGTCGAGGGCTGGGCGGCGCAGCGCGAGATGCTGAAGACGGTGCTGGCCGACGGCTCGCCCTTCAAGTTCGAGCTCGGTGACCAGGCGGGCTTCAGCTCGCACCGCTACGAGCTCGGCATCTTCGCCGGCGAGTACGGCGGCGCCAACCTGATCTCCGCCTACTGGTCGATGTCCTTCAACCCGCAGCTGGCGCTGGAGCTTTCCGCGGGACAGTTCCTCGGCCGCTTCTCCAACGGCGAGATGGGCGATGTGGGACTCACGCACGTGATCTCGCCCGAGTCGCGCTGGTCGCCGTTCCTGATGCTCGGCACCGGGGTCGTGCACACCGAGCCGAAGGCGACTCTGGTGACCCCGTCGAACCGCACCGAACAGACCGCCTACGCGGGGGGCGGCATCCGTTACTACCTGACGCGGCGCTTCTTCCTGCGTGCGGAGTACAAGGCTCACTATATCTTCACGAAGCGCAATCAGAACGAGGAAGCCGACGAATGGAAACTTGGGTTCGCATTCTTCTTCTGACGGTGGCCTTGAGCGTGCTGCCGGGCTGCGCCACGGTGCGCCACCTGTTCCACTGGCACCACGGCGCCAAGGCCGCCCAGCCCGCCGACGGCACCACCGCCGGCAGCGACGCCGAGCAGACCCCGCCGCGCGTGATCGAGCCGCAGGTCGAGCGGCGCACCATCAAGGTGCCGCGCATCAAGAGCTCGAACGTCGAGCTCGGCCTGTTCTACGGGGCGCTGTCGATCGAGGATTTCGGCACCAATCCGGACTACGGGGTCACCGCCGCCTACCACATCACCGAGGACTTCTTCTTCCAGGGAGAGGCCGGCCGGTCGCGCGGCGGACGCACCAGTTTCGAGACTCTGAGCGGGAACATTCAGCTGCTTACCAACAATGAGAGGCGTTTCACGTATTACGACCTCTCACTCGGCTACAACTTCCTGCCAGGCGAGGCCTTCGTCGGTCGCGGCTTCGCCATGACGAGCGCTTTCTATCTCCTCGGCGGCTTCGGTGCCACCGATTTCGCCGGGGACACGAAGTTCACGGTGAACTTTGGCGCCGGCTACCGCCTGGTACCGCGGGATTGGCTGGCGGTGCACTTCACGGTGCAGGATCACGTGTTTCAGTCGAGCCTGCTCGGCACCACCAAGCTCACCAACAACCTCGAGGCGCGATTGGGTACGACCGTATTCTTCTAGTCATGAGGGACGCACGATGAGGAACCGTTTCGTAGCCATGATTGCCGCTCTCGGGCTGGCGCTGCCGGCACTGGCGGCGGACCCCACCGGCGCACCCGCGCCGCAGTTCACGCTCGGCTCGAAGGCCGGGCAGAACGTCAGCCTGGCGCAGTACAAGGGCCAGGTGGTGATGCTCAACTTCTGGGCGAGCTGGTGCGGACCGTGCCGCCAGGAGATGCCGTTGCTCGAGAGCATTTACAAAAAGTACAACAAGCTCGGGTTCACGCTGATCGGAGTCAACGTGGAGCCGGACTCGAGCGCAGCCAACGCCTGGCTGCAGCAGACCCCCGTGAGCTTTCCGATTCTTTATGATAAGGAGAGCAAGGTCAGCAAGATGTACGATGTGGCCGGCATGCCGAGCACCGTGATCATCGATCGCACCGGCAAGGTGCGGGTGCTGCACCGGGGCTACAAACCCGGCGATGAGAACGAGTATCTCGACAGCATCCGGACACTGGTGCGGGAGTAGCACGATGGACAGAGCGCGGCTGAGCGGCAGCATGAGGCGCAGGGCAGCGCGTGGCCGCGGCTCCGTGCCCATCCTGCTCGGCGCGCTCGGCGTGCTCGCGAGCTTGAGCGGCTGCGCGAGCTTCGAGCCATGGGTGAAGCCCTACGAGCGCGAGCACCTGGCCGACCCCATCATGGCCATGAGCCGCGACTCGATCGCAGCCACCTACCGCGATCATGCGTTCGAGACGCGCGAGGGCTCGCGCGGGGCCACCGGGGCGGTCGGAGGCGGCTGCGGATGCAACTGACCGCGGCGGCGCGGCAGGAGACGGGCGCTTGAGGCCGGCGGTGCCGCGTGCCGGTGCGCGCGGCGGCCGTGCGCTGTCGCCCTTCAGCCGTACTCTGCTGCTCCTGTGCGTGGTCGCGCCGGCGCTCGCCGGAGTGCTGCCCGAGGACGAGGCCGATCTCATGTACCACTCCTACCAGGGTGGCGAGATCACGGTGAACGGGCCCTCGGTGCTGATCCGCAAGAAGATCGGCGACAGCCTGGCGCTGACCGCGAACTACTACGAGGACATGATCACGAGCGCGTCCATCGACGTGAAGCTCTCGGCCAGTCCCTACAAGGAGATCCGCAGGCAGAAGAGCTTCAGCGCCGACTACCTGCACGGCAAGACCACCTACAGCGTCGGCTACATCAACAGCATCGAGCCCGACTACAAGGCCAACACGACCTACTACTCCGTCAGCCAGGACATGTTCGGCGATCTCACCACGGTGACGCTCGGCTACCGGCGCGCCTGGGATCAGATCTATCGCGACATCTGCAACGCCCCGCACCCGAACAATAGCTACTGCCCCGACATCATCAACGACCCGAGCTTCCACCAGCGGGCCGATCACCGCGGCTATACCTTCGGCGTGACGCAGATCCTGACGCGCAACATGCTGATGGCGCTCAACTACGAGATCCTCACCGACCAGGGCTATCTCGCGAACCCCTATCGCCAGATCCGCTATGTCTCCCCGGGAGGCGTCGGCTTCACGCTGGCGCCGCAGATCTACCCCGACACCCGCACCAGCAACGCCGCCTCGGTGCAGGTGAAGTACTACCTGCCGTGGCGCGCGGCGCTCACCGGCTCGTACCGTTTCTACCACGACACCTACGGCATCACCGGCAGCACGGCCGAGGCCGACTACACCTTCCCGATGTGGAAGGGCTGGATCTTCGATACCTCGCTGCGCTACTACACGCAGACCCACGCGAGCTTCTACAGCGACCTGTTCCCGTACGCCAATTATGCGAACTTCATGGCCCGCGACCGCGAGCTGGCGGCCTTCGACAGCTACACGCTGGGCGTCGGCGCCTCCTACGAGTTCACCTCCATCCCGCACGTCCCGTGGATCCACAAGAGCAGCGCCAATATCCGCTACGACCGCATGATGATCGACTACAAGGACTTCCGGGACGCGCTGCTCGCCGCCCAGTACGGCGCCGGCAGCGAGCCGCTCTACAAGCTCGACGCCAACGTCCTCGAGATCTTCCTCTCGGTCTATTACTGAGCTGAACCGCCGCTGAACTTCCGTCTACGGCGCGGAACTGCGCCCAACGGTGCGCGTCTGAGTTAAAGTCCGCACTGTCGTCATTGCTCATGCGCGCTGTCGGCAAAGGGCGACAGGCGCGCACGGAGGGGAATCGAACCATGCGCTTACCTAGCATCCGCCTGACGCTCATCCTCGGGCTCGCGTTCGCCGCGACCGGCGCGGCCGCTCACGCCCAGATGCGCGAGCAGGCGCGCCTGCTCACCGCCAGCCAGGTCCTCGATGAGCTGCGCAACTCGCGCGACCAGGCCATTCCGGACCGGCTGCTCGAGCGCGCCTACGGCATCGCCGTCATTCCCGACATGACCAAGATCGCCTGGTTCCTCGGCGGGCGGCGCGGACACGGCGTGCTGATCGTGCGCGACAAGAACGGCCGCTTCACGGATCCGGTGTTCATCACCATGACGGGCGGCAGCTTCGGCTTCCAGTGGGGCCTGCAGCTCACCGACGTCGTGCTGGTGTTCACGACCCCGAAGGGAATCGAGGGCATCAACGGCGGCAAGGTCACTCTCGGGGGCGACGCCTCGGTCGCGGCGGGGCCGGTCGGACGGCAGGCCTCTGCAGGAACCGACGCCACCTTCAAGGCCGAGGTTTATTCCTACTCGCGCAGCCGCGGCGCCTTCGTAGGGCTCGCGCTCGATGGCTCGGTGATCAGCATCGACGACCGCGCCGATGCCGATTACTACGGCAAGCCCGGAGTCGCCTCCGCCGACATCCTCTCGGGCTCGGTGCGCAGCGGCGATGACTCGACCAAGCGCTTCCTCGCGGCCGTCTCGACCAGCACCGCGGGCCAGCAGCGCCAGGCCTCCGCGGCGCCGGTCGCAGCGGCTGCGCCGCCCGCGCCGCCGGCGGCAGCGGCCTCACCGGGCGGTGCGCAGTCCTTCCCGCTCGCCGACCCCAAGCCGGGGAGCGAGCCGAAGTAGCGGCCTAAGCCGAGCCGCCCGGGCCGCCTGCCGTGGCGCCCGCGGCGGCAGGCGCCGCACCCAGCCGGCGATTGAACTCGCGCCACAGGAGCGCGAGGCTGGTGAGCGCCTGCAGGGTCACAGTGGCTACCGACAGGTACCAGACGTGAGTGAGCGTGAAGCCCGGCTGCGTCGACATCCACACGGCGGGCACGACGAAGGTCAGGAGCCGGGAGCCTGAGCTGGCGAGCGACGGCCAGGTATTGCCGAGCGCCTGGAAGAGCCCCGAGCAGGTGAACACGAGACCGGTGGCGACGAAGTTCCACGAGATGATGCGCAGGTAAGTCGCCCCGACTGCGACGACCTCCGGCTGGCGGCTGAAGAACTGGATGAACACCTCCGGCCGCCACTGACACACCAGCGTCAGCACCATCATCAGCACCGAGGAGACGAGCGCCGCGCTGCGGAAGGTCTCGCGCACGCGGGCGAATTTGCGGGCGCCGAAGTTCTGTCCCGCCACCGCGGGAGCGGCGAACGCGATCGCCATCACCGGCAGGAACAGCGCCTGCATCACACGCCCGCCGACGCCGAACCCGGCCTGCGCCCCGGGGCCGAAGCCGCGGATGACCCAGTAGATGATGCCGATGATCACGAACATCATGAAGAACTCGCCCCCCGCGGGGAGCCCCACGTTGAGAATGCGGCGGATCACGGCGCCGTGCGGTCGCCATTGCGACGCATCGAGCTTCACGTAGTGCTCGAGCCGCACGAAATAGATCCACAGGAACACCACGCCCGCGGCGACCGCGATGCTGCTCGCGAGCCCGGCCCCCGCGGTGCCGAGCGGATGATGGGTCCCCCAGCCGGCGATCAGCACCGGGGCGAGCACCGTGTTGAGGACCACGGTCAGTACCTGCACCACCATGGTCGGCTTGACGATTCCCGTGCCACGCAGCGCCGAGCCGAGCGCCACCATCGCGAACTGCAGCGCGAGCGAGGGCGTGTACCAATAGAGGAAGGCGCTGCCGGCGGCGGTGGTAGCCGCATCCGCGGCCATCGAGCGCACGTAGACGCCCCCGAGGAGCCACCCCAGGGCGAGCGTCAGCGCGCCGCAGATCACCGACAGCACCACCGATTGGTTGAAGATCAGATTGGCCTCGGCCTGGTCCTTGCGGCCGACGGCGTGCGACACCAGCGCAACGGTACCGACCCCCAGCATCTGCGTGAGCGCCAGCATGACGAACATGAGAGTGCCGGCGGTGCCGACGCCGGCGATGGCGGCATCCCCGAGGCTCGCGACGAAGTACATGTCGACGAGCAGGTACAGTGTGTTGAACAGCATGCCGATGGCCAGTGGTACCGCCATCGCGATCAGCTGCCCGGTGATCGGGCCTTCGGTCAGGTCTCGCATGCGCCTCCCCTGTGCTTCAGGGGCGCCACATTAGTGGAGGCGGGGCCGGCTTGCCACGAATTAGCGGCCTTCCCATTCCGGGAGATTGGCTTTGCCATGGGTTTGGGTCACATTGCCGCAATGAACGAGTCCGCTGTCCGCCTGAGCGGCATCCAGGCCGCCGGCCACACCGCCGTCGCCGTGCTCGCCGCCATCAGCTTCTGCCACCTGCTGAACGACATGATGCAGTCGCTCCTGCCGGCGCTGTATCCGATGCTGAAGAGCAGCTATCACATGAGCTTCGGGCAGATCGGGCTCCTGACCTTCACCTTCCAGTTCACCGCCTCGATCCTGCAGCCGCTGGTCGGCGCGATGGCCGACCGCACCCCCCGCCCCTACTCGCTCGCCACCGGCATGGCCTTCTCGCTCGCGGGGCTGCTGCTGCTCGCCTTCGCCGCCAGCTATGCGCTGTTGCTCGTAGCCGCGGCGCTGATCGGCACCGGCTCCTCGGTCTTTCACCCCGAGTCCTCGCGCGTCGCGCGCATGGCCTCGGGAGGCAGACACGGACTCGCACAATCGGTATTCCAGGTCGGCGGCAATCTCGGCTCCTCCTGCGGACCGCTGCTCGCCGCCTTCATCGTGCTGCCCTACGGCCAGTCGAGCGTCGCCTGGTTCTCGGCGGTCGCGCTCCTCGGCATGTTCGTGCTGTTCAACGTCGGTCACTGGTACAAGACGCACGGCATCACACGCCTCGCGCACGCAGCGCGTACCCGCGCGATCCACGCCTCACCGCGGCGCGTGGCGGGCGCGATCGGCGTGCTGCTGGCGCTCATCTTCTCGAAGTACTTCTATCTCGCCAGCATCACGAGCTACTACACGTTTTATCTCATCGACCACTTCCAGCAGTCGGTGCGCAGCGCGCAGCTGCACCTGTTCGTGTTCCTGGCGGCGGCCGCGGTCGGCGGCTTCGTCGGCGGGCCCGTGGGCGATCGCATTGGCGCCAAGAAGATCATCTGGATATCCATCCTCGGCGTGTTGCCCTTCACGCTGCTGCTGCCGCACGCCAATCTCCTCTGGACCACGCTGCTCAGCGTGCCGATCGGACTCATCATCGCCTCGGCCTTTCCGGCGATCGTGGTCTATGCTCAGGATCTGCTCCCCGGGCGCACCGGAGCGGTGGCGGGACTGTTCTTCGGGCTGGCTTTCGGCATGGGCAGCGTCGGCGCCGCGGTGCTCGGCAAGCTCGCCGATCACTTCGGTATCGATGCGGTGTATCAGATCTGCGCCTTCCTGCCGCTCATCGGGGTACTCGCCGCCTTCCTCCCGGACCTCAAGCACCACCGCGCCCCACCTGCAGGCGTTGCGCCGGCGGCGGAGACCGTATCGCCGTGACGATGAGGCTGATCTCGCAGCAGCTCCTCGATGAGCTCGCCGCGCGCGCCACGGCCAGCCCGCGGCTGCGCACGCACTACAACCTGCACACCTCGAACGAGGACCGCGTGCAGCGTTACCTCGTGGTCGCGAACCGCAACTCCTACTTCCGTCCGCACCGCCACACCAGCCGCGCGGAGCTGGCGCTGATCGTGCGCGGGCGGCTCGACCTCGTGGCCTTCGACGCGCTGGGCCGCGTCACCGCCCGCCATGCGCTCGGCACCGGCACGGCCAACATCGCCTACGAGAACGAACCGGGAAACTGGCACACGGTGATCGTGCAGGCCGACGGCACCGCCTTCCTCGAGGTCAAGGAAGGACCGTACGACCCGGCGACCGCGTCCGAGTTCGCCGCCTGGGCGCCCGCCGAGGGTGAGCCCGGGATCGCGCCGTTCCTCGAATGGGCACGCCGCGCCTCACCGGGCGAGCACGCGCCTGCCGGTGCTTAGGGCCTGAGGAAGCCCGCGAGCTCCTTGCCGCTCATGATGGTCTCGAGGTAAGCGAAGGTCCCCGACTCCCGCACCTCCCGCGCCGCGGCATACAGTCCGGTGACGGCGGCGCGATACAGCGAGGTCGAGAGGCTGATGCGCCTGACGCCGGCGGCGGCGAGCTCCGCCACGCTGAAGGAGCGGCCGCGAATTCCCACCATGAAGTTGACGGGCTTGCTCAGCGACTGGCACACCGTGCGCACCGCGGCGAGGTCCGGGAGCCCCGGCGCAAACAGCACATCGGCGCCGGCGCGCTCGAAGGCCTGGAGCCGGCGCACCGTGTCATCGAGATCGGCCCTGCCGTGCAGATAGTTCTCGGCGCGCGCCGTGAGGGTGAAGGGGAACGGCAGCTTGCGCGCCGCCTCGACGGCGGCGGTAATGCGCTCGACCGCGAGAGCGTGCGCGTAGATCGGCATGCGCTCATCGCCGCTCGCATCCTCGATCGAGCCGCCGACGAGCCCGGTAGCGGCGGCGCGCCGGATGGTCTCCGCCACCACCTCTGGCCGCTCGCCGAATCCCTGCTCGAGGTCGCCGGCCACCGGCAGGGTCGAGGCGGCCACGACCGCGCGCGCGTGGTCGAGCGCCTCATCGCGCGTCAGCTCGCCGTCGAGCCTGGCGAGAGTCGCCGCGGCCGCCGAGCTCGAAGTCGCGAGCGCCTCGAAGCCGAGGCCCGCCATGATGCACGCCGAGGCGCCATCCCAGACGTTGGGAATAACGAAGGCACCGGGCCGCGTATGCAGCGCGCGGAAGCGCTGCGCTCTGTCGAGCTGGCTATCGCTCATGGGAGCATCCTCCTTGGGCAATACTAGGCCAATGGCACGGAGTATTGCCTGCTCGAGGTCCGCGGCCGGCGGGTCGTCGAAGCCCGCCGGGCTGCGCGCTGCTTGTTGCCTTGCAGATGTCCGTTATCATGGCCGGGGGTGTTGCTGCGGAGCCGGGCCGTGGCAACAGGAGCTTCGTGCTGGTCGGGCCGCCAGCCGAGGAGCCTCGTGTCCCCATGACAAGTAGCATCGCACCGTGGGCGGTTCTGCTGCTGGTCGCCAGCGTAGTGGGCGTGGTCGCGCGCCGCCTGCACGTCCCGTACAGCGTCGGACTGGTGGTCGCCGGAATCGGACTGGCGCTGCTGCCCTGGCATCCGTCAGTCACGCTGAGTCGCGAGCTCGTCTACACCGGCATCCTGCCACCGCTGATCTTCGAAGCCGCGTTTGAGCTGCGCTGGGATTCCCTCAGACGCAATCTCACGCTCGTCGTCATGCTGGCGACTGTCGGGGTGCTGCTGTCCGCACTCGCGACCGGCGCGCTGATGACCGGCCTCGCCCACTGGCCGATGTCCGCCGGCCTGCTCTTCGGTGTCGTGATGGCGGCCACGGATCCCGTGTCCGTGCTCGCCACACTCAAGGAGATCGGCGCCCGCGGGCGGCTCGCCCTGATCATCGAGGCCGAGAGCCTGCTCAATGACGGCACCGCCGCGATCCTGTTCGCAATTGCGATGGGCTTCATTACCGGGGAACCGCTGACCTACCGGGCAGTCGCCGTCACGCTCTGGGAGAGCCTTGCGATCGGCCTGCTGGCGGGGACCATCGTGGCCGGCATCGTTCTCGCGATAATAGGGCGCACCGATGACCACCTGATCGAGGTCGCGCTGACGACGGTTGCGGCGTACGGATCATTTCTGCTCGCGGAGCAGTTCGGAGGCTCCGGGATTCTGGCCACGCTCACCGCGGGCATGCTGCTCGGCAATCTCGCCCCGCGTTGGGGGTTCATCTCGGAAGCTGGCGATCGCGCAGTACGCTCGACCTGGGAGTTCATCACCTTCCTCGCGAACTCCCTCGTCTTCCTGCTGATCGGCCTCGCCGAGGGGCACGAGGACTTTCGGGGTCTCTGGTGGACTGCGAGTGCCGCCGTAGTGGCCGTACTCGCCGGTCGCGCAGCGGCCGTCTACCCCGTATGTGCCCTGTTCTCTCTGGGACCCAATCGCCTCGGTGGCGTGCAACAGCACACCCTCGTCTGGGGTGGACTGCGCGGCGCACTCGCGCTTGCGCTGGTACTCAACATTCCGGAAAGCTACCCGTGGCGCCACCCGATCGTCGTCGTGACATTTGCCGTGGTCGCGTTCTCGATCATCATTCAAGGCTTGAGCTGCCGCCCCCTCCTGCGCCGGGCCTGTCGGACAGACGCGCGCTAGGTTCCCGCGGGGATATGGTCCGGATCAGTGGACGGCGAGCTCCACCTTTACCGTGTCGCCGCTATCGGGCTTGGGCGTCGGCTTGGTGATGAACACGCGCGCCGGATCGATGCCACCGTCGCCGAGCAGCGCATTCTGGATCGCGCTCGCCCGCGCGCGACCGAGCTGCTCGAGCTCGGCATCGGGGATCTGCACATGATCGACGAGCGCCGTCTCCAGCTCGCCGATGGCGGCATCGAGCGCTGCTGCCTCGGGCTTCTTCGCCGCCTGCACGGCGAGCGTCGATGCCGGGAGCGCGGTGTCCTTGCCGAGATCCGCGCGGTACTGATCCACCAGCAGCGCGAAATGTGTCGGCGGGTCCGAGAGGGCGAGCTCCGCGGCCTGCTCCGGGTGCTTGCGGCCCTGACGGCTGGTCTCGGCGCGCACCGCGAGCTCGCGCGCAATCTGCGCGCGCGCGAGCTGCGGGCGGTCGAGTCCGGCGGAGGCGCCGATCGGCACATCGAGCTTGAGCTGCGGGCGCTCCTTCAGCGCCTTGGCGAGCGCCGTCAGCTGACTCTGCGCCGGCGGCGAGAGCTCGGCGCTGCCGGGGGCGAATTCCACGATGTTCATGTGCTCGCCGCCTCCGAACAGGTGCCCGAGGAGCGCGAAGGGCGCGGTCGCAGCCTTCACGATCACGTTGACGAACACCTTCCAGATGATCGGCCCAATGGCGAAATGCGGGTCATCGAGCGACCCGGTCATCGGCAGCGGCAGGTCGATGACACCGTTGCGGTCCTTGAGCAGCGCCACCGCCAGCTTCAGCGGCAGGTGCATCGCCTCGGGGCTCTCCACCCGGTCGCCGAGCTCGAGCTGATCGACCACGAAGTGCTGCGCGGCGGTCAGCTGGCGATTCTCGACCTTGTAGGAGACGTCGACCGAGAGCTTGCCCTTGTCGATCTTGTAGCCGACGAAGTAGCCGGAGTAGGGATTGACGATCGTCAGATCGAGATCCTTGAAGCTGAGCGTGATGTCGGTGTAGAGCGCTGCCGACAGGAGGTTCGCCTCGCCGGCGATGTGCAGCGGCGAGTAGCTCGCGAGCTTGCCGTCGAGCTGCACCTTGGCGCGCGACTTGGGATCGGACGAGAGGCCGGTCACCGCCCCGGTGAGCGACTGTATGCCTAGCGCAAAGCTCGGCTTGATCCACAGATCGGTGTAGTCGGCCGAGCCGTTCACGATCCGGACCGCGCCGATCGACATCGGGAAGGGCGTGAGCGGCGCGCGCGCAGGCGCGGTCGCCGCAGCCACCTTAGGCTTGCGCGACTTGCCTGGCGCTGCAGCTGCAGGGGGCGGCGCGGCCGCGGCGGCTGCAGTGGCAGCCGTGGCGGGCTCAGCTGCGGCAGGCGCTGCGGTACTTGCCGCGGGAGCGGCGTGCGCTGTGCCTGGAGGAGTCAGCACCGCCTTGATGTTCGTGGTTCGGTCGGGCGCGATGATCATGCGCACGTAGGGCTGGAGGGCGGTGATGCTGCCGATGCGCAAGCCCGCCGGCTGCGAGCGGTAGTTTATGTCGGCGACCCGCAGCTCCTTCCACTTGATGAAGTCCTTACGCAGCGCGTCATCGATCGTACTGAGATCCGAGACCCAGCTGTCGCCCTTGACTCCGAGGAAGCCGTCGGCGTGGCGCTCGAGGTCGAGGCGCGTTCCCAGCTCGCCCTTGAGCAGGGTCATCGATGTGTAATGCGCGAGCAGCGGCTGCAGCGCCGTGAGTCCCAGGTGCCCGGCCTCGAGGTGCGCCGTGACGCTGCCCTTTCGCGGCGCCACCTGTGCACGCGCCGTCACTTTGCCCGAGGTGTTGACCACCGCATCGAGGGCGATGTCGAGCACGTCGTCGGGCGAGAGATTGAAGCCGGCGACGTGGACATTGAGCGGATCCAGCACCACCGTGGCGGCCGGATTGACCTGGCGATCCTCGCCGGAGATCTTCAGGCCCGCCACCGAGATATCGGGCACCGACACCGTCCACGCGGACGCGGCATCCGCTGCCGGTGTCGCCGTCGAAGCCGCAGGAGACGGCGGCACCGCGGCGACCGCGGCGCTCGCTGCCGTACCCGGCGCGGGCGTCTGCGCGGGCGAGCCGGCGAGGTCCAGCATGTTGAGACGCCCCTGCGGATTGAGCCAGACCTTGAGCTCGCCGCCCGTGAGCTGCACTTTGGCCACCTCGACGGCATGGCGGGTGAGATCGAGGCGCGTGTCATCGACCTCGAGCGTGCCGAGCGCGACGTAGTCCTCGGATCCACCGGCGGGCTTGAGCCCGAGGCTCGTCACGGTGGTCTTGCGCACATCGACCTTGACTCCGATGGGACCGGCGTCGGAGCTCAGCTCGTAGTCGCCGCTGACGGCGATGACGCCGGAGTCGATCTCGAAGGGCAGCGCCGCGCGCAGGTAGCTCCACAGCGTGCGCGCCTTGAGATCGGTGATCTCGAAGGTGCCCTTCGAGGCGAGCGGCGCGAGGCGGATCGTGCCGCTCCAGTTGAGCCGCTCGCCCTGCGGTGAGGCGGCATTCAGGGTGTAGGCATCGCCGGTCGCTGCGGTGGTGCTGAAGTCGCGCAGCTCGAACGCGATGGGGGTCAGGTCGGCACGAAACGGTGTGGGGCGCGCGCGGTCCTCGAAGATCGTGTCGCCGTCGATCACCGCCAGGTGTCCGATGTAGAGCCGCACGGGTTTGCCGGGTGGCGGCGGCGGTTGCGGCGGTGGCGGGAAGCCCTTGCCGAGATCGGCGAGGTTCAGCTCCCCGTTCGGACGGCGCACGATGAGCACGTAGGGCTTCTCGAGCAGGATCTCGCTGAAGCTCGGACCGAGCCGCCACAGGCTCGCGAGCTGCAACCCGACGTGCAGCCGTTGGAACCCGACGAGGGTCTGGCCATCCGCGTCCGGGAGCGCCAGACGCTCGATGTCGAGATTCAGCGTGAAGGGATTGAAGCGGATGGCGCCGATCGCAAGCGTGCGCCCGTAGTGAGTGCGCACGAAGTCGGTGGCCGCCGAGCGCGCGAATCGTGGCACGGCGAAAAAGCCCGCCAGCGCGTACGCGACGATGAGCACCGCCGCGATGCAGAGAGCAACTACCTTGCGCCGCGAAAGGGTCACGTCCCGGAGCCTCCCTCAGCTCTGTTCTTATGCCGGCTATCCTAGATCAACGGCGCAACCACCACTACAGGCGCACAGACTGGAACGCGCACGCGCAAATATACCGGCCCGTCACAGGCGCGGTATTCGTGACAATGCTTACGCCTCGACCGCCTCTATGAGGCTCGCATCGTTCGGCAGGCGGGGATTATTCACACGGCGGCTCACCGGCCAGGCAGTAAGCTGCCCGTCCGGGTAAGGCCGCAGCACCGCCTTCGCCTCCTTGCTCGGCCCCGTGAGCCAGCGCTCCTCGTCCTCCTCGGCCAGGACCGCCGGCATGCGCTCCTTGCCGTTGTGCACCTCGGCCAGCAGGCGGTTAGCGGGCACCGTGATCAGGGTGCAGGAGAGGATCCAGCTGCCATCGCTCGTGCGCGAGCGCTCCCACAGACCCGCGACGCCGAACACCTCGCGATCGAGGAGCTTGAGGAAGTAAGGCACGCGCGTGCCGTCGGGATTGACGTGCGGCTCGTAGAAGCCGCCCATGACCAGGATGCAACGCTGGCCACGCTGCCAGGGATCGCGGTAGCTCGGCGCGGTCTCGATCCGCTCCACGGTCGCATTGATGGTCGAGGCCTGCAGCGGCACGCCGTGCGCCCACCAGGGGATGAGCCCCCAGCGCATCATCGTCGCACTGCGCTCGCCCTGATCGGAGACCGCGACCGGCACCTGCTCGGTGGGCAGCACGCGGTAGCTGAGCGGATATTCCCAGCGCCCGCGCCGGATTCCCAAGGCGCGCTCGGCCTTGGCGGCCTGCGCGAGGATGTATCTGCCGCACATCGAATCGGCTCCGCACAGTAATCAGCGCACTTTAGCACTGGATGGACGCGTAATATCTCGCTCCTCAAACTTGCGGCATGCTCCCGTGGAATTCGATCGAGAAGCTGCGCGATCATTTCGGGGACTATGTGCTGGTGGTGACCTGTCGTACCTGCCGGCACTCACGCGAATTGACGCCGGCGTTCCTCGCCCGCCATTGCCGCGCGGGCTGGGATGAGCCGCTCGCCAACATCGTCGCGCGCTTTCGCTGCCGCTGCGGCAAGAAACTGGTCGATGTGCAGGTGGGCTTCAACAAGAAGCCGCGCGGCTGGGTGAAGAATCCCTCGTGAGCGGTCTGCGGCTGACGGGCTCGCGCTCCGCTGGCGCTCACACAGGCCGTGCAGCGACTTTCGCGAGCGACCCACCCGCTCGTTCTGCCAGCAAGTCCTCGATCTGGTCCGCCTCGAGCGGGCGGGAGAAATAAAATCCCTGCGCGTAGAGGCAGCCGTACTCCCGCAACCGCTCTGCGGCGGGCTCGGACTCGACGCCTTCCGCGACGACCGTCATCCCAAAACTCTGGGCGAGCTGAATGGAGCCTTTCACGATGCGCTGGTCGGCGGCATCGGTCTCGAGGTTCATCACGAAGCTCTTATCGATCTTGAGTGCATCAACGGGGAGCTGCTTCAGGTACGCGAGCGAGGCGTAGCCGGTTCCGAAGTCATCGATAGAGAGCTTGACCCCCAGATCGCGAATGTCCTGCAGGCGCTGCAGCGTCCTGTCCGGATGGCGCAGTACGGCGGTTTCGGTAACTTCGAGCTCGAGCAGCTCCGCCGGCAACCCGGTCTCCTCGAGCAGCGCCCGCAGCCGATCGACAAAGTTGTGATCGAGAAGGTTGTTCGCGCTGATGTTCACCGACACCGGCATGGGGTGCCCGGCGGCCAGCCAGCGCCTGGCCTGCAGAGCGGCATTTCTCAGCACGTATTGCGTAAACGGGTGGATGAGCTCCGAGGTCTCTGCGACGGGTATGAACCTGCTCGGCGGTATGTTGCCGCTGATCGGATGCCGCCACCGGGAAAGCGCCTCGAGGCCGATCCAGACACCGTCGCTCAAGCGCACCTTGGGCTGGTACACGACCGAGAGTTCCCCTTCCTGCAGCGCGCGGCCCAGATCCGACTTCAGTGCCAGCGTATCGGCGGTGAAGTTATCGAGCGCCGGCGCATAACGCACATAGGGGTGCAGATCGCCCTTTGCCGCATACAGCGCGATGTCAGCGCAGCGCAGCAGCTCGACGGGAGTGGTCGCATCGTCCGGGTAGAGCACCGCCCCCATGCTCGCCGTCACGCTGAGCTCGACGGCGCCGAGCGTGAGCGTGCGCCCGATGACCGCCTGCAGGCTCGCGCAAAGATTGTCGAGGTCTGCGGCGATGTCGGTGCGCCGTACAAACACCACGAGCTCATCGCCCCCAAGCCGCGCGACGCTCGCGTCCTGGCCTCGCAGGTGCACACTCAAGCGCTTGCCGATCTCCGTCAGCGCCTCATCCCCTGCGCGATGGCCCAGGGTGTCGTTGATGTACTGGAAGCGATTGAGATCGAGGAGCAGAACGGCGAACGGCTGCGACTCCGTGATCGCCTCACCGAGCATTCTCATGAAGGCCTCGCGATTGGCAAGCCCGGTGAGCGCATCGTGTGTGTGCAGATACTCCTGCTCCGATGCGTACAGCTGCTGCTTGACGAGCGCGCCGCGCAGACGAACCGCGAAGATCACGATGCCGATGAGCCCAAGCAGCAGAACGATGCCGGCAGCACTCGCCTGCCTGAGCCACGTCAGGTAGACGAGCGAGACGGGCACGGAGGCTGCCGCGAAGAACGGCAGGCTCCTGGACAAGGAACAGCCGACCACATAGCGAATTCCGTCGCTCTCCCCGCTGGCCTCGAAGGAGCTCATCGTCAGGTTCTGCTGCAGCAGCTGCGCCCCGAGGTGCGGCGGATTGGGCTCGAGCGTGTCCTTGTCGCGCGAGTAGTTGAACAGGCGCACGCCATCGGTTGTCACGACCTCGAGCCAGCCATCGGGCAATACCCGCAGGGACTCGGTGGCCGCCAGTAGACGCTGCACGGGAACCAGGGCGATCACGGTGTCGAGGCCGGTGCCGCCGCGCCGCACTCCGAGTGTGAGCGGCACGTACCAGGCAGGGTCCGCCGCAAGCTGGATCATCGGGTGGAGCTCGAATTTGTCGCTGGCGTTGGCAGCCTCATCCGCGAGTGACTGCGTGACGGGCCGATCGACCCGCTCGCCCGCGCGGTCGACCAGCGTGAGCTCTCCTGAAGCGGCGCTCCTCACCCCAAGGTACGCCGACACCGATTCGTACGGCGCGGCCTCGCGAATGGCGCTCAGGGTGGCTTGATCGTCGCTGCGCTGCTGCTGGCCGAGGCGATTTGCGACCCGCGCGAGCGTTCCTGCGGACTGCTGCAGCAGCGCAGTGGCGGAGGTCTCGAGCGCGGTTGCCACATGCAGGGTGTTGCGATGAGCATCCGCCCACACCCGCTTCCATTGGTCGACCACCAGGTACGTGGTCGCTGCGACGAGCAAAGAGAGCGCGGCGGCCAGCGCAAGGGCTGTACGGCGACGTTGCGTCGCAACAATCAGCGGCGGGCTGCGGGTCTCGCGTCCGGAAGGGTTGTTACCGACGGCGGCGCTTGCCATCTATCCGTGGCCGCAAGCTGCTTCAAGGGGAAAGCGAGCCTACGCCGAGGGGCCAGTGCTGGCAATCAAGCGCTGCGATCGCCGCAGCTCGTCGCGGGGGCAATGCTCCTAACGTGCGCCGGCCGGCGCAGCCGGCGCAGCTGGCGCGGCCGCAGCGTTCGGTCCCCAGAAATCCCGCTCGATGATCCGGTACAGCGCCGCGGTCACCCGCTCGCCGTCGGCGCGGACCATGTGCGACCACTCGGGAAGGTAGTAGCCCTGCACATCCGGGCGCAGCTGCGGATAGTCCTCGAAGTGGATCCCCGGGGCACCGGTCACCGCGAGCAGTCGATCCCAGGAGCGGGCTCGTGGAAACGCGCGATTCTCGTAGGCGAGGTATTCGCCGGTGCTCGGCATGCGCACGAACAGCACCTTCACGCCGCGCGCCCGCAGCTTCGCGACCGCTTTGGCGGCCCGCCCGATCTCTTCAGTCTCTGCCTTCAGGGCTTCCTCGGGTGTCGGGTCCTCATCGGATGGCACGAAGCCCTCCCGCCAGATGTTGCGCGCCATTTCGCGATACTTAAGATCGTCGCCGACCTTGCTCCACAGGTGGGTGTTGCGATCGGCTTCGGAATCCGCGAGCTTGCGCACCTCGGTGAACCATCGCTTGCCGGGGCGTGCCGGCCAGGGCTGTCGCGCCAGCACGGTCTCGAGGGCGAAATCCGGGTCGTCGAAGGCAAAGTAGGGCTCGACCAGGTGCATCGAGAGCCACTGGCCGACGCGCTGCGAGGGCGACTCCTTGTGCATATATGAGAGCACGCCGCCCCGATACTGGTATCCCGAGAAGAACACGTCGGGAGCGACGCCGACCAGCACGTGCCCGGTGAAGCGCGGATCGTCCGCGAGATCCTCCAGGAACGGCAGCGGTGAGGTGCCCTCGATGGCGAGCTGGATCGGACGCCGCCCGGCCAGACGCTCCCAGACCGGCAGCTGGATGTCGAAGAACACGCGCGAGGCACCGAGCAGCACCGTGCCATCGCCCTCGCCCGCATCGATGCGTCGGCGCTGGATCGCCCACAGGCCGTAATTATTGGTGATGCTCGGATGCACGCCGTAGGCGCGCCAGTACGCCTCCCAGCAGCCGAGCAGCAGCGCGAAAATGAGGACCGCGCCGACGAAGATCCTGCCCCAAGGCTGCTCAGGCACCGGGCGCACCGGCACCGGCTGCGCGACACCCGGCCGATCGGCCGCCGTCTGCCGCGCGTAGCGATCGTGGCCGCGAGCCTCAGAACTGGAAGTAGATGAAGGCACTGCCGGCCCCCTGGGCAATGACGATGGCAAACAACATCAGCCCCCACACCGCACCGACCACCACCGCGGGCGCTCGTGCGATCACCGACTCGATGGTGCGGCCGCGCATCAGCCAGTGCGTGACCAGCATGCCGCCGACGATCACCAGCACGGTCAGCAGACTGAAAGTATCGAGGATCGGCGTGGCAGCAACGCTGCGGCCGAACATGCCGCTCAAGACCACCCAGGCCTTGCCGAAGGTCTTGGCGCGAAAGAACACCCAGGTCAGGTTGACGAGCGTGTAGGTAAGGAGCCCGAGCAGCGCGAAGGCGACGGGCCCGGGGCGATAGTTGACGAAGCGCGCCCGCAGGAAGCGCTCGACCGACAGGTACAACCCGTGCAGCCCGCCCCAGGCGACGAACGTCCAGTTCGCGCCGTGCCACAGCCCGCCGAGCAGCATCGTGGTCATGAGCGCCACATAGGTGCGGCGCGGGCCGTGGCGGTTGCCGCCGAGCGGAATGTACAGGTAGTCGCGCAGCCACGAGGACAGCGTGATGTGCCAGCGGCGCCAGAAGTCGGTGAAGCCGACCGCCGCGTAGGGAAAGCGGAAGTTGTCCGGCATCGCGAAGCCGAGGCACAGCGCCGCGCCGATCGCGGTGGTCGAATAGCCGGCGAAGTCGCAGAAAATCTGGCCGCTGAAGGCAAGTGTCGCCGCCCAGGCATCCAGCGCTCCGGGAATCCGGTCGCCGTCGTAGACACTCTCGGCGACGTGCGCGAGGAAGCTGTCGGCGAGCACGACCTTGTTGAAGAGCCCGATGGTCATGAGCGCGAGGCCGAAGCGCAACTGCGCGGCCGTGGCGCGGCGCGGGGACTCGAACTGCGGTACCAGCTCAGTGGGCCGCATGATCGGGCCCGCCACGAGGTGCGGGAAGAAGGTGACGAACAGCGCGTAGTCGAGCATGTTGCGCGCCGGGAGCGCGCGCCGCAGGTACACATCCAGCGTGTACGACATGGTGGCGAAGGTATAAAAGGAGATGCCGACCGGCAGCACGATGTCGTAGTGGGCCGGGTGGTAGGCGATGCCGAGCGTGCCGACGAGGGCCGTGAAGTTATCGAGCAGGAACTGGCCGTACTTGAAGTAGCCGAGCATCCCCAGGTTGGCGATCACCGACAACAGCATCCACGCGTGGCGCGCGGCCGGGCGCCGCGCCTTCACCAGGCCCTGCGCGGCGTACCAGTCGACCACCGTCGAGATCCACAGCAGGATGACGAACGGCGGATTCCATGCCGAGTAGAACAGGTAGCTCGCGAGCAGCAGATTGATCTTGCGGGTGGTCCACCCCAAAGGCAGCGAGTGCACGAGCAGCACGCACGCGAAAAACACGATGAAGCTGAGGGAATTGAAGACCATAGGTCGGCTGCCCGCTGCACTGCGGGTCTTGAGCTTCTTGTTCTGAGCCCCCGGGCGGCACCGGAGCGGCGCCGCGCGGAATCATGCCTGAGCGGAATGCGGCCGCGCAATGCTCTTGGAGGCGCGATCATGCAGCAAACGACACCGCGGGGATCGCGAGCGGCGCCCCTTTTCAGCGTGCACGCACCCAGGCATCGATGGCCGGGGTGAGTCCCTGCCGTTCCGCGCGGCGTAGCGCCACGGCCTCCATGCCGCGCGCGATGTTGGGCGACATCTCCGCCGGCAGCCGCGCGCGCACCCACGCCTCGAGCTGCTGCGGCTCGGTGGCGTCCCAGAACACCTCGGGTATCTCCTGCGAGGTGATCAGCGGGGCGTACTTCGGATAAGGCGCCAGCAACAGGTCCGCATTCGCGGTGAAGACGTGCCAGGCGAGCGCCGGGTGCCGGCCCGCGAGGGCGGTGACGAGATGCAACCGCAGATCAGCCGCCTGCGGCGGGATTTCTGCCGACAGCGCCGCAGCGGCCGCACGCTCCGCGAGCGCCGCATCGCTCACCTGCATGAGCGCGAGGTAGTAGCGGCGCTGCGCGGCCTCATCCTTCTCGCCACGCGCTATCGTATGCAGCTGCTCGAAGGTCGCCTCGTCCGCCGCATGGGCGACCACCGTCAGCACGCTCTCCTGATCGTCCGGGCGGATGGCGCTGCGGTCGGTGACGAAGTGCGCAAAGCGCCGGCGTGCCTCGGCGAGCGTTCGCGCGTCGTCCCACTCGCCGAGATCGAAACGCAGCGTGCGGCGCAGGCGCTGCACATCGGGCGTCTCACCGGGGCGGGGATCCCATCCGAGGCTGTCGGCCATGGGCTTGATGAGGGCGCGGGCGCGCGCCGTGAAGGCCGCGTGCCCCGGGCTGCCGCGCTCATCGCGCTCCAGCGCTCCGAGCGCGGCGGCGATCTGGTCCCAGGCGCGGGAGTTGTGATTGCGCCCCATGGCAGCGGCGAGCGCCAGGTAGCTGCCGAGCGGCTGCTCGCCGGCGAGCGACAGCGCCCAGGCATCATCGAGCAGCGCAATGCGGTCGCCCTCCGGGAGCGTCGCGAAGGCGCGCACGTCGGTGGCGAACGTCGCGGCGTCGTAGCGCACGCGGAAGAAGCCGATCGCCTCGGCGTTGACGCTGAGCGGCTCATCGCAGCGCCCGGCGGCGCTCTTCTGGCCATCGTGGACCAGCAGCTCGGTACGCGGTGCCGCATCCCCGACACGAACCCGCAACGGAATGCGCCAGCTCGGCCCGTTGGCAGCGTCACCCTGCATCAGAAAGCGGTGTTGCGACAGGGTCAGCGTGCGCACGCCGCCGCTGCAGTCGGCGGCCACGGCGACCAGCGGGAAGCCCGGCTGCCCGGTCCAGTCGCGCGCCACCTGCACCACCTCGTCCCGGCCGCTCGCCTGCGCGAGTGCCAACCACAGGTCGCCGGCCGTCGCGTTCGAGTAGGCCCGCGCGCGCAGATAGCGGCGGATGCCGTCGCGGAACAGCTCGGGCCCGAGGTAGCTCTCGAGCATGCGCAGCACCGACTGCCCCTTCTCGTAGGTGATCTCGTCGAAGGCATTGGCGGCCTGCAGCTCGTCCGCCACCGGCTGCTGGATCGGATGCGTTGACAGCCGGGCGTCCGAGCGCATGGCGCGCTCCTTGGCGGCATCCTGTTGCTGCCACCACTTCCAGCTCGGATTGCGCCGGTCGGTTTCGCTCGCCGCCCGCCACGCGGCGAAACTCTCGTTCAGCCACAGGTCGTCCCACCAGCCCATAGTCACCAGGTCACCGTTCCACTGATGCGCGATCTCATGTGCCTGCACGGCGAACACGGTCTGGCGGTCGGCGAGCGTGCTGTCGGGGTTCAGCAGCAGCAGCTTGTCGTTGTAGGTGATGGCACCCCAGTTCTCCATGGCGCCGCTGAATCCGCCCGGCACCGCGATTGCATCGAGCTTCGGCAGCGGGAACGGCATGCCGAAGTAGTCGTTGTAGTCGGCGAGGATGAGCTGTGCATCGGCGAGCGCCACCTGCCCTTCGCGCTCACGCCCACGCACTGCCCACAGGCCGAGCCGGGTGCCCCCGGTCCGCGCGCTGATCACCGCCAGATCGCCGCCGGTGAATTCGATCAGATAGGACGGCATGGCCGGTGAGCGCTGGAAGGTGGTGGTCGCAAGCCCGCCGTGCTCCTCCCGGTGGGCTACCGGCATGTTGGATACCGTGGCCCAGGCGGACGGGCCGGTCACGGTCAGCTCGAAGGTGGCGCGGAAGGCCGGCTCGTCCCAGCAGGGAAACATGCGCCGCGCATCCGTACTCTCCATCTTGGTCGAGACCAGCACGCCGCGTGTGCCGTCCGGCTTCACGTACTGCTGCACGAACATGCCGTGCGGCTGCGTCTCGAGCAGCGCGGTATAGGAGAAGCTGAGCGTGTGCTCGCCGGGCGGCGCCGGCTCGGCGAGCGTCACGGTGGTGATCTGGTGCTCGTCGTCCGCAACGATGCCGGCCACCGGCGCGCCGTCGAGGCGCACGTCGGCGAGCCTCTCGTTGAGTGAGTTGAAGACCACGCTGGCGGTCGCCGCCGTAACGCGCAGCCGCACCGACTCGGTGCCGGCGATCGTCCTGGCCTCGAGGTCCGGCGTCACGCTCAACCGATAGTCGAGTGGCACGACGTTCTTCGGCAGCCGGCCCGGGGCGTGGTCGAAATCGAACGTCGCGCCGGCGGCCGGCAAGGCCGCGAGCGTAGCCAGCGTGCCGGCGACCGCCAGCACGCGTCTCACGGCGTGCGCCGCGCCGGTGGCGCCGAGGACGGGAGCCGCCGTCAACCGAAGGATCGATGCTGCACTCATGCGGCTCCCTGCGAAGTTGGAAATGCGCGCCGCCGATTATCTTGCGAGGCACGTTCATGATCCAGGAGAAGCTGCGCAAGCTGCACTCGGACATCGCCTGCGAGGCAGGCGATTCACGCCAACGAGAAGGCGATCGACGGCCGTTCAGCCGAGGCGTGCGCGACGCCGTGACCCGAGCATGAGGGCCCAGGCGCCACCGGCGAGCAGCGTCATCCAGTCGAGTGCGCCGCCCCCGCCGCCGCTCGAGGGCGGCGTGGTGATGGTGAGCGTTGCGGACGCGCTGCTCGTGCCATCAGCCTGTGCAACCGCAGTGATCCTCACGCTCGCCGGTGACGGCACGCTCGCCGGTGCCGTGTACACACCCGCGGCGCTGATGGTGCCGACGGTCGCGTTGCCACCCGCGACGCCGTTCACCTGCCAGGTGACCGCCGTGTTGGTGGTATTGCCGAGCGTCGCGGCCAGAGTCTCCGTGGAGCCGGTCTGCACGCTGTCAGTCGACGGACACACCTCGATCTGGATCGACGGCGCTACCGTCGAGCAGCCGTTCTGTCCGGCCGTCGACGGCGCGCTGCTGCTCACCGAGCTCGGCGTGATGACGATG
>Ga0335078_10002352_pt1 | contig 28743 bp, 26 predicted proteins | sample Lox_Sample_32_FD_206711 | JGI IMG/M metagenome (GOLD analysis project Ga0335078, IMG submission 206711) | Soil microbial communities from Loxahatchee National Wildlife Refuge, Florida, United States - Lox_Sample_3.2 | ecosystem: Environmental > Terrestrial > Soil > Wetlands | place: USA...
AGCCAAAGATAAACAACGAACGGCGCCATCCGTCGCGACCGCGCTGCCAATGGGCCATCCCAAGGATGCTCCCTCGGCGACAAAAGCAACTTACGCAAACTCTATGCCCGACAGACTCCTAGGCATCGATTTGGATACTGCACTTCCTGGGGATCTCGGGCAGACGATCGTCCGGCCCCACAAACTGCCGCGCCAGAATGTAGCCGCCCGCCTATGATGGAATCGAGGGAAGACGGGCCGCCATGGGAACATTCGCGATGTATCGAACTGAATCCGATCGCCAGATCCGGCGCGGGCTCCGCTCGTCCGTGATCAGCATCGCATCGAATTTCCTGCTGGCTGCCTGCAAATGCCTGGTGGGTTTCTTCGGGCATTCGTTCGCGCTTGTCGCAGATGGGGTTGAGTCTCTTTCGGATGTGTTCAGCTCAGGCGTGGTTTACCTGGGCTTGCGCGTGGCGCTCAAGCCACCGGACCAGGACCATCCCTACGGGCACGGGAAGGCAGAACCCGTGGCGGCAACGATCGTAGGTCTGGGAATGGCGCTGGCCGCGCTCCTGATCGCGGGCGAAAGCATCCACTTGATCCGTACGCCCCACCCGCTGCCGCTACCTTACACTCTGCTCGTGCTGCCAGCCGTGGTGGCTCTAAAGATTGCGCTTTCGCGGTATGTTTCCTCGGTGGCTCAGGACATCGGCAGCACGGCTGTGCGCGGCGACGCCTGGCATCATTTGAGCGACGCTATTACATCGGTGTTTGCGTTCATTGGCATCTCCGTGGCGCTGCTGACCGGGAGAGTGGCAGCGGACGACTGGGCAGCTCTGTGCGCGTCGCCCGTGATTCTCTACAACGCCTGGCGGCAGATTCAAGCGCCTATTGCGGAAATTCTGGATACGGCGCCGCCTCCCGGCGTGGAAAAGCTCGTGCGCGAGGCCGCATCCTCAGTAGCGGGCGTCATTGGACTGGAGAAATGCTTCGTGCGCAAAGTCGGCTTCCGATTTTATGTCGATCTTCACGTGGTGGTCAAGGGCGACATGACGGTTCGCGCGGGTCACGCCATCTCTCATCAGGTGGAGGATCGGGTTCGCACCAACGTGGAGCGAGTGGCCAACGTCCTGGTGCACATCGAACCTGAAGAGGAATTGCTGAATCCCTCTCACAGCCAAATGTGAAACGCAGCTTGCCGCGAGTTGCGCTTGTCCGGGGGGCACGCGGCCGAGTTCGCGCACCTCGGCTTCGCACCCTACAATGAAATCGGGAATCGAAATCGCCGAGGAGAATCATGCCGCTCTCAGGAGAAGCCATCCGGCTGATGAACTACATTGACGACGTGGCGGTCACCCTGCGTCGGGTGCTGGCCGCCGTGCCCACGCTGCCCGCCGAAGAGCGGGCCAAGGTGGCCGAGCATCTGATGCGTATGCAGCCGAGCGTCGAGGAAGTAGCCGAGGCCCTTGCCGCCAAGTAAGGCCCCGAACGACATTGGAAACCACTGTCGCCATCATCGGGGCTGGGCCGCTCGGGCGCCGGCTGGCGATAGGCGCGGCGCGCGCCGGTTTTCGCGTGCTTCTTGAGGACGTAATGCCCGCGAATCTTCATCACGCGCGCGAATCGATCCGGCAGGAGTTGAGCCCCCAGGAACCGCGTATCTTGGCGCTGCCCGCCGTGGCATTCGTTTCGTCGATTGAAGACGCGGTGCGCGAAGCGGACCTGGTCATAGATTGCGTTCCCGATGAGTTGGAATCGAAGCTGGAGATTCTATGGCTTGTGGATCGCATGGCGCCGCCGCGCACGGTAATCGCCATGCCAACAACCAACCTGTCTATTGCTGATCTTGCGAGCTGCACCAACCGGCCGGGAAAGTGCATCGCTGTTGCCGCAGCGCCAGCAGATTTGGCGGCGGGCGCCGGGCCGGATTTGCTCTTGCGCGCTGCTCCGGCGGCAAGCGAAGAGACCGTCGCACTGGTGCGCGATTTCTGGGAGAGGCTTGGGTTCAGGCCGGTCGTCGAACGCATTCCGGCCTGAGGACCGTGCTCATTCTCCCGTTGAGTTACTCCTGCCGCAACTACAACCGGCAGATCAGCAGCTCTCGTTGGTAGATCATCTCCGGCGGCAGGTGATCGTGCACGTCGATGAGCAGTTCCTCGTGGCCGAGGATCTCCTTGCGCCACGCAGCGCGGTTCACCTCCTGCATCCTCTCGAATTGTTCTCGCGGGAACTCCAGTCCCGCCCATTCCATGTCTTCGTAGTAAGGCGTCCAGCCGATGGGGGTCTCCTTGCCCTGCGCGTGCCCGCGCACGCGGTCCACAATCCACTTGAGCACGCGCATGTTCTCGCTGAATCCCGGCCATAGGAACTTGCCGTCCTCGTCCTTGCGGAACCAGTTCACGTGAAAGATGCGCGGCGTCGAGCTGAGAGTGCGCTGCATCTTGAGCCAGTGGCGGAAGTAGTCGCCCATGTGATAGCCGCAGAAGGGCAGCATTGCCATGGGATCGCGCCGCACCACGCCGACCGCGCCCGCGGCAGCCGCCGTGGTCTCGGAGCCCATGGTCGCGCCCATGTAAACTCCCGCGCTCCAGTTGAAGGCCTGATAAATCAGCGGCATCGTCGTCGAGCGCCGCCCGCCGAAGACGATGGCACTGATAGGCACGCCGTAAGGATTCTCCCAGTCGGGATCGATCGAAGGACATTGCGCCGCCGGCGCCGTGAAGCGCCCATTAGGGTGCGCGGCCTTGGCGCCCGTCTGCTTTGCGATCTCCGGCGTCCAGCGCTCGCCGCGCCAGTCCAGACACTCGGCGGGCGGCTCGTCGGTCATCCCTTCCCACCAGACACCGCCATCGGGGGTCAGCCCCACATTGGTAAAGATCGAGTTCCGGCGCAGCGTAGCCATGGCGTTGGGATTGGTCTTGTCGCTCGTGCCCGGCGCTACGCCGAAAAATCCCGTCTCAGGATTGATGGCGCACAACCGGCCATTGCCATCCGGCTTGATCCAGGCAATGTCGTCGCCAACTGTCGTCACTTTCCAGCCTTTGAAGGCTGGGGGTGGAACCAGCATGGCGAGATTTGTTTTCCCGCAAGCCGAAGGAAACGCCGCCGCGATGTAGGTTTTTTCGCCCTGCGGCGACTCGACGCCCAGAATCAGCATGTGCTCCGCCATCCAGCCTTCGTCGCGCGCGATGTTGGAAGCGATGCGCAGCGAAAAGCACTTTTTCCCCAACAGCGCATTGCCGCCGTAGCCCGAGCCATAGCTCCAGATCTCGCGCGTCTCCGGGAAGTGGACAATGTACTTGGTCTCGTTGCAGGGCCATGGTACGTCCTTCTGCCCCGGCGCGAGCGGCATACCCACCGAGTGCATGCAGGGCACCACGCGCGCCTCGCCCTTGTCGATCTCGGCCAGCACCGGCAAGCCGACGCGCGTCATGATGCGCATGTTCACCACGACGTAAGGCGAATCCGTCAGCTGCACGCCGATGCGCGACATGGGCGAGCCCACCGGCCCCATGCTGAAGGCCAGCACATACATGGTTCGACCGCGCATCGCGCCGTCGAACAGCTCCTTGAGCTTGCGGCGCATCTCGAACGGGTCAATCCAGTTATTCGTAGGCCCGGCGTTGTCCTTGGAAAGCGAACAGATGAAGGTCCGGTCCTCGACGCGCGCCACATCGCGCGGGTCCGAGCGCGCGTAGAAGCATCCCGGCCACTTCTCCTGGTTCAGGCGGATGAAGGTGCCCGAAGTGACCATCTGGTCACAGAGCCAGTCGTTCTCCTGCCGGCTGCCGTCCACCCAGTGGATCGCGGCCGGCTGCGTCAGCTCGGCCATCTTCTCCACCCACCGGATCAGGTGCTCGTTCGTCGTCAAGGGCTTCGCCATGCTTGTTTCTCTCTGCTTCATGCTCGTTCCTCTTTAGGAATGGCCTTCCCGGCAGCCGTGTCGATGCGACCCAGCTACACTTTCAGCTCCCGCCTGGCCGTCCTTCTCAAAAAACCGGACAGTTCTTACACCAACCAGATTTTCACGGGGCTTTTCCCTCATTTATACGTGAATGTGCTCTGGACAGCAAGGCGGAAGAGGGCGAGCACGCCTCATGCAATCCAGCCACCGCCGACCACTTCGTCGCCGTCGTAGAATACGGCCGCCTGGCCCGGCGTCACCGCACGTTGCGGCTCGTCAAACGTGGCCAGGGCCTCGTCTGCGCCCGCGGGCTCCAGCGTCGCCCAGGCCGGCTCGTGGCGGTGGCGAATCTTTGCCCGCACCCGCATCGGTCCGGTCAGTTCGGCAATGCCGATCCAATTCAGGCGCCGTGCGCGCAGGGCCCGCGTCGCGAGCTCCGCATCCGCGCCCACCGTTACGCGATGGCTCTTGGGGTCGATGTTCAACACATAGAGCGGCGATAATGACGCCACGCCCAATCCTTTACGCTGGCCCACGGTGAAGTTGAAGATCCCTTCGTGCCGCCCGAGCACTGCGCCGTTTGACGCCACCAGCTCACCCGCCGTCTCCGGCATTGCTTCTCCCTGCTCCTCGAGATAGGCCGTCAAAAATTGCTTGTAGTCGCCGCCGGGGATGAAGCATATCTCCTGCGAGTCCGGCTTCTCGGCCAGTCGCAATCCATGCTGCCGCGCCGCCTCGCGCACCTCAGGCTTGGTCATGCGTCCCAGCGGAAACAGCGTTCGCGACAACTGCTCCTGCGTGAGGCCGAAGAGAAAATACGTCTGGTCCTTTGAGAGATGCGTTGGCCGCTTCAGAATCCAGCGCCCGCGGCGCTCGTCGTACTCGTTCACCGCGTAGTGGCCGGTAGCGATCCGCTCGGCGCCAATGCTTCGCGCCGTCTTGAGCAGTTGATCGAACTTGAGATGGTTATTGCAGAGAGAGCAGGGAATCGGCGTGCGCCCAGCCAGGTACTCATCGACAAACGGGCGCACCACATCGCGCTCGAAGCGCTCCTCCTGGTTCACTACGTAATACGGAATCCCCAGGTGCTCGGCCACGCGCCGCGCGTCGTACACATCGTCGAGCGAACAGCAGCGGCCGGCCTTGGGCGCATCGGGAATGCCGTGCTTTCCGGCGAGCCGCATCTGATCCCAAAGATGCAGCGTGAGCCCGACGACGTTCTCGCCCGAATGCGCAAGGATCGCCGCCGCCGTCGAGGAGTCCACTCCTCCGGACATAGCGACAGCGATGTTATCCTTCTGAATCATGCTCTCCATCGTTGAAGTACTCGCAGATATGATGGAACCGCTAGTGGGTGCCCTGGCGGAAGTCGTTTCCTGCTCGACTCATCGGAAACCTTCGAAGACAGCCCTCAACCCAGAGTTCCCGCCTCCACCGGCGAAAGTGCCCGCAGGCGATTCACCGCCTCAGGCACAGCATTCAACACATGATCTACGTCCGCCTCCGTCGCCGTCCTCAGCAAACTGAAACGCAAACTGGCGCGCGCCGCGCTCTTGTCCAGTCCCATGGCCATCAGCACGTGGCTCGGTTCGGTCGAGCCCGAGTGGCAGGCCGATCCGCCGCTCACCGCCACGCCCTTCAGGTCCAGAGCAATTACCAGCGCCTCGCCTTCCACCTGCTCAAAGCGAATATTGGTCGTGTTCGCCACGCGCGGCGCGCCGGCCCCGTTCACGCCCGTGCCCGCAATCTGCAGAATTCCCGCTTCGAGCCGGTCGCGCAGCGCCGCAATTCGTTCCACAGTCCCATCCGCCAAGCTCTCCATCGCGAGTTCTACAGCCTTGCCGAGTCCCACAATGCCGGGCACATTTTCTGTGCCCGCGCGCCGGCGGCGCTCGTGACTTCCGCCGACAACGAGCGGCTCGAGCGGCGTGCCCCGCCGCACAAACATCGCGCCGACGCCCTTCGGCCCGTGCATCTTGTGCGCGCTGATAGAGCACAAGTGGCATCCGAACCGGCGCACGTCGAACTCGACCTTCCCTGCGCCCTGTACCGCGTCGGCATGGAAAAAGGCACGCGCCTCCGCGGCGATCTTGCCGATCTCTTCCACCGTTTGCAGTACGCCCGTCTCGTTATTCGCGAGCATCACGCTGATGAGCCGCGTTTGCGGCCGCAGCGCGCGCCGGATCTCCTCGGGATTAATGAGCCCGTTCGCGCTCGGCGCAACATAGGTCACCTCTGCGCCGCGCTCCGCCACGCGCTCTGCCGCGCGCAACACCGCCGAGTGTTCAATTGCCGTCGTGATCAGGTGATCTCCCGCGCGTACAAGGCCAAAAATCGCGGTGTTGTCGCTTTCGGTCCCGCCGGAGTTGAAGACGACCTCCGCTTCGCGGCAATGGAAAAACGCGGCCAGCGTCTCGCGCGCCCCGTCCACCGCCTTTCGCGCCCGCTGCCCTTCAAAGTGGATGGACGACGCGTTTCCGAATTCCTCCATCAGGTAGGGGCGCATCGCCTCCAGCACCTCTGGTGCTAAGGGAGTTGTGGCATTGGCATCGCAATAGACGCGGCGCATTGGGGAAGACTCCGGCATGAAGCGGTGTTAGGGTGTTGCGGCAAATCCAAGAACTGGAGACGGCTGCACAAATCCGCTAATTCATGTGAAAAACGTCCCTCAGAGGCCAAAGCCCCAGGTTTAATGAGTCAGTTTCGGCACGGCTAAAGCCGTGCCCTTTCAAAACCACATTTATGCAACCAGTTCTAGCTCCGCCAATCCGCCGCAGCGAACTAACTTCGCTTTGTCAATATTGTACGGTGAATCGCGACTCTAAGCGATCCGGCCCGATTCCGTTCGTTCCTCGTTCGGCCGCCGCCATTTAGAATCCGAGCAGCGCACTTTTGCGATCTCCGGAACTCGCGGGAATGAGCGTAAGCCCCCCATGGACGTGAATCCAGAAAAACATCCCCGCATCCTCATCGTCGGAAACGCCGGACAGCTCGGGCGCGAACTCGAAAAGATTTTTGCCGGACTGGGTCCAATTGTTGCCGTCGATCGCGAATCCGTCGATCTCGCAGATCCCGAACAAACTCGCGACCTGGTGCGCCGCGCCGCGCCCGGCGCGATTCTGAACGCCGCCGCCTACACCGCCGTCGACCGCGCCGAGAGCGAACGCAATCTTGCCTATGCCATCAACGAAGGAGCGCCGCGCGTACTCGCCGAAGAAGCCCTCCGGCGCAACGCCCTTTTCGTTCACTACTCCACGGACTACGTCTTCGACGGTAGCAAATCCGAACCGTGGATCGAGACCGACGCGCCGAATCCGCTCAACGTCTACGGAGCCAGCAAGCTCGCCGGCGAGCAGGCTGTTGAAAGCACCGGCGGCAAATTCCTGATCTTTCGAACAAGCTGGGTCTACGGCCCCCACGGCAACAACTTTCTCCTCACCATGCTTCGCATGGCGCGCGAGCGCGACCGCCTTTCCATCGTCGACGACCAGATCGGCGCGCCGACAACCTCGATAGAACTGGCCCGCGCCACACACTCGATCGTCACCGGCATCCTCGCCGGCCGTTTCGGCTCTTCACGGGATTGGACCGGCCTCTACCACATGACCTGCGGCGGTTCCGTCTCCTGGTTCGGCTTTGCCCAGGCAATATTCGCACGCGCCGCCGAACTGCTGGGTATCAAGCCGCCTACTCTTACCCCTATTCCGAACAAGGACTATCCCACTCCAGCCGCGCGCCCCCGCAACTCAGTGCTGTCGAATGCCAAATTGCAGGCCACCTTCGGCCTGGGGCTTTCACACTGGGAATCGGCCCTCGAAGAAAGCCTCCAGGCTCTCCGCAACTCCGGATGACTACCTGAGGACGCTTTATTCACCGACCTCTGTCCTGTGACGCCCGTCCTATTCACGCCTCCGGGGCCGTTCTTTACACTGTCGGCGCTCCAGAAAGCCGAGGTGTCATCATGCCTTCCAGAACCTCCCGCCGCGATTTCCTTACCGCCAGCATTTCTGCGGGGTTGTTTACTCCCCTTGCCAGCGCAAGTCCGGCCTTCAGCGTCTCCAAGCCGCCGTTGGACGAGCCGCCATCCGGTTCCTCCATCAAGCTCAGCCATAAAACGCTTGGCCGCACCGGCCTTAACGTTACCACTGTCGGCTTCGGCTGCATGATCACCTCCGACCCCAGCGTGATCGAGCGCGCCGCCGACCTGGGCATCAACTATTTCGACACTGCGCACAGCTACCAGAATGGCAACAACGAGCGCATGGTCGGCGCGGCCGTCGGCGCCAAACGCAAGCAGATCGTACTTTCCACCAAAACGCACGCGCCCGATAAGGCAGGCATGTTGCAGCATCTCAATCAGAGTTTGCAATCGCTCAAGACCGATTACATCGACATCTGGTATTTGCATGGCCGCGACAACCCAGAGGAAGTTCACGACGAGCACATCGAAGCCCAGCAATTGGCCAAACAGCAGGGCAAGGTCCGCTTCGTCGGCGTCAGCACGCACGGCGCGCGGCGGCTCATTCCCTGGATGGTCCAGAAGAATGTTTTCGATGTCGTTCTGTCTGTCTACAACTTCACGATGGATCCCGCCATGGACCAAGCCTTGGAAGCCGCTGCCAAAGCCGGTCTCGGCGTGGTCGCCATGAAGGTGATGGCCGGTGGACCGCGCAGCCACAGGGCCGGCGATCCGATCGGCGGAAGGCTCGCTCAGCCCGGCGCGATGCTCTCGGCGCTTAAGTGGGTGGTCAGGAATCCCAACGTCGCAACGACCATCCCCAGCATGACCGACATGGATCAGCTCGACGAGAATCTGAAGGCCATGGAGCAGGCCTACACCTCCGCCGACGCCGCAATTCTCTCCGCGCATCTCGAACGGATTCGCCCGCTCTATTGCCGGATGTGCGGCGCGTGCGAGGGCGCCTGCCGGCAAGGATTGCCCGTCGCCGACATGCTGCGCTGTCTGAGCTATGCCGAGGGTTACGGCCAGTTCGCACTGGGCCGCGAGCGCTACATTGAGCTCGGCCTGGCGCAAAATGCCGGCTGTGCCAATTGCGCTCTGTGCACGGTGAATTGCCCGCACGGCGTGCATGTGGCCCGGCGCGTGGCCCGCGCGCAGGAGATATTCGCATGAAGGTCTCCGCGTTGTTGCTCTTTGTCTTGTTTGCGGCCGGCTCAGCCGCCGCGCAAGACGTTCTCGATTGCCACCTCGCGCCGGGTTGGGAGCCGTCCGGCGCGATACATCACTACGACGCCGGCAATCTCTTCGAATACAAGGACGGCGGCGCGGAGGGCTACCTTATTTTCGGCTTCGTGCGCATGAGTACGATCGACTGCAAGTCCGGCGTCAACACGCTGACCATCGATCTCTCCGAAATGAGCAACGCAGACGCGGCCTACGGACTTTTCGCCGCCAATCTCGATCCCGCGCTTTCGACTTCACAGATCGGCATGGGCGGCCAAGTGCAGTCGCAAAGCGCCATCTTCGCCAAGGGTAGTTTCTACGTCGAGATCGTCGAAGTTGCCGCGGACGCGAACGCCGACGATTCTCCGGCACTGCGCAGCATTGCTTCCAGACTCGAAGCGCGTTTGCCTGGCCGCGTAACGCCGCCCGCGGAGTTGCGCTGGTTTCCACCGGACAATGTTGGTCCTGTCCGCATGGCGCCGCAGAGCGTTCTCGGCTTTCGCGAGCTCAAGCGCGGATACGTGGCCAAGTACAAGAGCGGCCAGGCCTTCGTCGTCCTCGAGTCCACACCGGAATCCGCGGCCCTAGTGTTCAAATCCCTGCACCAGCGCCTTCCCGGCGCCGCGCCGGCGCAGGTGGGCGACGAGGCGTGGATGTCGAACGCGCAATACCTCGGAGGCCTCTGCATTTTTCGCAAAGGCCGTGTACTGGCGGGCTACGCCAATGCGACGACACCGCAGCAGGCGGCGACACTGGCCGCGTTGCTTGCCGGCCGCATTCCGTAATTTGCCCTCCAATGAATTCGGGTTGCCGCCTCACTCGCCGCGCGTATAGGCATCGAGAAGCGTCCGCGCGGCGCGAAACGACGTGGTGCGCCCCTCGGCCACGTCGCGTTCCAGTGCCTGCACGCGGCTGCGCACTGCCGCATGCGCGTCGAACCGCTGCCGCAGCGCCTGATCGATCATCTCGTGCATCCATTGCCGCTGCTGCTCGCGCCGCGCTTTGGCAAACCATCCGTTGGCCCGCGTCTGCGCCACATATTCCAGAACGCGCTCCCACGATTCGCGAATGCCCGCGCCCGTCAGCGCCGAGCACGTCACCGCGCGCGGCGTCCATCCCGATTTGGCCGCGGGAAAGTAGTGCAGCGCATTTTGCGCCTCCGCTCGCGCCCGTTCTGCTGCGGCCACATTTGTGCCATCGGCCTTGTTTATAACCACCAGGTCCGCAAGTTCCATTACGCCGCGTTTAATTCCCTGCAACTCATCGCCTGCCCCGGCCAGCGTGATCAGCAAAAAGAAGTCCACCATCTCATGTGCGGCGGTCTCCGACTGTCCAACGCCAATCGTTTCCACCAGAATGTTCCGGTATCCCGCGGCTTCGCAGAGCAGCATCGCCTCGCGCGTCCGCTGCGCCACGCCGCCGGCGATCCCGCGCGAGGGCGACGGTCTCACAAAGGCCATTTCACTGGCGGCCAGTCTTGTCATGCGGGTCTTGTCGCCGAGAATACTTCCGCCGGAGAGCTGGCTGCTGGGATCGATCGCCAGCACGGCGACCTTCTGCTTTTTCTCCTCGATCAGGTGCGCGCCTAACGCTTCAATCAGACTGCTTTTGCCCGCGCCGGGTACGCCGGTTATGCCTAGGCGGATCGAATCGCCACCGTGGGGCAGGCAATCCTCGACGATCTGTTCGGCTAGCTCGCGATCTGCCTCGCGCGCGCTCTCGATGAGGGTAACCGCCCGCGCCAGCACTCTCCGGTCGCCGCGCAAAATGCCGGCAACGTACTCCTCGCGCGAGAGCGGCTTGCGCCTTTGCGTGACATGCGGCGCCTTGGGCGTACCGCAGCCGGCAATTTCACGCATCGCGCTTTTCATTACACAGGTCCATGCGCCTAGCTAGCTCACTAAGCTTGCGCTCAACATCTCCAGTATCTTCTGCGCGGCCACCGGAATCACAGTTCCCGGCCCGAAAATCCCCGCCGCGCCAGCCTGATACAGAAACTCGTAGTCCTGCGGCGGAATCACGCCGCCCACCACAACCAGGATGTCCTCCCTGCCCAGCGCCCGCAGATGCGCAATCAGTTGCGGCACCAGCGTCCTGTGTCCCGCCGCCAAACTCGACACGCCCACCACGTGCACATCGCTGTCGAGAGCGAATCGCGCCACCTCGCGGGGCGTCTGAAACAGAGGTCCAATGTCCACATCGAATCCAATGTCCGCAAATGCCGTGGCAATCACTTTGGCGCCGCGGTCGTGCCCGTCCTGGCCCATCTTGGCCACCAGGATCCGCGGCCGCCGGCCCTCCTCGCGCTCAAACCCTTCCACCATCCACCGCGCTTTACGAAACTCTCGATCGCTTGCGCTCGCCGCCGAGTACACGCCAGAGATCGTGCGCGTCGCCGCCTCGTATCGCCCCCACACGTTTTCGAGCGCCTGCGAAATCTCGCCCAGCGTCGTGCGCTTCCGCGCCGCCGTCACTGCGCATTCCAGCAGGTTTCCCTCGCCGGTCTTCGCGCACAGTTCGAGCTTTGCGAGCGCCTCGTGCACTGCTTCCGCAGCGCGTTCGCTTTTGAGCTTTTCCAATCGCTTCACTTGCGCCTGCCGCACAGCATCGTTGTCGATATCGAGCACCGGAATCTCCGGTTCCTCCGGTGTTGGATACGCATTCACGCCCACAATCACGTCGCGTCCCGAATCGATTCCCGCCTGCCTCCGCGCCGCTGCTTCTTCAATCCGCATCTTGGGCAATCCGGTCTCGATGGCCTTTGCCATGCCGCCTAGCGTTTCAATCTCCTCGATCTTCTGCCACGCCGCGTGCATCAATTCGTGCGTCAGCCGTTCTACGTAGTACGATCCAGCCCAGGGATCGACCAGACGCGCGATGCCCGTCTCCTGCTGCAGGTAGATCTGCGTATTGCGCGCGATGCGCGCCGAAAAGTCCGTAGGCAGCGCCAGCGCTTCGTCGAGCGCGTTGGTGTGCAGCGACTGCGTGCCGCCGAAGGCCGCGGCTAAAGCCTCCACGCACGTGCGGACAACATTGTTGTATGGATCCTGGGCTGTGAGGCTCCATCCCGAAGTCTGCGAGTGCGCCCGCAGCGCCAGCGATTTGGGATTCTTGGCGCCGAAGCTCTTCACAATCCTGGCCCACAACAGGCGCGCGGCGCGCATTTTGGCAATCTCCATGAAATGGTTCATGCCCACGCCCCAGAAGAAAGAAATCCGCGGCGCAAATTCATCCACGTCTAGGCCGGCTTTGATCCCCGTGCGCAGGTACTCCAACCCGTCGGCCAGGGTGTAGGCCAGTTCCAGGTCCGCCGTGGCGCCCGCCTCCTGCATGTGGTATCCGCTCACGCTGATACAGTTGAACTTCGGCATCTTCTCCGCGCAGTAGCGGAAGATGTCGCCGATGATCCGCATCGATCCCTCGGGCGGATAGATGTAGGTGTTGCGGACCATGAACTCCTTGAGAATGTCGTTCTGTATGGTCCCTTGCAGCTTCTCCGGCGGTACGCCCTGCTCTTCTGCAGCCACAATATAGAACGCCATGATAGGCAGGACCGCGCCGTTCATGGTCATCGACACCGACATTTGCTCCAGTGGAATGCGGTGGAAGAGGACCTCCATGTCGAGAATCGAATCGATGGCCACGCCTGCCTTGCCGACGTCGCCTGCCACGCGCTCGTGGTCGGAGTCGTAGCCACGGTGCGTCGCCAGGTCGAACGCCACCGAGAGTCCCCGCTGTCCCGCCGCCAGATTGCGCCGGTAAAAAGCATTCGACTCCTCCGCGGTTGAGAAGCCTGCATACTGCCGGATCGTCCACGGCCGCGTGGCATACATCGTCGTGTAGGGCCCGCCCAAATACGGGGGAATGCCCGCAGCGTATCTCAGATGTTCGAGGCCATCCAAATCGTCGCGCGTATAAAACCCCTTGAGCGCGAAGTGCTCAGGCGAAATCCACTCATCGGCCTGGCGCGCCGTCGACCACACCGCCCCAGGCTTCCAGTCAATCTTTGTGAAATCCGGACGCAATGTCAGCTCCTAGCTTCCAGCCTCTAGCGTGCGATCACCCACTCTGTGTTTCAAGCTTTTCCCTTCAGGGACAACCATCCACATTCCGCGAAGAAAAAGCTAGCAGCTCGAAGCTAGAAGCCGTTCTTCGATTCCCAACCGCTCCTGCCACTTCGTCAAAAACTCCACGGGGTGGCTGCGCAAGTGTACGAAGTCTGCAATCCCCGCCGCCCTCAACTCCTCCGCGTTCTCGGGATTGCCGGCCGCAATCACCGGCGTGGTGCGGCCGAGCGCCTTCAGCTCCGGCATAAGCTCGGCCGCCAGATTCATGTACTCCGCGTCCGCGCTGCAGAGCACAATCACCTCCGCATCCGCATCGGCAATCTCCGCCGCTTTTTTGAAGCGCCGCGTCGTCACCTCAAATCCCGCACAGGCAAAGAAATTTCCCGCAAAGTTCGATCGCGCCGCGCGCATCTTCGGGTCGCCGATTTCCGCGAGCAACACGCGCGGCGTCTTGCCTCCGGCGGCCGCATGACGTTCGGTGCGCAGGCGCATCTCCTCGTAGACACTGGCGCCGCGCACATCGGCCTTTATGCGCTGCGTGTCGATGCGATCGAGAGCCTCTTCGTCTGGATTCGCGAACTGATTCGTGCCCACCAGAACGCGTTTCCGTATGGCAACCGCCTGCCCGCAGGCGGCCCGTGCCCGTTCGAGTTTCTGCGCGATCGTTCCTTGTGCCTGCGCTTTCGAGAATCCACCGCCCGCCTCAATCTCCTGCATCGTGCCCCATCCTTCACCCGCCAGGAAATCCGTAATCGTCTCGAGGGCGTACGACCCGCCGCCGGCATCGGCCACGCGTCCCAGCCACGCCTCGTGTTTCAGCACGAGCTGCGTGTTCCGCGCCAGCCGCCGGCTGGCCTCGGCGGGCGCTTTGTAGCACGCGTCAAAAGGTGCTACGGCGACGGCGTCCGCCCCACCCACCACCGCGGCCATGGCCTCGGTCGTTGCGCGCAGAATATTTACGTGCGGATCGTAGATTGTCTTGTTCCAGCGCGAGGTACGCGCCGCAATGCGCGCCCGTGCCGCTTCGCGCGAGCCGCCAAAGCTTTCCACCGCCCGCGCCCACACCATGCGGAACGCCCTCAGCTTGGCAATCTCAAAGAAGTAGTTCGAACCGACGGCAAAGGCGAACTCGAGCGCTGCCGCGGCGCGACTCACATCCACTCCACGCTCCACCGCCGTGGCCAGAAAATCCACGCATGCGGCCAGCGCGAATCCAATCTCCTCGACGGCCGTCGCTCCCGCCTCGGCAAACGCCTCTCCATGAATCGTGAACGGCACAAATCCTGACGGCGCGTCACGAACGATTTCCGCAGCAAATTCGATGGCTGCCAGCGCATCGCATCCTGTCGAAATCTCCGCGGCGCGGGGCGTTCCGCTTAGCCATTCGATCACCATGCGAAGGAACCGCTCGTCGGCTTGCTCAAAATGCAGGGGAACCGCGTCCAGCCCCGTGAGCAGCTTCTCCAGTTCACCGGGGCCCTCAACCAAGATTTCGCTGAATGCAATTCCTTCCGTGCCTGCAGCGACTGCCGCGCGCGCCAGGCGATTGGCTTCTTCCGCATCCACCCCGTCAATCTCTTCGCGAACTCGCCAGTCTCCCGCCGGGCGCGCGCCGCGCCGGTAGGGAAAATCTCCCGGCGCCTTATCTACGCACGCCAACCCCTCCAAATCCTCGGCGCGATAGAAGGGCTTAACCGCCATCCCTTCTTCGGTGTGCCAGATCAGCTTCTTTTCGAAATCGGAGCTCTTCAGTTCGTGTGCGATCGCCGCCTGCCAATCCGCGGTTCTGACCGGCGGAAACTCCTTAAGCAGCTTCTCATTCTCCATAATTTTCATTTGCCCGCAGGCTCTTCCACCATCTCGATCAAAATCCCAAAGGCACTTTCGGCCTTCGATTTGGGATGCACAAAAAACACCGTGGTTCCCCGCGAGCCCTTGCGCGGCGCCTCGTCGATAAGTTGAAAGCCTGCCTCGCGCATCGCGTTGAAGGCATGTTGCGCGTTGCCAACGCGGAATGCCACATGCGCCAGGCCGCCGCGCCCGCCGTTCTTGTCGATCAGTTTCTGCACCGGCGAGTCTGCCGTTAGCGGCTCAAGCAACTGGATCAGATTCGGTCCCTCGCCAATCTGGAGCAGCGCTTCGCGCACCTGGTCGCTTCCACGCACCTCTTCGCGATGAATCTCCTTGAAGCCCAGAGCTTCGTACGCCCTTACTTGTCCCTCGAGCTGACCTTGTTTCACGGCAATCGCTACATGATCCACGAACTGGATCCCGGGAACACTCTTCGATTCTCCCTGCACGTTGTTCCTCTCAACCTCTGGGGTCGATCTTCCACCCGCTCACTCGAACTCCACGAGCACCTGGTTCATCTTTACCGGGTCGCCGGCCTTGACATGCACGTTTTTCACCGTTCCCGCTCGCGGCGCCGCGATATTCGTCTCCATTTTCATCGCTTCCAGCACCAGGATCAAAGCGCCCGCCTCCACGGCCTGTCCCGGCTCGACGTTGACCTTGATCACCAGTCCCATCACTGGGCTGTTGCAAACTTTTCCAGTTGCGTCCCACGCGGCTGGGTTCTGTGTATGCCCGCCCGCCGCACTGTGAACTGCGTAGTTGGACGTGTAACTCGGGGTCTCCTGGCTTTCGTCGTCCTCCAGAACCTCTACATCAACTTCGTAGACTCTTCCATCAATCGTAATCCGAAGCTTCAACGTGCCGCTTCCTTTCCGGCAAAATTTCCCGCTCGACCAGCCGCTTTTTACCGCAGGTTGTGCGAGGTCTGCACAATCACTCGCCCCTGCTGTGCCCACGCACCCGCGGTCTGTTGAGCACTGGGCAGCAACTGCACCGACCGCACGCGCGCCTTCTTGCCAAGGAACGCCGTCGCGGCTGCGGTCAGCGCGGCCACAGTCTCCGGTTTGACTGGCACGGCCTTGCTTTCGCCCGCGTTTTCGGCAGCCGCGGAGATTGTCGTAACCTCGCCCTCCTCAGCGCGCTCCGCCTGCAACCTGCCCAGTTCCGCCACGCGCATCTGCAGCGCATGCACGGTCGTTGCCATGGCACTCAACTGCCGCTCCATGCCGTCCTGGCGCTCTTTCAGCGCGCACCGCACGGCGCGTTCCAAACCGGTATAAATCGCCGCACAACCCAGGCCGGCAATTGCCACGATTAATATCCCATCCGTCCAATGCAGATTCACGCGCACTCCTTGCATCTTCACGGCGCAGAACTTCGCCACCGGTCTTGCAGCCTATAGCGGAATTAATCCATGCTTCTTCTGCGGCCGCAACTCGCGCTTGCTATGCAGCGACTCCAGCGCCCGCGCCACCACTCTTCGCGTCTCGGCCGGCGCAATAACATCATCCACCAACCGCCGCCCCGCCGCCACATACGGGTTCGAGAAGGTCTCGCGGTACTCGTCCACCACTTCCCGGCGCCGCGCCGCTTTATCCTGGGCCGAGTCGATCTCTCTCCGAAAAACAATTTCCGCAGCGCCCTCGGCCCCCATCACTGCGATCTCCGCCGTGGGCCACGCGAGCACGCGGTCCGCGCCCAGCCCTCGCGAGCACATGGCGATGTACGCGCCGCCGTAAGCCTTGCGCAGCACGACCGTGATCTTGGGCACCGTCGCCGCCGAGTACGCAAATAACAACTTGGCCCCATGACGAATAATCCCGCCGCGTTCCTGCTCCACACCGGGCAGAAATCCCGGCACGTCTACAAACGTCAGCAGTGGAATGTTGAACGCGTTGCAAAAGCGCACAAACCGCGCCGACTTATCGGAAGCGTCGATGTCCAGCGCTCCGGCGAGTACGCACGGTTGATTGGCCACAATTCCCACCGGCCGCCCCTGCAGCCGCCCAAAGCCGATCACGATGTTCGCGGCGAATCCCGGCTGAATCTCCATGAAATCCGCGTTGTCGACCACGCGCACAATCACGTCGCGCACGTCGTAGGCCACCTTCGGATCCACGGGGACCGTCTGGTTCATCTCTGCGTCGTCCTTCAGGCGTCCTCCAACGGCGAGCCGCGGCGGGTCTTCAAGATTGTTCGACGGCAGAAAGCTCAACAGGCGCCGGCAAAGCTCGACGGCCTCTTCGTCGTCGCGCGCAATCAAGTGCACCACGCCCGAGTAGTGCATCTGCGAATGCGGCCCGCCTAGTTGCTCCGCGCTGACTTCTTCGCCCGTCACCTGCTTGATGACCTGCGGCCCAGTGATGAACATGCGCGCCTGTTCGGTCTGGATGACAAAATCCGTCAGCGCCGGGCTGTACGCCGCTCCGCCCGCGCACGGCCCGCAGATGAGCGCAATTTGCGGCACGGTTCCCGAAAGCATCACGTTGTGGTAGAACACGCGCGCGTATCCGGCCAGGCTGTCGATCCCCTCCTGCACGCGCGCTCCGCCGGAGTCGTTGATAAACACGAACGGGCTGCCCGTCTTTATGCTCATGGCCATCATGTCGGCCACTTTTTTGCAGTGGGTTTCTCCCGCCGCGCCGCCCGCTACGGTGAAGTCCTGGCTCGCCAAGTTGACCAGCCGTCCGCCAATGGTAGCGCACCCCGTCACTACGCCGTCGGCAGGCAACTCTTTGTCGGCCATTCCAAAGTAGGTAGCTCGGTGCCGGCAGAACATCCCGATCTCCTCAAAGCTGCCTTTATCCACCAGCCGGTCCACGCGCTCGCGCGCCGTGAGCTTGCCGGATGCGTGCTGCCGGTCGATGCGATCCTGCCCGCCGCCCAGTTCCACCTCGGCGCGTTTCGCCTCGAGTTCCGCAACCTTGTCTTCCATGTTTTTCTTTTGCGAGATTTCTTCCTGAGTCACCATCTCCTCACCTGGGGAAAGTTGTGTCCTTCCATTATCCGCGCCCGCGCGGTGCGCATCATCCTTTTTGCACCGCTGTCATTCTATGCCCCGTCAGTATGAACAAGATGTGACAAGGTTCACTGCTTATTGCAGCGGCTCCGATCCGGCAAGTCAAGTCGCTGTCAGGACGGCTGCCCAGCTTGATCGTTTTTGAGCTTCCACCTCCGCGAGCTTCACCGGCCGGTGCTCGTCGTAGGACTTGCGCCGCCAGCGCCATGATCACCGGCACGCGGCTGTCGGCGCCAGTGACGGGTACGGCTTGCCCTCCAGCACGGAATGCGCAAACTGCCTGAGCTCCTCAGCGAAACTGTCCGTGTAACGATCCATGAAAAAGTTCAGCGGCAGGCCGCTGTAGACGGCTTTTCCTGTGCTCACCACCACCTGGTTGGGAAAGCGGTTCTCCGTCGCGATTTTGCCTTGGGTTTCCAGGATCTCCGCGCTGGTCATGGCCGAACACCGCCTTGCGGCTGTTGTCGATGGTGCCGATCGCTCCCCCGCGGTAGCGCAGTGTGACCACCGCCGTATCCACGTCGCCCAGTTCGCCGATGGCCGGATCGGCCATTACGCCGCCTTGCGCGTACACCTCTTCCACTTCGTCGCCGGTCAAAAAACGCGCCATGTCGAAGTCGTGAATCGTCATGTCCAAAAACATTCCGCCCGACAAGCGCACAAACGAGATGGGCGGCGGCAGCGGATCGCGGCTGACAATGTGAACCAAGCAGGGCTTGCCGATCTCGCCATCCGCCACCGCCTTGCGCACACGCACGAAGTTTGTGTCGAAACGCCGGTTGAAGCCGATCTGCAGCTTCACGCCCGCCTTTGCCACCGCTGCCGGCGCTACGTCAATGGCGGCCAGCGTGTATGAGATGGGTTTTTCGCAAAAGATGTGCTTGCCTGCGCCGCATGGACGATCGGTTCGGCGTGCGCATCGGTGGAGGCGCAGATCGCCACCGCTTCGATTCGCTTGTCAGCGAAGATCTCTTCCACCGAGCCCGCAACGTTAGGAATGCTGCAATGCGCGGCAAGTGTCTCGGCGGCCTCGCGCTTGATGTCGAAGGTGGAGACGATTTCCGCCTCCGGCATGCGGAAGGCGAGCGATTCGGCATGAACCCGCCCGATTGTTCCCGCACCAATGATTCCGAAATGCAGTTTCTTCCCGCTCATGATCACTCCTAAAGACAGCCCTTAGCCGCTAGCTCTTTCTGGGGCCAACGGCCGCTGGTAAAGACCTGCATCTTGAAAGGGCATCTATGGCAGTCCGCATCACTCATCGTGTCCCTCCTGCCTTGGCGCCCTGCCCGTCGAGCCGCGCACAATCAACTCTGCCTCCACTCTAGCCCGCGCCGCCGACTCCTGGCCCGACATCAGTTTGAATAGATTCTCCATCGCCATCTGTCCCATGCGGCGCATCGGTTGCCGCACCGTGGTCAGCGCAGGCGCGAGATACGCCGCGAAAAACACATCGTCGAATCCCGTCACCGAAACGTCGTGGGACACTCTCAATCCGCGCGAGCGAATCGCCCGCATCGCACCCATCGCCGTCATGTCGTTGTAGCAGCACACCGCCGTCGGCGGCGTGTTCAACCGCAGCAGCTCATGCATGGCTTCAATCGCCGTTTCCGCCTGTCCGTCGCCCTCGACAGCCAGCTCCGCCGCGAAACCGATCCCTGCGCGCACGAGCGCCGCCTTGTATCCCGCCAGCCGCTCCGTATTCGATTGGAAGCCGTTCCGGTCGCCGATGTAAGCGACCCGCCGGTGCCCGAGCCCGATCAGGTGCTCTGCCGCCACACGCATTCCCGCCTGGTTCGCGATCGTCACAGAGTGCACAAACTCGCTGGGATACTGGTCGTTCACCAACACAATGGGGACGTCCAGCTCTTTGAGCAGCGGTAGACACAGCGCCCCCAGGCGCGGCGACGCAACAATGATCCCGTCCACGCGCCGCTCGGCAAGCTCCTCGACCACTTTGCACTCGCGTTCGGGATCGGCGTGCGAACTGGCCAGAAGAACCGCGTAGTGGTAATCGTTTGCCGTCGTTTCAATGCCGCGCGCCACCTCGCCGGCAAAAGGATCGTCTACGGCCGTTACAACCAGGCCGATGGTTCGCGTGTGCCGCGTCACCAGTCCGCGCGCCACGGCGCTGGCGCGATAGCCTTGATCCTCGGCGATCTTGCGGATCTTTGCAGCCGTTTCGGCGCTTACCAAAGGGCTATTTTGCAGGGCCCGCGAAACCGTGGGGTGCGATACATGCGCCAGCAGCGCAATGTCTTTGATCGAAGGCTGCCGAGAAGATTGGCGCAGGGCCGGCGCACGTTTTTCAGTCGTGCGTAAAGCTCCTGTAGTCTTGCTCGCGCTCTTCTCCAGCATGGCCCGAAAACTCCCGATTGCACACGTGTACGGCAGCACCAGTCTCTTTGAATGCACAGTCCCTCGTCAATGCTTAGCGCCGAGCCGTGTAATCTCGATACCAGCCGCAATGCTCCCATCCTCTTCAATCTCCGCAACCCTCCAGCGCCGCATCGGGCTTCGTTCCGCGGTTCTCTTCAATATGCTGGAGATGATCGGGGTTGGTCCCTTCATCACCCTTCCGCTTGTCGTCGCTGCAGCAGGCTTTCGGCTCTCCGTCTGGGCCTGGGCGCTCGGCGCCGCCATCGCCATCGCCGACGGCCTCGTCTGGGCCGAACTCGGCGCAGCTTTTCCGCGCGCCGGAGGATCGTATGCATTCCTTCGCGAGATCTATGGCTCGAAGGGCCCCGGCAACTGGCTCAGTTTTCTCTACGTGTGGCAGGTGGGCTTCACAGCGCCACTCTCCATCGCCTCCGGCTGCATTGGCCTCTCCGGATTTCTGGTCGTCTTCTGGCCCGCTCTCGACGCCGCACCGATCTCCTTGCTGCCTACCCTCCACTACGCCAACTTCGCCGCATCCGCAGTCTGCTTGCTGGTCACCGCGCTCCTCTACCGGAACATCGGTTCTGTTGCGCGTATGGCCTGGGTACTCTTCGCCGGCGTCATCGCCGCGCTCACCGGCGTGATCGTATCGGGCTTCGCCCACACCGCAACAGCCGGCGGGTGCCCCATGCTAGACGCGCTTTTTGCGTTTAGGGTGGGAACGTGCACCGCTATCCCCCTTAGCGCAGCAGCTTTCGGCGGCCTGGCCCAGGCCACGCTGTTGGCCACTTACTGCTACTGGGGCTACTACAACATCTGTTTTCTCGCGGGGGAAGTCCGCCGTCCCGAACGGACCGTTCCTCGTGCCATCCTCCTCTCGATCCTGTTTGTCGCCGCACTTTATGTCTTGATGAACCTAGCCGTGTTGCCATCGTTGGGCGGCGTGGCATCGCACGCCGCCCCCTCATCCCCCCTGCGTTTCCAGCTCGTCGCCGACCTGGCCCGCTCGACCTTCGGCTCATGGGCCGGCTACACCATCGCAGCTCTCATCGTTTGGACCGCCTTCTCCAGCGTTTTCTCACTGCAGCTCGGCTACTCGCGTGTGCCATACGCCGCGGCATGCGACGGCAACTATTTCCACTACCTCGCCGCCGTCCATTCGAAGCATGGCATTCCCCACCGCGCGCTCGTCGCACTTGGCCTTGTGGGCGCCTTCTTCTGCTTCTTCTCGCTCACTCAGGTCATTACGATGCTCGTGATCACGCGCATCCTGCTGCAATTTTCTCTGCAACAAATCGGCGTCATCCTTCTCCGCGTGCGCAAACCAGACTTGCCGCGTCCTTTCCGGATGCCGCTCTATCCGCTTCCACCGTTGGTTGCCATGGCGGGATTCGCGTTTATGCTCTTCGATCCGCGCCGCGCGCAATCGAAAGGGGGAGGTGCACTCCTCGGTCTCGCCGTTGCCGCAGGGATCGCCGCCTCCGGAACCCTCCTCTATCTCTTTCGCGCGCGGTGCTTGCGCCAGTGGCCGTTCGCAACCACGCCGGTAGTCCCTGGTCCCTAATTCCCGGTCCCTCGTTCCCTTTCGGAGGCCCTGGGCTCTGTTCTCAGTGATCCCTGTCACTTCTCCTCCAAGGCGCAGCGGGATATAGTTTGTCGCCAGAAATCTTTTCAGCGGCGTAGTTCGTCGGCGTCCGCGATGAGGTGTCTCAATGCCCTTGAAACTGAGTGTGAATGGCGGAGTCAGGACGGTCGATGTGCCGCCCGATACGCCGCTTTTGTGGGTTCTGCGCGATGTGCTGGACCTGAAAGGGACCAAGTACGGCTGCGGTATCGGAGTCTGCGGCGCCTGCACCGTGCTGGTCGATGGCAAGGCGGTGCGCTCCTGCATGATCCACGCCGGCAGCGTAACCGGCGCAATCACGACCATCGAGGGGCTTTCCGCAGACGGAAGCCATCCCGTACAGCAGGTCTGGGAGGCGCTGGATGTGCCGCAATGCGGCTACTGCCATCCCGGCCAGATTCTGGCTGCCGCAGCGCTGCTGAACCGCACGCCGCATCCCACAGATGCCGACATCGACACAGCCATGAATGGCAATCTCTGCCGCTGCGGAACGTACCCGCGCATCCGGCAGGCCATTCATCAAGCTGCGGAAGCGGCCCACAAAGGCTAAGGAGGGCGACAATCATGAACAGCATCGAAAATCTTGACCGCCGATCCTTTCTGAAGATCACCTCCCTCGCCGGCGGAGCACTCGCGCTGGGCCTGTATGAGTGGCCAAGGGCCTTTGCACAGGGATCTCGCAAACCTCCTGCTTTTGCGTCGGTGGCGTTCGTTCGCATCGATCCCAGCGGGGTTGTTACTTTGATGGCGAAGAACCCGGAGCTCGGACAGGGCGTAAAAACCATGCTGCCCATGCTCATCGCCGAAGAACTGGACGTAGATTGGAAAGATGTGCGCATCGAGCAGGCCGGCCTCGACGAGGAAGTCTTCGGTCAGCAGACGGTCGGCGGCAGCACGGCTACTCCCATCAACTGGGACCCGCTGCGCCGGGTGGGCGCGGCCTACCGGCAGATGCTCATTACCGCGGCGGCGCAAACCTGGGGAGTGCCCGAGTCGGAATGCACGACCGATCGCGGCAAAGTGCTGCACACAAAATCGAATCGCCAGGCCACCTACGGCGAGCTGGCGCAAAAAGCCGCCGCGGTTCCTCCGCCGGAGCTTAAGTCAGTCACGCTCAAAAACCCCAAAGACTACCGCATCATTGGCAAATCGCAGCTCGGCGTCGACAACCACGCCATTGTGACCGGCAAGCCGGTCTTCGGCATCGACTTCACTCTGCCCGGAATGCTGAACGCGGTCATTCAGAAGTGCCCTGTGTTCGGCGGCAAGGTGAAGAGCGCCAATACCGAGGAGGTGGGCAAACTGCCCGGCGTGCACCAGGTGCTAATCATCGAGGGCACGCTCTCTACCGAGCCGGTGGCGCCGTGGGAGCCGGGGATGGAGCCCGGCGTGGCCATCCTGGCCGACACCTGGTGGCAGGCGCAAAGCGCGCGCAAGAGCCTGAAGGTCGAGTGGGATTACGGCCGCGGCGCCAGCCAGAGTAGCGGCGACTATGCCAAGCGGACCGCGGAGTTGCTGAAATCTCCGCCGGCCAATCCGATCCGCAGCTACGGCGATTCCGACGCAGCGCTCAAATCCGCAGCCAAGGTGGTAGAGGCTGTCTACGCCTATCCGTTCCTGGCCCACGGCACTCTTGAACCGCAAGACACGACCGCCTCATACAGCGGCGGCAAGCTGGAGATCTGGACGGGCAGTCAGTATCCCGGCGCGGGGCGCGAACTTTTGGCGCACGCACTGGGTATGGACCGCGCCGACATCCAGATCCATCTTCGCCGCACCGGCGGCGGCTTCGGCCGGCGCATTACGAACGAATATGCGGTCGAGGCTGCGTGGCTGTCCAAACAAGTGGGCAAGCCCGTCAAATTGATCTGGTCGCGCGAAGACGATTTCAGCCACGACACCTATCGCCCCGGCGGCACGATCGGGCTCAAAGGCGGGCTGGATGCGGGGGGGAAAATCGTCGCCTGGAGCCAGCACCTCGTCACCTATGGAGAAGGCAAGAAAGCCGTGTCCAACGGCGATATCGGCGGCGACCAGTTTCCCGCGGGCCGCGTTGCAAATTACTCGCTGGGCACGAGCACAATGCCGTTATGGCTGCGTTGCGGCGCCCTGCGCGCGCCCGGCGACAATGCGTTCGCCTTTGTGCACCAGTCGTTCCTGGATGAGCTGGCTGCCGCTGCCGGCCGCGATCTGCTCGATTTGCAGCTCGAAATCCTCGACGCCACGCCCGAAGCAGGCACCAAGGTCGATCCCAACGATCGCGATGCGCTCAATCCGGAGCGGATGAAAGGCGTGCTTGAACTCGTGGCGGAGAAATCGGGCTGGCGGAATCGCAAGAAATCGCCGGGGCGCGGCATGGGGCTGGGCGCGCACTTTTGCCATTACGGCTATTTCGCCATGGTCGCCGAAGTGAGCGTCGACGGGTCGAATCGCGTGACAGTCGAGCATGTTTGGGCCGCAGGCGACATCGGCAGCCAGATCATCAATCCCAGAGCCGCCGAGAGTCTGGTCAATGGCGGCATCATCGAGGGCATGAGCCACATGCAGCAGGAGATCACGCTCAGCGACGGCCATGTGGATCAGACCAACTACCATCAGCACCCGATGTTGCGCATACATCAGGCTCCGGTGATCGAGGTCTTTTGGCGCAAGAGCGATTTCGCGCCGACCGGCCTGGGCGAACCGGCGCTGCCGCCGATTCTTCCCGCGGTTGCCAACGCCATCTTTGCCGCAACCGGAAAGCGCGTTCGGACCCTGCCGCTGAAGAGGAGCGGGTTCAGCTTCGCCTGAAGCGGACAGGGCATCTGTTATGAGGATTCACCTATGCAATCCCCCCGGGCCCCCACCGGGGGAGAGATAGAATGAACCGCATTATTGCGCTCGGGCTGCTTGCTGCCGCATTTGCTTCCGGAGCGGCAGCCAATCTGCTGCCCCGGCGCCCATCCCATCGGCGGTCCGCAATGCGAAAACCATATTCATTTCGAATGCCACATATATCATTGGAAAGTTCGGAGGCGGGCCAACGCGAGCATACGATCAGTTCTACGCCGGTCTGAAAGCATCTACGCGTTTCCAGATTGTCGATGACCCAACCAAGGCGGACCTCGTGATCGAACTTCGGTCCGTTGCTGCCGATCAAATCATCGTCGACGGTTTTCACGTTTTCGATTTACGATTCGAAAACTCATTTTGTCCTCCGGACGCTGCTTCGCACCATCGGTCAATGCGCTTCCAAGAAAAAATGCGACAAGGGGCTCGATGGAGCGGTTACCGGGCTCGTTGAAGACGTCGAAACGCTACCCGGCCAATCGGCCTCCATGAAGAGTCAATAGCTGCGAGAATCGGCTGGAGCGTTCGAATTCTGCAACCTTCGCTCCTCCGCAGTGTCTAATAGAGACAGTCGGCCCTACCCCAAGCGAGGTCATCGATGCTCATCGGCAAAACGCCTGATATTCCCTCGTCCGAAATTACCTCCCGCGACGACTACTTTCGCTATCTCTCTCGGCGCCGCTTCCTGAGAGGCGCTGCCGCCACCGGTGCCGCAGCTCTCGGCGCCGGCCGGCTCGCGGAATTCGTCGCGCCACGCGCCGTCCATGCGGGCACCACGCTACAAACCGTCAAAAGCCCACTTACCACCACCGGAGAGCAACTCACCAGCCTGGATGACATCACCCACTACAACAACTTTTACGAGTTCGGCGTGGACAAGGGCGACCCCGCGAAGAACGCCGGCGGACTGCCGACGCGCCCCTGGACCGTCAAGGTCGAAGGCAAAGTCGCCAAGCCGCTCACCTTCTCGATCGACGACCTTCTTACGCTCCACCCGCTCGAAGAGCGCGTCTATCGGCATCGCTGCGTCGAGGCCTGGAGCATGGTGATTCCCTGGGCCGGCTACTCGCTCTCCGAGTTCATCAAGCAATGCAATCCGCTACCCAGCGCCAAATACGTGCAGTTCCTCTCCTACTACGACACGAAGGTCGAGAGATGGGCCTACGAGGACGCGACAATCCATTGGCCCTACTCCGAAGGGCTGCGCATGGACGAGGCCATGAACCCCCTCACTCTGCTCACCTTTGGCCTCTACGGCGAAACCCTGCCCAACCAAGACGGCGCGCCGGTGCGCATCGTCGTTCCTTGGAAGTACGGCTTCAAATCCGCCAAGTCCATCGTCACCGTGCGCTTTCAAGAAAAGCAACCGCCCACTACGTGGAACGATCAGGCCCCCAACGAATACGGCTTCTACTCAAACGTCAACCCCAACGTCGACCACCCGCGCTGGAGCCAGAAGACAGAGCGCCGCATCGGCCTGCCTTTTTACGCGCAGCGCCGCACCACGCTTATGTTCAACGGCTATGGCGACCAGGTGGCGTCGCTCTACAACGGAATGGACCTAAGGAAGAATTTCTGAAGCGGCGTTTGCGGAGCTAGCTCGTTGTCTTATCAGTCATGAATCGCACGATATTGATCACTCTCAAAACGCTCGTCTGGATCGGTTGCCTCTCGATCGCAGCCCGTCTTGTCTGGGGCATGGTCACGAATGACCTTGGCCCCGATCCCACGGCCACCATCGCCTTCGTAACCGGCAAAGCCACCATTTGGCTCCTCGCCATCACACTTGCCATCACACCGCTGCGGCGTCTGTCGCCTCGCCTCAACTGGCTCATCAAGTTCCGCCGCCTTTGGGGGCTCTTTGCGTTTTTCTATGCCACGCTGCACATGCTTACCTATGTGGCGCTCTACTCCACCTTTAGCTTGGCTGCTATGGAATCCGACATTGCCAAGCGTCGCTTCATCACCATGGGCGTTGCCGCCTATCTGCTGCTTCTGCCCCTTGCGCTCACGTCCACTACGTGGGCCATCCGCAAGCTCGGCGGCAAAAACTGGAATCGCCTGCACAAACTTGTCTACGCCGTGGCAATTTGCGGGGTGATTCACTACTGGTGGCAGGTGAAGACCGGCGTGATTACGCCGATCGCCATTACGCTCGTTCTTGCTGTGCTGTTTCTCGCGCGGCCGGTGACGAGCTGGATACAGCGGCGCAAGAAGCACGCCGCGGCCGCGCGCATCACGGCTTCTAAGGTCTAGCTCCGCTGCCTTATTCAAACAGCATTCTCTGCGCCACCCGACTGAAGCTCTTGCGGTGCAGCGGCGTCGGCCCGAGCCGCGCCAGCGCCTGCAGATGCTCCGCCACGCAATAGCCCTTGTGCCGCGCCAGCCCGTAGCCGGGATAAACCGCGTCCAGTTCGACCAGCAACCGGTCGCGGTGCACCTTGGCCAGCACGCTCGCCGCGGCAATCGACAAACTCGTCGCGTCGCCCTGCACCACTGCCTGTTGCGCGCACGGCCAATCGATGGTGTCGCAGCCGTCGATGAGCAGATAGTCCGGCGCGACGGTCAGTTGCTCCACCGCCATGCGCATGGCAAGCAGCGAGGCCTGCCGGATATTGATGCGGTCGATGGTCTCCACATCCACGGCCGCAATGGCCCAGGCCTCGGCGCACACGCGAATCGCCGCGTCGAACTCATTCCTCTGCTTTTCCGTCAGTTGCTTTGAATCCGTCAAGCCTTGCAGCCGGCAGCCTTTGGGAAAAACGACTGCGGCAGCGACCACCGGCCCGAACATCGGTCCGCGCCCCACCTCGTCCAATCCGGCGATGCGCAGGGCGCCGCATCGCCGCGCAGCATTCTCCAGCTTCCATCCGCAAACCGGAGATTGAGTCATGCTGACAGTATAGTGAGTAGACTGACCGGCCGGGATCATCGGCTCGCTTTCTGCCCTGCATCTAAGCCGGCATGACCGTTCTGTGGAAGGAACTCAGAAGCGTCTGTTCTGTTCTTGCGGCATTTCTATGCATCTCGTCTGGAATCTTGCGGGCGCAGGCTTCCATCGATCCGTCGCTTCCCTCCGCGCCGCTCCCGCACGTTGCATTCTTCACATTCTTCCCCGGCTATGAGACCGTCAAAAATCCCGGCCGGCCGGTACCGCCGCTTACTACCCGGCAAAAGTTCAAGATCGCTTGCCGTAAGACCTTCTCGCCCGCTCTACCCATAGATGCCCTTGCGGTTTCGGGATGGGACCAAGCGACGAACTTCGGCCCGGACTACGGGCAGGAATGGGGAGGCTTTGGAAAACGGGTCGCGTACAACGCTGCCAACTTCACCACCAAGGCTTTCTTTGCAATCGGAATTGTCCCTGCGGCCTTTCACCAGGACCCGCGCTACTTCCGTCTGGGAGCGGGTTCGACCGTAGCCAAACGCATACGCTGGGCTTTGCTCAATCAGGTCGCCGCATTGAGCGATCGCGGAACCCTCATGCCGAACTACGGCAAACTCATAGGCTACGGCGCCTCCACCGCCCTCAGCAACGCCTACATGCCCGCCAGGAGCGTTTCGTTCAGCAACGACATGAAGGGCTACGGAATCAAGTTTGGAGCCTCGATTGCCATCGACCTCGTGCACGAGTTCGACCTGGCGCGCTTCGCCCATGTACCGGGATTGCACGGTAACAGTATGCCGGGAGCGCGCAGCGATTATTAAGCCTGACCTTTGGCGGCGTCTCTCAGAACCTGTTTAAAAACTATTTCCCACCGTGCCAAGTCCCCAAAACCTCCCTCAGGGGCTAAACAGGCCGCTGAAAAACTCGATTGAAGGAGCTTTGTAACAGGGGCACGACTTTGGTCGGGCCACCAAAGCACGCAGAATGAACGGGCTTCAGCCCCTGCCATTCTT
>Ga0335078_10002353_pt1 | contig 28726 bp, 17 predicted proteins | sample Lox_Sample_32_FD_206711 | JGI IMG/M metagenome (GOLD analysis project Ga0335078, IMG submission 206711) | Soil microbial communities from Loxahatchee National Wildlife Refuge, Florida, United States - Lox_Sample_3.2 | ecosystem: Environmental > Terrestrial > Soil > Wetlands | place: USA...
GAACTTTGAACCGATGACCTGCCGTAGGCGTTCCAGTTTTCCGTCAAGCATTTCTATCGAATCCTCGGGGACAAACAGCCATACGTTAACGCGCCAGTTTGCAGGAACCAGGGAATCGCGTCGCAGGGCAGTCTGGACCGAGTCCCAATTCTTGGTCCAGGCGGACAGTTTCTTGAGCAGCGGCTGAAGTTTGTGCTCACAGGCAATTTCGCATAGATACACTGACCCGTGGCGAAGGTCAATCGCGAGCGCATCACATGGAAGGTATTGCCCGGGCTTTTTCGGATTTGCATCAGCATCAAGCTGGATGCGGCACTCCGTGTTTATGAACATGGCCTTGTCTGCCATCAGGAAGTCCAAGACCACGATTTTGTAGGGTTCCATTCTAAGATGGTGGCTTTGAGAAGGGTACGGTTCCGTGCCCCAGATCACATTGCCGGATGCCGTCGCTGCGGACCGAAGTTCCAAATTGGGCGGACTCCTGTCGTGATCGAAAAACGGCTTGCTCCCGAGGCTGGCTTAGGAGGTACGGGTGCGTGGTCGCCTAGCGGGAGTTACTACTTAACCAGAACCCCGCCATGGACTGTGAACCAGCTTCCTGGCGTCGGCCGGAGATTCCGTTTCACGTTACCCGAAATCGCCCGTTTTCATCCCGGCGTGTAGGATCAGTCCTCAAAAACGTTAGGTCCTGAGGAGTTTGAGGCAAATCAGTTTAATCATCCGGGGGCGACTCCCGGCGGGTCGCATTACGGAAGTAACCCTAAATTTACCGTCGTGACCGAATTCATCGTACCTCGCGCACCCCGGCGACTTCACGCTCAGAAGATTGTCCTGATGCCAACAATATTGCTCTCATTCTGGGTTGTGCCATCTTGTCGTCCCCCGCTTGTGAAAAGGCTGCACCTGCGATCAGTTAAGACGAAATGACGCTTCAATATCCGGTAACGCCTCATAGATAAGAGTTGATTGGAGAACAATTCCCATGGGAAACATCAACACTGGCGGAGAAGCAGGGCCTTTGCCCGAAATTCGAGCTAAGTCCTCTTGATGTAGAGCAACTCGATACCCGTGCCATGATCCGGATCGATGTTGCGCGAATACTTGCGGCTTTCGTCGCTGTCCCAGTGCTCGAAGACTCCCAGGCTGGTTACCGGTTTGCCGTTCTGTCGATAACTCGTCCCAGACGGCGGATGACTGGCGAGCGCCTCTTCCATCAGGTAATCTTCAGCGTTTTCACGGATCATGATCCTCGGATGGCCGTTTTCGTCGGTGTTGTTCTCAGTCTGCGAATACAGTATGTCGAGCCCGACTGCATCGAGCGCGACTCCGTCGAGAGACGCCAGAATGCTCGAGGGCCAGTTGGGGTTCTCATAAGGCTCCGAGGGATTGTGGAAAGGTGCATTTGGAAAATGCAGCGGGTAGGACATGTGCCGCCGGGCACAGTAGAGACCGTCGAGTGCATAAAGGATCGTCTTCGCGCCGAGGTTTGGCGAAGCGGACAAATCCACGATCGGCGAATAGGCGTGGGGCGTCCCTCCCTTATTGGTATTGAGGATTGCGTGCAGCTCGCTGGCTCCCTTGATAGAGCCGAAGTGATTCTTGCCGGTGAGAGTTACCCCAGTCTGACCCTCGTCGCCACCTTCTGCCGCAGCATACGGGTAGGAGTGCGCCTTGACCAGCGCAAGATTCACGATGTAACTGGCATCCATCACTTCTTTAGGAATGAATCGGGCGTTGTCATAATGATTGACGGAATAGCTCACGCCCTCCACCCAGTCCGCTTGCTTGAGGCCGTGAATCTCGCCGTATGCGGGATTTTTCTGGTGCTCCGCATCGGGTGCGTCCCTCTGTACAAAGCGCACTTCCTTGTATTCGTTCCAGACCTTATTGAGCAGGCCCGGGTAGATGTTGCGTTGCGCGTCGTAGACGAGAATATCGGCCGGAGAAACTTGGGCGTGGTTTACCAACTGGCGGACCATGGCGAACGTAACTTGCGGGGAAACGTTCACCAGATTTGTGGGCACAACCGGTTTGCTGTTGTTCAGGTTGACCTTCACTGCGATGATCTCGCCCTTCCGGTAGCTTTTCGCAGCGGAACCCTTTGCCTTGAAATAGTAGGTAAATATCGATTTCCAGGCTTCGTCGTCGCTTGGTGCGCCCGTGAGCCGGCGCAGAATCAGAGACAGCATAGAGTCGACACGCGCCTGGTCAGTGGCGGCATCCATCCACCATTGGTCGGTCACCGATTCGCGATCACCGCTCCAATGCGCAGCTTTCGGATCGTGCGCCCAAACAACACGGCCGGGATAGACGCCGCGTGCCATACCCAAAGGCACATTGCGAGACTTGGGAGCGTAGTCATACCGCGTGAAGCCTTCACCAGGGGCCTGTGCGCCGAGTACATCCGGCATGCTCATGATCGCCATTGTGGCGGCGGCGCTTTTGATCACCTTGCGGCGAGAGTACTTCTTCGTCATTTCATAACCTCATCAGGATTCAGCAAACGATGGTCACCGCAAAAAGCAATCCGCAGCGCGTTTACTCACGATGCAGCCCGCACCACGCTCCATTTCCCGGGCTCGACGTGGACGATGCCGGAAATCTCGGCGGTCCCTTCGCTGCGGAGAATGTGCGTTGCAGGGATCTCCTTTTCGCCCCTGAACAGGGCGCGCAGCTTGCCCGGAAAGGCGGCACGCCAGTCCAGACCCGGACCTTTTTCGTTGGTCAGAGTAGTTTCGTTGTTCCTGACATGCTTGACCGAGATGACATTTCTGCCGACCTGCACATGGTGCAGAGCTGCCCAAGTGGTCTCATCCGTGAGTTGAGGAAAAGTTTCGACTGTTTGCCCGGTGGCCAGCGGGCGAATGCCCATCAAACCAGTCCCCAGATTGCCGATGACCGTAAATGACACTTCGGGGTACTCGCGACGCTTCAACCGGGGATTCATCATGGCAGTCAAAGCGCGATAACCCGCTTGCGACCGACCGCACTTATAGAAAATATCGGGAAGATAAGTGCGTCCTTCTACGCCGCCGATGACGCCATGCAAGGCATCTTCATCCAGCTTCAGACGATTTTCCAGCTCGTCCAGGATTGCCTCCGTCTTGAATCCTCTCTCCGCCAAGCCGTAGTAGAGGGGCAGCTCCAAAGTCGACCGCCCGGTGCTCTCTTTCAGATTCTCAGCAAACTTTCCGTTCTGCTCCAATGCGCCAAAGTAGCGATTGCGCTCCGCATCCCACCATTGGTTGTTGTAAAGAGATTGCAGGCGATCGGCTTTGCGGTCGAATTCAGCTGCAGCGGCTGATTCGTTTCGAGCACGCTCGATGGCGGCATAATCGCGAAATGCTGCGTACTGGGCGGCGATCAGGTCCCCGCCAACCAAAACCTCGTCCTGCAGGTCCTCATCGTAGGTCGCGATCCCCATATGGCCGTAAGAGGACAGATGTTCCAGCAAACCATTGCCATCGTGATCCCAGGCCTTCACATAATCGGTGACTGTACGCCGGTAGTAGTTGAGAAAGACCTCGTCAAAATACCTAGGGTCGCGCGTCCACAGCCATTGCCGGTAGCAGGCATCGAGAACGTCGAAGCTTGCGGGCAAGTCATACCAGAAACTGTCATCGTTGTTGTAATCGACGGGTGCCGGTAGATTATCGCGCGTGATTTCCCACCAGCTACACCACTTCTTTGAGGCAGAGATATTCGCGGCAAAGCGGCGCAGCATGTTCAGGGTTCTGGGGCCAAGGCCGAGGAATTGGGCTCCTGTGCTCTGGTGCGAAACGTCGCGCATGCAAAATGCATCTCGCCCGGGCAAAGCCGCCTCGTACCACGGTCCGATCGATCCGTCCGTCCGGGCATAGGACATAGCCTGCTTTGTGGCCCAGCGAAAACCGTCCACCAGTGCCACATCGGACGATTCAAATTCAATCGCGCCTTCTTGCGGTCCCTTTTCGTGTGCCTCCGGCGCAGTGAACCAGGTGCGTGCCGATTCGGCAAATCCGTAGCCGAGGGAGGTCTCATACAAATAAGCTGTCACGCCGAGTGAGGCCGCGGCAGCTTTTAGCAGATCGCGACGAGAGCATTCGTTCTTCATTGCTATCACCTATGCTGCCAGCGTTGACCGGTGTGGCATTTAGCCATGCGGTACCGTCGAAATAGTCCATCTCCGCCCAGCTCGGCAGGGCCGCGGGACGCAGCACATCGCCCGGCGTATAGTCGATCACTCCCACCATGAAACTCAATGTCGGGTCTGTGCCGCGCAGCGAACTGCTCGTAGTGAAAAAACCATTGACAAGATAAGTGGGGAAATAGAGATTGAAGCCCTCCTGAGTCGCGGTCAGATCGAAACCGGGCGCGTTGGCGGCGAGAATCCCTGGGGTGAGAAAAAGAGGAAACAAGCAGACGAAAAGAGAGCACCTCTTTGTCATTACAAGTACTCCGAGCATCATCGCGGAATTCGATGCTTCGCGGCAGGAAGATCGATCCCTGTACAGAACCGTTATTCGAAGCAGGAAACCGGCGCCCGAGCGTGGAGATTGCCGACTCCATCACGGGCGCCGGAATGGGGGGAGCCCATACGGACTATCAATCCGCATAGGCTCCCTCTGGCTAAAGTGCAATCCGATAAGACACGCCGAACTCAGAATGAAAGGACCAATCCCAGCTGGCCCTGCCGCGGCAGATAATCGCCGGTAATCTTTCCGTAATTCCCGTCCGTAACGCCCGTGTCCGGTGTCTGGTAGTTGACGCGGTTGAAGATGTTGAAGAACTGGCCCTGAAACTGCAAATGTATTTGTTCGGCGATGTGGATCGCTTTGGCAAACGACATATCCCAGCTCTGATAGCGCGGCCCGTAGCCATTTCCTTCTGCGACGCCGTCGTTGCCGAAGACGAATCCCTGCGGCTGCGAGAAGCAGCTCGTGTCGAACCACTCAGCAGTCGTGTGCGGATTGTTGGCCACCGAGCAGGTGTAATTGGCGCGCTGCCCGCCGTTTTGGCTCAACAGTTGCCCCGAGCTCGCGCCAACCAGCAGGGGCGCGCCGGAACGGAACCAGGTGACGCCGCTGATGGTCCACCCGCCGACGATGGCGTCCTCCGCGGGCGAAATATCGTTGGCGAACTTTTGCCCGCGGCCGAACGGCGGCGTGTAGACATAGGTGAGGATGAGGGTTTGCGGGAAGTTGGCGTGATGCCAGCCTGCCGTGTCTAGGTACTGCTTCACGTCATAGGAGTCGAGTTGGTTGGAATAGTTATCCATCAGCTTCGACCAGGTGTAGGCCCCGGTGAAGGTCAGGTTCGATCCGGCGCGCCGCTCGAACACAAGCTCGCCGGCATTGAAGTGCGACTTGGCCCCGCTGTTGCGGAAATCCATGGTGGAGATACCGGGGGCGATGCCATAGAACTTGTAGCAATACGGCGTGTTCGGATAGGGTTGCGCCGCGTTGTTGTTGCCGCCCGCCAGGCTGGGGTTGTTGTACTGCGCCTGCAACTGGGCGTAGGTCGGACCACTGGTAAACGACGTCGGGTTGCACTGGTTGAGCTGCCAGTCGTTGTAGAGATAGGCGCCTTTGGTGCCCACATACGCGGCATGGAGCGCCATGTTCGCACCGAGCTGCCGCTCGACGCTGATGTTCCAGTTGTCGGCCATGCTCTGGCGGAAGTTGCTGGCCACGTCGTACACGCCGAATCCGGCCGGAGGCGCGACGGTGCCATTTGAAGATATGGTTGGTTGGACAATCGGCTGGTACACACCGCCCGATGAGGTACCGGGCAGACCGTTGGCCAGGATGAACGAGCCGCAGTTGGAGTACAACGCAGGATTGGGATTGACGTTCCCCGACGCACCCGTCCACGGCTGTGCGCAGCCCTGCACGTTGTTCGCCTCGCCTGCGGAGTTGTTTTCCTGCAGCAGTTCTGGGAAGTTGCGCTCGAGCGTGCCGCCGTCGGCGCCGAAGTTGGCGTTGAAGTAGCTCACGCCGAATGCGCCGCGGATGGCCGTCTTGCCGTTGTCGGGCGTGTAGGCAACGCCCAGGCGCGGTGCGATATTGCCGTAGTAAGTGCTCACATTGGGTCCGCGGTTGCTCGATGACGCGACCTGAATCAGGCCGGGATAGGTTTCGCCCGTTATATCGAAGTTGCTCTGCAGGTTCTTGGTATCCACTGGGTGCGTGTAGATGTCGTAGCGGAAACCGAGGTTGAGCGTTACCTTGTTGCTGAGCCGGAAATCGTCCTGCGCGAACTCACCGACTTCGTTGGTCCGCGTGTTGGGTCTGTCGAAGAAGTGGTCGCGTGCCACGTAGCTGAGGCCACCCACCAACCAGTCGGCGAGGGACGAGCCGACGGTGCCGTTGCCCGTGTAGTTGCCGGAGGCATTGAGCTGCCCACGCGGGTCGTTTTGCGCGTTAAAGACACGCGCCTGGATGGGATTGATCGAGATGCCGAACTTCAGGTCGTGGCGGCCATGTACAAAGGTGAATGCGTCGTTGATCTGGTAGATGTTAGAGACTCTGCCTGTGGTCTGCGGTATCCAACCATTGCCACCAGTGCCCTCGAACGTGTTGAGACTGACCGACGCAATGCCGCTGGTATCCGGATAGGCGGAGATATTCCCGTTGGGAACGCCCAGGGTGTTGTTCTCGTTCGGGTACTGCGCGAACGCGGCGGTGAAGTCGGCGGTATTGTAGCGGCTATAGCCGAGGCGCAGCTCGTTGATCATGGTGCCGCTGGCGCCGAAGGTGTGATCCCAACCCAAAACGTCGTTGCTGAGCTGGTTGGTGTTTTCCGCGTCGCCGCCATTCATGAAGGCGTTCGGGCTCGTTTCGGCGCCAAAATACAAGGGCTGGGTCTGGTGCCGAATGCTATACCCAAAGCGGGCAAAGAAGCGATCGTTCTGCGAAAACGCCCAATCGACGCGGGCGTCTTCTTGCGGCAGGGATGCATCGTTGACCAGCACCTGGGTGGCATTGTTGAGTGCCCCGGAAAGATTGGGCAACGGCCACACCGAGGGATTGAAGAAGGCCGCCGCGATGGGCGAGATGTCCGCCGCGGGAATTGTGTCTGCCGTGCCTGTGGAGGGCGTGATAGCCGAACTGGCCGTGCAGGGCACGCCCGTCTGGGCCTTGCCAGCCGCGGCAAGGTTGGCATTGGCGATGATCTGGCAAGCTGCGGGATTGGTGATGGGTCCCGAGGTCACACCGCTGCTGGTGGTATCGAAGGCCGACAAGTTGCCGCTGCGGGCCGCTGCCGTGGGCGAGCTCTGGACGCCGGAAGAACCCGTGGCCAGCTTGAGCCACTCCAAATCGAATGAGAAGAACAGCTTGTTCTTGAAGATTGGGCCCTCTACCTCGCCGCCGAACAGGTTATAGTGGAACGGCGGATTGATGTGGCTGAAGTAGTCAGCTTCATTGAAGTCGGTGTTGCGGTTGTATTCATAGAGTTGGCCGTGGAGCTTGTTAGTTCCGCTCTTCGTTGTGAGGTTGGACACCTGAGCGCCGAAGGTGCCGTATTCCGCGGTGGGATCGCTGGTTTCCAGTTTCAATTCGCTGATGAAGTCGAAAGGAATCTGGAGACCCTGGTATCCGTTCTCCAATTCCACGTCGCTCACGCCGTCCACCAGGTAAAGATTCGACTCGAAAGGAAAGCCGTTTGTCTCGGTGTAGGCGCCGCCGCCGCCGCCGCCCGGTGCCGTGGTGGCTGCCGTAGACGAATCTTCGCCATTGCCCGCGCCCCACGCGGTCGGTGTGGATCCGGGAGCGAGCTGCATCAGCATCATCGGGCTCCTGCCATTGATGGGCAGGTTGTTGATTTGCGTGTTATCAATGGTGGTGCCGAGGTCGGAGGTGGTGGTTTCGACCAACGGGGCCGCGCCGGCGTTGACCGTAACCTGCACGTTCACCGCTCCAGGCGACAGGCTGATGTCGACGCGAGTCGATTGCTCCACGTTGACCTGGTTGTGCTTAGCGATTTCGGTCTTGAAGCCCTTGGCTTCGACAGTGACCGAATACAGTCCCGGCACAAGGTTCGGGAACGTATAGAAGCCCTGCGGGCTTGAAGTAGTCTTGTTGGTGACGCCGGTCCCCTCGTTGGTGAGCGTCATGCTTGCATTGGAAACCACGGCCCCCGTCGTATCCTGCACCGTCCCGAGGAGCGTTCCGGTCACTGCCTGTCCCAGACTGACCTTCGCGTAGAGCGAAAGCAGAAGTAGCAGCACCACTGCTGCAGTGCGCACTAAAGTCGATCCCTTTTGCATGTTTCCTCCAAAAAAACTTGTTGGGTTGCCCAAGTACGCGGATGTTAGCGTTTTCATAGGAAAGTGGGAACGATCTCCATTTCCTCTTTCCTCTGCCTCCTGAATTGGAAATGAAAATGGTGTTGAGCACATGGGGACCAACACAGCCGACCATACTGGTGCGATCCACCACCGATTGCTAGTAACGGTGGGGTTACGGAATTTTGTAACGTGGAGCTCGAAGCGGAACCATCATTGTTTTCTTGGGGTTTAATCACTCCAAGGCTCGACGTTACATCGATGTTAAGCCGTTCACAACTTCAAAATCACGCCGCTGATGATCGGGATTCGACCACTCCGCGGATCGCGCGGAGTACCGTGTAATTCCATTTGGTTGAGGTGCTTAAATTCCTAGACTCTCTTGAAAGCTCAGCGACACCTGGATGCAAATTTCAGAGAATTCATTGTGGACCGAAATGATCCTTAGTCGCTCTGACAAGAGGTCTCATCCTGTGGTGATGACCAATGCTCGAAGCAGTCGCAAGTCTGGCCGATGTCCGCTGCTTTAAAGGAAGGTCAGGAGCAGAACGCTTGTATCCCGGCTTGTCAACTACCGTTGTGGTGGAGTTTACTGACTGCCAGGCGGGAAAACGATAGTATTGGGCCTTGGTGAATGCGCCGCGCGTTGTGCGCATCTTTGTGCGCTTCAAGCCCGACTTGAATCTGATGTAGCCTGGCGGATTGGGTGGCCAGACTTACACGTGGGACGAGAAGAACAGGTGGGTCGAGCTGGCAGAGCCAACGAATCAATTTGCTTCGCTTGTTGGTTCGCCTTTTGCAGTGGGATCGACTGCTGTCGGTTACCACGCCTATTTGAGCAACGAGAATCCTTTCGAAGAGCTCGAGCTGAGCATCACACCCGAGGAGGCAAAGCAGAACTACATTCCGATTCTTGCCGCTGCGGGCATACAGGGAATCTACGACGCTCAGACCACCTATCACGGGCTTTTGAACCGATTGCCGCTGCTCTACGCGCAGAGCCTGCAGCACTACGAAGAACTTGATCTCCAGGGACCGCAATTCTCAACCTCGGAACCGGCGGTGGACGCATCGCTTCGTTGGTCTCGCATGGCGCTGGATCAGCTGAAAATTTGCAATCCCTACCTGGGATCCAGCCATGTTTCGGGTTACGGATCATCCGGAACCGGAACCCGTCCGATGTATGCGTGGTATTTTGATGAGCCGCCGATCAAATCCTGGGCTTTTATGGATGCGGGCGGCGCGACAAGTCTCGAAGAAGCTTTTCGTTTTCAGAGAAGTACCAGCGCAAGGACGGAGCAATGCCGCATGAGATTTCGCAAAGCTCCACGCTCGTCGGCTGGTTCCGACAAGGTGCTTGAGCGGGCTTCGCCTGCGGATCACCCCCAGGTTGACAAGGCCGCTTATGTGAGTTGGCGGGTTCGCATGAAAGCCGAAAAATAGTCCGGGCGGTCAAGCGATGACCTGCCGCCGTCGGCACGTGAACGGCAAGCGCCACATAGGAAGCGGTTTACGGCAGCGGTTGGCTCACGGCTGTAAGGTGCTCACCGATGACGCGTATTGGTTGTAGAATTCTAGCGACGAGTTGTGCCGGGTCGCAAACGCAATGAGTTGAACGAAAAAGAGGTGGATGCGGGGGACCTGGCACAAACAGGATCAGGTTCGAGGCATTGTGTCACTGGGAGGCTTTGACGAGTGAACGCTCACGCGGACACCACGGTGGGAGCTCCTCCCCGGAATGAGTGCCATCAGCAGGTCCAGAAAGTCCTGCAATCCGCCAGCTTTCACAACGCCTCGATGCTGCAGCAGCTGCTGCGATACCTCGTACAAAAGACATTCGATTCCAGCGCCGATGCGCTGAAGGAATACACAATCGGCGTAGAGGCGCTCGGCCGGCCTTCGGATTTCGATCCCAAGGTGGACCCGATTGTCCGCGTCCAGATTCATCGCCTTCGGCAAAAGTTGAAAGAGTACTACGACTCAGACGGGATTCACGATTTTATCGTGATTGAGATTCCCAAGGGCCAGTACCTGCCCATTTTTGAAGGCGTGGGCAGCGTCGAAGGCCTTGCCAGCAGGAAGTCCGTCTCCGCGAGCGATGCTGTTTTGTCGAATGACCAGATCGTTCAAAGCGCTGGAGTTCCCGCCAATCCGCAAGCGCTCCGCGAGGGCAGGCCAGTCTCGCGAACGGCGTTGACTGTGGTCGGAGTTGTAATCGCCGTCTTCGTCGCCGGTCTATGGATCGGAAGCAAGTGGACTCAACTCGGCGTTGACAAAGCAAACGCAAGCAGCGCGAAATCGGATCCTGCAAACTCTTCCGATCCGGTGATTACCTTTTGGGCGAGATATGTCGGAAACGACCCAACTCCGGTCATTGCTTATCCAGATGCCGTGTTTCTTCTCGACAACTACAACGATTTGTTTCGTTTCAAACAAGGCGCGACCGATTTCCGCGGAGCTCCGGTCGATCCGCACGTGGCCCAGCAGTTTGCCTCGAATCCAGCACTCGTGGCGCGCGCTGGGCCGCTGTATTACGAGAATTCGTACCTGGGCTTTGGCGAGCTCAAGGCAGTCGGCATGCTTTCCAATCTCTTTGGCCGGATGGGATACAAGCCGATTATCAAGCCGAGCCGGGAACTGACGGTTGACGATCTGACGCAGCATAACGTGATCATGCTTGGCTCCTCGTCACAAAACCTTGCGGTTGCCCATCTCAGCAACCTGGGCGACTTCAGCTTCAAGGATTTCGACACGCGCCTGGAGCAATGGAGAGGCGTCATCGTAGACGCCCATCCCCGCCCCGACGAAGCGGTAACCTACCGTACAGAGCGCGATCCGAACACTCAGGTGCTGAAGGCCGATTACAGCCTCATTACGATTCAGCCCGGGATTGTGCCTGGGCGGTACATCGCAGATTTCGGCGGTCTCGACACTACCGGCTCAGAAGGCGCGATTCTCTACGCCACCTCGAAGTCGGGGGTCCATGAGTTAACAAGGGCGACCCAATTCCTGGGGAACACGGGTGACAAGCAACCATTCCCCGTTTTTCAGGCCTTGCTGAGGGTGCGACTCGAAAAAGGCTACCACGTCCTCGACGTCAATTTGGTTGCGGTGCACATGCTCCCGTCGATGCATTCGGAAACGCGGGATGTGGGCAATACGAACGCATCGCAGCCATGACGGACGTTGATGGCCCCGGGCTGATCCGCAACCGGCGTGTTGCGCAACAAAGGCACAAGGCGGTTGATTTGCCGCTCAGAAGCTCGTCGTTACATCGGCGTTAACGTGCTCCCGGCAACCGATTTTCTACAGGTGCTTTCGCGCAGATAACAAGAGACATCCGCATTGTTGCCCGGGTTTCAATCGCCCGTAACCCCACCGTAACTGGAATTGAATTGCCAATCGGGGCAGCATGTTTACATTTGGGGATTGCTTCTGAGCTCAGGCGCGAGTGTGTGAGCGGTGCTTTCGCTTTGAAGCGAAGGAAACCGCATGCACGTTGGGCGATTCCAGTTTTCATTACCTCGTCTTCCAGGATTTCAACCATGACAACTCATCTTGGCATTTCTCGCCGCCGGTTCATGCAGACCGTCGGAGCGGCTACTGCGGGCGTGACCTTGGGCTCTCGCTCAGGATTTGGCGGCACAGCCATCGACAAGCCTCTGCGGCGCGATATGGGCCGTATGCATTTTGAAGCCACGACACTCGGCCTGGGCGGACAAGCCTCGCTGCAGTGGACCGCCGACGACATAGATCCGGTCAAAATCATCCTGAAAGGGTTCGACCTGGGTATCAACTACTTCGATACCTCAAACAAGTACGGCCCAAGCCAGATCTATTTTGGGAAGGCATTCCGGGAGCTGCATTTGATACCCGGCCAAGCGGGATACGACGAACGCCGGCGGCGCGAGATCTTCCTGACCAGCAAGACGATGCTGCGGTGGGCGAAGGGCGGCTGGTCAAAAGAGAACCTTATCAACGAGAGCGACGGCGAGCGCTGTCTCTACGCTATCGATGACCTGAAACGAACCCTGACCCAGGTTTTTGGCGATGGGAAGGGTTATTATCCTCCCGGCGCCTACCTGGATATGGTTCTTCTGCACAACATCACCTATGCGGCCGACATGGAGGCGGTGTTTGAGGGTTATGACAGGCCGGACCCTCGCGCGGGAGAGATCGGAGCGCTGGCGGCCTTGCTGGATTATCGCGACGGCACAAATACCACAGGTCTCAACCCAAAGGAGGAAAAGCTGATTCGCCACCTGGGGTTTTCCGGTCATCACTCGCCGCCAGTGATGATCGAGATGATTCAACGGGATGAGCGCAACGTTTTCGATGGCATGCTTGTGGCCATCAACGCCAACGACCGGCAGCACTTCAACATGCAGTACAACGTAATTCCGGTGGCGAAGGCAAAGGGCCTGGGAGTGATCGGCATGAAGGTGTTTGCCGATGGCGCCATGTACAGGAAGGGTACTGAAGTCCGGCCGTACACACCCCAACATGTCCTCCGCAGTGTGGGCAGCGATTCCCTGCCTGGCCGCAAGCTAGTGGAATATGCGTTGTCGACGCCGGGCGTTGGCACGGTCATCATCGGTACGGGCTACATCTCTGAAGATCCCGCGGCTTGTCAACTTCAGCAGAATCTGCTGGCGGCGCAAATCGGGCCGGGAGAACTCGGCGCTTCCGACCGGCTTGAAATCGAAAAACTGGCCGGCGTGCCGCAAGATGGCAAGACAAACTCTTTCCAGCTTCCCAGGCAGGAACTGACGCCTCCTCGGGACGCCTTGGTCCGGCAAGAATTGCACGATAGAAAACGCGTGGTCAGCCTGCAGTGGCAGACGGCCTATGCCGGCGATGAACCGATCTCATGCTACGAGATCTGGCGGGATCACGAGCTGGTGAGCCAGGTGGCCTACCAGCCACAGACCGGCAGGAAGCCGTTTGAGTTCACCGATGCCGTCAACGACAGGATTCCTCATACGTATCAGATTGCGACTGTTGATGCGGCGGGTCACAAGGCCCTGACAGATGAAATCCATGTCGCGGCCGCGGCGTGAGAGATACAGACCTTGCGTCCGATTGAATGAAAGAGGCATACGCATGAAACGATTCCTGGCAGGATTGATCACCGGTTGGCTGGTAGTCGGCTTGGCGCAGCTTGCTGGGGCAGTTTGGGCGCAACAAGAGGCACATAGCAAGGTGGTTCGGGCGCAGATTCTGGTCGACAACCAGAAATTGACGATTCGACGGTGGAAGCTTGAGCCGGGTGAGCGTTCACCGGTTCACACGCATACTTTGGACCACGTTTACGTGGTGATTCACGGCTCCAAAATCCGCGAATACCTGCCTGACGGCACCATGCACGATGACGTACAGGAAACCGGCCGCGCGGATTTCGTGCAGGGCACGGGAAAGACGCATTCCTTCGAAAACGACGGAACTGTTCCCTATGAAATGGTTTCGATCGAGTTGAAGGCGGCGCGCTAGCCCACAGCTTCACCGATCGCGATCCTACGAGGAAACGCCGGAAACTCGCCGTTGCATCTGCGTTAACGTAACCCCGAGCGACTAAATTTCACCGGATCGTCGTGCGCAGATGACTGTGAATTCTCTCGCTGTTTCTAATGTTTCAGATGCTGTAACCCCAACGTAACTGGAATTGATTGGCTGATCGGGCAGCATGAGAAATGGCCGTGTCGTGCATCTTTGATGCAAGCTGTGCGTGCGTCGGAGGAAAGGGACCGTAGTGATGAAGAGATCATGTTCCGTAATTATCCATGTCGTTTGGGTTTGTGCTGCAGCCGCTCTTATTTGCCTCATGCTACCGGAAAACACGACAGATGCGGCCAGTAGCCACGGCGTCAAGCCACTGATGAAGGTTCTGCCGACGTTTACGGCCCCCAACGTGCCTGCGATGGGACCGGCAGAGATCGAAGCACCTCCGATCAAAGATCCAAAGCAGCCAGTGACCGGATTGCCCGGCAAAGGCACGGCGCAGCACCCGATGCTGTACATCGGAGAGGGCTACAACAAGATTCTGCTGGTGGACAAAGGCAAAATCATCTGGACGTATTCCACCGGTCCGGGGTGGGAAATCGATGAAGGCTGGATGCTTTCCAACGGAAGTGTTCTTTTCAGCCGCATGCAATACGCGGCGGAAGTGACTCCCGACAAAAGGGAGGTGTGGCGCTACGTCGCGCCGCCGGGGACAGAAATTCACACCTGTCAACCGATCGGATTGAACAAAGTGCTGCTGGTTGTAAATGGGCTTCCACCGCATCTCAAGGTGATCAACATCAGGACCAATGCGGTTGAAGTGGATCATGTGCTTCCTGCGGTCAGTCTCACCGACCCGAAGACAGTGCACGCGCAGTTCCGCCGGGTGCGCTATACCGCTCAGGGAACCTACCTGGTGTCGCTCCTCGAAATGAAGAAGGTGATTGAATACGACAAGGACTTCAACGAAATCTGGAGTTACGACGTGCCCAGCCCATGGGCCGCGATCCGATTGAAGAACGGCAACACGCTCATCACCGACGAGCACGATGTGAAGACGATCGAGCTAACTCCGGACAAGAAGGTGGTTTGGGAAATCACACCGGCCGACTTGCCCGCGGAATATCGCTACGAAAACTCTCAGTCCGCCACTCGGCTTGCAAACGGGAATACCATTATCTGCTCACGCGGCGGCAGCAATCATGGTCCGCAACTTATCGAGGTGACACGCGACAAGAAGGTAGTGTGGGTGTTGCAGGATTGGACCCACTTCGGGCCAGCCACCGCCGTCCAGATTCTCGATGAACCCGGCATCCCCGAGAATCCCGGCGAGTCGGAGCACTGAAAGGTGCGCAAACCCCGCGGACCTTCGCGTTCGCACGTTGCGCCGAAAGGAGCCGATCTCATGAGCGGGTTGACACAAACCTCACGACGCAACTTCATTCGCAGCGCTGTGGCAGGGACCGTAGCGCTTCCCCTGCCCGGTTCGCTCGAAACCATCAACAACGCTGGCGGCGCGTAGACTGGTGCGCAAAAGTCCGGAACAGTGATGGAAGGGTGGCCGGGGATGAATGCGAAGCGCTTTGACTTTCGAAAGGAGATATCGTGGCAGCAGGAAAGTATGCCTGTATATTCGTCGCCTTGGCGTTGAGCGCAGGGGCTCAAACACCTGGTTCGACGGCGAAGTTCCCTGCCTACATGAGCGACGGGTTCGACTACGCTTCGTTCACGCGATTCGATGTGCAGACGCCCCCTCGTGATCTGATCTATCAATCAAACGGGTTCCTGGCGCTGCAGGAGTTTGGATTTGGCGGGCAGCGAGTAATCGTGCCTGTTTCCGGGCCTCAAGCGCCGGTGAATGAAGGCGAGAGGCAGCTTGCTGTGGCGATTGAAGCGCCAGTTTTCATCAATTCATCGGGGAAGATCTATCGCATGGCGGATGCGAGCCAACGTCACGTGACCTATTTCGCCGACCGGACCGAATACCAGGCGAAATTCGCGCAGGGATTTGAGGTTACGGTTACAGCTTACCCTGTCTACGGCAGGTCTTCTGCCGTATATCGAATTGCTGTCGACCAGACCAACGAGGCGCTCACGGTGCAAGTCGCGTGTCGATCCCTCGGCTTTCAAAATGTAAACGGATTCAATGCGCAGACGAAGAGGTATGGTGCCGCTCCGTGGCCCTACCGTTTGTTGTTGTCCGCTGCCCCCCATGCCGACACAAAAGTCGAGAACTTTCAGTGGAAATTAACCTCTGGCAGTGCCGCATCCGTTCTGATCGCCATGGGAAAGAACGAAGAGGACGCGGAGGGAAGCCTTGCCGAGTTGCGAGCTTCTAAAGATCTCTTCGACGCCGAGACGCATCGCAAATGGAACGAATATCTGGCATCTGTACCATTGGTCGCTCCCGCTGAACCGGTTCGCTTTACGATCGGCACATTGCACAAGGACGACAGCATCTCGCCCGAAGATCTGGTGCGCAGCGAACTGTGGTTCTGGAGAGGTGTGCTGAACACCACCTGCCAGGCCCGCTATCTGCAGGCCTGCCCGATGGTCGTTGCTGACTGGAATGTCTTCATCGGCATGTGGAGCAATGATGGCATTGCGGAATCGATCGCGCTAATGGGCACGAATCGCGCGGATCTGGCGCGCTCGTCGATTCTTAGCTGGTTCCGGTATGCGCTGAACAGCGAGAGCGACGGAACCCAACCATGGACAATCTTTCCTTCGGGAAACAGCACCATACATGCCATGGGACCGGAGCGGTTCACGCAAGGTGTTCCCGTGATGGCCTCGCTTGTGGGCGAGTACGTGCGTTTGACAGGCGACCGGGGACTGCTCGATGAAAAGCCGGGCGGAGTCGCAGGCGATCGCACCATCTGGCAGGCACTCGTTGCCTATCAGCAAAACCTGCTCAAGGTGCGCGACCTGAATCACGACCACTTGATCGACTGGATGCACACCTACGAGACCGGATGGGACGACAAAGACTCACCGTTCATCGATCTCAAGGGGCATCCTACGAGTTCAATCAATGAACAGGTCTTTAATCTCTGGAGTCTCAAAGAGATGGCGTATCTCGCTAACACCAGGGAGGAGGACGCCACGCCATGGGAACAGGAATTCGAACTGGCAAAGAAAACCGTACATGACAAGTTGTGGGATCCTGCAGCGCAGCGCTACTGGGACCTGGATGTGGACACCGGGAAACTTTGGACAAAAGGTGAAAACCTGGACGCCTACTACCTGCTTTACTTCGAAACCGATCCAGCGCGCACCCAGGCCATGATGAATCGCCTGAACGATCCGGCGAAATTCAACGGTCCTCTGCTTCCGACATTGGCCTTCGATAGTCCCAATTGGGGCGGATACTGGCGTGGTCCGGCTTGGCCCAGAATCTTCGGCTACGTTGCGATGGGGCTGGCCCGGAGCGGACACCCACAAGAGGGGTTCAACTGGCTGGCACGGGCGATTCACGCCAACTACGGCCCAATTCTGCCGGAGAATGTCGATCCGAAGACGTATCCGCCAGGCGAGCATCCGATCGGTTCGGTCCGAATCATGGGATATGACGCGCTCGACACGCTGCTTTTCCCTGAGGTTGTGGGCATGCATACCTGGGCCGGAGAGGATCTGAACATAGTGCCGAATCAGCTCCCTGGAAAAGTCTATGTGCGCAATCAAAAGTGGATGGGCGATCGTTACGATGCGATCTTTGAAGCGAACAAGCCAACTCAGGTCATGCACAATGGACTGCCGCTCGCTCCTCTGGAGGCAGGCAAGAAATGGGTTGCTCATAAGACTGGAAGCGAAGTGCGCTTTGAAGCGAGGTAGGCAGGTCGGGGTTCCTGGCTTCGCAGGGACCTGAGACGCATAGGAACGGACAGGGGATTTGAAAAAATCGTTGCGATTGACAAAGACACACTGCTCCGACTGATTGTTCCCGGTGCTCCAAAGGTCTCACGAAGTTTAAGCGGCAAGTTGGTAGCGATGGTGTAAACCGCCTAGTCTCGGCAGGGCCACAACTCGGCGGGACGTTCGCTGATCGGTTTGCTTTACGCGTCCGGCGGGCGTTTCCTTCGCCAACCCAAGATGCGTCCGATCATCGTGGTAATAGGGGACGTACTCGGCCAAGAGTCGTTTCAGATGGCGCTCGTTCAACACGATGACATGGTCGAGGAAATCTCGACGGCAAGATTCGACGAACCGCCCAGCAACGCCATTCTGCCACGGACTCCGAACAGCGGTGCGAACTGGAGTTGTGCCCAATCCCTCTAGGGTTTCCAGAATCTCGCCCGTGAATGTGAGCTCGCGATCGAAGATGAGATACTCGGGGGCAGAATCATACGGGAAGACCTCACGCAATTGCTGAGCCACCCAACTTGTCGTCGGATGGCGCGTGACATTGTAGTGAAGAATGCGCCGCCGATCATGAGCAATCACGAAGAGGCAATACAGCACGCCAAAAGTGACCGTCGGCTCCGTGAAGAAATCCATCGCTGCAATCATTTCGCGATGGTTGCTCAAAAACGATGCCCAACGCCTCGCTGGTCCGGCATCTCGGGGAGCTTTCCTCATCCAACGAAGTATTGTTCGTTCCGAAATGTCGAAGCCCAGCATTCTGAGTTCGCCATGGATCCGAGGTGCGCCCCGGGTGCGATTTTCGGCCACCAGGCGAAAGATCAGCTTCCGTAGTTCCTTGCCCGTCGCCTTTCTTCCAACTACGGCATGTTTTCGCGAAAGCCATTTCCAATACAATTTGAAGCCAGTGCGATGCCAACTCACGAGGGCGTCTGGCTGGATGAGGACCAAAGCCTTTCTCCATCCCGGCCATAGCCGGCGCAATGTAACCCAAAACAATCGTTCGGAAGTGGAAAATCGTGGCTGCGGATGGCGCCGCGCCAGGACCGCGAGTTGTTGCCGTAGGGAAAGATTCTCCAAGAGAAGGTCGCGGCGAGACCGAACAGAGCGAACAACCAGCAGAAATAAGAGCCTTAGCAAGCGCGGCATGTCTCGCTTATATCATAGAAAACACAGCCGATGGGCCCGGATGGAATTTTGGCGAAGGACAGGCTTTCAAAGAGTGTTGAACCGACAGGCAGGAAGATCAGCCTAATTGTGAGGTATCGATACTCTCACCCTTTTGCCGATGATGCTACGCCTCCAGTGCTCCTTCAAGCGCTCTATCCATCGATAAGTGAGCTCCTGTCCCTTGGCGACAACAAGGAGGCCATTGCTATTGCGAAGATCCTCCGCAAGTATCATTCCTACCGCGAGGTCCGTGACGTCGCACTCGCGCACTTGCATCGGAATCGAAGGCTCCAGGTCATCCAGTGTCTGTAGTATGGACAGGTCAATGCTTTTCGCGCTAGCCCTCAGCATTCTCACCGCGTCAACCAAACTCAAACCACGGCTAAGATGGCTCTCGACTTCCAGTCCGGCATGCAATAACTGGATGCCAAATTCGATCTCGCGCTTTTCTTCTGGAGTCTTAGCCTTGATTTCGGGCTTCGGGTTGTGTTGCGCAGCGATCATTTGCGCAATTGCCTCCATTCGCGGAATACGGGACAACATCTCCCAGGCTACCGTGGGGTGTGTCTCGTATCTTTTCTGGTCCTCTTGAGCCAGCCTCTCGCCGGCGTAGGCGGCACTTACCAGTTCCGGAGGGAGAGTTACGCAGCCCAGCTGGGAAAGCATTGCGGCAATCTCGAACTGCCAGGTCGACTTCAGGTCTAACTTTCTTGCAACATGCTGGACAACGCGGTGCAGTCGCATCGCGCGTCCAAATGCTGCGGGATTGCTGAAGCTCAACACTTCTGACAGAACACTCACTGACCCGCGGAGGGTTTGTTCCAGGAGCTCTTTTTCCGCGACGACAAGCCGGTGCTGTACGAGCGCATCTTCAATTGCTTTCAGAAGGTTCTCCTTCGAGCACGGCTTGGTAAGAAAACGAAAGATGCTCCCCTCATTGACGGCGTACATAGCTGTCTCAATATCCACGTAACCTGTCAATGCCAGCCTGACGGCCGCTGGTGCCACATCTCGGACCTTCGCTAGAAACTGCGCTCCATCCATCTGCGGCATACGCATATCTGAGATGACAACTGCATACGGCCCGCATTCGGCAATCGCTGCGAGTCCAAGGGCGCCCCCGACCGCCGTGTCGACCAGGAGATCGCGGCCCAGCAACCGTTTGTAACCATCGAGGACGGACGGTTCGTCGTCGACAAAGAGAATCTTCTCGGTCATTCTGGCCCCCTATCGGAGATCTCGCTCCTACAGCACTCCATCCACCTCTCTTGTCGGCCAGCCAAACCGAGTCGGTCTAGAAATGACTGATCCAGATTGGGGTCTCCGTGTGTGAACTCTGGATGAAATTGCGCATCAAAGGCGCTTGCCACATGGACTGCGGCAAGCGGAGAGAATCTGTCGACAGGGCTCTTAGCCGGACGATGGTGCCAGGCAACAGCCTCGACGATCGAGGAAGGCAGACCCCACATGCCCAGAAGATAAGCTCCGATTTCTGCATGAGAGCAACCTAGGACCTCGCTCTCAACAAGCCATTGTGCGGTTCCCGTCGAGATTGAACGTTCTTCGATCTTGCGGTACCCGGTCGGATCGGCGGAGGCTATCACCAGCTTGCCAATATCATGCAGCAGTCCGGCGCTTTGATAGGGGTCCAAGTCGCTCGGAGAGATGCTTTCAGTAAGCGCGATAAGCCTCGAGAACTTGCTCACGGAAACGCTGTGGCCCCACAGACGCTCGGCTTCCAAGGCATCCATCACATGCGGGTCGAAAGCTGAAAAGATGCTCAATGACAGAACCATTGCCTGGACCGTATCCAATCCCAAATGGAGAACCGCCTGTCCTGGCTCAGAGATCTCCGCACGTATTCCGTATACGGCTGAGTTCACCATTTGCAGAATCTTGGCTGTCATTCCCATGTCCTGGGAAATGATCCTGCCGATGCGGGAGGGGATGGGTCATCTGAGCGCAGTTCCTTAGTGACCTCTTCGTAAAGCGCTGGCAGACTGGGTACGCACTTCAACCGGGAGACGAATCTTTTCAGGGACGCGTTCCCCAACAGCTCGGTCAGGGCGATGGTCCTCTTCAGCAGCGACTTCAGCTGCTCCGCATCGCAGGGTTTGGACAAAAACTGATGTGCAGAGGTGATTGACCGAAGAATCGATTCCCGGTCCGACTGGCCGGAGAGGATGATGCGGATGGTCTGTGGAAATTGATCCTGGATCGTGTTGAGCAGCTCGGCGCCGTCCATTCCCGGCATTCTCATATCGGTGACTACCGCATCGAATGGACGGAGCGAAAAGCAATGGATGGCTTCTTCTCCGCTAGATGCAAATTCCATTTGCCACTGGGCTCGCAGAGGACGCAGGCTTCTCTGCAGACCCATCAGGACATTGGAATCGTCATCGACGAAGAGGATGCGCCTCGACATGCTAGCCTTCCGCGGCCACCGAAAGCGGAAGGCGAATAAAGAACGTGGTGCCTTTTCCGACCTCGGTGTCGAACCAGATGCTTCCTCCGTGTTTCTTCACGATCACAGTGTGCGCTAACGTGAGTCCCTGGCCGGTCCCTTTACCGACCTCCTTGGTCGTGAAGAAGGGATTAAACACCTTGTCTCTCGCGTTCTCGGGTATTCCGGTGCCCGTATCGGCGACGCTAATCTCAACAGAATCATCAACCCTGCGAGTCGTAATCGTGATCGTGCCGCGCATCCCTTCTGCCTGTCTAACGGCATCGGCAATGGCATGACCCGCATTCACCAGAAGATTAAGCAAGACCTGGGCGATTTCCCCTGCCAGGCAGGGCACAAGGGGCAATTTCGGATCAAGCTGAGTTCGGACGTCAGCCACATATTTCCACTCATTGCGAGAGATTGTTACGGTTGTATCGATAGCTTTGTTCAGATCGACAGCGCGCTTTTCTTGAGAACCAGGATGCGAGAATTCCTTCATCGCGCTTACGATCCTGGCAACTCTTTGCACCCCATCGAGCGTCTGGTCGATGGCCTGCGGCACTTCGCGGGTCAAATACTCGACATCGACTCGCTTGCTGCACGAGTCGAAGTTTGCGATGGCAGCTTGTGAAACTAGTCCGTTTGCTGCTTCGTTTCGAAGCCTCTGCGCAGCTGAAACGACCTCGGCAACCTGTTCCCACGACTCCCTAAAAAATGTCGTATTGTCCCCCACGTACTGAATAGGCGTGTTGATCTCATGAGCAATGCCGGCGGCAAGCTGCCCGATCGCCTCCATCTTCTGGGCGCTGCGCAGTTGGATATCCAAGGCACGCTTTTCCGTTTCGTCCTGCGCGAGGATCAACAGTCCAGTCTCCGTCGGATACGCGACCCCCGTCATCCAGGCCTTCCATGAGCCAACGTACTCCTCGAATCGACATGGTTTGCGTTCGGTCATGGCTCTGCGACACTCTTGCTCAAAGGATGTGCCCAATAGGTACGGTGCCTGTTCCCAGAGAGTTCTCCCAATTGCTGTCGACGGATCTGAGCCAACTCTGAGCCGATTCAGATAGGTGATATGCCATTCAAGGTCGAGTGCGATCACATATTCGTTCGTCGTCTCCAGCAGGGCTCGCAACTGCTTGGATACGGCAGAAAGCTTATCTTCCAGCTTCTTGCGTTCGGAGATGTTATGGTACTGGAAGGACGCGCCAACAGTTTCGCCATTGGCATCACGAATGGGTGAAGATGTGAGAGAAACAGCGATCATACTCCCGCACTTATGACGGCACTCTGTCTTGTAAGCCTGAACGCTGCGCCCCTGCCGGATCTGATCCAGCGTCCAAAGGATGTCCGCTTCGCGATCACCTCCAAGCAAAGTTGCCGCCGTTTTCCCGATTGCTTCAAATGCGTTGTATCCAAAGATTCGCTGAGCTGACGGGTTCCACGTGGTTATCCTGCCGTCGAGCGATAAGCTGATAATTGCATCTGCGGAAGAAGTGACGATGGACGCAAGCAGGCGTTGAGTTTTGGCGAGCGCATCTTGTGCTTGTCGCTGATTGGTGATGTCGGCTGATAATCCGGCAAGACGCAGAATCACGCCGTCGGCGCCGCGGATGGGAAATCGCCGGCTGCGTATCCAGCGTACACTTCCGTCCGGCTTGACGATGCGGAATGTTGATTCACATGGGTGATCAAGGTTCGCGCGGAATTCAGCTTCAACGTTTACGCGGTCTTCTTCGTGGACTACAGAGAGCCAGTCTTCTGCGTTGCCATAGAACAACTGCAGAGGCCTCCCCCAGATCTCCTCGTACGCCGGACTGACATAGAGCGTCTTCTCCCTCTGGACATCCAGGAGCCAAAACACCTCCCGAATGGCATTCGTGAGATCCCGGAACCGCGCTTCGCTTTCCTCCAGCACCTCTTCGTTCTTACGTCGGGCGGTGATATCTCGGGAGATTCCGAAAGTTCCGATGCATCTTCCTGCCGCATTGAACAGGGGCATCTTACTGGTGGAGGCCCAGGTAATGCTGCCATCGGGCCAGACTTCCCTTTCCTCCTTCCCAATCAGTGGTCGTCCAGAGCAAATAATCTCGATCTCGTCCCGCCGCGCGTCCATGAAATGCTCTGTCGCGAAAAAGTCCTGGTCTGACTTGCCGATAGCTTCGCTAGGATTGGAAAGACGCAGGAATTGCCCCATTGTGCGGTTGATCCTCACGAAACGGCTTTCAACATCCTTGAAGTAAATGTTGTCGGTTGTATTCTCGAGCAGGGCGGAAAGCAGATAGCTATCGTCCGTGAGCTCAGGCTCCAAGGAGACCGGAGAAGTCGTCCTATCGAGTCCCATCTGACCACCTGCCATGGGATCTCCCTTCCGCATGATCATATTGGGCCTCATGCGCAAGAGACCTGCGCTCCGAGGATACTCCGCACTATCGGCAGGAATTGGAAGTTTATCTAGTCGGGAGTCTCTTCCCCGGACCGATCTCGCCTTGATCCTTGGAGCGTTTATTGCTTTTAAGGGTCAGCGCGACGCCGGTCCACAGGAATAGGCGGCGCTGGCTCTTCTGGAGCGCTCACTGAAGGGTAGTGGGGCTTTTGCGTGGACACGAATCTGGGAGCCCTCAAATGCGACGGCCCACCCTATTGGTGAGTGGGTCGTCGAGAAACGACTCAATAGGAGAACTCGCTTACGAAAGGCATTGTTGCACGATGGCGGCGTGAATAGTGTTTCCGCCTATATGGTAATCCGGTTATCGCACGCAGTTTCCGCAATGTGAGGGGGAATTCCAAACAGCGCAATAAGCACATCCAACGGGTCCTGGTGGAAGCTGCGAAATTAGCTCCCAGACAGTGCCATGAACCGGCGATGGTGCATGAGAGGGAATTGCAGAAAGGAAACCGTAATCGCGCCACGCTGGCCGTGGCCAGGAAGATGGTTTCTTATCTGCTCGCGGTAGAGCACAGGAAACAGGATTTCGTGCCCGCCGAGGAGTTCAGATCTACCGCGGCAGCGTAAAAGACTTTCCTGGGAAGGGAAAAACATCAGGATTTTCTCGGTGCGCAGGCTGCCAGGTCCTGCCGTTAGGCGACTGAGCGAAGGAGATCACACTCCAGAGGCTCTCTGCGAATTGTTTCGGGACTGGCAGCGAACACAAACTCAATCTTCTGTGCGGATTCTGCGGAGTCTTAGACAGCAAATGGATGTCCGGTTCTGCGAAGAGCAGGAACCACCAGCCGAGAGGCAAAAGTGCGCAACCGACAATCCCGATCAAGCCAGTGCGCGCTCTCCAGAGCGCGCCGTAAGGTCTCGTGTTTCCTCTTGACAACCGACTTACATGGAGGTCGCCTACCCATCCCTTACCAAAAATGGTGCAACTTCAGGTTTGCCGGTGATCCGACCCGAAACCCTGAAAGCTGCCTGCCAGACCCTCGATCAGCGCATTGCGATTTGGCACGAACGGAACTGGTTGGAAGTTCGACCTTGCGGTTGCGGCGAAGGAGGAAAACCACCGTTGACCCGTGCTTCGGATTAAATACTCTCGCTATGTGGTGTGAGCTAAATCACTGCGTGGAATTCGGACTTAATTTGTCGTATATTGAATGAGGACTAAATTGGTCGTGATTTGAGATACCATTCAGGGCCAACCTACTTCAGGCGGGACCGAGACTCCCAGCCGACGCAAGGAAAAGACGTGAAACTCCATATTGCTCTTGTCGTTTATATTCTTTCCTTCCTGCTATTGATCCCGAGTGCAGGAGCTGCGGAAGACTACCTGGTGTGCGGTGTTGTGCACGATGAAACGGGCGCACTGATCCCAGGAGCGGTTGTGGTCGTCCGTGAACCCGGCGCGAGTGTTGTGGCGCCGACGCAGACCGATGAGCATGGTACCTTTCGTGTGGCGCTACCCGCAGCAGGAACCTATCAACTGGAGGTTCAAGCAGACGGCTTTCAAGTGTACCGGGCTTCGGTGTCAGTGACCTCCGTCGCACCTTCGGCAAACCTCGACATTGCGCTGGCTGTTGCGGGGAACTCCCAGACAGTGGAGGTAACCGCCAACACACTTGCGGCTGAGACTACAAGCACGCAGTTGGGTGAAGCTCTGGACAGCAAAAAGATCGAAGCGGTACCGCTGAATGGACGCGGATTCACTGACCTCATGGCGGTGCAGCCAGGCATTGTCCCGCAAAACACCGCGCAGCCCGGCGCAGTCATCATGACGGGCGTTGCGTCAACGCCTCCGTCAGGCGACGAGAATCCCGGCAACCTCTCCATCAGTGGGCAGCGTGAGTATTCCAACGGATTCAAGGTGAACGGCAGCGACGTGGAAGAGGACGTCAACATGGGGACGTCAATTCTGCCGAATCTCGACTCCATCGACAGCTTTCGGGTGCTGACCTCTAACTTCGATGCCGAGTACGGCAACTCTAGCGGGGGCCAAGTGCTGGTGACCACCAAGGCAGGAACCTCGCAAACGCATGGATCAGCATTTGAGTTCCTGCGCAATACCGCGCTCGACGCGCGCAACTACTTCTCGCAAATCCGCGCCCAATACAGGCAAAGCCAATTTGGCGGCGCACTGGGCGGAGCGCCGTTCCGCGCGAAAAGCCTGACGCTCTTTGGCGACTACCAGGGCACGCGGCTCACTGAAGGCATCGACACAGGAGACATCGCGGTGCCGTCGTTGGCCGAGCGCAGCGGCGATTTCGGTCAGAATCCGCTCACTGGCAGCGTGAACGGCGATTACTGGGCGGCGCTGCTCTCCTCGCGTCTTGGCCGCACCGTGACGGCGGGCGAGCCGTACGCGCAGGTCTTTCCCGGCGGCCAGATTCCACAGGCGGCGTGGTCAACGCCAGCAAAGAATCTGCTGACGTATGTCCCACAACCCAATGCCGGTGCGGCACTCTTTGCTTCCTCGGCAGAGGCCGAAACGCTAACTGACAACAAAGGCGCACTGCGTGCGGACTGGACGCACGGCAGGGGCACTCTGACGGGTTACTACTTTCTCGACGATTATTCGCTCGATAATCCTTATCCGACGGGAACGGGAGGCGCGAGTGTGCCCGGTTTCGACGCCACGTCGAATGGGCGGGCGCAACTGGCAAGCGTAGCGCACACGGTTACATTCGGCGCGTCAACGCTGAATGAGTTTCATTTGAGCTTCATGCGCAATGCAAACGCCGTGGGTCAGCCGCGAGGCGGGGTCGGTCCGTCGCTCACATCACAGGGTTTTTCGGGGATCGTTGCGCTCAAGCCTTCAACGGAGGGCATTGAAAACATCGCCTTCAACGATTTCACCATGGGCGTCGGCACAACGGCGCTGGTGCAGTCCGAAAACATCTATGAGATCAGCGACGCCTTCTCGCGCATCATGGGCAAACACGGTCTGAAGATCGGAGAAGAAATTCACGCGAACCAGATCAATACGCATCCCGACGTTATCTTCAACGGCAGTTTCTCTTTCAGTGGATCGGAGACGGGCCTCGACTTCGCGGACTTTCTGCTTGGCGTGCCCTCAAGCTACACGCAGGGCCAGGCGCGCGACTTTTACAATCGCAACCTATACTTGGCGGCGTTTGTTCAGGACAGTTGGAAGGCCACCAGCCAGCTCACTGTGAACTACGGCGTGCGCTGGGACCGCATCCGCCCGTGGCAGGAAAAGTTCAACCAGTTACAGACGCTGGTGAAGGGCGAACAGTCGCAGGTCTTTCCCGGCGCGCCGCAGGGCCTGGTTTTCCCCGGAGATCCGGGTGTTCCCGATTCGCTCGCTCCTGCGCGCAATAATTTTGCGCCCCGCATCGGCGTCGCGTGGGCGCCGTCTTTCGCCGCACCATGGCTGCGCAAGCTCGCCGGCTCCTCAGGCCAAACCAGCGTCCGCCTTGGCTATGGCATCTTCTATACCGCCTATGAAGGATTGTCCGCGGGCATCATGAGCGCCAATCCGCCGTACGGGTACACGTACACCTCAGCCGCGCCGCCGCTGTTCCCGTCGCCGTTTACTGTTGCCGCCACGGGCGCAAGCGCTGGGCAGCGTTTTCCACTCCAACAGGTGGCCTATGGGGCCAGCCGAGCTCATCCGAATGCGAGCGTGGACTGGAGCCAGTTTGAGCCGCTCGTCGGAATTCCCGCAGTCGATCCTAATGACGTGACGCCATACGCCGAGCATTGGATGGCGAGCGTGGAGCGGCAGTTCGGCGCCGCGTCGCTTATCACGCTGAGCTATGTTGGCGCCTCGTCTCATCATCTGTTGGTGCTGGAAGAGGTCAACCCCGCCGATCCGGCCCTTTGCCTGAGTCTTGGGTCAGCTTGCGGACCATTCAATGAGCAGGCCGTGCGTACTCAATTCGGCACGGCCTTTGGCAGCGTCGAGTTGCAGCGCACCATTGCTAATGCCACCTACAACGCGTTTGAAGCGAGCGTCAATCATCGTTCGCACGGCTTGGATATGCTCGCCAGCTACACCTTCTCCAAATCTCTCGATCAGTCCGCCGGGCTGCCGGAGCCGGTCAATCCTATAGACCCGTCGCTGAGCCGCGGGCTCTCGGCCTTCGACATTCGGCACAACCTTGTCGGCAGCTTCAACTATCAGCCGCCTGCACTTCATTCCATGGCTCTCCTCGATGCACTCACGTCGAACTGGGCAATCGCCGGCATCGCGCGATTTACCTCGGGACTGCCTGTGACGTTGCTCAACAACAACGACACGTCGCTCCTCGGCACCATTCCCAACGGCATCAACAATAATGGTGTGGACACGCCCGATTGGAGCGGAGAGTCGTTGAGAGTGCAGACCAATCCGCGTGGCGGCTTGCCTGTGTTTGATGCTTCGCAGCTTACTCTTCCTGCGTTGGGGACGATGGGCGACGCGCGGCGCCGGTTTTTCTCGGGTCCAGGCATGGAGAATTTCGACGTCACGCTTTCTCGCAGCTTCCTGGTAAGAGAAAATCGCTCCCTCGAATTCCGCGCGGAAGCCTTCAACCTGTTCAATCATGCTCAGTTCTTCGGAGCCGCTGCCGTCGAAGGCAACATTTCGAGCGAGAGTTTTGGCCAGGCTGTCAGCGCAATGCCACCGCGGCTTATGCAACTGGCTCTACGTTATCGGTTTTGATGGTTTCCGCGCAGGCCCACTTTCCACGACTCCAGAATCCGTCATCGGATTTCTCGATTGGAGTTCGTGGGTGGCCACGGTCCCTCGCAGTTGGGGACCGGGGAGACACGAAGGCTCAATCGAGAAGATATTACTCCTCGTGCACGCCGCAGGGACCAGTTTTCAGGTCGCTCCTGTATCGTCGCCTATCCGGAAGTTATATTCCAGATAACATTGCGCTTAGATGTTGACTACTTCGTTATTTCCAGATCGGCGGTTGTCGTTAGCACATAATATGTCCGGTGTTTTTAGCAAGTGAAGTGTCCGCTTAACGGGCGGCGAGGATGGAGCCATGCGCGAGAGCATGGAGATCTATCCGAGGACCGCGGCGGAGCGGGC
>Ga0335078_10002354_pt1 | contig 28718 bp, 20 predicted proteins | sample Lox_Sample_32_FD_206711 | JGI IMG/M metagenome (GOLD analysis project Ga0335078, IMG submission 206711) | Soil microbial communities from Loxahatchee National Wildlife Refuge, Florida, United States - Lox_Sample_3.2 | ecosystem: Environmental > Terrestrial > Soil > Wetlands | place: USA...
GCCCGCACCGCCGAGGCGGTGCCACCGCTGATCACCGAACAGCTATTCCAGCGACTGCTCCGGCATCGCATCATCTTCCTCGGCCAGCAGGTGGACGAGGACATCGCCAACCGGATCTGCGCTGAGCTGGTGCTGCTGGCCGCGGAAGACGACAAGCGCGACATCAGCATCTACATCAACTCGCCCGGCGGCTCGGTGTACGCGGGGCTGGCCATCTACGACGTGATGCAGTACGTGCCGAACGACATCGCCACCTACGCGATGGGCATGGCCGCGTCCATGGGCCAGTTCCTGCTGTCCGCCGGGACGCACGGCAAGCGGTACGCACTGCCGCACGCCAGCATCCTGATGCACCAGCCTTCCGGCGGCATCGGCGGTACGGCCTCCGACATCCGGATCCAGGCCGAGCAGATGCTCTACATCAAGAAGAAGCTGGCCGAGCGCACCGCGTTCCACACCGGGCAGACCGTCGAGCAGATCGAGAAGGACGCGGACCGGGACCGCTGGTTCACGGCCGAGGGGGCCAAGGAGTACGGCTTCGTGGATCACGTGATCCGCAGCGCCCTGGAGGTCCCGTCGGAAGGGCCGGTGTCATGAGCCGTCATCCTGCCGATCCCATGACCGCACCGCGAGCGGAGGAGCCGCACGTGAGCACATCCAGCCGGCGCCTGGCGGAGGCCCGCTACGTCCTGCCCTCGTTCGTGGAGCGCACGTCGTACGGCATCAAGGAGATGAACCCGTACAACAAGCTGTTCGAGGAGCGGATCATCTTCCTCGGCGTGCAGATCGACGACGCCTCGGCCAACGACGTCATGGCCCAGCTGATCACGCTGGAGTCCATCGACCCGGACCGGGACATCCTCATCTACATCAACTCGCCCGGCGGGTCGGTGACCTCGATGATGGCGATCTACGACACGATGCAGTACATCCAGCCGGAGATCCAGACCGTCTGCATCGGGCAGGCGGCGTCGGGCGCGGCGGTGCTGCTCGCTGCGGGCACCCCGGGCAAGCGGATGGCGCTGCCGAACGCCCGGATCCTGCTGCACCAGCCGGCCACCGAGGGCGGCTACGGCCAGTCCAGTGACCTGGAGATCCAGGCCCAGGAGATCCTCCGGATGCGCTCCTCCATGGAGAAGATCGTGGCCCAGCACACCGGCCGCACCGAGGAACAGGTCCGCCAGGACATCGAGCGGGACAAGTTCTTCACCGCGGAAGAGGCCAAGGAATACGGTCTCGTGGATGAGGTTCTGACGAGCCTGAAGCGGCAGGCCGAGGTAGGGTCGTCGTAACCAGGAGGATTCGCTCTCCCTGACGACCGACATCGGGCCCTGCCACTCGCGGCGGGGGGCTCGGAAGCGGTACCGTCAGAACTTGAGAGCATGATGGCACGGGCGGACAGCCCGCGCCGTCGGCCCGAGGCGGGGGCCGGCGGCCCAGGTAAAGGAGTAGCTGGGTGGCTCGCATCGGCGATGGTGGTGACCTGCTGAAGTGCTCTTTCTGCGGGAAGAGCCAGAAGCAAGTCAAGAAGCTGATCGCCGGGCCAGGCGTGTACATCTGTGACGAGTGCATCGACCTGTGCAACGAGATCATCGAAGAAGAACTGGCCGAGCCGTCCGAGCTCAAGTGGGACAGCCTGCCGAAGCCGCGGGAGATCTACGAGTTCCTCGACGCCTACGTCATCGGGCAGGAGAAGGCCAAGAAGGCCCTGTCGGTAGCGGTGTACAACCACTACAAGCGGGTCCAGTCCGGCGGTGACAGCCGGCCCGGTGAAGACGGGGTCGAGCTGGCCAAGTCCAACATCCTGCTGCTCGGGCCGACCGGCTCGGGCAAGACGCTGCTGGCCCAGACGCTGGCCCGGCTGCTCAACGTCCCGTTCGCCATCGCGGACGCCACCGCCCTCACCGAAGCGGGCTACGTCGGCGAGGACGTGGAGAACATCCTGCTCAAGCTGATCCAGGCGGCCGAGTACGACGTGAAGAAGGCCGAAACCGGGATCATCTACATCGACGAGATCGACAAGATCGCCCGGAAGAGCGAGAACCCCTCGATCACCCGCGACGTGTCCGGCGAGGGCGTCCAGCAGGCGCTGCTGAAGATCCTCGAGGGCACCACCGCCTCGGTCCCGCCGCAGGGCGGCCGCAAGCACCCGCACCAGGAGTTCATCCAGATCGACACGACCAACGTGCTGTTCATCTGCGGTGGCTCGTTCTCCGGGCTGGAGAAGATCATCGAGACGCGGGTGGGCAAGTCCGGGATGGGCTTCGGCGCGGTGCTCCGGGTGAAGAACGACCGGGCCGCGGGTGACCCGTTCGCCGACGTGATGCCGGAGGACCTGCTCAAGTTCGGCATGATCCCCGAGTTCGTCGGCCGGCTGCCGGTCATCACCAGCGTGCACAACCTGGACCGCGGCGCGCTCATCCAGATCCTCACCGAGCCGCGCAACGCCCTGGTCAAGCAGTACCGGCGGCTGTTCGAGCTGGACGGCGTGGACCTGGAGTTCACCGACGACGCCCTGGAAGCCGTGGCCGACCAGGCCATCCTGCGTGGCACCGGGGCCCGCGGGCTGCGCGCGATCCTCGAGGAAGTCCTCATGTCGGTCATGTACGAGGTGCCGTCGCGTAAGGACGTCGAGCGGGTCGTGATCACCGGGGCGGTCGTCCTGGAGCACGTCAACCCGACGCTGGTGCCCCGCGACTCGGCCGCCCGGCGCACGCCGCGCGAGAAGTCCGCGTAGCCAGCGGGTCACGATCCCGCCGCCCGCACAGGGCCGGTTTCCTGCGGCACTAGACTCGGGGCTCGTGAGTGCAGACGTGACGCAGCGAGCCGAGCTTTCCCCGCAGTACGTTCCGGGGGAGGTAGAGGCGCGGCGGTATGCGGCGTGGGAGTCCGGTGGGCTGTTCGGGGCCGATCCGGCGGACGTCGGGGCGGAATCGCCGGCCTACTGCGTGGTGATTCCGCCGCCCAATGTGACCGGGTCGCTGCATGTGGGGCACGCGCTGAATCACACGCTGATCGACGCGCTGGTCCGGCGGCGGCGGATGCAGGGGTACACCGCGCTGTGGCTGCCGGGCATGGATCACGCCGGGATCGCCACCCAGAACGTGGTGGAGCGGGAACTGGCCAAAGAGGGCCTGAGCCGGCACGACCTCGGCCGGGAGGCGTTCGTCGACCGGGTCTGGCAGTGGAAGGCCGAGTCGGGTGGGAAGATTCTCGGCCAGATGCGGCGGCTCGGGGACAGCGTGGACTGGAACCGCGAGCGCTTCACCATGGACGACGGCCTGTCCCGTGCGGTGCAGACGATCTTCAAGCGGCTGTTCGACGGCGGCCTGATCTACCGGGCCGAGCGGATCATCAACTGGTGCCCGCGCTGCCTGACCGCGCTGTCCGACATCGAGGTGGACCACAGCGACGAGGACGGCGAACTGGTCTCCATCCGCTACGGCGACGGGGCGGACAGCGTGGTCGTCGCCACCACCCGGGCCGAGACCATGCTGGGCGACACCGCGGTGGCCGTGCACCCGGACGACCCCCGGTACGCGCATCTGGTCGGGCGCGAGGTGCAGCTGCCGCTGTCCGGCCGGCGCATCCCGGTGATCGCCGACCCGCATGTGGACCCGGAGTTCGGCACCGGCGCGGTCAAGGTGACCCCGGCGCACGACCCGGACGACTTCGAGATCGGCCAGCGCCACAAGCTGCCCAGCATCACGATCCTGGACGCCCGCGGCCGGGTCACGGCCAAGGGCCCGTTCGAGGGCCTGGACCGGTTCGAGGCCCGGCCCGCGGTGGTGGCCGCGCTGCGCGAGGAAGGCCGGATCATCAGCGAGGTCCGCCCGTACGTGCACTCGGTCGGGCACTGCATGCGCTGCGGCACGGTGGTGGAGCCGCGGCTGTCGCTGCAGTGGTTCGTGAAGGTCGGCCCGCTGGCCAAGGCGGCCGGGGATGCGGTGCGGGACGGCCGGGTGCACATCCACCCGGCGGAGCTGACCGCGCGCTACTTCGACTGGGTGGACAACATGCACGACTGGTGCATCAGCCGCCAGCTGTGGTGGGGCCACCGGATCCCGGTCTGGTACGGGCCGGCCGGTGAAGTGGTCTGCGTCGGCGCCGGCGAGCAGCCGCCGCGGGGCGATGGCTGGCGCCAGGATCCCGACGTGCTGGACACCTGGTTCTCCTCGGCGCTGTGGCCCTGCTCCACGCTGGGCTGGCCGGAGGACACAGCCGACCTGGCCGCCTTCTACCCGACCAGCGTCCTGGTCACCGGGTACGACATCCTGTTCTTCTGGGTGGCCCGGATGATGATGTTCGGGCTGTACGCGATGTCCTACCGGGAGCCCGCCCAGGCGGTGCCGTTCCGCGACGTGGCCCTGCACGGCCTGGTCCGCGACGCCCACGGCAAGAAGATGTCCAAGTCGCTGGGCAACACGGTGGACCCGCTGGACTGGATCGACCGGTTTGGCGCCGACGCCACCCGGTTCACCCTGGCCCGCGGGGCCAGCCCGGGCAGTGACGTCCCGGTCAGCGAGGAATGGGTCACCGGCGCGCGGAACTTCTGCAACAAGCTGTGGAACGCCACCCGGTTCGCGCTGCTGAACGGGGTCACCGGTCCGGCCGCCCGGCCGGACGGGGCCGAGGTTCCCGCGGGCCAGCCCGGTCCGGCGGGCCAGCCCGATCCGGCGGAGCTGCCCACCGCCAGCCGGTGGATCCTGTCCCGGCTGGCCGCGGTGACCGCGGAGACCGACGCGCTGTTCGAGCGGTTCGAGTTCGGCAAGCTCTGCGAGCTGCTGTACCACTTCGCCTGGGACGAGGTGTGCGACTGGTACCTGGAGCTGGCCAAGCCGCAGCTGGCCGCGGCCCCGCACGCCGCCCAGCAGACCCGCGAGGTGCTCGGCTACGTGCTGGACCGGCTGCTCAAGCTGCTGCACCCGGTCATGCCGTTCGTCACCGAGGAACTGTGGGACGCGCTGACCGGCGGCGACAGCATCATGATCGCGCCCTGGCCGGGTCAGCGCCCGGCCGCGCCGTCCGGGCCGGCCTTCCACGACGCGGCGGCCGAGGCCGAGATCGGCTCGCTGATGCGGCTGGTCACCGAGGTCCGCCGGTTCCGCTCTGACCAGGGCCTGCGCCCGGGCCAGCCGGTGCCGGCCCGGCTCGGCGGGATCGAGACCACCCCACTCGCCGCGCACCAGGCCAGCATCCGCGCCCTGCTCCGGCTCACCGACCCGCTGGATGGCTTCTCGCCGACCGCAACGGTGGTGGCCGAGCGGGTCACCGTGGAACTGGACACGGCGGCGGGCATCGACGTGCCCGCCGAGCGGCGCCGGCTGGACAAGGACCTGGCCGCCGCGGGCAGGGAGGCGGAGCAGGCCCAGCGCAAGCTGGCCAACGAGTCGTTCCTGGCCAAGGCGCCCGCGGACGTGGTGGCCAAGACGCGGGGCCGGCTGGCCGCGGCCGAGGCCGACATCGACCGGATCACCGGCCGCCTCGCCGCCCTGCCGGGGCCGGCCCCGGCAGCACCGGGGGAGGGCTGAGCATTCCTGACGGCGACCTGACCACCCAGGCGGAGCTGCGCGAGGCGGAGCGCGAGATTGTCGCCCGGCGTCCCGAGCACGCCATCGAGCCCACCCTGGACCGCATCGCCGAGCTGGTCTCACTCCTCGGCGACCCGCAGCGCAGCTACCCGGTCATCCACGTCACCGGGACTAACGGCAAGACGTCCACCGCCCGGATGATCGAGACCCTGCTGCGCATCCGGGGCCTGCGCACCGGCCTGTTCACCAGCCCGCATCTGTCCTCCATCCGCGAGCGCATCGTGGTCGACGGCCAGCCCATCTCGGCCGGCCAGTTCGTCACCAGCTACCACGAACTAGCCCCCTACCTGGCGCTGGTGGATGGCCACCAGCCGGTCCCACTGTCCTTCTTCGAGGTCCTCACCGGCATGGCGTTCGCCATCTTCGCCGACGTGCCGGTCGACGTCGCCGTGATCGAGGTCGGCCTCGGCGGCACCTGGGACTCCACCAACGTTGCCGACGGCACCGTCGCCGTGGTCACCCCCATCGCCCTCGATCACACCGCCTACCTGGGCGACACGATCGAGGAGATCGCCGCCGACAAGGCCGGCATCATCAAGCCGGGCGCGGTCGCGGTGCTGGCCCAGCAGCCCGTGCCGGCCGCCGACGCCCTGCTCCGGCGCTCCGTCATGGCCGGCGCCAGCGTGCTGCGCGAAGGCATCGAGTTCGGCGTGCTCAGCCGCGACCTGGCCGTCGGCGGCCAGCGCCTCGACCTGCGCGGTATCCGCGGCGACTACCCCGACATCGCGCTCCCGCTGTTCGGTGGCTTCCAGGCCAGCAACGCCGCCGTGGCCCTGGCCGCCGTAGAAGCCTTCGCCTCCGGCGCCCCCCTCCCCGGCCAAACCCTGGACGACTCCGCACCAACGGAGGCGGGGCGCGCCGGTGCTATCGCTGGCGTAGCGTCCGGAACGGACACCGGTGACGAAGGCGTCTCGGGCCAGCGTACGGAACCCACGGCCCACGAACGCCAGCCAGTGGTGCCACCGGTCCGCCCCGCCTCGGCAGCACCACCAGGCTGGATCGCCCCCAGCGAGCCGCTCAGCCAGGAACTGGTCCAAGAAGCATTCACCAAGGTGACCTCGCCTGGACGGCTTGAAGTCGTCCGGCGCAGCCCGCTGGTGATCGTCGACTCGGCGCACAACCCGGCCGGGATGGCCGCGTCGATGGAAGGCCTCACCGAGGCGTTCACGTTCGCCTCGGTCATCGGCGTGCTGGCGGTCAGCGCCGACAAGGACATCCCCGGCATCTTGGACCAGCTCGAGCCGGTAGTCTCCGAGCTGGTCGTCACCCGCAATTCATCGGACCGGTCGATGGACCCGGACAAGCTGGCTGAGCTGGCCGAAGCGGTCTTCGGCCCGGACCGGGTACACCCGGCTGAGCGGCTGGACGACGCGCTGGAACTCGCGGTGCGGCTGGCCGACGAGGCGTCCGGCGAGGAGGGCCTGACCCGGACCGCGGTCCTGGTCACCGGGTCGGTGATCACCGCCGGGGACGCACGGACGCTGCTGGCCGGGCCGGCCGGGGAGGCGGCGGCCGGGGCATGAAGCGGCTGTGCGCAACGGTGCTGGTGATGGAGGCCGTCATCATCGGGCTGGCCATCCCGGTGGCGATCACGATCAGCCACGTCCCGGCGCGTACCGCTGGCCTGGCCGGCGGCACGCTGGCGGTCGCGGCCGTGCTGCTCGCCGCGCTGGTGAGCCGGGCCGCCACCCGGCCGGTGCTGGCCATCGGCAGCGCGCTGCAGGTGCTGGTGATCGCGGCCGGGACGCTGGTCCCGGTGATGTACGCGCTCGGCGCGATCTTCGCCGGATTCTGGGTGCTGGCTATCTGGATGGGCCGGCGCGCCGGGTCATCCTGACCTGGGTGTGCGAGCGCGCCCCTAAGCCGCCGGGTCGGCGCCGATCAGCGCGGCCTCGTCCAGGTCGTCGGTCACCGCCAGCGGGGCCCGCCAGATCAGCCGGGTCAGCCCGCCCGGCGCCGGCTCGGCGGTCACCGAGCCACCCACCCGGCTGGCCCGCTCGGACAGCCGGGACAGATCCCGGCAGTCAGCCGCGGCCCGCGCGGTGCTCCAGGAAGCACCGTCGTCGGTGATGGTCAGCGTCACGCTGTCGCCCGCCGCGGTGACCGTGACGGCCAGCCTGGTGACCCGGGCGCCGCTGCGGGTCAGCGCCTCGCGCAAGGTACCGAGCAGCTGGGTGGCGGCGTGCGGCTGCACCGCGGTGTCCAGCGGGCCGTCCAGGCTCACCTCCGGCACCACCCCCAGGCCGGCGGCCAGCTCGCTGGACACGTCCAGGATGCGGCGGCGCAGCCCGGCCTCCAACGGGCTCTCGTCGGCCGAGGAGGGTTCGAGCACACCCTGCTCCAGGCCGAAGATCGACTGCCGGAGCAGCTTGATGGAGTCGTCGAGGCTGCGTACCGCGTCATTGATCCGCCCGGACACCTCGGGCTGGGTGGCCAGCTGGGCGACCCCCTGCAGCGACAGGCCCGCGCCGAACAGCCGCTGGATCACGCTGTCATGCAGGCTGCGGCCGATCCGGTCCCGGTCGGCCAGCAGGCTCAGCTCACGCAGCCGGTCCTGGGCCCGGGCGGTCTCCTGCCGGGACCGGTTGACCCGCACCCGCAGCCCGTGCCCGACCAGGGCGATCATCGCCGCGACGGCGGCGGAGAAGAACATGCGCCGGGTGAGCTCGGCCGTGGTCGCCGGGTGCGGGGTCAGCGACAGCCCGAGCATCGCGCCGAGCACGATCACCGCGGTGACCACGGACTCCCACCAGCGGTGGAACAGCGCGGTCCAGATCAGCGGGCTGAACAGGACCAGCCCCAGGCCGGACTGCGAGCCGCCGGCCGCCTCGATCAGCGCGAACACCGAGAGCGTGTACAGCGCCGGGACGCTGACCGTAGTCCAGGACGGCAGCCGGCCCCACGGCAGGAAGGCGATCGCGGCGGCGGTCGCGGCCAGCAGCACCACGCTGGTCACCGCGTAGCCAGCCGAGGTCGGGCCGGGCGGCAGGGCCAGGCTGGCCTCGGCCAGGCCAGCCAGCGCGGCGAACGGGGCGATCCTGGAGAGCAGGCCGTCCCGGCGCCACGGGGCCCAGTCAGCGCTGGTGGCCGGGACCGCGGTCGCCGCCTGCGCTGCTTGCGCCGCCTGGCTGCCGGGGTGCTCGTTCACCGTCCATCTGCTCCTCGTCGGCGTCCCGACACAGCAGCGCATGCTCCCGCCAGTGCCGGGGTGGCGAGCCGCCCTGCCGCACACCGGGGATGCCGGCCCGGCGGGCCGCGGGCGGATACCTTCCCGAGGATGCCTTACTTAGCGTTGTATGTCCAGGTCACATGGGAGGAGACAGTTCTGTCACATGGCCCGGCGGCGCATCCTGCGAGCCGGCTGGCCCGGCCGCACCGGGTAAGATTCCACTGCGGCGGGGTTGCCTTTGATCACTCCCTGGATCGGCACCGTTGCTACCGGCCATGAGCAGCAAAGGCCACCGGCCATGAGGAGCAAAGTAGTGACTGAACGCACCCTTGTCCTGATCAAACCTGACGGCGTCCGGCGGGGGCTGATCGGCGACGTCATCACGCGGATCGAGCGTAAGGGCCTGCAGATCGTGGCGATGAAGCTGCGGACCATCGCCAAGGAAACGGCGGAGACGCACTACGCGGAGCACGTCGGCAAGCCGTTCTTCGAGTCTTTGCTGGGCTTCATCACTTCGGGCCCGCTGGTCGCCCTCGTCGTGCAGGGGCCACGCGCGGTCGAGGCGTTCCGCGGGCTGGCCGGCGCCACCGATCCGGTACGGGCCACGGCAGGCACTATCCGCGGTGATCACGCGTTGGATGTGCAGCAGAACATCGTGCACGGATCCGATTCACCGGACTCAGCCGAGCGGGAAATCAAGATCTTCTTTCCCGACCTCGTTTAGGCAGGCCGGCGATGGCCGATGAAGGACACAGAGCGGCTTGAGTTCGCAGGGGCCTGGCCGCGGCGATAAGAGCACAGATCATCCGGCAGACCCTTTTTGGGAAGGTTCTCGTTCCTCATGAGCAACGCGCTGGCGTTTCTGGGCCGTGACATGGCGGTCGACCTGGGTACCGCGAACACCCTGGTCTACGTGCGGGGCCGGGGCATCGTGCTCAACGAGCCCTCGGTGGTGGCGCTGAACACGAATACCGGCCAGATCGTGGCGGTCGGCGTCGAGGCGAAACGGATGATCGGGCGGACGCCGGGCAACATCGTCGCCGTGCGCCCGCTCAAAGACGGGGTCATCGCCGACTTCGACGTGACCGAGCGCATGCTGCGCTATTTCATCCAGAAGGTGCACCGGCGCCGGCATCTGGCCAAGCCGCGCGTGGTGGTGGCGGTGCCCAGCGGCATCACCGGGGTGGAGCAGAGCGCGGTCAAGGAAGCCGGGCACCAGGCGGGCGCCCGGCGGGTGTACATCATCGAGGAGCCGATGGCCGCGGCGATCGGGGCCGGCCTGCCGGTCAACGAGCCGACCGGGAACATGGTGGTGGACATCGGCGGCGGCACCACCGAGGTCGCCGTGATCTCCCTGGGCGGCATCGTCACGTCGCAGTCGATCCGGGTGGCCGGGGACGAGCTGGACCAGGCGATCATCACCTTCGGCAAGAAGGAATACTCGCTCATGCTCGGCGACCGCACCGCCGAGGAGATCAAGATGGCCCTCGGCTCCGCCTACCCGTCGGTGGACGAGCCGCACGCCGAGATCCGCGGCCGGGACCTGGTCAGCGGCCTGCCCAAGACCATCGTGATCTCGGCGGAAGAGATCCGCCGGGCCATCGAGGAGCCAGTCGCGCTGATCGTGGACACGGTCAAGACCACGCTGGACAAGTGCCCGCCCGAGCTGGCGGGCGACGTGATGGACCGGGGGATCGCGCTCACCGGCGGGGGCGCCCTGCTGCGCGGGCTGGCCGACCGGCTGCGGGAGGAAACCGGCATGCCGGTGCATGTGGCCGACAACCCGCTCGACTCGGTAGTGCTGGGCACCGGCAAGTGCGTAGAGGACTTCGATACGCTGCGTCAGGTACTGGTTCCCGAGTCCAGACGCTGAGCGTCCCGCCCGGGGCGGGAGCACGCCGCCTGGGCTGCGGCAGCTAACAGGGGTACGGCCAGCTGCGTGGATGAGGAGACCTGGTGCACGACACCCGGCGAACCCGTGTCGTTCTCGGGGTGCTGCTGGCTGCCGCGCTCGCCCTGATCACCATCGATTACCGGGGCAGTGTCACGTCGCCGCTGAGCGGGCTGCGCTCGCTGGGCGGCACCGTCTTCGGGTCCGCGGAGAGCGCGGCCAGCCTGGTCACCCGGCCGGTCGCGGCGTTCGCGGACAGCCTGACCGGTGGGTCCGATTCATCGGCGCAGGTGGACCGGCTGCAGCGGCAGGTCGCCACGCTGCGCGGCGAGCTGAGCCAGCAGCAGCTGAGCAAGGCCGCGCAGCGGCAGCTCGGCCAGCTGCTGCAGCTGGCCGGCCGGGGCCGGTACCGGATCGTGACCGCCAGCGTGATCGCGGCCGGCGCCGCGTTTGACGACTCGGTCACCATCGACGTGGGGCGCGCCGACGGGATCAAGCCGGACGAGACCGTGCTGAACGGCCAGGGCCTGGTCGGCACCGTCACCTCGGCCACCGCCCACACCTCGACCGTGCTGCTGGCCACCGACGCCAGCGTGACCGTGGGGGTACGGCTGGCTGGCAGCAGCCAGATCGGCGTGGTCACCGGCACCGGCAAGAGCATGTACGGCACCGGGCTGCTCCGCCTGCAGGTGTTCGACGTCAATGCGGTGCTGCACCCCGGGCAGCAGCTGGTCACGTTCGGGTCGGCCGGTGGCCGTCCGTACGCGGCCGGCGTGCCGGTCGGTGTGATCACCCGGGTCGGCGGCACCGCCAGCTCCCTGACCAGGACGGCTGTGGTCCGCCCCTACGCCGACGACACCGCGCTGGGTGTGGTCGGCGTGGTGATCGCGCCGCCGCGCACCAACCCGCGGTTCTCCGTGCTGCCGCCCAGCCCGGCCCCGGCCCCGACGGTCACGGTGACCGCGTCGCCCGGCGCCACCGCCTCCCCGGGCGGGCGCGGCACGCCGACCCCAGGCGCCACCGGATCGGGGCACTGACATGCTGCGGCGCGCCGCGCTGGCCGCCGGTCTGCTGCTGGCCGCGATCCTGATTCAGCTGATCATCCTGGACAACCTGCGGCTGCCCGGCGGGACCGGGCCCGATATCGTGCTGCTCACCGTGGTGGCGCTGGCCGCCTGCGCCGGGCCGGCCGAGGGCATGCTGGGCGGCTTCGCGGCGGGCCTCGCGCTCGACGTGGCCCCGCCCGCCAGCCACCTGATCGGGCAGTACGCGCTGGTGTTCTGCCTGGTCGGCTACGCCGCCGGGGTGATCGGCGCCGATCCGGACCAGTCGGCCTGGCTGCCGCTGGCCGTGGTGGCCGTCGGGTCGGCCGTTGGCGAGGTGCTGTACGCGCTGACCGGGATGCTGTTCGGCGACCCCAACGTCAGCTGGACCGCGATCGGCCGGGAGCTGCCCGCCGCGATCGTCTACGACCTGTTGCTCAGCCCGTTCGTGCTGTACGCGGTGGCCCGGGCCTACGGGGTCGCCACCCAGGGCCTGGCCGCCCTGCGCGGCACCGCCAGCCAGACGCTGCTGACGTCGCCGCTGGTCGCTGCCGCCGGTGTGGCCACCGCGTCCGGCAGCGTGCTGCGGGACAGCGGCACCGGCGGGACGCCCCGGCTGCGGGCCCGGGCGCTGCGGGCCGGCGCGACCCAGGGCGGGTCGGCCAGCGGCGGCCGGGCGCCGCAGCGCGCCCCGGCCCGGCCGGTACACCTGCGGCTGGGCGGGGCGCAAGGCGGCTCGGCCAGCGCCGCCCGGGTGCCCAGAACCCGGCCGGCCGCCCCGGTGGCGCTGCGGCTGGGCAGCCGGGACTGGGCCAGCCGGTACCGCACCGGCCTGCCGACCCGGCCGGTGGCGCTGCGGCTGGGCAGCCGCAACTGGGCCAGCCGGTACCGCACCGGCCTGCCGTCCCGGCCGGTGGCGCTGCGGCTGGGCAGCCGCAACTGGGCCAGCCGGTACCGGGCCGGCCTGGCCGGCGGCAGCGTGGCCGGCCTGCTCGGGGACGGAGGTGGCGGCCGGGCCCTGCGGCCTTCCCGCGGCCCCCGGCTGCGCGGCGGCGTCATGCCAGGCGGTTCGGCCAGCGCCGCCCGGATCACGATCAGCCGGCCACCCCGCCCGGTCCAGCTGCGGCTCGGCTCGGCGCGGCGGCGTGACGGGGCCATCGGCGGCTCGGTGCTCGGCCGCAGGCCCCGGGCGGGCACGCTGTCCGGCGGCCGGCCGCCAGGCCGCACCCCCCGGGCAGGCGCGTTCTCCCGCGGGCGGTCGGTGGTCAGTTCGCGTCGATGGCGTTCAGCGGGAAAAACACATGCGCCCAAGTTCCGGCGCGTCGGGCCGGGGACCATCAACGGCCGGAGCCGGCTGACTGGCCTGGGCGGCAGCGGCCGCGGGCGGCTGGGCAGGCGGCGCGGCTGGGCCCGGTTTGACGTGCGGCGGCTGTGGGGCAAGCGGACGGGAGGGTGGCCATGATTCCGGCGTCGCGGCGGCGCCTGTTCGTACTGTACGCGCTGGTGGGGGCGCTGCTCATCACGCTCGGCGGCCGGCTGTGGTACCTGCAGGTGATGACGGGCAGCAGCTATGTGCGGCTCGCGGCCCAGGACCAGACGCAGACCGTGATCACCCCGTCGGTGCGCGGGCAGATCATGGACGACGGCGGCCAGCCGCTGGTGAACAACTCCAGCTCGCTGGTGGTCACGGTGAACATGATGGACCTGGCCGCGCAGGCTGACGGCGGCCAGGCCGTGCTGCACCGGCTGGCCAGCCTGCTGGGCATGCGGGAGAAGCTGCTCAGGGAGAAGGTCCGGCTGTGCAACGCCCGTGTCGGCCAGCCCTGCTGGCCAGGCTCGCCGTACCAGCCGGTCCCGGTCAAGCAGGACGTGCCGGACAGCATCGCGGTGCAGATCATGCAGGATCACGCCAGCTATCCCGGGGTGAGCGCGGGCGTGGTCCCGCTGGCCCGCTACCCCCGCCCGGACGGCGCGCTGCCCGCGCAGGTCCTCGGTTACCTCGGCCCGATCACCCCGCGGCAGATGAAACAGCAGCACCTGCCGACCACCGGCTTCTCCGGCACCGACCTGGTCGGCCAGGCCGGCCTGGAGCTGCAGTACAACAAGTGGCTGCAGGGCACCCCGGGCCAGGACGTGCTGTCGGTGAACAATGCTGGGCAGCAGCTCGGCACGGTGCGCGCCGCGGCGCCCAAACCCGGCGACAACGTGGTGACCAGCATCAACGCGCGACTGCAGGGCGACGTGCAGAACATCCTGATCAACACGCTGCGCAAGGCCCGGCAGCAGGGCAACGTGCACGCGACCACCGCGGCGGGCGTGGTGCTGACCACCACCGGGCGGGTGGTGGCCATGGCCAGCGTGCCGAGCTACAACCCCAGCATCTGGACCGGCGGCATCTCCAACCAGCGGTACCACCAGCTGTTTGGCCGGGCCGGCGGGGAGCCGATCCTGAACCGGGTCACCCAGGGCCAGTACGCGCCCGGGTCGACGTTCAAGGTGACCACCACCGCGGCGGCGGTCCGGGCGGGCTACAGCCTGAACGGCCTGTATAACTGCCCGGCGGCCTACCGCATCGGGGGGCGTTCCTTCCTCAACGACGGCCAGCGCAACCTGGGTTCTATGAGCCTGCACCAGGCCCTGGTCATTTCCTGTGACACGGTGTTTTACGAGCTGGCCAACCAGATCTACTCCCACGACAACAACCGGTACAACGTGGTCACCAGGCCGAACGTCCCGGTGCAGGAAGTGCAGAAGATGGAGCTGGCCTGGGGGTTCGGCCGCCCGGCCGGCATCGACCTGCCCGAGCAGAGCCCGGGCAGCATCCCGACCCGGGCCTGGCTGTATTACCTGTGGAAGGCCAACGCGCACACCGGGCAGAACTGGTGCAAGTACGGCAAGGCCAACGGCAGCTACGTCCAGCAGATCGAATACCAGGACTGCCATTACGGCAACGTGTGGGAACCCGGCCAGGCGGCCATCGCCGCCATCGGCCAGGGCTACGTGACGGTCACCCCGCTGCAGCTGGCCGACGCGTACGCCGCCCTGGCCAACGGCGGCAAGCTGTACAGCCCGCGGATCGGCCGGGCCATCATCAGCCCGGCCGGCCAGGTGGTGAAGCGGATCTACCCCAAGCTGATCCGGCGGCTGCCGGTGGCGGGCAGTACGCTGGCCTACATCCGCGGCGCGCTGGCCGACGTGACCACCGGCGCGGGCACCGCGGCCGGGGCGTTCGGCGGCTTCCCGCGCAGCCGGGTCTGCGTGGCCGGCAAGACCGGTACCGCCGAGGTGTTCAACAGCTCGGTCACCTCCGTGTTCGCCTCGTTCGCGCCGTGCACCAACCCGAAGTACGTGGTCGTGGTCATGGTGCCGCAGTCCAACTTCGGGGCCGACGTGGCCGCGCCCGCGGTCCGGCAGATCTACGACAGCATCTACGGCCTGGAGGGGCACAAGGCCGCGCTGCCTGGCGGGAACCTGCCGCACGGGCTGCCGAAAATCGCCGCCAATGGCACGGTTACCCCGCCGGCCGGGTATAGGAGCCGGTGATGAGCCTCGGTACCAGGGATTACGGCTCGCTGCGCGGCCTGTCGTTCGGCCCGGCCCGCAAGCCCCTGCGGGCCCGCGTGCTGGCCAAGGACTCGCCGCTGCGCAAGTACGACTGGGTGCTGCTCGTCGCGGTGGTCGCGCTCAGCCTGGCCGGCACGCTGCTGGTCTACTCGGCCACCCAGCCCAGCGCCGACCCGCGCGGCTACCTGGTCAAGCAGCTGATCAACGTGATCGTGGGGCTCGGCCTGCTGGTCGCGGTCAGCCTGCTGGACTACCGGCAGATCCGGCTGCTCGCACCCATCGTCTACGTGGCCGCCTGCCTGGGCCTGATCGTCGTGCTCAGCCCGGTGGGCAGCACCGTCAACGGGGCCAAGGCGTGGATCAACCTGCCCGCGGGCTTCCAGGTGGAGCCGTCCGAGTTCGCGAAGATCGCGCTGGTCCTGATGATCGCCCTGGTCTTCGGCGAGCTGCGGGACAGCGGCCGGATCCCGCGGCCGCGGCACGTGGCCGGCGTGCTCGCGCTGGCCGCGCTCCCCATCGCGCTGACCGAGCGCGAGCCCGCGCTGGGCGTGGTCATCCTGCTGCTGGTCATCACGTTCGGCATGATCGCGCTGTCCGGGCTGCGGCTGCGCTGGGTGGCGGTCCTGTTCGGGGCGGCCGCGCTGGGGCTGGTCGCGGTGTTCCAGCTGCACCTGCTGCGCAGCTACCAGCTGGACCGGCTGACCGCGTTCCTGCACCCGCTGGCCGATCCGAGCGGCATCGGGTACGAGACGCTGCACTCCAAGATCATGATCGGCTCGGGCGGCATGTTCGGTACCGGGCTGCTCAAGAGCCAGCTGGTCACCGCGAACTTCGTGCCCAACCAGCAGACCGACTTCATCTTCAGCGTGGCGGGCCAGGAGCTGGGGTTCGCCGGCTGCGCCGTGATCATCGGGCTGCTGGCGGTGCTGGTGTTCCGCGCGCTGCGCATCGCCAGCCGGGCCGACGATCAGTTCGGCATGCTGGTCGCGTCGGGCATCGCAATCTGGTTCGGGCTGCAGTCGTTCATCAACATCGGCATGACGATCGGGATCATGCCGGTGACCGGGCTGCCGCTGCCGTTCGTGTCCTACGGGGGGTCGGCCATGTTCGCGGACATGATCGCCATCGGCGTGCTGCAGTCGGTCCACCGCAGGCGCTCGGTGTTCGGCTGACGCCGTAAGCTGTGTGGATGCCTGTGGAATCGGTCTACCCCCGCCTGGAGCCGCTGCTGCCCCGGGTGCGCAAGCCGATCCAGTACGTCGGCGGTGAGCTGAACTCGGTGGCCCGCGACTGGGACGCGGCGCAGGTCCGGTGGGCTCTGATGTACCCGGACGCCTACGAGGTGGGCGTGCCCAACCAGGGCCTCCAGATCCTCTATGAGGTGCTCAACGAGCGCGACTGGGTGCTGGCCGAGCGGACCTACAGCGTGTGGCCGGACCTGGCCGCGCTCATGCGTGAGCACGGCATCCCCCAGTTCACCGTGGACGCGCACCGCCCGGTCGGCGAGTTCGACGTGCTGGGCGTGAGCTTCGCCACCGAGCTGTGCTACACGAACCTGCTGACCGCGCTCGACCTGGCCGGCCTGCCGCTGTCAGCGGCGGACCGGGCCGACGGGCATCCGCTGGTGCTGGCCGGCGGGCACGCCGCGTTCAACCCCGAGCCGGTCGCCGAGTTCCTGGACGGCGCCGTGCTCGGCGACGGCGAGCAGGCCGTGCTGGCCATCTCCGCCCTGATCCGGGACTGGAAGCTGGCGGGCCGGCCCGGTGGCCGGGACGGCCTGCTGGAGCGGCTGGCCATCGACGGCGGGGTGTACGTGCCCCGCTTCTACGACGTGGACTACCTGCCCGATGGGCGGATCAAGCGGGTCGCACCGAACCGCAGCGGGGTGCCGTTCAGCATCGCCAAGCACACCGTGATGGACCTGGACGAGTGGCAGTACCCGCGTAAGCCGCTGGTCCCGGTGGCCGAGTCGGTGCACGAGCGGTTCAGCGTCGAGATCTTCCGCGGGTGTACCCGGGGCTGCCGGTTCTGCCAGGCCGGGATGATCACCCGGCCGGTGCGCGAGCGGAGCATCACCGCGATCGGCGACATGGTCGAGCGCGGGCTGGCCGAGAGCGGGTTCAGCGAGGTCGGCCTGCTCTCGCTGTCCAGCGCCGACCACAGCGAGATCGACGACGTCGTCACCGGGCTGGCCGACCGCTACGAGGGCACGTCGACCGGCCTGTCCCTGCCCTCGACCCGGGTGGACGCGTTCAACGTCACGCTGGCCAACGAGCTGGCCCGGGGCGGCCGCCGGTCCGGGCTGACCTTCGCGCCCGAGGGCGGCTCGGAGCGGATCCGCAAGGTGATCAACAAGATGGTCACCGAGGAAGACCTGATCCGCACCGTGCGCACCGCCTACGCCAGTGGGTGGCGGCAGGTCAAGCTCTACTTCATGTGCGGCCTGCCGACCGAGCTGGACGAGGACGTACTGGCCATCGCCGGCCTGGCCCGGAAGGTGATCCAGGCCGGGCGGGAGGCGACCGGCCGCCGGGACATCCGGTGCACGGTGTCCATCGGCGGGTTCGTGCCCAAGCCGCACACCCCGTTCCAGTGGGCGGCGCAGTGCGATCACGAGACCGTGGACAGCCGGCTGCGCCAGCTGGGTGCCGCGCTGCGCTCCGACCCCGGGTACGGGCGCGCCATCGGCTACCGCTACCACGACGGGCGGCCGTCGATCATCGAGGGCCTGCTGTCCCGGGGCGACCGGCGGGTGGCCAAGGTGATCCGGGCGGCCTGGCAGGACGGGGCCCAGTTCGACGGGTGGAGCGAGTACTTCTCGTTCGACCGGTGGGCCCGCTGCGCCGAGCAGGCACTGGCCAGCGACCCGGTCGACCTGGCCTGGTACACGACCCGGGAGCGGGACTACAGCGAGGTGCTGCCCTGGGACCACCTGGACGCGGGCCTGGACCGCGACTGGCTGTGGCAGGACTGGCAGGACTCGGTCGACGCGGGCGGTGCGGCGGAGGTGGAAGATTGCCGCTGGACCCCGTGTTATGACTGCGGGGTGTGCCCGACGATGGGGACCGAAATACAGACCGGGCCCACCGGCCGGAAGCTGCTGCCGCTGACCGTCGCCGCCAGCGCCGCGGGCGCCGCGGCGAGCGGGGCGGGGGGCGCTGACTAGATGCCAGCCGCTGAGCATTCCGGTCCAGGCCGGACGCGGCCACCGGCCCGCAGCGCCGATCGAGCGGCCGTCGTCCAGCGGCTTACCGTCCGGTACGCTAAAAGAAACAGGATGCGATTCGCCAGTCACAGAGACGTCGCGCGGGCGGTTGAGCGGGGGGTACGTAAGGCCGAGGTGCCTATCGCCTACTCCGCGGGCTTCACGCCGCACCCGAAGATCTCTTACGTTGGCGCTGCTCCAACGGGAGCGGCGAGCGAGGCCGAGTACCTGCAGCTGTCGCTGACGGCGCGGCGTGACGTCGCCGATGTGCGAGACCGGCTCGACGCAGCCCTGCCGGACGGGATTGATGTGATAGACGTGACCGAGGAAGCCAGTTCCCTGGACGCCACGAGATTCGAGGCGTCCTGCTGGGAAGTGGCCCTCCCCGGAGTCACCCGCGCCATGGCGGCCGCCGCCGTGGAGAGCTTCCTGGCCACTGAGGGCGTGGAGGTCGAGCGGCTGACCAGCAAGGGGATCCGGCGGGTGGACGCCCGCGCCGCGGTGGTCTCCATGCAGGCTGATGGGCGTGCCGCGACGGAGCGGGACGCCGGGTATGCGATACTTCAAATGGTTGTTCAGCACTTGACACCTGCTGTGCGGCCCGACGACATCCTGACTGCACTTCGCCGTGTGGCTGGGCTTGTGCCGCCGTCACCAGCGCTGGTGACCCGGCTGGCACAAGGACCGCTGGTGACCGTGATGGCCGCAGCCCGGCCCGCAGGGCAGCACCTGCCCGCGGGTTCCCGCGCAGGCTGCGCGTCCCTGCCGGCGGCATCCCCGCCCCCCAGCGGGCAGCCGCTGGGGGCACCGCCGCAGGCGCGGGGCGCGGCAGGCGAACATGTAAAGACAACGCGCCTGGAAGCGCAGCCGGCCGAGCAGGCCGGCGCGGTTCCGCTGAGCGCGTGCGACCAGCTCCCGCGCGGAGCGGCGGGTTTCCAGCAAACCCACGCGCCCGGGAGCCTGACGGGAGATAGCCCGGATGCTCGAAATCGAGCCCAGCGAGACAGAACGCAACAGTGATAGCGATGGAGGTGCGGCGCCGTCCGGCGTGACCGGAGCTGCCGGTCACGCAGGCAGCGAGCCCGCTGCCAGCACACGCCCCGCGCGGCGGTCGCGGCGGGCCGCCACCAGGGCGGCCGGGCCGCCGTCAGCCGATGCCACGGCGCCTGCGGCGGCGGGCGGGACGGCAGCAGGCGCTGCGACGCCGGATCGCGGGGCCGCAGCGGCCGCGGGTCCTGATGGCGCGGCGGCTCCCGCCGTGCCCCAGGTGCCCAGCGCGGCGCCGGCCAGCCAGGTGGCCAGCCCGGTTCCGGCCGCCACCTTCCAGCCGCCGCCGGTGATATTCCAGCCGCCAGCGGCCGACCAGCCAGCAGGCAACCGGGGCCGGGACGAGGCCCCCGGGGCCGACGACGGCCCCGACGAGGCGGCCCGCGACGGGGATGGCCAGGCCCGCAGGCGGCGCCGCCGCGGCGGCCGGGCCAAGGGCGAGGACGGCGAGGACGCGGCCCGGTCAGCCGGTGGCGATTCTGCCCGGGGCGGTACCCGGGAAGCCGACCCGGGCGACCGGGCGGCTGAGGCCGAGGGCGACGGGGCCGTGGACCAGAAGAGCCCGGACCGGAAGACCGACGGCAGGAAGGCCGCCAACAAGAAGACTGCCGACAAGAAGGCGGCCGACCGGAAGGCCGACGGCAAGAAGGCCCCGGACAAGAAGGCCGACGGCAAGCAGCGCGATGCCGATGCCGCCCCGCCGCCCGCGGATGGCGAGGACGAGGACGCCGAGGGCACCGGCGATGCAGGCAGCAGCAGGCGCAGGCGGCGCAGGCGGCGCCGCGGTTCGGGGGGCGACGGCGACCAGCCCGCCTCGGACGACCCGCCGAACACCGTGGTGCACGTCCGGGTGCCGCGCCAGCCCACCGGCGACGAGCCGGTGTCGTCCAGTGACGTGAAGGCGGTGCGCGGGTCGACCCGGCTGGAGGCCAAGCGGCAGCGACGGCGCGAGGGCCGGGAGTCCGGCCGCCGGCGTCCGCCGATCATTTCCGAATCGGAGTTCCTGGCCCGCCGGGAGTCGGTGGACCGGGTGATGGTCGTCCGCCAGCAGCAGGACCGCACCCAGATCGCCGTGCTGGAGGATGGCGTGCTGGTCGAGCACTACGTGGACAAGGCCAGCCACCAGTCCCTGGTCGGCAACGTGTACCTGGGCAAGGTGCAGAACGTCCTGCCGTCCATGGAGGCGGCCTTCGTGGACGTGGGCAAGGGCCGCAACGCCGTGCTGTACGCCGGTGAGGTCAACTTCGACGCGAGCGGCCTGGAGGGCGAGTCCAAGCGCATCGAGTCCGCGCTCAAGTCGGGCCAGTCCGTGCTGGTGCAGGTGACCAAGGACCCGGTCGGGCACAAGGGGGCCCGGCTGACCAGCCAGGTCAGCCTGCCCGGCCGCTACCTGGTCTACGTGCCCGGCGGGTCCATGATGGGCATCAGCCGCAAGCTGCCCGACACCGAGCGGTCCCGGCTGAAGCAGATCCTCAAGCAGGTCATGCCGGAGGGCGCAGGCGTCATCGTGCGCACCGCCGCGGAGGGCGCGACCGAGGAGGAGCTGTCCCGTGATGTCGCGCGGCTGTCCGCGCAATGGACGGCTATCGAGCAGAAGGCCAAGTCGGCCTCTGCCCCCGAGCTGCTGTACAGCGAGCCCGACCTGACCATCCGGGTGGTCCGGGACATCTTCAACGAGGACTTCGCCTCGCTGGTGGTGGCCGGGGACGAGGGCTGGGACATGGTCGACGAGTACGTCCGGTACGTCGCCCCGCATCTGTCCGACCGGCTCACCCACTACACCGGCGACGAGGATGTGTTCGCCAAGTACCGGATCGACGAGCAGCTGGCCAAGGCGCTGGAACGCAAGGTGTGGCTGCCCAGCGGCGGCTCCCTGGTGATCGACAACACCGAGGCGATGACCGTCGTCGACGTCAACACCGGGAAGTTCACCGGCCAGGGCGGCAACCTCGAAGAGACGGTTACCCGCAACAACCTGGAAGCCGCCGAGGAGATCGTCCGGCAGCTCAGGCTGCGGGACGTCGGCGGCATCATCGTGATCGACTTCATCGACATGGTGCTGGAGAGCAACCGTGAGCTGGTGCTCCGCCGGATGCTCGAATGCCTGGCCCGCGACCGGACCAAGCACCAGGTCGCCGAGGTGACGTCGCTGGGCCTGGTCCAGATGACGCGCAAGCGGGTCGGCTCCGGACTGCTCGAGGCGTTCTCCGAGCCGTGTGACTGCTGCAACGGCCGCGGCCGCATCATCACGCTGGATCTGGCCGACGTCGGTAATGGCCGCTCCGGCGGGGCTGACGGGCGCCAGGGCGCGGGCGGCCGCCAGGACAAGAACGGCCGTCAGGACAAGAACGCCCCCCGCGACCGGAACGGCCACGACAAGGGCGACCGGTCAGCCCAGGACCAGTCAGGCCAGGACCGGTCAGGCCAGCACCGGCACGGCCAGGCCAGCCCGGACGAGGGCGACGGCCAAGCCGGTGAGCGCCAGTCGGGCGGCCGGCGGCGGCGCCGGTCCAGCGGGTCTGGCGGGTCGGGCGGGTCGGGCAGGTCGGCCGGGTCTGGCGGGCCGGCCGGGTCTGGCGGGTCCGAGGCCAGCCAGGCAGGCACGGCCGTGCTCACCGAGGATCCCGGTTCGGCGGGGTCGGCTGGGCCGGCTCCGGCGGAGTCGGCTCCCGCGGACGCGGCGGCTCCGGCGGAGTCGGCTCCCGCGGACGCGGCGGCTCCGGCGGAGTCGGCTCCCGCGGACGCGGCGGCTCCAGCGGAGTCGGCTCCCGTTGACGCGGCGGCTCCGGCTGGGTCGGCTCCGGCGGGCGGGGCGGCTCCAGACGGGCCAGCTCCGGCGGACGCGGTGATTCCAGCTGAGCTGGCTACCCCGGCGCCGGAGGTCAGCGCGCTACCGGGCGCCGTCATGGACCCGCCCGCCGCCGGGGACCCGGCTGCGGCCGCCGCCACGGCGCGAGCCGGTGGCACACCAGCCCCGGAAGTCACCCCGGTCCCGGCAGACACCTTTTACCCGGGCGCAACTCCAGCGCCGGAGGTCAGCGCGGTGCATGCCGACGCGGCTGCGGGCGTACCGGCCACCCAGGGCGATCAGCCGCCAGCGGCCGACCCGGCCGAGGGCGCACCGGAGGCCGGCCGCGCACCGGAGGCCGGCGATCCCGCTGCCCCGGCTGGCCTGGGTGACCCGGCCGGCCCGGACGAGCGTCGCCAGCCGGGTGCGGCGCAGCCGCCGGGCCATGATGCGGCCGACCGGTGATCGCTGTGGGACGAGGGGCAGCGCCTTTCTGATAACCTGAATGGTCGGCGCACAGCGTGAACCCGGGGTCATACCGGTTCCAGGGTGCCGTGTGCAACGCAGGCAGGCCCTCGTCGTTATGCCATCCCGTTCACGCGGGCGGCGCGGTGGGCCCGCGCAGGCATAACCCGAACGAGGCCAGGCGGCAAGCCCGCCCTGATGAGACAGGCTGCGGCGTAGCCGCAAAGGCAGAGAGCGAGTTCTCGGTGTACGCGATCGTGCGCTGCGGTGGCAGGCAGGAGAAGGCGGCGGTGGACGACGTGCTGACCGTCGACACGCTGGCCGGTGACATCGGTTCCAGCGTTACCCTGCCGGCGCTGCTCGTGGTCGATGACGGCAAGGTCATCAGTGACCCGGCCGAGCTCGGCCGCTTCCAGGTCACGGCGGAGATTCTGGGCTCGGTGGCCGGTCCCAAGATCAACATGATCCACTACCGCAACAAGACCGGCTACCGGCGGCGGCTGGGTCACCGGCAGCACTACACCCAGCTGAAGATCACCGGCATCGGCTCCTCGAAGGCCGGTGCGGCCAGGTCACGCGCCGCGAAGAAGGAGAGCTGACGTGGCACACAAGAAGGGCGCATCGTCCAGCCGGAACGGCCGCGACTCCGCGGCGCAGCGCCTGGGGGTCAAGCGCTTCGGCGGTCAGCGGGTCAACGCGGGTGAGATCATCGTGCGCCAGCGCGGGACGCACTTCCACCCCGGGCCGGGTGTCGGCCGGGGCAACGATGACACGCTGTTTGCGCTGGTCAGCGGTACTGTCGAGTTTGGTAGCGTGCGCCGCCGCCGCGCGGTGAGCATCGTGGCCGGGCCCGGGCCCCGGGATGGCGGCCCGGCGCCGAAATAGGCCCGCCCAGCAGGGATTTATGTCGGGGGTGGACCGGAATCCGGTCCACCCCCGACGCATGTGCGGGACGGCCCCGGCCGGGCCCAGGACGCAGCAGGAAGGAGTGTCATGGCCGAGTTCGCGGACCGGGCACTCCTGCGCATCAAGGCGGGCGACGGCGGGCATGGCTGCGCCTCCGTGCACCGGGAGAAGTTCAAGCCGCTCGGCGGCCCGGATGGTGGCAACGGCGGCCGTGGCGGTGACGTGATCCTCGAAGTGCATCCCAGCGTGGCCACCTTGCTGGACTTCCACCGCCGGCCGGTCCGCCGTGCGGGCAACGGCAAGCAGGGGTCCGGGTCCAACCGGAACGGGGCGGCCGGGGCCGATCTGGTGATCGGTGTCCCGGACGGCACCGTGGTCACCACCGGGGACGGGGAGGTCCTGGCCGATCTGGTCGGCGTCGGCACCAGATTCGTCGCCGCCGAGGGCGGCCGCGGCGGGCTGGGCAATGCCGCGCTGGCCTCGAAACGGCGCAAGGCACCCGGGTTCGCCCTGCGTGGCGAGCCCGGCGCCGAGCTGCCCCTGGTGCTCGAGCTGAAGACGGTGGCCGACGCCGGGCTGGTGGGCTTCCCCAACGCGGGCAAATCCTCGCTGATCGGCGCGATGTCGGCGGCCCGGCCCAAGGTCGGCGACTACCCGTTCACCACGCTCACCCCGCACCTGGGCGTGGTCGAGGCGGGTGACATCCAGTTCGTCGCGGCCGACGTGCCCGGCCTCATCCCCGGCGCCAGCCGGGGCAAGGGCCTGGGCCTGGACTTCCTGCGGCACGTAGAGCGGTGCGCGGTGCTGGTGCACGTCCTCGACTGCGCCGCCCCGGAACTCAGCGGCGATCCGGCCCGCGACCCGGTCGCCGATTTCGACGTGATCGAGGCCGAACTCGCCGCCTACGCGGACGTCACCGGCGCGGATCTGCGTGACCGGCCGCGGATCATCGCGCTGAACAAGGTTGACCTGCCCGCCGCCCGCGCCGTGGCCGACCAGGCCGCGCAGGTTTTCGCCGGGCGCGGGCTGACCGTATGCCAGGTGTCCGCGGCCACCCGGGCCGGCGTGCGCGAGCTGGCCTTCGCCATCGGCGCGGTGGTCGCCGAGGTCCGTGCGGCGGCCCCGGCCGCCGAGCCCACCCGGCGGATCATCCGGCCCCAGCCCGCCGGTGGGCCCGAGTTCGAGATCGAGCAGACCGGCCCCAACGCGTTCCTGGTCCGCGGGGCCAAGCCCTGGCGCTGGGTCCAGCAAACCGACTTCGCCAACGAGGAAGCCGTCGGCTACCTGGCGGACCGCCTGGCCAAGCTTGGGGTGGAAGAAGCGCTGGCCGAGGCGGGCGCCGACGCCGGGGCGGAGGTGCTGATCGGCAACGGGGACGACGCCGTCGTGTTCGACTGGGCCCCGGACATCCCATCCGGCCCGCAGCGGGGCATGGGCCCGCGCGGCACCGACCCCCGGCTACCCCAGTGACCCCGGTATTCCGGTGTCATGCCCCCCGCCCCACCCCGATGACCCCCGCAGGCCCGGGGCGGCCACCCCGCCCCGCTCCCGTCAGTGACCCCGGAATCCCACTGGCCTCACCAGCCACACCATCCGGGCACCCCTTTCGTGATCATGAGATTGGGGAGATAAGAGTGGCCCCTATGTCATGATCACGAATGGGATGGCGGAGGATTCCGGGGCCGGGAGTCTGCGCGAGCGGAGCGATATTGCGTCGGCCGGCCGGGTCGTGGTCAAGGTCGGCTCGTCGTCGCTGACCACGGACGAAGGCGGCATCGACGACGGGCGGATCGCGGCGCTGGCCGACACGCTGGCCGCCCGGGTGCACGCCGGCCGTCAGGTGGTGCTGGTGTCGTCGGGGGCGATCGCGGCCGGGCTGGCGCCGCTCGGGCTGTCGCGCCGGCCGCGTGACCTGGCCACCCAGCAGGCGGCGGCCAGCGTCGGGCAGGGGCTGCTGGTCGCCCGGTACAGCGCGGCGTTCGCCCGGCACGGCGTGCGCACCGGCCAGGTGCTGCTCAGCGCCGACGACCTCATGCGCCGCGCGCACTACCGCAACGCCCAGCGCACGCTGAGCCGGCTGCTGGAGCTGGGTGTGCTGCCCATCGTCAACGAGAACGACACGGTGGCCACCGACGAGATCAGGTTCGGCGACAACGACCGGCTGGCCGCGCTGGTCGCGCACGTGGTCCGGGCCGGGGCGCTGGTGCTGCTGTCCGACGTGGGTGGGCTGTACGACAGCGACCCGCGGCGGCCCGGTGCGCGGCTCATCACGGAGGTGCGCAGCCCGGCTGACCTGGACGGGGTGACCCTGGGCCGGGCCAGCGCCGCCGGGGCCATCGCGGTCGGCACCGGCGGGATGGTGACCAAGGTGGACGCGGCCATGATCGCCACCGCGGCGGGGATCCCAGCCGTGGTCGCGGCGGCCGCCGACGCTCCCGCCGCACTGGACGGGCAGCTGGCCGGGACGTACTTCGCGCCGGGCGGCCGGCGTCCCGGGGCGCGTCAGCTGTGGCTGGCCCATGCGGCCGCCGCGCGGGGCAGCCTGCGGCTCGACGACGGGGCGGCGGCCGCGATCGAGTCTGGCCGCGCCTCCCTGCTGCCCGCCGGGATCACCGGCGTGGACGGCGGGTTCGAGGCGGGTGACCCGGTCGACCTGCGTGACCCCGAGGGCCGGGTGATCGCGCGCGGCCTGGTCAACTACGACGCCACGGAGATCCCGGCCATGATGGGCCGGTCGACGCGTGACCTGGCCGCGCAGCGGGGGCCCGAGTACGAGCGGGAGATCGTGCACCGGGACGACCTGGTGCTGCTGGGCGCCCCGCGCCGCCGCGGCGGCGCGGGGCGCCGGGTGTCCAGCAGCCGCTAGTTGTCGCTGCTCCCGCCGCCGCTGCCGCTGCCGCCGCCGCGCCGCCCGAAGATGCCCTCGAACAGCCGCTCCCCGGCGCCCGCCGCGGTCTCGGCCACGCCCTTGACCAGGCCGATGAACGGGTCTTCCGACCGGTTCCACGACTCCTGGTAGGACTTGGCGGCGGCCAGGAACTCGTCACCCATCTTGGCGTTCTTGTCGTCTTCCCGGCGCGGGTAGTTGCCCGCCAGGATGGCCTCGTAGTCGCCGTCCGCCACCCAGCGGTCCAGCTCGGCGAACCGCACCACGGCGAACGGGTGGGTGGTGCCCTGCATCTGGAGCAGCTTCAGCAGGCCTTCCCGCACGTCCGGGACGGCGTCGTACTCCCTGGCCTGCTTCAGGAACTCGTCCGGGCTCAGCTCGGAGAGCTTGGCCCCTCCGGCCAGCTTCATCAGCGCCCGGCGGGCCGCCGCCGGGTCCTGGCTGGCCAGCACGCCCGCCCGGTCGCAGGACAGCTCGGCCTTGCGGTGCCACTCCTCGAGGCCGGAGATGATCACCCGCAGGCCGATGTAGCCGATCGCGAACCAGGCCAGCCGGGTGGCCAGCCGGGTCAGGTGATACAGCATGGTCTCGTAGACCGCGTGCCCGGACAGCACATGGCCGAGTTCGTGCCCGATCACCCACCGGTGCTCCTCGGCGTCCATCAGGCCGAGCAGGCCGGTGGTGACCACGAGGAACGGCTTGTCCGAGCCGAGCGTCATCGCGTTCGGCTCCGGGTCCTGCTGGATGTACAGCTCGGGCACTTCGGGCAGGTCCAGGATGGCGGAGCCGTCCAGCAGCAGCTGGTACAGGTCCGGGAACTGCTCGTTGGACGCCCGCACGGAGCTGGCCAGGAACAGCAACCGCAGGCTCCGGTCGCTGAACAGCCCGGCCAGACGGCGCAGCAGCACGTCAAAGCCGGTGAGTTTGCGCAAAGCTACCAGCGCCGAGCGGTCTGCGGGATGCTCGTAGGCACGCGAGCTGATCCCCGGCAGGCGGACGCGGGCACGATCCGGCACAGAGGTCATGCAGCCATGCTAGGCGGTGTCCGGAGCCACGTCGGCCGGCCTAGCTCCCCCAAACTGGATTGTGCCCGTTATGCGAAGCTAATCGGGTTCGCGCGATGGGCCACCGCCGCCGGGAGGAACGATGATGTTCGAGCCTGAGGCCGAGTCGATGCCCGCGCAGCAGCGCGCCGGGCTGCAGGAGGACCGCCTGCAGCGGCTGGTGGACCGGCTGCTGGCGGCCGACGGCGTGCTGGGCGGCAGGCTCCGGGCGGCGGGTGTGGACCGCGGAAAAGATATAGGTCTTGATGACCTGCCCCGGCTACCGCTGGTGGAGAAGAAGGATCTGTGGGCCGCGTATCCGTTTGGCCTGCTGGGTGTGGACCGGACGGAAGTGGTCGCCTTCCACGGGTCCAGCGGTACCGGCGGGCGGCCGACGCTGGTCGGGTATACCCGCCGCGACCTGCGGCTGTGGGCCCGGATGTGCGCGCGGGCGCTGGCCGCGGCGGGCGCGGACGCCGGCAGCCTGGTCCACAACGCGTACGGGTACGGGCTGTTCACCGGCGGGCTGGGCATCCATCAGGGCGCGATCGAGCTGGGCGCGGCGGTCGTGCCGGTGTCCGGCGGGCTGACCGGGCGGCAGGTCACGCTGATCGGGGACCTGCAGCCGGACGTCCTGACCTGCACCCCGTCGTACGCGATCCGGCTGGGCGAGGCGCTGGCCGAGGCCGGGCTGGGCCCGGGGCGGGGGCTGGCGCTGCGCGCCGGGGTGTTCGGCGCCGAGCCGTGGTCGGCCCAGCTGCGGCTGCGCATCGAGGAGCTGCTCGGGCTGCGCGCGCTGGACATCTACGGGCTGTCCGAGGTCATCGGCCCGGGGGTGGCGGCCGAGTGCTACGAGGCCGCGGACGGGCTGCACGTCAACGAGGACCACTTCCTGGTCGAGGCGATCGACCCGGTGACGGCCGTGCCGGTGCCCGATGGCACCCCGGGCGAGCTGGTGTTCTCCAGCCTGACCCGGGAGGCCATGCCGCTGCTGCGCTACCGGACCGGGGATATCGCCGCGCTGCGCCACGACCCGTGCCCGTGCGGCCGCACGCTGGTGCGGATGAGCCAGATCACCGGCCGGCGGGACGACATGCTGGTGATCCGCGGGGTGAACAT
>Ga0335078_10002355_pt1 | contig 28712 bp, 24 predicted proteins | sample Lox_Sample_32_FD_206711 | JGI IMG/M metagenome (GOLD analysis project Ga0335078, IMG submission 206711) | Soil microbial communities from Loxahatchee National Wildlife Refuge, Florida, United States - Lox_Sample_3.2 | ecosystem: Environmental > Terrestrial > Soil > Wetlands | place: USA...
GATATTGAAGATCGAGGCCAGGTAGGGCTTCTCGCAATCGGGCCCGCCGATAGCGACGCGGAACGGATCCTTGTTCGGACGCTTCGGCGCCATCGAATGGTGCAGCCACTCATAGCCGCTGGCGTAGACGTCGTTCTGGGTTCCGAACGGCCGCTTGTCCAAGGCTTGCTTGGCCCGCTGGTAGACAATCGCCCGTTTGTCCCGGGGAAACGGCGTGCCGTCCTTCTCGCTTTCCAGGAAATATTGCCGGATTTCGGGGCGAATCTCCTCCAAGATGAAGCGGATATGCGCCGTGAGCGGATAGTTGCGCAGGATCGCGTGGCGCTTCTGGATGAGGTCGAAGGTGCCGATAACCGCGAGTGCGGCAAACACTGCAAGCGGAATTGCCAGATAAAGCGGCGGCGAGGCCAAGAGGAAAGCTAAAGCAAGAACGAGGGTAACCAGCAAGACGAGCGTATAAGCGACAAATCGCGCGCTTAACGGCAACAACAACGTGCGCATGCTAGCCTCCCCGGCCGTCCGCCCCCAAACCGGTCATTATACCGGGGCGCATTTGACAGTTTGATGAGAGCGCGGGATTGCGTAAGGAGTAAGTGAGGCCGTGATCCCGGCCTCGCTTGCGGAGGGAGTAGGCGGGCGTGAAAATCAATCATCACGGTGTGCGGCTTTGCTGAGGCTGCAAGGACGAACGGCCGTCGTCACCGGAGCCGCCGGAGGCATCGGCCGCGGGATCGCCCTCGCCTTGGCGCGCCGCGGCTGCGCGCTCGCGCTCCTCGATATTGACGACACAGCGCTCGCGGTCACGGCTACCGAGCTTGCCGCGCTTGGCGTGCGTGTCAGCACGCATCACCTTGACGTCTCCGACCAAAGCGCCGTCGCCGCGTTTTCTGCGCAACTCGCGGCCGAACATCCAGGCGTTGATGTTCTTGTCAATAATGCCGGGGTGGCGCTCGGCGGTACCTTTGAAGACATAAGCGAAGCCGACTTCGAGTGGCTGTTCGGCATCAATTTCTGGGGCGTGGTGCAGATGACGCGCGCGTTGCTGCCGCTGCTGCACAAAAGCGACGATGCGCGCATCGTCAATATTTCGAGTCTCTTCGGCCTGATCGCCCCGCCGGGCCAAACCGCCTATGCGGCGAGCAAATTCGCCGTGCGGGCGTTCTCTGAATCGCTCCGGCACGAGCTTGCCGCGACCCCCATTGGGGTAACGGTCGTGCATCCCGGCGGCGTCGCCACCTCGATTGCAAAAAGCTCGCGGATGCCACAACGCCTATCCGCGGAGCACGCGGCCGAGCGGCGGCAGTTTTTCGATTCCTTCCTCACAATGCCGCCCGAAATCGCCGGCGAAATCATTGTGCGGGGAGTCGAAAACCGCAAAGCTCGCATCCTCGTCGGGGCAGACGCTAAGCGCGCCGCGCTGCTTGAGCGCTTGATGCCGGTCAGTTACTGGAATGTGCTGGGAGCAAAAAGGCCGAGAAAATGAGCGTGATCGCCTGGATTATCGGCGCGGCCGTAGCCGCTCTTGCCATTATGGCGGGCGGGCTCGCTATTTTCGCCGCGTGGACCGCGCGGCGCGTCGAGAAGGTGCTGCCGCCGTGCGGTCGCTTTGTCGAAATTGACGGCGCGCGTATCCACTATCTCGACGAAGGTTCGGGTCCGCCGCTCGTACTCATCCACGGCCTCGGCGGCCAGATGCACAATTTTACCCATTCGCTGCTTGATCGGCTGAAGGACAATCACCGTGTGATTATTTTGGACCGGCCCGGCTGCGGCTATTCCACCCGTCCCCGGACGGCTTCGGCCGCGCTTGCCGCCCAGGCCAAAATCATCGCCGGGCTCATCGACAAGCTTAATCTCGAACAGCCGTTGATCGTCGGCCACTCGCTCGGTGGAGCGATCGCGCTCATGATGGGTCTGGAGCACCCGGAAAAGATTGGCGGCCTTGCGCTGCTTGCGCCAGCCACACATGCGGGCAAGACCGTACCGCCGCTGTTCCGTGGCATTTACGTCCGCTCGCGGTTCATGCGCCGCGTCGTGGCTTGGACGCTCGCCATCCCGATGTCGATCACGAACCGCGAGCTTGTGCTGGGCACAGTATTCGGCCCCGGCGCCGTGCCCGCCGACTTCGCGATCAAGGGCGGCGGCCTGTTGACGCTGCGGCCGCGCAGCTACATTGCCGCGTCAATGGATTTAATTGCCGCCATCGAGGACCTGCAGCACATGCCTGCGCGTTACGGCGGACTGACCGTTCCCGTCGGCGTCTTGTTCGGAGCGAATGATCTTCTCCTCGATCATGCAGCGCATGGCGGGGAATTGGTGGAAAAACTTCCCGGCGTGCATTTCGAACTCGTCGAGGACGGCGGGCATATGATCATCATTACCGCCGCCGACCATTGCGCCGATTTTATTGCGCGCATGGCGCGCCGCGTGGCTGACGAGCGCGCCGCGCCGGAATTGGTCGCTTAAGTTTTTCGCTATGGCCGAGCCCATGACGGCGCATGTCGATGTCATCATTGTCGGCGGCGGGTTGTCCGGCGTGGATGCGGCCTATCACGTGCAGACGTATTGTCCCGGCAAGTCCTACGTCATTCTCGAAGCGCGCGACGCCATTGGCGGCACCTGGGATTTGTTCCGCTATCCCGGCATTCGCTCCGATTCCGATATGTATACATTCGGATATTCCTTTCGTCCCTGGCATTCCAATGCCGCCATTGCCGATGGAGCCTCCATCCGCGGCTACATTCGCGATACCGCGCAAGCGTTCGAGATCGAGCGCAAGGTTTGCTTCCGGCACCGCGTCAAACGCGCCTCCTGGTCGTCGGCCGACGCGCTGTGGAACGTTGAAGCCGAGCGCGGCAGCGAACGCGAGCCGGTGTTCCTGACCTGCAACTTTCTCATCGGGTGCACCGGCTATTACGACTATGCGGAAGGCTTCACGCCCGCCTATGCGGGCATCGATAGCTTCCGCGGACGGTTCGTACATCCCCAGCAATGGCCCGAAAACCTCGACTATGCCGGCAAGCGCGTCGTGGTCATCGGCAGCGGAGCCACTGCGGTGACAATCGTTCCGGCGATTGCCGAAAAAGCGGCGCATGTCGTCATGCTGCAGCGCTCGCCGACTTATGTCGTTTCTCGCCCGTCGCAGGATGCGGCAGCGGCCTGGCTGCGCCGCCACTTGCCGACACGAGCGGCCTATGCGCTCGCCCGCTGGTACAACGTGCTGTTTGGGCTCTACTTCTACAATCTGTCCCGCCGCAAGCCGCAGGCCGTCAAAAACTGGATCATCAAGCAGGCGCGGCTGCAGCTCGGCAGTGACTACGACGTAAAAACTCACTTCACGCCGCGCTACAATCCCTGGGACCAGCGTTTGTGCCTGGCGCCGGATGCCGATTTTTTCCGCGCCATTAACGCAGGCCGCGCCGAAGTCGTCACCGACGAAATCGATGCCTTTACCGAAGGCGGGGTTCGCTTGCGTTCGGGCCGCGAACTTTTGGCCGACATCGCCGTCAGCGCGACGGGCTTAAAGCTAAAATTGCTTGGCGGGATCGAGATCGTCATCGACGGAAATCCGGTGGATTTTGCGCGGACCATGAACTTCAAAGGCATCATGTTCAGCGATGTGCCGAATCTTGCCGCCGTGATCGGCTACACGAATGCATCGTGGACGCTGAAAGCGGACCTGACTTGCGGCTACGTGGCCCGGCTGTTGAACTATATGGACCGGCGCGGCTATACCGTTTGCACACCGCGTCAGCACGACCCTTCGGTGACGGCCGAGCCGCTTATCGATTTCTCTTCCGGTTACATCCAGCGCTCGATCGAACAATTTCCGCGCCAAGGATCAAAGAAGCCGTGGCGGCTCCATCAGAACTATATTCGCGACCTCCTCGATCTGCGCTTCGGCGCGGTGAACGATAAAGCGCTCGAGTTTACCCGCCGAGCCGACGCAAAAGCCGCCGCCTAGCCTTTCCGGTCTTCTGGGTGAAATCGGTCAGCCAGCGGAAACATGAGCGCTTGCTTGAGCTTCCCTTCGTCGAGCGCGTGCTCCCATTTGGCGATGACCAGCGTGGCCACGCCGTTGCCGATCAAGTTTGTCGGCGTTAGCGCCTGGGACATCAGCCGATGGACCCCGAGGACGAGTGCGACGCTTTCGACCGGAATTGTGCCAGTGGTTGCCAAGGTCGCAGCGAGCACCACGAAAGCCGCCCCGGCTACTCCCGCGGCACCCTTGGACGCCAAAAGCAGTACGCCGAGAAGTCCGAGCTGCTGCCCGAGGCTAAGCGGCGTATCGGTGGCCTGCGCCAGAAATATCGCTGCCGTAGCCAAATAAAGGCAGGTGCCATCGAGATTGAACGAGTAGCCGGTGGGAATGACCAGCCCGACCACGCTTTCTTCCGCGCCCAAAGTCTCGAGCTTGCCGATCATGTGCGGCAGCACCGTCTCCGAGGACGTGGTTGCGATCACGATCAAAAGCTCTTCGCGGATATAGCGAATGAATCTGATCAGGCTGAACCCGCAGTAGCGGCACACCGGCCACAGCACGGCAAAAATAAAGATGAGGCAGGTAAGATAAAAACTCGCCAACAGCTTGCCGAGCGAAAGCAGCGAACCGGTACCGAACTTGCCGACGGTAAAAGCAATGGCACCGAAGGCGCCGATTGGCGCCGCCCACATCACAATTGCGACGATGCGGAAGAACAAAGCGGCCGCCGCGCCGATTAAGTCATGCAGCGCCTTGCCGCTTTCGCCCATCCGGCTGAGCGCAAATCCGCACAGCACCGAGACGTAGAGCACTTGCAGCACGTTGCCTTCGCTGAACGCGCCGACGAAGGTGTTGGGGATGATATTGAGCAGGAATTGCGTCGCGCTTTGGCGCTGCGTTTGCTGCAGGTAGGGTGCGGCGACCGACGTGTCGATGTGGGAGAGGTCGACGTGCATGCCGGCTCCGGGGGCGAACAGATTGACCGCCAGAAGCCCTATGATCAGAGCGACCGTCGTCAGCACCTCAAAATAGATCAGCGCCATGAGCGCCACCCGGCCGACTTTGGCCATACTCGCCATGCTGGAAATGCCGTGCACGACCGTACAAAAGATGATCGGCGCAATGAGCACGCGGATCGCCTTGATGAAGGCATCGCCGAGCGGCTCCATGCGCGCGCCGAGCTCCGGCGCGAAGTAGCCGAGCGCAATGCCGAGCGCCATCGCGACCAAGACCAGAAACCAGAGTTGGAGGTAAAACGGCCGTGTCCGCGTGCTCGGGATCAAATCTGGCGGTGCGCCTCGATTCATCTTGTGCCGATTGGTGATGCGGCGCCATGGCCGCGCCAGTTGCAGCACGGCCCCGTCCCACCCGCAAGAGCAAGGACGGGGCCGGCGCATCGACCCGAGAACGGCAAAGTATGAAGAAACCCGAACCGCGCTTACCGACGCAACGTTGAGCGCGTAGACTACGTGCTCACCGTAGGCGAGTCATATTCCGCCGAAATATCCTGCCCGGTGTAATCGGGCATGAAAGCGGCTGACACCGCGCTGATGACGGCGCAAGCGGCGATGTAGATGGCGACCGCATAGCCCGTTTTGTATGTCGCGAACAACGCGGTGGCAATAATCGGCGCCGGCCCGCCGGCGATGATCGATGCCAGCTGATAGCCTAGCGAGGCGCCGCTGTAGCGCAGCCGCGGCGTAAACGATTCGGCGATCAGCGCCGCTTGCGGACCGTACTGGATGTCGTGCGGGATGAGCGACAGCACGATGGCGATGAACACTGCCGACGGGATGGTCGTGTCCACCATGCCGAAATACAGAAACCCGAACAGTCCCATGACGACCACGCCGATCAGGTACATCCTGCGGCGTCCGATGCGGTCGGAGATGTGGCCGGCGAGTGGAATGGTGACGAACGATACGACCGCCGCCACCATCACTGCGGTGAGGATGAAATTTCGCGACATATGCAGCGTACCGACCGTGTATGCGAAGACAAACGCGGTGAAGACGTAAAATGGCGCCTGCTCCGACATCCGGCACAACGCCGAGAGGATGATCTCTTTCGGCTGCTTCTTGATGACTTCAAGGATCGGCGCCGTTTCGATCTTGTCTTCGTCGAGGAGCTTCTGGAATACCGGCGTCTCGAGAATGCCGAGGCGGATCCAGAGCCCGACTCCGACCAGGATGATGGAAAGCGCGAACGGAATGCGCCACCCCCAGACGATGAATTGATCGCCCGACCAGGCGCTAAAGACCGTCACGGCAGCGGTCGACAGGAGCAACCCGCACGGCACGCCGAATTGCGGCCAAGACGCGACCAGCCCGCGCTGGCCATGGGTGCGCGACCATTCCATCGCCAACAGCACGGAGCCACCCCACTCGCCGCCGACGCCGATGCCTTGCAGCGCTCGCAAGACGGTCAGGATCACCGCGCCCCAGATGCCGATCGATGCGTAAGTCGGGACGAAGGCGACCAAGAAGGTCGCAATGCCCATGAACAGCAGCGTGGCGATCAGCGTCGCCTTGCGGCCGATGCGGTCGCCGTAATGGCCGAAAATGGCGGCGCCGACCGGCCGGGCGGCAAAGCCGATGAAATAGGTGCCGAAGGCTAGAAGCGTGGCCGACAACGGGTTCTGGTTGGGAAAGTAGAGCTTGCCGAAGACGAGACCGGCGGCAGTGCCATAAAGAAAAAAGTCGTACCACTCGATCGCCGTGCCGATGGTTGATGCGATGACCGCCTTGCGCAATTGCGCAGAATGTTCGGCCTCCGGTAATGCCCCGTATGTCGTTGCCACAGCCATGGCGTTTCTCCCCGTAGGTCGCCCCTTGGAGCGGATTTTTGCGTGTGTTCTGCTCCTCGTGGATGATACTGCAGGCGATGGGCCGCTGGCTATAGACGTTCCGCAAACATCAGCGCCGGCGGCAAAGCCGCCGGCGCGTGACCGCAATCGGAGTGAAATTTATTCGCTCGACTTGGAGGCGGCCATCACGGTGACCGGCATATCTCGGAAGTCTTGCGCAAAGAGCCGCTTTAGATTGTCGATCTTCGGTAGGTCGTTGAACACGATATACGGATGCGTCGGGTGCAGCACCAGAAAATCCTGATGATAGTCCTCAGCCGGATAGAAGCCGGTCAGCGGCTCAAGCTTCGTCACGATCGGGCGCGGAAAAACGTGAGCCTTATCAAGCTGGGCGATATAGGCCTCGGCTAAGCGCTTTTGATCTTCGTTGGCGTAGAAGATGGCCGAGCGATATGACGGCCCTTGATCGGGACCTTGATAATTCAGCTCGGTCGGATTGTGCGCCACGGAAAAGTAGATCTGCAAGATTTTGCCGTAAGAGATCTGTTTTGGATCGTAGGTAATCTGAACCGACTCAGCGTGGCCCGTCCGTTCCGTGCCGACCATCTCATAATGTGCGGTTTCCTTTTTGCCGCCGGAGTACCCCGACACGGCGCGGGTAACCCCTTTGGTGTGCTCAAAAACACCCTGCACCCCCCAGAAGCAGCCGCCCGCCAAGACAACGCTTTGCGGACCGGCATTCGCCGACCCGGCCGCGTCGAGCACTGGCGGCGGTATGACCACCGCCGGTTCCGCAGCCTTTGCTGTGCTCATCGCGAGGCCAAGGAAAGATGCGGTCAGCAAAGTGCGCAGGATAGCCATGGATGCCTCCCAACAATTGCGGCGCGATCGCCGGAAAATGCGGGTCATTTCTACGGCAGGCGGCGGAAACTGCGCCAATCACAATTGCCGCGAGGGCAACCCCGGGCGCGCTCACGACTTCGTGTGGCGCGCGGGCCTCTAATGCGTCCAGGCCTCGCGGCGCGGATAGGCGAAATTATCCGAATAGGAGATGCGCTGACGCGCGGACGGCTTCGTCTCGAACACCTGGTAGGGGATGCCGTTGCGCTCGCAATAAGCGACGGCTTCGTCCTTAGTGTCGAATTGCAGGCGCACCTCCTGCTTCATGTCACCCGAACTCGTCCAACCCATGAGCGGCTCGATAGTCCGCGGCTGCTCGGGTTCGAAATCGAGCACCCAGTCCTTCGTCTTGGCTTGACCGGATTGCATAGCTGTGCGTGCCGGCCGGTAGATGCGTGCGCTCATTGGCGAAGTCGCTCAAATAAAAAACAAATTCAGCCGAAATTGCCGCCAAAGTACAGTGAGGAGCGGGTGGTCGGGGCAGCAGGATTTGAACCTGCGACCTGCAGTACCCAAAACTGCCGCGCTACCAGGCTGCGCTATACCCCGCCCGGTGCGGGGCTGGATACATGTTTCGGCCGTTTCCGGCAAGATCAGCCCGGTCGCCGCTCTACCCGCTCAGTGGTGACCGCCAAAGATCGAGCTCTCGACGCGATCCCCAGCCGCAATGCCGAATTTGCGCGCGGTGCCGGCGGTCACCTCAAGCACTGCGCGGATAGGAGCGCCGGAAGGAATGAGCCGGTCGGAGAGCGGTTCGGTATTTTCGGCAATCCGCTCAATGCGTCCGTTGGCGGCAATGAAAATCATGTCGAGCGAGATGTAGGTGTTGTGCATCCAAAAGGAGACCGGTTGTTCTTGCTCGAAGTCGAAGAGCATGCCGCGGCCCTCGGGCAACTCCTTGCGAAACATCAAGCCGCGGGACCGCTCCGCCTCGGTCGTTGCAAGCTCAACGCTAAACGCGTGCACGCCGCTCTTGCTCACGATATCAAGCGTGCCCTCGCCCCCCGCCTGAACGGGAACGGCAGCGAAAAAGGCCACGGCCGCGGCCACACACAGGCTCTCGGCGACGCGGACGATTGCGCTCAAGGCGCCGGCGACGCCGGTCTGAGGTGCAGCTAATGAGATGCGGGACCGAGCGATCCAGCTTCGGGACGCACTTCGGCGGCCATCAGCCCCTTGGGACCGGGGCCATAGCGGACCAGTACGAACTGGCCCGGCCGCAACTCGGCAATGCCAAAGCGGCGCAACGTCTCCATGTGCACGAAGATGTCCGGCGTCCCCTCCCCCCGCGTGAGGAAGCCGAACCCGCGAAGCCGATTGAACCATTTCACCTGTGCTCGTTCGAGACCGCTGGTGGCGGTCACCGTAACATGGGTTCGCGGTGGCGGCATCTGCGCCGGATGGAGCGCCGTCGATTCATCCATCGAAACCACACGGAAAGCTTGCAAGCCCTTGGGACGCGCAAGCACCTCGCACACGACGCGTGCGCCTTCATATGCGGTCTGGTAGCCGTCGCGCCGCAGGCAGGTCACGTGCAGGAGAACGTCCGCCATGCCGTTATCGGGAACGATAAAGCCATAACCTTTGGCGACGTCGAACCATTTGATGACGCCCGCGACTTCGATGACTTGTGCTGCCGCTTCGTCGGGAAGTTCGACGTCCGGCCCAAGCCCAGTCGTGGTGGATTTTGGTTCGATTCCGTCCGACGCCATGACGCCGTGGCCGCCGCCGCTTTTGTGCTGACGCCCCGCGCGGGCGCTTTACGAATCAATCGATTCGAACATAACACCGGCCATCCTGCGGAAAAGGACAAAAATGCAACACTAGGCCAAAAGCGTCACAGCCTGTGAACATCGGTGGATGACGCGCAGCCGACGAATTGTTCGAGCACGGAGCCGATATCGTGGTGCACAACGAGATCAGCGATGTCGTCGAAGTCGGTTGGATCGCGGTTGATGATGATCAAGCGCGCTCCGTTGCGCTTGGCAAGCAAAGGGAACCCGGCCGCCGGCCAAACCATGAGCGAAGACCCGATGGCCAAAAACAGATCGCAAGACAAAGTCAGTTCTTCGGCGCGCCGCATTGGCAAGTCCGGCATCGCCTGCCCGAAGGAAATGGTCGCGGTCTTGACGTAGCCGCCGCACGCCGAGCAATCGGGCGCACAGCCATTGCCGCTTTCCATGCGCGCGCGGACCCAGGCCAACTCGTAACGCTCCAGGCAATCAAGGCACAAAGCGAATGTGGTATTGCCATGGAGCTCGACCACGTGTTCGGGTGCGATGCCAGAGACTTGGTGTAGATTGTCGACGTTCTGCGTCACCACCGCCGGGACTTTTCCGGCCCGGTAGAGGCTCGCTAGCGCTAGATGGCCGCGTCCCGGCTGGGCTTGGCCGAACTCGTCTTGCATCGCAAAACGCCGGCGCCAGGATTCGTTGCGCGCCTCCTGGCTAGCCAGAAACTCGTCGAACGGGATCGGCCGGTTCTTCGTCCAGATACCGCCCGGGGAACGGAAATCGGGAATGCCGCATTCGGTCGAAATTCCCGCCCCCGTGAATGGCAGGACAACGTCGGCTTCGCCGATCATGTCGGCGAGCCTCGCCGCTGTGCTGCCAAAATCCGCAACGTTCATTCTTTCTACCCGCTCTTTCGAGCCATTTCCTGCCGTCCTACATATGCAAAGCCGGCTAGAACCCGGAAACTTCAGTCCACTGCCAGCCAAGGTGCCATTATGCGCTATCTGCATACAATGTTGCGGGTGCGAAATCTCGACGCGGCGCTCGACTTTTACTGCAACAAGCTCGGCTTGAAGGAAGTTCGCCGCCATGTCGACGAGAAAAACAAATACACTTTGGTGTTTTTGGCCGCACCAGGCGATGGCGAATTGGTAGCCAAGGGACCGGCAACGCGCCAAGCCCCGCTGGTCGAACTGACATATAATTGGGACAGCGGCGAAGATTACGGCGAGGCGCGCTATTTTGGCCACCTCGCCTACGAGGTTGACGATATTTACGCGACCTGCGAGCGGCTGATGAAGGCGAGCGTCACCATCAACCGGCCGCCGCGCGATGGAATGATGGCGTTCGTGCGGTCTCCCGACAAGCAATCGATCGAATTACTGCAGAAAGGCGCGGCACTGCCGGCAAAGGAGCCCTGGAAATCGATGCCCAATACGGGGCATTGGTGAATCGCACCATGCTTGCTGGCCGCGGCAAACCTCTCTATACCTCGCGCGCTTTCGCGCCCGCATCCGTTCGGATGGCGCCCTTCGTCTAGCGGTCCAGGACGCCGCCCTTTCACGGCGGAAACACGGGTTCGATTCCCGTAGGGCGCGCCAGCGATTTTAAGAGCTTACTTTACCTGGCAATGCCTGTTTTCAGGCTGACTTCCGGTCGAGCTGGGCGATGACCGCGTTGGCGGCGCGCTCGCCATCCTGCCACGCTCCGCCAACAGTGCCCCAGAAGTTTTGGTTCACAGCCTCGCCGGCAAACCAGAGGGCATCATTCAAGGGCTCGGCCAAAGCCTTGCGCGCATCCTGCGCGCCCGGCGGTGCCGAGGAAAATGCCCCGAGAGCCCAGGGCTCTTTCTTCCAAGACGTGGCATGCATGCGTGACACCGCTAGCTTCGCGCGCGAGCCGAAAATGCCTGAAATCCAATCCAGTGCAAAGTCGGTCATCGCACCTTCGCCCTTGTCGGCGAGTTCGGCCCCGGTGCGGCCGGCTAAAGTGAGAAGAGACAGGCGCGTTCCATGCACGTTGCCGAAGAGTGCCGCCGTTTTGGTGGTGAACGCCTTTTCGAAAACGACTTCATTGGCGTTAAGCCCGAGCGAATTATCGTTGAGCGCGAGCGCCACGTGATCATAGCTTCCAAGCTTCAATTTCTCGAAGGCACTCGCATAGCGCGCCGGCAGGTGCGGCCTGAATTCGATCTTTCCTGCAGCAAGGACGGCCGTGGACGCCGTTATGATCACCGCCCGTGCCGTCAACACCTCTTGACCCATCGCCAAGGTGACCGATCGGTCACCCCAATCGACGAGAGTCACCGGGCTGAAGAATTTAATCGGCACCCCCAGCGCAAGCTTCCGAATGAGAGCGCCTGCGCCTTGCCGGGATAGCGACGCGGGGCTTCGGTTAATAGAACTGGCGTATTCCTTTGCAGAAAGCTCCTTCAATTCCGCGCCGAAGCGGTAGGGCCCCAGCACGAATTCCATGGTCCGTTGCCAGTAGCCGAGGTCCGCCGGCAAAGCTTCTGCACACGATATGTCGCCTTTGTCCGCGGCTGCCTGCGCGATTGCCGCATAGCAGCGGACGCTGTCGGCATAAAAATCCTCCAATTCGAGCTTGGAGTGGATCTCCTCCAAGTTTTTTTCGACACCAATGCGCTTTCGTACCTTAATCTGCTCACGTGCCGGATCGGGATATAGGTCGATACCGATTTGTGCCGCGAGCTTGGGGAGGGACGACTGCGGAGGCAGGTGGATCGAGCTCGCGCCGCGATCATAGGGCAAATTGAACGTGGCCGTATCGGTGAAGCATCGACCGCCCATGCGATCGCTCGCTTCAACTATGGCAACTTTTCTGTTGGCGGCGAGCACACGCCTGGCGGCGGCGATTCCGGCGGCTCCGGCTCCGACAATCAATACGTCGAGGTCAGGCTCGCGTCGGAGACCGGCAAGCGCCGGGCACGACACCGCGGAGATCAGACCAGCTAGGGCGCTCCGGCGCGTGAGTTTTAAGGCCTTGATTGCAGGCGTCATTGACTGCCCTACGAAACCTCAGCGGCGGCCAACCCTTCAGCTTTTGTCGATCTAATGCCACCAACGTTCAACGGGCCGCCGGGTCCGCGTTCGCGGCAGAACCTATCGCATCGTTCTTATCTTTTACACACATCGCGTGATGAATTTTCTCAATCGTTCCCATCGCTTTATTAGCGGCGTCCATTTTTGCCGCCAGACCGACAATCTGATTTTCCGTATCCGACACTCGGGCAATATCCGCCTCTATGGATTCGGTCATGGACTTCAGTATTTCAGGCGGCTGCGCCATGTCGGACAAGACAACATCGCGAAACGATTGCTTGACGTTCATGGCGCATTTCGCCGCGGATTCGTATTTGGATTTAAGCCCCGCAAATCTCCTATTAAAATCCTCGGAACCGGCAATGTCAGTGGCGAGAGTGGCCGACTTTATCAGACAGATGTTCTCGACAGTGTTGTATTCGGGATATTTCGCGTCGGCAATCTTCGTGTAGGAGTCGGTGAGAGATTTTGCCTCACCTATGAGGGCATCGAAGACGCAGAGCAAATGGCCGCGACCCCTGTAGCAGCGGTCCAGCGTCACCGTGGCCTTTAGTCCGGGAAGCGCATACGTCTCCTGGTCCGCGGCGTTCTTGTCACATAACGCCAGTGCCTGGGCCAACGAGGACGACGGATCGATTGCCGGGCTCTCGGGTTCTTTCTGCCGCGCCGGCGATCGTTGCACGCCACCCTGTGTGGCCTGCGCCTGTGACGAAGGCGGTGACGGATCAACCTCGGCGGTCGCGGGTTTTTCTTTTGCGCGCGCATGCCAGCGTTGTACGCCGGTTTGCCCCGTTTGCGCCTGCGGCACTGTCGATGTCGGATCAACATCGGCGGTCGCGGGTTGTTCTTTCACCCGCCCATGCCGCACGCCGGTTTGTCCGCCCTGTTGGCTATAGCCTTTGTCGGGCACCAGCATGACGGCGACGACGGAGAAAGCTAAGAGCGCAAAAGATGTACAGTTCAACGCTTTGTGCTTCGTTGAACGGATATGATTTGCCTCGCCGGCTCGGATTGGTTTTTTGATACTCATCGGCCCCCCAAAGCCAGGAAGAATACTGAACGCTCCCGGGCATTCATACAAGCTATTAAGCATGTGAATTTTACACGACGTTGCAAAAAGGCAACGGACGTTGCGTTTTACGAGTTATGGCCAAAAACGCTTTCCCGTCAGAGCAATGCTTCAAAATCAAAAACAAGTACTTCAGCAAAATCGGCCGCTCGAGCCCCGCGACAGCTTTCAGGGGCCTAAGTACCTCGGCCGCGACACTCCGTCGCCGCTCTATGGAGACACGCCAAGCGACTTGAGTATGCGCTTGGCGTTTTCATTCGATTGGTCGAGATCGATGGCCCGGCGCAAATCGCTGATGGCCCGGGGCCGATCATTCTTCATGACGTAGGCGCTGCCCCTATTCGCATAAGCCATGCTCCAGCTGCCGTCGACGCCGATGGCTGCCGAAAAGTCTGCAATCGCAGCGTCATACTGCCGTTTGAAGTAATAGAGATTGCCCCGGTCGTTGTAAAAAGTCGCGTCGCGCGGATTGACGTGGATGGCAGTCGTATAGTCTTCGAGCGCGCGATCATATTGCTTGAGCTGGTGATAGAGCCTGCCTCGGTCGTGATAGGCGTCGGCATCGTCAGGATCGCGCTTGATCGCCTGCTCGAGATCCGCGAACGCCTCGCTGAATTGCGGCCCGGAGACGCACAACGGCAGTGAACCTTCGCCGCCGGCCATCAAGTCCGGCGCCCCGTGCGTGTGGTTGTCGCGCGGACAACGTGAGAATTCATCCTGCTCGCCGGCGCTTGAGGCCAGCGCGTGCCACCGGTAAGGCTCAGCATTGTTCGGCTGCAAATGGATGGCCTTGGCGAAATCGCTGCGGGCTTGGCCAAAATCCGGCTTGCGCAGCCATAGGCCGCCGCGGACCATGAAAGTTGTGAACTGATTTGGGGCCAGAGCCGTGGCGGCGTTCGCATCGGCCAGCGCGGCATCAAATTGACCCTTGGCGACAAGGCATTTCGCCCGGCCATCGAGTATCTCATAGCTTTTCGGGTCGAGACGGGCCGCCGTGGTGTAATCCTCAAGCGCCTGATCGCAACGGCCGCTTTGCTGAAATAGTTCCGCCCGCCTGAAATAGCCCATCGCCGATTTGGGGTCGATGCGGATGGCGTCGGTGTAATCGTTGAAGGCGAGATCGGAGCGACCGCTGGCGCTATACGCTTCGCCGCGGAAATTCAGCGCCAGCACCGATTTGGGATTGACGCGCAGCGCAGCCGTGAAGTCATCAATCGCGCGGTCCCAGATGTGCCGCATTGAATAGGCATAGGCGCGGTCCACGTAAGCATCCTCGGCATCACGATCACTCAGTGGCTTTTTTTCCAATGCGCTCGTGCTGTCGTTGATCGCTTCCGACCACGCTCCTTTCGCTTCATCGACCGAGGCACGGATCACGTAGCAATGCGCTGCCTCGGGCGCGAGATGGATGGCCGCCTCGACATCCGTCATGGCGCCGTCCAGATCGCCCTTGAGCCAACGCGCATCGCCGCGATCGCAGTAAGCGGCGGAGGATTTCGGGTCGAGCGCGATCGCCCGGTCGAGATCGGCGGTGGCCTTGTCGTATGCGCCGGTGGCGAGATAGAGACGCCCACGCGCACTCAACGCCTCGGCCGATTGCGGTCGCAAGTTGATGGCTTGACCGAAATCGGCCAGCGCGGCGTCAGTCTGATCGCTGTCGCTCAAGGCGCCGCCGCGCACGGAATACGCGTCGGCCAGCTTGTCGTTCGCGAGCTTGCCGCCGTCGATCAGCTCGCCGCAAGCCGCGATAACCGCGACCGGCTCGCCGCCGCCCTTGCAGTCGCCCATGTCAACCGCGTCGTTTCCGGGCGTGTTCTCTCCCGGCTTGCCGGCGGACTGCTCCCGCGCCGCCAGCTTGTTGTGGTTCGCCTGCTCCGATGGCTGACTTTTATTTTGTTCGTTCGGCGTTGCCGCCGGCTTGCGATCCTGCGGCGTTTGTCGTGCTTCTGCATTGCCGCGGGGCTGATCGTGCGCCGAAGCCGCCTTTTCTCCGGGCTTTCGATCCTGCGCCCTCTCGGCCTTGGCCTGCTCCTTGTTCGCCGGCGTCTGCTCGTTATGCGCCGGTACCTGCCCCTTTTGCTCGGACGCGCTCTGCAGGTCCTGCTTGGCGATGTCCGGCGGTTTGCTTGCCGGACGAAGGAGCCAGACGGCCGCCGCGAGAGCGACGACGACTACGGCTACGCCACCATAGAGCAGTGGTTTGGCCGGACGTGCTGCCTTCGACGCAGGGGCGTCGTAGAGAGCCGCGGCCGACGCTGATTGGTTTTGCCGCTCACCGACCTTCGCGGCTTCGGGCTGCTGCGCCGGCCACTGATCGTCCGCGACCGAGGTCGGCGCACCACAGATAGGACAAGTCGCGCCCTTGTCCGCTTCAAAGATGTGGCCCTCGATGCAGCGAACAAGACGGCTCATAATTTCTGTCTAACCTTTGCGCCGTTCCACATACCTGCCGGCGTCAGTTGTGAAAGCCTTGCTTTTCGAGGCGCTCGTCCAGCCCTTTCTGATCGCGGGCGCGCGCCAGCGTTTCAGTCAGCAGATGGCGCTCATCCACGCCCTCATAGGTGAGCGACTCGCCGTCCCAATGAAGGCGCGCCAGCACGACAATTTGACGGCTCTCCTCCGTGATCGGCCTGTGGGATACGGCGCTGTTCGGCCTGTTGTATACCGCAGAGTAAAACTCCACTGAATGGGGCGCGGTGAGCAACACATTGGCGCCTATCTCGCAGCCCGGCTCAAGACCCCGCGCCTTCGCATAGAGGGCGTAGGTCGTGCCGGGAAGTACCCCATTCACGATCCAAAATCGCTCTCTGGCGATGTCGGGACGCAGCATATCGCTCCAAGGGCCGGGATCGGCCAACTCAATCACAAGAGCGCCGAGCCTTTCCGGCGGATACTCCATGACGCCCGGAGGCAGCGGCTGCGGCCCGGGCTGCACCTCCGGCCAGCCGGGCGTGTTGGCGCGCTCAAGATAGAAGTCGATGTTTTTCGGCGCGCACCCCGCCCAGTCGAAGAAGATGAGCAGGGCCGGATAGCCACCCTTCCTGTTGGGCAGGCTTGGCAGCGTCGAACTGCCCTCCTGCAAAACCACTATTTTTTGCGTTTGCGTGGGTGTTTGCTCGGTGGTTGATTGTCTTTGCTGTTGGGCTAGCTGCGTATTTTCTTGCTCCAGTTCCCGATTTTCTTCCGTTACTGATGCTGCTTTTTGCTCGAGCTGACGCGTCTCAGTTTCGATGTCGGAAAGCTTGGTTTGCATCTCCGGGACAGCGATATAGGACGGAATTAAGAGGAGCATCATCACTAAAAATGCGCCCATCGCCTTGGTGACAACGGCCATGAGCGAAATATCGAATGTCTCGATGCTGCGATGGGGGCGGCGCATGGCTATGACCTACTGCGCCCGGTTGGAATTTTTGCTCTTTTCAGCGCGCTCCTTCTCGACTTGCGCGTCAAGCTGCGCTTGGTCGGCAGCGGTCGGATCGAGCGCCTCGAGCCCGCGGCCGGACCAGACCAAGTGGGCTAGCTCAAGGATATGGTCGTCGTCCTTGGGCAGAATAACCCAATGGTTCCAGGCCGGCGGTTCGGTGTTGGTCACCGACGCCTCGGGGACAATCATCCCGACAATTGGGGTACAGCTGCCGACGATACCGTAGGGCTTCGCGTAAATGGCAAATTTCGCCCCTGGCCGCAGGTCATTGATGAGCCACAGAACCTGCTTCCTCGCCCGATCACTGAAATCCCAGTCTGGCGGAGGGTACCGGCCGAGGCCGTTCACGAACTGCACCGTCAGAGCACCCAGTCTACGCACAGCGCGTTGCGGATTTTGGCGCATGATCCATTCGGCTGTTGTAGACCCGCCGACATATGTCACCACTCCCGGCGGCGCGTCCTGCTCGCCGCTCCGGACTGCCGGCCAGTCGGAGCCATCGCCAAGTTTTAAGTTCTCAGCGCGCACATAGAAGCCGAGCCGAGAACCCGGACAGTCGGCGTAGCTGAAGGTCAGCAAAAGCGAGACGATCGTGCCGCCGGCCGCTGGCGGCGCCCCCGATTTGGCGCGCAGGACGACGACACGCTGTTGCAGAACCGCATTGCGCTGCTCCAAAGCCTCGACACGCTTAGTCAACCGTTGCAGCGCGGCGTCCGCATCGTGGACCTCCGTCTGCATGCCGGGGACCTTGTTATACGACGGCAGCATGATCAGCATGAGCACCAAGAACGCGCCCATCGCCTTGGTCACCACCGCCATCAGGGCAATATCGAAGGTTTCGATTGAGCGTCTTGGGCGGCGCAATGTCGTTACTCGCCCTTCGGGATATACGTCCGGTTGATCAGGTTACGCAGGCAATAATCGGCCGCCGCGTTGAGCAGGGTCTCCTGCCGGCGCTGCACGATGTTTTGCACGAACACCAAGATCGCGCTTTCAATTAGCGCCAAAATAGTCGTGTAGAAAGCGACCGACAGACCCGACGTGACCTGCCCGAAGTTGATGTTCTTCGGATCCTGCATGCCCTCCAAAGAAATGGCGATGCCGACGACGGTACCGATAAATCCCACTGTCGGAATGAGCCACACCAGGTAGCGCATGGTCTGGTAGGCGAGATCGAGGCGGTGGCTGATCAGCTCGAGCGTGCTGGTGAAAATCGAGACAGCCTGCTCTACCGATTTGTTGGTTATTAGTTGCAATAAGCAAACGTCGAGGAGGCGCGGCAAAGCGCTATCCCCGCGATGCGCGAGCGCGGCAACGGTGCGCCGTATTTTGCCGAGCTCCTCGACTTCGAGCACGGTCGCCTCGTCTTCGGGCAAAAGGTGCATGCCAAGAAAGTGCTCCTCCCGCCGAGTTTCCTGCCATCGCGTCCACACTTCGGCAAAGCCGATGGCGAGCATGACGTGCATGAAGTTCTGAATGGTAATTGGATAAATCGGCGTGAACAGCGAATGATCGCTGTGGTCGAGCAGAAACAATGCGGGAATTGCATCTTTCGGCAGTATGAATGTGAGTATGAGAATGACCACCGCTGCGATCAGAATGGCGACAACATAATTTTTGACCGACTCGGATGAACGAAAAGGTATGCCCCAAGTGCCGCCACTCTTGGATGCCGTTAAGCTGGCCATCAATTCCACCCTCGAATGAAGCGGATCATTTTTCAATCATGCGCAGCAAATTGCAATAAGGGGCAAGAGCGCTGCGGCAAAAGCGTTAGCGTCAAAAATTTCTGCGGCCGATCTCCCGTATATTCCAGTTGCGAAAAGCCTGCACCTTGCGCTTGAATAGCGCCTTCTCGGGACATGCGACGGAGGGAATAATGTTGCACAGGCGTGAAATGATGTTTAGCCTCGCCGGCCTGGCGCTGGGGCAAACCGCGTTCGGAAAGCTCGGAGCGGCATTGGCAGCCGATAAAATCACGCCGGGACCGTCAAGTGCGCTGATCGTGGTCGACGTGCAGAACTGTTTCCTGCCCGGCGGCAGTCTAGCCGTCAAAGACGGCGATCAGGTCATTCCGGTGATTAACCGCATCGCCAAAAGCTTCGAGAATGTGGTGATGACCCAGGATTGGCATACGGCGCATCACGTTTCGTTCGCTTCCAGCCACGAAGGCAAGAAGCCGTTCGAGATGATCAAGCTCGCTTATGGCAATCAGGTGCTGTGGCCGGATCATTGCGTGCAGGGCACCGACGGCGCGCAAATCGCTAAGGGCATTAATATTCCGCACGCTGAACTGATCATCCGTAAAGGCTTCCACAACGACGTCGACAGCTACTCGGCATTCCTCGAGGCCGACAAGGAGACGCGAACGGGCCTCGCCGGCTACCTGAAGGAACGCCGCATCGACACGATCTTTGTAACCGGGCTGGCGACGGATTTCTGCGTCGCCTGGACCGCGATCGACGGCCGGCACGCGGGGCTGAACGTCTATGTGGTCGACGATGCCTGCCGCGGTATCGACATCAACGGCTCGCTGGCGGCGGCGTGGAAGGATATGACCGACGCCGGCGTTAAGAAGATCGAGTCAAGCGACATCGCCTGACCCGGGAGGGTCATGGCGAGGCGGCGAAGCAATCCCGATTTTCACTACGCCGCTCATGGATTGCTTCGCTGCCGCTCGCGATGACGACCTGCAAAGCTAGCGGTTTTTGTCGCGGAAGCGGTCCATCAACGGCTTATCCTGACCGCCGTCGATTTCGATCATGGTGCCGCTGACCATTTGCATCAGTGGCGAAGCCAGCATCACCACCAGGTTGGCTACTTCGTCGACTTCGGCAATGCGGCCGAGCGGAATCGACGCCGGAGCGAGCGTGTCGGCTTCCTCGTAAGAAATTTTCATGTCGCGCGACATCGCCTTGACCAGTCCGGTCCAGCGCTCGGTGCGAACCGGTCCGGGATTGACCGCGACAAAGCTGATGCCGTTCTTGCCATATTGGCCGGCGAGCGAGACCGTCAGATTCTGTCCGGCGGCATTGGCCGCGCCCGGGCAGATTTCCCAATAGGACGGCTTTACTCCGTCGTTGCCGATGAGATTGACGACGCGGCCGCCGCCTTGCTTGACCATGAGCGGCAACACGTAGCGCAGGCACCGTACATAACCCATGAACTTGAGCTGCAATCCTTTTTCCCAATCGTCTTCGCTCAAGTGTTCGATGACGCCGCCAGCCGCGGAACCTGCATTGTTGACCAAAATATCCACCCGCCCGAGGGCGGCGTGCGCTTGCTGGACGAAGGCTTTGGCGTCCGCGTCCTTCCGCAGGTCGGCCGGGATGGGAACGATTTTGCGGCTCGTGGCACGCGCGACGTCCGCCGCGGCGGCCTCGAGCACATCCTTGCGTCGCGCGCAGATGGCGACGTCGACGCCTTCTTTGGCGAGCGCAAGCGCAATGCCCTTGCCGATGCCCTCGCTGCCGCCGGTGACCAGCGCCGTCTTCCCCTGAAGTTTCAGGTCCATGCTTTAAGTCTCCCTGTTCGTTCCTTTTTACCTGGATTGCGCGATCAGCCGCCTAAGCCTTTGCGGGGTGATCGGAAGCTCCGTCACCGCGTTTGGCAAGCTCAACGCATCGTCAATCGCCGCGGCGAGCGCCGCGCCGGCCGCATTCGCGCCGCCCTCACCGGCGCCTTTCAGGCCCAGTGGGTTGAGCGGGCTCGGCGCATCTTCGCAAATGAGCACGTCGATCGTCGGTATTTCCCGCGCTGTCGGCATGAGATAGTCGGCGAACGTCACCGACAGGGGCTCTCCACGTTCGTCATAGAGAAACTCTTCGAGCAGCGTGCCGCCGATACCTTGCGCGCAGCCGCCGGCGATCTGTCCTTCGATCAGCATCGGGTTGACCGCCTTGCCGACGTCGTAGGCGACCAGGTAGCGCTCGATGGCGACGGCGCCGGTGGCGCGATCGACCCGCGTCATGGCGATGTGCACGCCATAGGGATAATTCATGTGACTTGTGCGGAAGCAGCCTTCGGCCCTAAGCCCGCCCTCGCCAGCGGAGCGCCCTTTTGCCGTCGGCTTAAGCGTGCGCGCGAGCGTCCCGAGGCTGATCGACGGGCCCGAGGGGGCATCAGTTCGCACGACCTCGCCGTCCACTACGTCGAGCGTGCCAACCGGCGCTTGCAGGAGCTCGGCCGCGGCCGCGAGGGCTTTGAGACGTACGGCGGACGCCGCCATTCGCGTCGCCTCGCCGGTCATCACTGTGACGCGCGAAGCAAATGCGCCCATGCCACGTTCGATGCGGTCGGTGTGCCCGTGGACAACGTGTACATTTTGGTAATTTACCCCGAGAGTATCGGCGCAGATTTGCGCGAGCGCCGTCTCCATGCCCTGCCCCACTGAAGCCGCGCCGCTGACCAGCTCAACCGCGCCGTCGTCGCCGACTTCAATCTTGACCTCGTCGAACGGTCCCAAGCCGCTCTTCTCCACGAACAGCGCCACGCCAGCACCGACGAGTTCGCCCTTGGCGCGGCGACTCTCGAGCTCGCGGCGAAGTTTTGGCCACTCGACCGCGGCCAGCGCCTTGCCTAGCAGCCGGGCATAATCGCCAGAGTCGAGCACGATCTCCGTACCGAGCGTGTCCAGCGCGCGCGCATAGGGCATCTGCTCTTTGCCGATCAAGTTACGTCGCCTGACCTCGATCCGATCCAAACCAAGTTTTTCCGCAATCGCATCCATGAGCCGCTCGCGCACAAAAGTGCTCTCAAAACGGCCGGGCGCGCGGTAAGTCCCGCAAGGCGTCTTGTTGGTCAGCCGGATATGCGCCGCGGCGCGGTAGGCCGGAATACGATAAGGCCCCGGCAGCATGGCGGCGGCGAGATCGGGGACGGTGGCCGCATGCGTGCGCACATAGGCGCCCTGGTCGTGGAGAATTTCGTCGTCGATGGCGAGGATGACGCCCTCGCGATCAACAGCGGCGCGTACACGATGCTGCTGCTGGCGCGAGTGATTAGCGGCAATGAAATGCTCTCGGCGATCTTCGATCCATTTGACCGGACGCCCGAAGCGCAGCGCCGCAGCGCAGACCAATATGTCCTCGGGATAGAGTTCCCCGCGGATGCCAAAGCCGCCGCCGACGTGGCCCTCGTAGAGCTGTACCGACGCCGGAGTGCGTCCGAGCATGCGCGCGATCTGGTCCCTGTTCCAATGCGGCACCTTCGCGGCGCCATGTAATTCGAGCACGTCGCGCGCCGCGTCATAGCGGGCGATCGCGCCCCGCGTTTCCAGCGGTACGCCGGAGTGCCTCCCGATCGAAAGCGTGGCGGTAACGATGGCGTGGGCTGACGCAAACGCCGCGTCGACATCACCGTAGCCTTTACGCAGGATTGCCGGCTCCGTGGAAAGGTTGGGCGCGAACACTCCGGGGTCGTTGCGTGCGTCCAGGATGGCCGGCAATTCCTCGACATCGAGAGCGACGAGCTCGGCTGCGTCCTCCGCTAAATAGGAGTCCTCGGCAAAGACCGCCGCGACCGGTTCCCCCACGTAGCGTACCCGATCGGTGGCAAATAGCCGTTGCCGGTAAGGCTCGAGCCCGGGGACCCGGCTCAAGCGAAAATCAATCGGTGGAATGTCGGCGACGTCCGCGGCCGTCCATACGGCGCGCACGCCGCTTTTCGCCAGCGCGGCACTCGCATCGACGGTTTGCAGCCGTCCGTGCGCGAAGCTTGAGCGAACGACACGCATATGCAGTTGACCGGGAAACGAGATATCGGCGGCAAATCGGCCCCTTCCAGTCAACAGCGTCCGATCCTCCAGGCGCGGCAGCGAACGGCCGACGTGTTTGGCCCTTTTGGTTTGCGGCGACACCATCGCTTCAGCGCCGCCGCATTTTGGCAGCCGCAGCGCGAACCGCCTTCACGATGTTCTGGTAGCCGGTGCAGCGGCACAGGTTGGACGAAAGCACGTCAACGAGCTCTTCGTCGCCGATGCCGGGATCGCGTTCCAGCACGCCGGTGACCAGCATCAAAAAGCCCGGCGTGCAAAACCCGCACTGCAAACCGTGATGTTCCATGAACGCGCGTTGCAGCAGATTGAGCTCATCCCCATCAGCCAGACTCTCGACGGTGCGAATGGCTTTGCCCTCCGCCTGCACGGCAAACATCAGGCACGAGCGGACCGGTGCGCCATCAACCAGCACCGTGCAAGCGCCGCAGACGCCGTGCTCGCAGCCGATGTGGGTGCCCGTCTGGCCGCAATCCTCCCGAATCGCATCGACAAGCGTCCGCCGCGGCTCAACAGAGATGGCATAAGCGCGCCCGTTAACGGTGAGGGTGATGTTGGCGCGATCGTTCATCGCCGGCGCTCTCCGGCGCCGCGCAAAGCCGCCCGAATCCGTTGCGGCGTTGCCGGGATTTCGTTGATCGAAGCGCCGAACGGGGCCAGCGCATCGTTGATGGCGTTGAGAATGGCGGCCGGCGCGCCGATGGCGCCGCCTTCGCCAAGGCCCTTTGCGCCGGTAACGGTTTCCGGACTTGACGTCTCCAAATGCAGGATTTCGATTGGCGGTATCTCGCGGCTCGTCGGCGGCAAAAAATCGGCGAGTGTAGCGGTGAGGATATTGCCAGCATCGTCGTATACGATTTCCTCGAGCAGTGCGTTGCCAATGCCCTGGGCGACACCGCCGGCGATCTGACCGTCAACGATCATTGGATTGACGAGCCGCCCGGCATCCTCGGCGACAATGAAGCGCTCGATGCGGACCCGCCCGGTGTCCGGATCGACGTCGACAATGGCGGCGTGACAGGCGTTCGAGAAAGTGCCGCCGGGATCGTAGGTCGCCGTTTCGGAAATGCCCGGGTCGATGTCGCCTTTGAAGAGGTGAGCCTGATGGTAGGCAGCGCGCGCCAAGCTTTCGATGGCGACGATGCGGTCCGTTCCGGCAATGCGGGCGATGCCGTCTTCAATTACGATGTCGTCGGTTGCGGCTTCAAGAAGCCTACCCGCGATGCGCAGGAGTTTGGCGCGCACCTTGCGCGCCGCAAGGAGGCTCGCGCCGCCAGCGATAACCAGCGAGCGGCTGGCGAACGTTCCCCAGCCATAGGGCGTGCGATCGGTGTCACCGTGAACCACTTTGATACGCTCGGGTGGAACTCCGATCTGGTCGGCGACGATCTGGGCAAGCGTAGTTCGCAGCCCTTGGCCGTGCGGGCTGGCGCCGATGCGAAGTTCGGCGAAACCGGAAGGGTCCATCGACAATTCGACGGTTTCCCAGCCCGGCGTCACCCCCATGCCGCGAGCGGCGAAAGCTGGTGTGCCGTAGCCGGTCCGTTCGGAGAAAGTCGCCAAACCCAAACCCAGGTGGCGCCCGTGCAGTCTTGCCTCTTGTTGGCGGCGGCGGAACGCCGGCAGATCGATCGCGGCAACCGCCATATCGAGCGTCTGCAGGTAGGAGCCTTCATCGAATTTTAGGCCGGTCGCCGAAGTGTAGGGAAACTTGTCGATCAGATTGCGGCGGCGAATTTCCGGCGGCTCCAACGCAAAATGCGCGGCAGCGATATCCATCAGCCGCTCCAGCGCCAAAGTGATCGAAGGACGCGACACGCCGCGGTAGGGCGCCATCGGGCAGGTATTGGTAAGCACACCGCGCACGATGCAGGAGTATGCGCGCACATCATAAGGTCCGGGGAGTTCCGCCATCGCCATCAGCGGCTCGACCGCGCAGGTGGTCGGATAACAGGAATAGGCGCCGACATTGGCGGTCACTTCGGCGAAAAGCGCGACCAATTTTGCCCGCCTGTCAAAACTACCCCGCAGGCGCAGGTACTGATCGCGGCCGTGAAACGCGGCGATCAGATTTTCACGGCGATCCTCCGTCCACGCGACCGAGCTTTGCAGTTTTCGCGCGAGCCAGACCAAAACTACATACTCAGCGACGAGCGACATTTTCTGCCCAAAACCGCCGCCGACATCCGGCGCAATGACGCGCAGGTCGCTTTCCGCCATTCCGAGTAAGTCGGCGATGGCGGTGCGCATCAGATGCGGCATCTGTGTCGCGCAAGTGAGTGTGATCCGGCCCGAAACGGCGTCATAAGCCGCGAGCCCGGCGCGGCCTTCGAGTGGAGTCGCGTTCTGACGCCGCGAGCGGATTTCGACGACCACCCGGCGCTCAGCAACTTCTTCCGCGGCGGCGAAACCCGGCGTCTCGAATTTTGCCTCCACGGCGATATTGCGGGCTGCGATCTCGTGAATGGCGCGAGCCTCGGGGGCAAGCGCCGCACGCGCGTCGGCAATCGCTGGGATTTCGGCGATGTCCACGGAAACGAGATCGGCGACGTCCTCGGCTTCGGCCTCACTCGCGCCGACCACGGCGGCGATCGGCTCGCCGACGAACCGCACCACGCCCTCGGCCAAAATCGGCTGCTCGACCTGCACATAACCGAATTTGTGCAACGCGGGCGCTATCGGCTTCACGCCATGGAGGTCGGATGCGGTGATCACCGTCGCGCCCTCGGGGATGCGGATTTTCTCAATGCGCCCCGCCGCGACTGGACTGCGCACGAAACGCACGCGGTGCACCGCCTTGAAATCGGCCGTGAAGCGGCCGCGGCCGCTCAATAGCGCCGGGTCCTCCAGACGCCGGATCGACCGGCCGACCCACGCCATTCCCGAGCCTTTGGTCGGTGCGCTCATGCGAGCGTCCGCTCAAGCGCCCGCAGCACGACAGCGCGCACCAGATCGAGCCGAAATGCGGCGTCCGCATGCGCGTCTTCCATCGGCTCGATGGCTTCCGCCGCGGCCTCGGCGGCCGCGCGAAAGATTTCATCACCGGGCTTCTGGCCCACAAGCACGGCTTCCGCTTGCGAAATCCGCCGCGGGTGGCCTTCGGCGCCACCAATTCCGACGCGAGGCTCGGTGATAACTCCGTCCTCGAGGCGGTACACCGTCAGCGCCATCGCCAGCGCATAGTCGCCGGCTCGGCGGCTGAACTCGTAGAAACCAACACGCGCATCAGGTGCGAGCAACGGCAAACGCACTTCGAGCAACAACTCGTCCTCGGCAAGCGCCGTTGCCATCATTCCAGAGAAGAAATCGGCGGCAGCGATCGTACGCCGGCCGCGCCGGCTTGCGGCGACAAGCTCGGCATTCAGCGTTACCGCGGTCAGGCACCATTCCGACGCGGGGTCGGCGTTTGCGAGGCTGCCGCAAAAGGTGCCGCGAACGCGTATCGGGTAATGGGCGATGTGAGAGGCAACGGCCGAAAGCAATGCACCCGTCGGCGCCGGCGCAACCGGGCGGTGAAACGCCGCATGTCGCACGCAGGCCGAAATGTTGAGGACGTTTTCGTCGATCGCGAGCTTTTCGAGACCCTCCACCCCGTTGATATCGATCAGATGCGCCGGGCGCGCCATGCGAAACGCCATCATGGGAACGAGACTCTGGCCACCGGCAAGAATTCGACCATCGAGGGGCGCCAGCTCGGCGAGCGTGTCTACCACCTCTTCGACGGTTCGCGGCGCGTGGTAAGCGAATGTCGCGGGCTTCACCGGACAATATTCCCTTTTGATCTCAAAAGCATAATCCGCCGCATCTAGTGACGATGATCCTCCGAAGTCAACGCGGGGCGGCGGAGCCAAAAGCCAAATCTTTTAGATAGTAACCGTAGATATGCCGCAGCATCGCCGCGGGCGTCCGCCAGCAGCGCAGCGGATCGATCCCCTCGTGGAGAAAACAAATATTGCACGATACGCAATCGACCGGGCCGCGGCGGCCTTTTGCGATTTTGTTGACGAGGTCGGGTTCGCGCACGAACGGCCGCGCCAGCGCCAGAAAATCGGCGTCGCCGGAAGAAATGACGTCATCCATGATTTCCGTCGAACGCACGCCGCCGACCAGGATCACCGGAATATCGACCGCGGCCTTCGCCGCGCGGGCAAACGGCCGATAGTAGGCTTCAGCCACCGGCCGTGAAAAACCGCGGTGCAGCATGCCGCCAGCAATCGCGCGCCAGCGGCTTACGCCAGCATAGGGGCGAATATTTTCCCGATAGGACGTCATGACGCCGTAGGTGACTTCGAGCGCGGCAACACCTTCCGCCGCCAGTTGCCGCGCGATCGCAAGACCTTCGCTCAAGGCGAGACCGTCGGCGACGGCGTCGGCAAGCCCGAGACGAACGGTGATGGGAAAATCGGTGCCGGTCGCGCGGCGCACCGCGCGATAGACTTCGATGATGAAACGGGCGCGCCGTTCTGCATCACCGCCCCAGCGATCGTTTCGCCGATTGGCGAACGGCGAGTTGAACTGGGACAAAAGATAACCGTTGCCGGAATGAAGATGGACGCCGTCGAAGCCGGCGCGCTGCGCGCGTTCCGCGGCGCCGGCAAAATGCGCAATGACGTCGTAGATATCGGCCTCGGTCATTTCGACCGGCGGCCGCGCGAAGATGGCGTTAGCAACGATGGAAGGTGCCAGCGGCACGAAGTCGGCAATGAGTGACTGGCTGCCGGCGTGGCTCAATTCCGCGAAGATGTAACCGCCATGCCGATGGACGGCGTCGGCGACACGAGTGAGCGGCGCGATCTTCTCGTCACGGTCGAGGCCGAGCTGCCGGGGCTCATATTGGCCGCGCGTTTCCACGTAAATGTGCCCGGTCATAATGAGGCCGGCGCCGCCGCGCGCCAGATCGGAATAAAGCCGGACGAGTTCGTCAGTCGCCTCGCCGTTCGCCGTGGCCATCGTTTCTGATGTCGCCGCCCGAATGACGCGGTTCTTGATGACGAGCCGCCCGATCTTGCCCGGCGTCATGAAGACGGGTGGCTCAGCCGCGGTATTCGACGAGCCGCTCAGATTCGTTCTTCCCTTACATAGGGCTGGCCCAACGCGGCCGGCTCGTCGGAGCCGATCTGTCCGCGCATTCCCTGCCATACCATCACCGCAAGCGTGGCGAGGTAAGGCGTCATCAGCATGAAATATTGCGGCACCCGAATGCCCGCCGCCGCCACTTGCGGAATTAACGCTTCGATGCCGCCAAACAGGAGTGCGCCAACGAGCGCGCGCCACGGATGCCAGCGCGCGAAGATCACAAGCGCAACCGCAATCCAACCGCGCCCGCTGGTCATGCCGGCGATCCAGATTTTCGCGCTTCCTACGGAAAGATAGCCGCCAGCCAAACCAACCAGAGCCGAGCCGCCGATCACGGCGGCAAAGCGATAAAAATAGACATTGAGACCGGCAGCGTCGGCCGCCTCGGGGTTCTCGCCAATCGCGCGCAAGCGCAGGCCCGCATTGGTGCGATTGAGAAAAAACGTGACGCCGATGAAAATCGGGATGGTCAAATAGACAATCAGGTCCTGTGAGAACAACACTCTGCCGATTACCGGCAATTCCGACAGCGGATAAAGCGGCAGATTGTGCAGGCCGGATATGGTGCGATTGGACCAGCTCGCCTCCGTGCCGAGGAGATTGGTGAAGCCTTGGCAAAAAAATACCAGCGACAGCCCGGCGATCACCTGATTGACCCGCAACAGCACGACCAGCACGGCGAAGAGAATTGAGACCACGGCGCCCGCGATCATCGCAACGACGAGGGCGAGCAGCGGATAGCCGCCGAACGATAGATAAGCGGCCACTCCGGCGAGCGCACCCACAAGCATTAGCCCTTCGGCGCCGAGCGACAGCACGCCGGAGCGCTCGCTGATAATCAGCCCCAGCGACGCCAGCGCATAGGGGACTGCGAGCGACGGCAGATT
>Ga0335078_10002356_pt1 | contig 28685 bp, 23 predicted proteins | sample Lox_Sample_32_FD_206711 | JGI IMG/M metagenome (GOLD analysis project Ga0335078, IMG submission 206711) | Soil microbial communities from Loxahatchee National Wildlife Refuge, Florida, United States - Lox_Sample_3.2 | ecosystem: Environmental > Terrestrial > Soil > Wetlands | place: USA...
AAGCAACGCCCAGCACTCCCCAGCGGACTTTGCGGATCATTGCGGCTCCAAGGTTCCACGATACAGCACTGCAAAGCTAAACTGAAATCACATGGAGAATGCGGAGCTGGAGTCGCTGCTGGCGGATGTGGAATCCGACCGGGTGGGACGTAAGGCATCCCTTGCAGACCGGGACAAGATCAGGCAGGCCATTTGCGCATTTGCAAACGATCTTCCAAATCATCAAACGGCGGGCGTGCTTTTTGTCGGAGCGCACGATAACGGAAGCCACGCCGGGCTTGCCATTACCGACGAATTGCTGCGGACGCTCTCGGACATGCGCTCGGACGGCAATACGGTTCCCTTTCCTTCCATGACCGTGCAGAAGCGGACGCTCAATGGCCATGATTTAGCGGTGGTGCTTGTGGAACCTTCGGACGCGCCTCCTGTCCGCTATCAGGGGCGGGTGTGGGTACGGATCGGACCGAGGCGGGCGGTAGCGACTCCCGAAGAGGAGCGGCGGCTCAGCGAGAAGCGGCGGGCACGGGACCTGCCTTTCGATCTTCGCCCGGTGGCGTCAGCGACGCTGGACGACTTGGATCTCGATCTCTTTTGCCGAACCTACCTGCCCGCCAGTGTCGCGAGCGACGTGCTGGCGCAGGATCAACGTTCGGTTGAAGAGCAGTTGACGGCGCTCAGATTGGCTGCCCCGAATGGGATTGCCACGCCGACCGTGCTGGGGATATTGGTCACCGGGAAAGACCCGCTGCGCTTTCTGCCTGGCGCTTACGTACAGTTTCTGCGGTTGGATGGGCGGGGCCTTACTGATCCCGTGAAAGATGCCGCAGAGCTGTCCGGTCCGTTGCCGGAACTGTTGCACATGGCTGAGGAGAAGCTCGAGACGCACCTTGAAACCGCGCGCGACCTTACTTCCGGGCCGACCGAAGTTATTCGTCCCGACTATCCGATTGTCGCCCTGCAGCAACTCCTGCGAAATGCGATCCTGCATCGTACTTATGAGGGCACGAGCGCTCCGGTGCGCGTTTCGTGGTTTTCCGATCGAATCGAGATCCTCAGTCCGGGCGGGCCTTACGGGCTTGTGAATCGGGCTAACTTCGGGCAGCCGGGAATCACGGACTATAGAAATCCTTATCTTGCCGAAGCGTTGCGCAATCTCGGTTATGTGCAGAAGTTTGGTGTGGGCATTCCGCTGGCGCGGCAGGCATTGCTCAACAACGGGAATCCTCCTCCGGAGTTTCGGGTTGAGGACACGCATGTGCTGGTTGTGATCGGGAGGGCGAATTGAGCCTGCCGATCATCGCGTTCTTCAATAACAAGGGCGGGGTGGGTAAAACTTCATTGGTGTATCACCTGGCATGGATGTTTGCCGACCTCGGCTGGCGGGTTTTGGCGGCCGACCTGGACCCCCAGGCGAATCTCACCGCGGCGTTTCTGGACGAGGACGAATTGGAGAACCTGTGGGAGAATTCGGACCATCCGAAGACCATCTATGGCGCGATTCAGCCCTTGGTGAAGGGGACGGGCGACATTGCACGACCGAAACCGCAAACGATCGACAACCGGCTGGCGCTCCTGGCCGGCGATCTGACCTTATCGGCGTTTGAGGAGGAACTCTCCGCACAGTGGCCTGGCAGCCTCGGTGGGAACGAACGCGCGTTTCGGGTGCTATCGGCGTTGTGGCGTATCATGCAGTGCGCAGGCGAAGAGGGTGATGCGAATCTGATTCTGGCGGACCTTGGCCCGAACCTCGGGTCGATTAACCGGGCTGCACTCATATCCGCCGATTACGTAGTGATTCCATTATCGCCGGACTTGTATTCGTTGCAGGGGCTGCGAAACCTGGGACCCACGTTTCGGAAATGGCGCGGGGAATGGAAGGACCGCCTCGATCGCAAACCACGGATGGACCTCGAACTGCCGGCTGGCGCCATGCTGCCGCTCGGCTACATAGTGCTCCAGCATGGCGTGCGTTTGGACCGGCCGGTGAAGGCGTACGATAAGTGGATCAATCGCATTCCTGGAGAGTATCGCGCCTCGGTGCTCGGGAAGAAGGATGAGAACGTCTCCATTAATCAAGATCCATACAAGCTCGCGTTGCTGAAACACTATCGCAGCCTGATGCCGATGGCACAGGAAGCCCGCAAGCCCATGTTCCACCTCAAGCCCGCGGACGGCGCCATCGGGGCCCACCTGCAGTCCGCGCGCGATGCGTATCAGGATTTCCGCGCGCTGGCGCTGGCGATCGCCGGCAAAGCCTCGTTGCATGAGTCCGACGAGGGCTCACAGCCCGAGCTGCCTCTCCTGTGAACTCGCGCGACGAACGGCAACGCATTGTGGTGCTGGTGGGCCTGCCGGGATCGGGCAAGTCGACGTGGCTCGAGCGGCAGGGAATTGTGGCGATTTCGTCGGACTGGATTCGCGCGGTGCTGGCCGACGATCCCACCGACCAGACGATTCACGCGCGCGTGTTTCTAACCATGCGCTACCTGCTGCGGCACCGGCTGGCGATCGGCCGGCCGGTTTCGTATGTGGATGCCACGCACCTGACGCCCGAGGAACGGCGACCCTACATTCAGATCGCGCGCTGGTATGGGTGCGACGCGGAGGCGGTGTATTTTGACGTGCCGCTGGAGGTTTGCCGCGAGCGCAACCGGGGGCGCAGCCGCGTGGTGCCGGATGACGCGTTAGAGCGGATGGCGGCGAAGTTAGTGCCGCCGGCGGTGAGCGAGGGATTTGCGAAAGTTACGGTAGTCCGGTAGGCGACGGCCTCAGGCGTTCATGACGCGGTTCATGCGCGCGATGGCGTCGTCGATCTCAGCGGTGTTCTTGTAGCCGAGCGTGACGGAATCTACGCATCCGAGGTTCATAGCGAATTTCATGGCGGCGTCGCGATCCTTGACGCTGGTGAAGCGGCCTTCGCCGACCAGCTTCATGCTGATGACGCCCATGCCTTCGGCGTGAACCTTTTTCGTATGCGCCACGACCTCAGGCACATTGCCCGGCTCGTCGATGTCGCGCATGGAGGGCGTGTCCATACGGGTGCCGTTGTGGTTCATGCGGATCATGGCGATTTGCAGCCACTGGTTGCCAGGGATGGTGCGCAGGGCCGGCAAGCCATGGATGGAGGCGCCGTGCGAGCGGATGATCCCTTTCTGCTGCGCCAGCAGGAAGCCGTCCATGAGGCTTTCGTAATCGGTCGCCCAGGTGGGGGGGCGCAGGCAATGCAGCAGGAGGATATCGATGTATTCGGTATCGAGCTGCCGGCGAAACTGGTCGATTTTCGGTCCGGGGTCGCCGGAGGCCGGCGTGCTGTACTTGGTCATCAGGCGGTAGCTGTCGCGCGGCAGGCCCTTGAGGGCGATGGCCAACATCTCGGGCATGCCGTGATAGCTCTCGGCGGTTTCGAAGAAGCGGATCCCGTGGTCGTAGGCGTAGCGGACCAGGCGCGTGAAATCAGCTTGCCCCAACTGGCGCTGCACGTGCCCGCCGAAGGTGCCGGTGCCGAAGGCAAGCCGCGTGACCTTGACGTCGGATTTGCCCAGAGTGACCCAGTCGGTAGCCAGGCGTTTGGCTGGCTTGGCCAGCGCTCGGCCGCCCACGCCGGAGAGCATCGAGGCCGCCACACCGGCCTTCAAGAAGTCGCGTCTGCTGAATTGAGACATGCATCCCTCCTGAGTGCCACTGTACCACCGCGGTGAGGAAGTGGAGTTTGGGTTTATCTGTCAGGGTAGGCGACCTACAGCCTGATCGATCCTGCAGCGCTGTTTGGCGGGTCCTGGAATGCCATACGCCGATTCAGTGGACTGGCGACGGACCGCCGCCGGGCGACTGGGCGCCGAGACCCAGGAAGATTGCCAGGCCTTCATCAATGGCCGCGATCTCGCCGGCCGCAAGTTCACCGAGCACGCGCCGGCCCGGCCGCTTGTCGATGGATCGAAGGTGATCGATGAGCGCGAAAGACTTTTTGGCGAGGCCACTCATTCCAGGCGCGAGTTGGGGATACAGAAGCCCCTCGCCGGGAGTACCCGTAATCGGCACCACGCAGACGAGCGGGAAGCGCTGATCGCCGATAATGTCAGGATCGCTCACCAGGACGGAGGGTCTGACGCCACGTTGTTCATGCCCGACCGTCGGGTCGAGTTGGACCACGACCACGGCGCCGCGGTTGAGTCTCACGCGCGATCCTTGACCCAGCCCGCTCCGGCAATCCATCGGACCGGCGTGCCAGCACCGCTCTCAAAGAGTGCTTCGACATCTTCCTCTGGCAGGCTACGGGACCATTCCTTCAGTCCCTTTTCTGCGAGCGCGGCGCTTTCCGGGTGCGGATTCCGCAGCGAACGGTGAAGCTCGTCCCGGCGGCGACGATCAAGTTCGCGGCGTACGGCGGCCGCGATGAACTTGCTGCGATTCTTCTCTCGCCGGTCGATGTCTTTAATGAGATCGTCCGGCAGAGTCACAGTTACACGTTCGACGCTGGCCATTTCATACTCCAGGCATGATCATACTATCTTCGATCCAGGTCCGCCGGCAGAGGCAGGCGAGCGGGGATTATTCGTAACGCAGGGCCACGGATGGATCGACCTTTGCGGCGCGGCGCGCGGGCACGAGCGCGGCGGCGGCGGCGATGGCCAGCAGCAGGCAGGCGGCGGACACGAGCGTGGAGGGATCCGTGGGCGTAACTTCGAATAGCAAGCTGCGCAATACGCGCGTGAAGGCCGCGGCGCCGGCCAATCCGAGGGCCACTCCCAGACCTCCCAGCAGGAGACCTTCGCGCAACACGAGGCGCAGGACGTCACCAGCACGCGCGCCCAGCGCCATGCGGATGCCGATTTCCTGCGTGCGCCGCCGCACGGAATAAGCCACCACGCCGTAAACTCCGATGGCGGCGAGCAGCACGGCCAGCCCGGCGAACACCAGCAAGAGCGCGAGTTGGAATTTGGGCCGCGAAACCGAATCGGAAAGCACATCCTGCATGGTTTCCACGTCTGAGATGACCTGGTCCGGATCGACGCGATGAATGGCGGCCTGGACCGCGGCGGCCATTTGGCGCGGATCGTGGCGGGTGCGGACTACCAGGTGGGCGAAGTACATAGGCGCCTGTGCGTTGTCGAGGAAGATGGCCGCCTGGGGAGGACGTTGCAGTTCGGTTTGGCGCGCGTCGGCGACCACGCCCACGATTTCGACGGGATTCTGGACGGTCCAGCAGACGTTTAGCTTTTGGCCGACCGGATTGCGGCCGGCGAAGAATCGGGCGGCGAAGGCGCGATTGACGACCGCCACACCGGGCGATGAGAGCTGATCGCGCGGACTGAAATCGCGCCCGCTCAACATGCGTGTGCCCATGGCGTCGAAGTAGCCGGGGCTGACGATCAGGAACTCGGAACTGGGCGAGGAAATGTCGGGCTGTGGTCCGGGCGCCGGCGCGAAGCAGGAGCCGGAGACGGAGCCGGTGAGTGGCAGAAAGTGCACCGACCCGGCCGCGTCCACGCCGGGTACCGAGCGGATTTCAGCCAGGATGCGGTTGAAGTATCGGGCGCGCGTTTGTTTGTCGTCATACCGGGCCGGCGAGGTGAACATCTGCATGGTGAGCACGTGGTCCGGCTGGAAGCCAGGATTCACGGAAATGAGGCGGCTGAAACTGCGCAACAGCAATCCCGCGCCGGCCAGCAGGAGCAGGGCCAGGGCGATCTCGGCCACCACGAGCGAACGGCGGAAGATGCGGCCGCCTCCCACGCCGCCGCGCAGGGAACCCTGCTGGAGGGCGCTCTGCAGTTGCGGACGGGAGGTCTGAATGGCGGGGGCCAACCCGAACAAGACCGCCGTGAGCAGCGACACGCCGAAGGCAAACAGGAACACGCCGGAATCCAGGCGGATGGATTCCGCGCGGGGCAAAGAGACGCTTTCCGGAATCAGGCCGAGCAAAGCGTGCAGGCCCCCGTAACCCAGCGCCAGCCCGGCGGCCCATCCGGCAAGGGCGAGCAACAGGCTCTCGGAAAGCAGTTGCTGGAGGATACGGCAGCGCCCGGCGCCGAGCGCGGCACGCAGGGCCATCTCGCGCGACCGGCCGGCGGCGCGCATCAGGAGAAGATTGGCCACGTTGGCGCAGGCAATGAGCAGCACCAGTCCGACCGCGGCCAACAGCACCAGCAGCGGGAGGCGGACGTTTTCGGTGAGGTCGTCAAGGAACGGCACGACCTGCGCACTCCAGCCCTTGTTCATGTCTGGGTATTCGGCGGCTAGTTGACGGGCGATCGCAGACATATCCGCCTGGGCCTGCGCGATACTGACGCCGGGCTTGAGGCGCGCGATGGTCGAGAGATAGCGGCCCCGCACGCGCTCGGTGGGCATGGGCACCCACAGTTCGGCTTTCCATCCGGGGAAACGAAAATCGCGCGGCATTACGCCGACAATGGTGGCGGGCGCGCCGTTCATGGTGATGGTGCGGCCGATGACGGAGGGGTCGCCGGCGAAGCGGCTTTGCCAGAAGGCGTGGCTCAAGATGACCTTGCCCTCGTGGCCGGGGATGCCGTCGCCGGCAATGAACGCGCGGCCCAGCAGCGGATGCACTTCGAGGACGTCGAAGAATTCCGGCGTCACGCGCATGCCCGAGGCGGCCAGCGGCTGGCCATGGCCGGTGATGTTGGCGGTCCAGGAACTGATGGCCGCGATGTGCTGGAAACTGCGGTTGCGGTCGCGCCAGGCAAAGAAATTGAGTGGCATGACGACGTTGCTCTTGTTCGTGGGGCTGGATTCCCAGACGCGCACCAGACGGGTGGGTTCGGGGAAGGGCAGCGGCCGGAGCAGGACAGCATTCACCACGCTGAAGATGGCGGTATTCGCGCCGATGCCCAGCGCGAGCGTGAGCACGGCAACCGCCGCGAAGGCCGGGCTGCGGCGCAGCAGGCGGATGCCATAGCGGAGGTCCTGTGCGAGCTGCCCGATTACATGCCAGCGTGACATATCGTGTATCGCCTCCCGGACTGACGTTAGGTTGCCGAACGCGCGCCGGGCAGCGTGCGGATCGCCGAGCTCTTCGGCTTCCAGATCCAGGTGCGCGCGCAGCTCGCGGTCCAGGTCGTCTTCCCGCATGTTGATGGTAGATATTCTACCATCATGGACGGATGACGCGAGTAATAGTTAGTTTGGGCCGTAAGTTCGCTCGGGCACAGTACTTAGTTGGTACCTATGAAGCTGGTTCCGGCGGGTTGCGGCACTTTATGATCGGAATATCGGCTAACACGCATGGATATTATGAAGGTTCTTGCCGAATTACGGCAGGAACGGCAACGAATTGAAGATGCCATTATGACGCTCGAACGGCTGGCTTCCGGCCACGGCAGGGGACCGGGGCGGCCGCCCGCCTGGCTGGCGGAGGAGAGGGCGAAGCCGGTTGCGCGCAGGCGCGCGCGCCAGAAAAAAGCTCTGATATCGATCGATCACGTGAGCCGCGCGGGCTGATTCTCGGCCCGGACGGCGGGTTCGGAATTAAGCTCCCGCAGCTTGCGGACGACTTCGATGATGCGCGCGGCGGCGTAATCGATTTCTTCTTCGGTAGTGAAGCGCCCCAGGCCGAAGCGGATGGAACTGTGGGCCGCCTCATCGGGCACGCCCATGGCCTGCAACACGTAGCTGGGTTCGACAGTGGCCGAGGTACACGCGGACCCGCTGGATACGGCCACCTCGGGCATCCCCATCATGAGAGCTTCGGCTTCCACGCCTGCGAAGCTCATGTTCAGATTGTGCGGCAGGCGAGGTTCCCGGCGGCCGTTTACCGCGACGCCGTCCAGCCCTGACTCCAGGGCGGCCCGCAAGCGGTCGCGCAGACGGCGCAAGCGAGTGCTTTCCTCGCGCATCTGGCGCGCGCAGAGGGCGCAGGCCGCGCCGAGGCCGACTATGCCCGGCACGTTCAGGGTGCCGGACCGCATGCCGCGCTCGTGGCCGCCGCCATCCATCTGGGCCGCCAGGCGGAAGCGCGGGCCGCGCTGCCGCACGTAGAGAGCGCCGACGCCTTTGGGGCCGTACATTTTGTGTGCCGATAGGGAAAGCAGATCGATGGAGGCGCTTTCCACGTTCACCGGTACTTTGCCTATCGCCTGTGCGGCGTCGCTATGGAACAACACGCCGCGTTGCCGGCAGATACGCCCGATTTCGGCGACGGGCTGGATGACGCCGACTTCATTGTTGGCGTACATGATGGAGACCAGCACGGTGGCGGGACCGATGGCTGCCTCGACCGCGGCCGGGTCGACCAGGCCGTCGCGATCTACAGGCAGCCAGGTGATGCGGCAGCCGCGCTGCTCGAGTTTGCGGCACGTATCGAGCACGGCTTTGTGCTCGATGGCGCAGGTGACGATGTGATCGCCCTTGTTGGCGTCCGCTTCCGCCGCGCCCTTGATCGCCAAGTTATCGGATTCGGTGGCGCCGCTGGTGAAAACGATCTCCCGCGGTGACGCACCGATCAGGTCCGCTATCTGCCGGCGCGCTTCTTCTACGGCCTGGTCGGCTTCCCAGCCGAACTGGTGGTTACGGCTGGCCGCATTGCCGAATTTGGCCGTGAGATAGGGCATGATGGCGGCGAGCACACGCGGATCGAGCGGCGTGGTGGCATGATTGTCGAGATAAATGGGCGCGCGGCGCCCCTCCGAGCCGTCCATTATGCTAGTCTGATTATCGCAATTCGCGGCCGGCCGCCGCACAAGCGGGCGGCGCCAGGCGTACTCCCGGTTGATGAACCGTTTATCCCGAGTCTTCGCGCCCGTGGGCGCGTTCGCCCTGCTGATTTCCGAAGTATTGTTGATCACTTCGGTCCTCCTGGTGGTCACCTTTCTCATCCTGAACGTGGATCCGGCGGTGTTTCTGCTGGCTGACCGGGGACTGTGGCGGATCGGCCTGGCGGCCGCCAGCATCGTTTTCGGACTCTACTTCGAGGATCTGTACCAGCATATCGACGTGAAGTCGCGCGTGCTGCTGATGCAGCAGCTTTGCCTGGTGATGGGGATCGCGCTGCTATTGCAAGGCTTCATCAGCTATGTAGACGACGGGTTGCGGATGCCGCTGCGGCTGATGGTTCCGGCGGGCGGCGCGCTGATCGCGGTGTTGTTCGGATGGCGGGTGGCCTACAGCCGCCTGGTGCTGCGGGTGGTGGGCGCGCGGCGGATCCTGCTGGTGGGGCTGTCGCCGATTGTGGAAGAATTGGCGGCGCATATCGCGGCGCACCCGGAACTCGGCCTGGCGGTGGCCGGGCATGTGGACGACGGGGGGGGGGCGGCCGGGCCGCCCGGCACGGGCAACCGACTGGGGCCGCTCGGCGAGTTGCAGAAGGTGGCAACAGAAGTACGGCCGGACCTGCTGGTGGTGGGCATCGCCGACCGCCGGGGTCAGATGCCGATCGCGGGTCTGCTGCAGTTGCGCTATGGCGGGCTGGCTATCGAGGAGGCCTCCACGGCGTACGAACAGATCTTCGGGCGGGTGTTGCTGAGCGGTCTGAGTCCGTCGGAATTGTTGCTCTCAGGCGTTATTCAGCCGCACGCCGGGCGGCAGATCCTGCGGACGCTGGTGCATGGGTTGCTGGCGTTGGCGGCGGCCCTGCTGACGGCGCCCCTGCTGTTGCTGGCCGCAATTGCGCTGCGGCTTACGGGGGGCGGTCCGCTGTTGAGCCGGACGCCATGCGCCGGTTTGCGCGGCAAGCCGTTCCGCCTTTACCGCTTCCGGCTGGCGGGGCGGCGGCGCGTGCCGGGATTCGTGGGGCGCTGGCGGCTGGATGGGCTGCCACAACTGTGGAACGTGTTGCGCGGCGATCTGTGGCTGGTTGGACCGCAGCCGGAGCGGACCGAATTTGCCGCGGTCCTGAGCGGGCAGATTCCGTTTTACCGGCAGCGGTACGCGGGGAAGCCGGGGATGACCGGCTGGGCCCAGATCAACATGCCGGCGGACCGGCCCGAAGACACGCTGCGCCGCATGGAGTACGACCTTTACTATTTGAAGAACTCGACCAGCGCGCTGGACGCTTACATTCTGATGCACACGCTGCGGGACCTGCTGCTGGCGCCGCCTCTTCCGGCGGCGGTCCGGGCATGGCATACTAAATCGTAGCCGGCGATGCCCAAGACCACCGCGGTTCCGGAGACACGCAGCAGCGAGCGGGAAGCGCTTGCGCCACTGTACCGCGTCGTGCTGCTGGACGATAACGATCACACTTACGATTATGTGATCGAGATGCTGCAGCGGCTCTTCATTTTCACTATGGAGGAAGCCTTCCGGCACGCGGAGGAAGTGGACCGTTGCGGGCGCACGGTGATCATCACTTGCGACCGGCCGGCGGCGGAGTTTGCGCGGGACCAGATCCACGCCTACGGTCCGGATCCGCGGCTGGAACGCTCGGCGGGTTCGATGTCGGCGATTATCGAGCCGGCAGCCTCATGAGCGCTTGAGTTTGGCGGACTCTTCCTCGTTGGTCAGCGGGTCATACATCTTTTCGGCGTAGGTGCGCTGCTGTTCGGACAGTTCGACGGCGTGCTGGCGTTCGGAGGCGGTCAGGTGCGCCTTGCGGGAGCGCTTTAGGAGGTAGAGCCCGGCGCACACCACGGCGCCGGTCAGCGGCGGGCGTTCGAGGAAAAAGTCCAGCAGTTCGAGGAGCCGTGCACCCATGGTATTGATTTTATCGCGCGGCATCTCACCGCCAGACGAAATGGAGTGCAGGAACTCCCGAGTTCCCGGCATTGTGAGCCTGCCGCATTTGTCGAGGCGCCAGCGCCCGGCCGGGCGCACCCAGGCGCACCTGCTCGATGCTAGTACCTTGACATTCTACCTACATAGCATGTCATACTAGATGAGCATGCCAAAGAAGACCGATCTCATCCAAGGCACTCTGGATCTCCTCATCCTGAAAACCGTCGCGAACGGTCCGATTCACGGCTATGGAATTGCTCAGCGGATCCTGGTCACCTCCAAGGAACTGTTGCAGGTTCAGCAGGGATCCCTGTATCCGGCGCTGCATCGGCTGGAGCGCAGGGGTGTCCTCAAAGCGGAGTGGCGGGAGACCGGCAACGGACCAATGGCGAAGTTCTATTCGCTGACCGCGGCCGGACGCACCTGTCTCCGCCAAGAGAAGGAACAATGGCAGCGCTACGCCGGCGCCGTGGCCATGGTGCTGGAGTCTTAAGAGGGGGGTGCTCCATGTCATTCTTCTGGAAACGCGCGGAATCCGAACTGCAGGGTGAGATTGCGCATCATTTGCATCACCTGGCTGGGGAATACGAGCGGCAGGGCTACACACGAGAAGAGGCTCTGCGGCTCGCCAATCGTGAATTTGGTGGCGCGACGCAGGTAAAGGAGCGCTGCCGCGAGGAACGACGATGGGCGTGGATGACGGGTTTAAGGCAGGACATCGTGTTCGGCCGGCGCATGATGCGCAGGAATCCGGTGGTCACTGCCGCCGCCGTGATTTCCCTGGCGCTCGGCATAGGCGCTAACACCGCTATCATCTCCTTGATGGACCTCGTCTTGTGGCGCGACTTGCCGCTTCCCAATCCGAAACAGCTCACGCTCGTCGACTGGAAAGGTCACGGGTTCCCGCAGGAGCTGGCGGACAGCGCTTCGGGCAGTATGAGGCCAGCCGGTGGATGGGACGTTGCCGATTTTTTCTCTTACCCTGCCTTCGAACATATGCGCAAAGGGGTTGGGGCACTGGCATCCGTCGTGGCCTTCACCCACCCGGATCAAGTGAGCGTCAGCTTCGCGGGGCGGCCCACGGTGGCCAGAGAACGGTCCGTAAGCGGCAACTTCTTTTCTACTTTGGAAGTGCGTCCGCAGTACGGCAGGCTGCTCTCGGACGATGACGACACTTACGCGGCGCCGGCTGTCGCGGTGGTGTCGCACAGCTTCTGGGCGCACGCTCTCGGAATGGATCCCGCCGCAGTTGGCCGCGCGATCACCATCGACAACCACACGTACGTGATCGCGGGCGTGCTGGAACCGGGATTTTATGGGCTGTCACCCGGCGATGCGACGGAAGTCTACACGCCGATGCATCACGCAAGCTTTCTCCGCGATGGGAGTCTCGGCGTCCGGGCCACGCTGGAGAACAACCGGGATTGGGGTATGCAGCTTCTGGCCCGGCGCTCCAGGGGCGTCGAAGACGCCGGGTTGCAGCCGGCCTTGGACGTCCTGTTTCGAGCCACATGGACACAATCGCCGAAGAACCCGGGTGCCGCGCCGCGCATCAGTCTGGATGAGGGTCGGCGCGGCCTCGGCCTGTTGCGACAGCAGTTCCGCAATCCCTTGCTGGTGCTCGGCGGGCTGGTCACTTTGTTGCTTGTGATCGCATGCGTGAACATCGCGAATCTCTTGATGGCCCGCGCCAACGCCCGGCAGAAAGAGCTGGCCATGCGTATTTCGCTTGGCTGCGGCCGCGTGCGCTTGATGCGCCAGCTTCTGACCGAAAGCGCCATGCTTGCGATCTTGGGCGGCATAGCCAGCATCGGTATCGCCTGGGCAACGGCGACGCTGCTGGGCCAGTTTCTGGTGGGATTCGAGACGGTACCGATCGCCTTCGTCCTGGATTGGCGCACGATCGCCATAGTGGGCGCTGTCGGCACAGCGGCGCTTCTGGTATTCGGCCTCTTCCCGGCGTGGCAGGCGTCCCGGAGGTTGGATGCGTCGTGGCTCAAGCTGCGCGCCGGCAGCGTCGGCGTTGTGTCCCGACAGGGCTGGAACAGCGGACGATGGTTCGTGACGTTCCAGATGGCACTTTCGTTGATCCTGGTAATGGCAGCGGTCATCTTTACGCGCAATTTGGTGGCGATCCAATCCAGCGATCCCGGCTTCGACCGCCGTAACCTGATCCTGTTTGACATGCGGCCGGGCACCTCCGGCTATGACAAATCGCGCCTCCCGCAGTTCTATTTCAATCTCGAGCAGCGGCTCGCGGCCACCCCAGGCGTTTTCGATGCCGGGCTCGCCAGCATGCGCCCTATGAATATTGGCGGCTGGTGGGAGACTGTTCGTCTTGCCGGTCAGCTCAATCGATATGGCGTTTCGGTGAATGCCGTGACGGCCTCGTACTTGCCCCTTTACACATCGCGGATGATCGCAGGGCGGAACTTCACTCGCGCGGATCTAACCAGCTCGCCAAGCGTCGCCATCATCAGCGAGGACTTGGCCCTTAAGATGGGCGGAAACAACGTGGTGGGACGCAGGCTGGCAATCGTGGGCGGGCCCCCGGGCCGGAAGCCTCCGGAGTACGAGGTCGTAGGCATCGCTCCCGCAATCGCCGCTACGTCCATCAAAGAGCGTCCCTATGTCCTGTGGTTGCCGTTCCCCTGCGACACGCCGCAGGCGACGGTTGTCTTGCGAACTTCCCAGCCCGCGCAGATGGTACTGCCGGCCATCCGGAAGGCCGTGAAAGAAATCGACAACAATCTGCCCATGGTGGACACCACCACCATGGAAGAGCAGATCGCGAAGGGTCTGCAGCGCGAGCGGATGTTCGCTACCCTGTGCAACGGATTCGGAGTCCTTGCACTGGTCCTTTCGGTGGTCGGGCTTTACGGTGTGATCTCCTACCGCGCGTCGCAGCGGCGCGGGGAAATCGGAGTGCGTCTGGCACTCGGCGCGAGGCCGCGTGACGTGGTCTCTTTGATTTTGCGCGAGGGACTCGGAATGGCCGTGCTGGGAGTCGTCCTCGGTGTGCCGTTCCTCTGGTTGGGTGGGAGGTACCTCCAGAAAGAATTGACAAACATGAAGGCATTGGATCCGGGTTCGCTCTTCCTGGGTCTTAGCGTGCTCTTGCTCGCTACGTTGCTCGCGGCTGGCCTTCCAGCGCTCCGCGCATCGATGCTGGATCCCGCCGAGACGCTCAGACAGGAATAAGGTAGTCTCTCCGACCACCAGTTTGAATGGCAGGCATCCTGCGTGCATCTGGCGAAGGATCGCCGTCGACGCAGGGTCACCGAAACGACACGCTGGTACGCCAGCCAGAGCGGCCGCCGGCTGAGCCGCGAACGTGACGCTCGCGGTTCCGTCACGAGTTGCGGGTTGGGCTCCTTTCCCCGGTTCCACATGCATGTCGCGCACGCGACGAAATGCACTAATGAATTCCCCTTGAACCGCCGATTCTCAGAACGTGAGCCAGAGTTCCGTTGACGTGAAACAACAAGACCGGAAAAGTCTTCTGGCCAGGATTCCGGCATTTCCGCCCATCGTGCTGAGATTGCTGGATCTGCTGGGACGGCAGGACGTGGAGATCCGGGAGTTGGTAGCATTGATTTCCTCCGATCCGGCCTTCACGGCGCAGATTCTGAACGTAGCGAATTCGCCGCTATTCGGATTCCGGGCGCGGATCGACAATCTGCAATCCGCGCTGGTTTTGCTGGGCCTGCAGCGGGTGCGGTCGCTGTGCATGACGGTGGCCACGGCGAATCACATGAAGGCCGCGCTGCGGGTCGAGGAACTATTGCGCTGCTGGCGCCACATGCTGGCCTGCGCCATGCTCACCGATGAACTGGCGCGCTGCTGCTCGGCTTTCGAGGACCGCGCTTACATCGCCGGGCTGCTGCACGACGTGGGGCGGCTGGGATTGTTGCTCGCCTATCCCCAGGAATATGCTGAACTGCTGCGCAACGCGGGCCGCAATGCGCTGGAGTTGCTGGATTGCGAGCGAGAGGAGCTGGGCATGGATCATTGTGAGGCGGGGCGCGTGCTGGCTGCGCATTGGAACCTGCCTGCGGAGCTGCAGATCGTCGCCGCGCGCCACCATGATCCTCAGGAAAATGGCCCGGTGGAACTTCTCACGCTGGTACACTTCGGCTGTCAACTGGCCGATAGCCTGGGCTTCTGGGTGGTGGAACCCATCAAACCGCGCTCTGCCGAGGAGATTCAGGCGGCCCTACCGCCGCAGCTCGCCAAGCGGGTGCGGATCGACGGGGCGCGCTGGCAGGGAATCGTGGAACGCCGTATCCGCTGCTATGCGGACCCGGATGCCGCGATGCTGGATGGATTCGAAACGGCACTGGACGCGACGAGTGAAGGTCCCGAACTGCCGGTCGCCGAACTCGCCAAACTGCAGTTGCCGGATCCGAACGCATCGCGCGGCATGGGGGGCGAACTGGTGAAGGTGGTGGGGCTAGGCCTGTTGTTCACACTCCTGATTGTGACGATTGTCTATTTCCTGGTGAAGAGGTAAGGGTGAGGCGACGCCCGCGCGGGGCGGACATCGCCTCACGCTGCTATTCGAGGTTGATGACTGCGGAACCTTTGATCGCGGTCTTGGAAGTGGACGACTGCGCAATGATCGTCGTCGCAGTGATGACGGCTGGCCCGGCGACCGGAGTGGCACAGGTTCCGGAGGCGCAACTCGGGAATGCAATGTCATCGAGATAGACGATCCAGATGGATCCCGGTGCGCCCTGGACCACGCCCAGGTTAGCGTATCCTGTGGACAGTATGGTGCCTCCGGCCTGCGAGACGGTTATGGAAACGATGAGCACCCCAGTGACGCTGTCGTCTTCAAAAGTATAGTAAATCTGGCCGCCACAACCCGTGCTGGTGCAGGCCGAAAGGGACCAGTTTTGATAGGGTATGCCGACCACCAGTCCGCCGGCCGGTATGCTGAGGCAATCCGGGTAATTGCCGCCGGTGAAACAGGGCCAGGTATCGAGGCCGCTGCCATCGAGCGGCGCCGCCGTACCCATGGCCACGATGCCCTGATTCAGGGCTGTGGTGGCCGATGGCGACACGGCGTGTGCGGCCCCGGCCGCGCCTAACGGCACAACGTGAAAATGCAGATTGGCAGGCACGGCGTCCTGCGCCCATGCCTGTCCTCCCAAGCCGAAAGCGACACCCAGCGCGAGTGCCGAAACCATCAACATCCGTTTGGTGTTCCTCATCGTGAGATCTTCTCCTCAGAGTGCCAGAATCGCCGGAACGGTGGCGCGGAACAAAAGCGATGCCGCGTTTCCGGCGTCTGCCTAGTATTATCCAGGCGGTTCGCGCTGTCAATGGGGAAAGCGAAGTTTTCCGGTATACATGGGTGGCTGATGGCCTGCCGCGCTTGGCTACTGACGTGCACGTGCTTAAGACAAATGGCAAAAGGTTCTGTTTTCATCACTAATGAGAGGTGCAAGGGGTGCGGCTTTTGCGTCGAATTCTGCCCCACGCATGTGCTGGCGCTGTCGTCAGCTTTCAACTCCAAGGGATATCACCCGCCACATGTGGTAGCCGCTGATAAATGCAGCGGTTGCGATCTTTGCGGGCTGTACTGCCCCGACTTTGCGATCTACGGGTCCCGCCATGCACGCTGACCCGAAAGGCGTACTCACCGGCGCACATTTTCTGGACGGAGATCAGGCCTGCTGCGAAGGAGCACTCGCAGCGGGTGCGCGATTTGCCGCAGGGTACCCAATTACACCCTCTACGGAGGTCGTGGAGAGGTTCTCGTCGCGCGCCCCCATGGTGGGCGGGACATTCGTCCAGATGGAGGATGAACTGGCGGCCTCGATTGCCATACAGGGCGCGGTATGGGCGGGCGCAAAGGCTTTCACGGTCACGTCGGGTCCTGGTTTCTCGCTGATGATGGAACACATCGGCTACGCGGCCATGACCGAGACGCCCTGCGTGTTTGTGAACGTGCAGCGTGGCGGACCCTCCACGGGGCTGCCCACCCTGCCCGCGCAGGCCGACATGATGCAGGCGCGCTGGGGATCGCACGGAGATTACAGCGCGCTGGCCGTATGTCCCAACTCGCCGCAGGAGTGCTTCGACCTCACCATCAAGGCCTTCAATCTCTCCGAGAAATATCGCCAGCCGGTGTTCGTGATGATGGACGAGTGCGTGGGCCACATGACCGAGAAAGTGATCATCCCGGAGGCGGACCAGATCGAGGTCTGCCCGCGGCGCCACACCAGCAAGGCTCCCGGCGAGTACAAGCCGTATGAGCCGGCAGGGGACCAGGTCCCGGAGATGGCGCATGCCGGAGAGGGCTATCGTTTCCACGTGACCGGCCTGACGCACGATGAACGCGGCTATCCGGTGATGACCGTGGAGGCGCAGGACCGGCTGATCCGGCGGCTGGTGTCGAAGAACCTGCGGGTGGCCGAAGAAGAAGCTCTGTTCGAAGCCGAAGGGCTGGAGAATGCGGACGTCGTGATCGTATCTTATGGGATCACGTCGCGGGTGGCCGAGAAGGCGCTGCAAATGGCGCGGGCGAAGGGCGTGCGCGCCGGGAAATTCCGCCTGATTACGGCGTGGCCGTTCCCGGCGGGTCCGCTGCGGAGGCTGGCCGGCGGCGCGAAAGCCTTCGTGGTGCCCGAATTGAACATGGGTCAAATGGTGCACGAAGTGGAGCGGGCGGTGGGCCCACGCGCGCGCGTGATTCCGGTGGCGCACGCCGGGGGCAGCGTGCACCAGCCCGATCAGCTTCTGGCAGCGATTATGGAGGCATCCCGATGAACGCATTGGCGATTTCGGACCAGGCCGGGAATCCGGTCGAACCGTTCCTGCGCATGGACCGCATGCCGCACATCTGGTGCCCGGGTTGCGGCATCGGCACGACGGTGAACTGCTTCGTGCGCGCGCTGCTCGAATCCAAAGCCGATTTGAACAAGGTGGCGGTGGTCTCGGGGATCGGGTGCACGGGGCGGGTGGCCGGCTACGTGAAGCTGGATTCGTTCCACACCACACACGGGCGGGCGATTCCTTTCGCCACCGGGCTGAAGCTCGCCAACCCCGAACTGCAGGTGGTGGTGTACTCGGGCGATGGCGACCTGGCGGCGATTGGCGGCAATCACCTGATTCACGCCGCGCGGCGGAACATTGATCTGAAGGTCATTTGCGTGAACAACATGATCTACGCCATGACCGGCGGCCAGACAGCGCCCACCACGCCAATCGGCGCCAACACCTCGACGGCGCCCTACGGAGTGTTCGAGCCGGCCTTCAACCTGGCGCAGCTTGCCGAATCAGCCGGAGCTTCTTACGTGGCGCGATGGACGACGTATCACGTGAAGCAACTCACGCGGTCGATGACCGAGGTGCTGCACAAACGGGGCTTCTGCTTCATCGAGGTGCTGTCGCCCTGCCCGACGCTCTATCAGCGGCGCAACAAGCTGGGCGACGCGCTGGAGACGATGAAGTATTACAAAGCCGCGAGCAAGATCAAGAACGGCGCGCCCACCGGCGAGGTGGCGCTCTCCAAGCAGGGCGAGATCACGGTGGGCAAGTTCGTGGACCGCGACCGGCCCGACTACCTGGAGCTGATGCGGCAGCAATACACCACTCAGTTGGGCGAGCGATACCAGCCACCGGAGCCGTTTTCCTGTTGCTCGCTATCCGAGGAATGCCAGGAGGAACCGGTATGCGACTGACGGAGATCCGCATTGCAGGCTTTGGCGGCCAGGGTGTGATTCTGGCCGCGACGGTGATCGGCAAGGCGGCCTCGATTTACCAGGGCGCTTTCGCCACCATGACCCAGAGCTTCGGACCGGAGGCGCGCGGCGGCTCATCGAGCGCGGCCGTAGTGCTGGCCGGCGAGCCGATTGCGTATCCTTACGTGACGCAGCCGGACGTGCTGGTGGTGCTCTCGCAGGAGGCTTACACGCGGTTCGCGCCGGAGCTGAGGCCCGGCGGCGTGCTGATCGTGGAGCGCGACCTGGTGCGCGTCGACAAGGTGCCCAGCGGCATTCGCGTGTACAGCGTGCCCGCCACGCGGCTGGCCGAAGAACTGGGCCGCAAGATGGTGCTCAATATCGTGGTGGTCGGGTTTTTCGGCGCGGTTACGGCGCTGCTGGATCCCGACGCGCTGCGCCAGGCGGTGGCGGACTCGGTACCGGAGAGCTTCCGCGAGCTGAACCTGAAGGCTTTCGACAAAGGCTACGAGCACGGCGCCACGCTGTTGCATGCTCGCGCTGAAGGCGGAGAAGCGGAGACCTGGAACGAGTGCCTGGAGCAGGAAGCCTGAAGCATCCGGGCTAATTCTTGACAACCACCCTCTGAAAAACGGGGACTGGGGGCCGGGGAATGGCTGGCGCCGTCCCGGGTACTAACGAGGCGTGTGCCCGCTGCGCTTCCAGTTATAAACAGCCCACGCCAGCAGCGCGACCAGGCCGATGGCGATCAACACCTCCGGGATATCCAGTGAGGCCGTAGGCACCTCCCGGTTCATATTCTAGCGTGCTGTCGCGGCTGATTCTTGACAACCACGGAATCTGGGACGGTACACTAGCCGCGAAACGCCTGGAAGGCTGCGAATCGATCGCCGGGGAGCAGACTTTTTGTCCTTACAGTGCGGCAAGGTTACCGCCCTGGCAGCCAGTGGTCAAAAGCAGCAAGCCGCCGGGCCGGAGAAAGGTGCCGATGTGCCGGCGCGTGGTGCCTTCCGGCTGCTCGAGATCGGCTGTGGATCCGGCGTTCACCTGCGATACGCAGCCGAGAGAAACTCCTCGCTGACCGCCCTTGCGGTGGAGCTTCAGCCGGCGGTGGCTGAGATGGCGCGGACGAATCTCCGCGGCTGGGGGCTGGAGAGCCGAGTGAAGGTTGGGACTGGCGACATTCGCGAGAAGGCTCCGGACGAGCCATTTGACATCGCGACGCTACAACGCTTCCATGTGGGCGACGAATACGGGGAACCCGAACGGCGCGTCGTCGATGCTCATTCTGCACTGATCGGGAACGGACGGCGGGTTGACCCTGCAGGTCTACAACTACCCTAGCAACGTCGTGTCGGCACACTGGATGCGACATCGCCACTAATACGTTTCCTCAGCCGGGGCGTTACAGCGGCTGCCTGATCACCCAGGCGACACTCGACGGCCCGACCGTCTCCAGCGATGCGGTGAAGGACGGCCTCATCCTATTGGGGGATACGATTCAGGACTGCCGCAACTACCAGCAGCAGAACGTGAAGAATAGCCAGGATGGCAACGACCAGATCACGAACTTCGACTTCGCGCGGAATCCGATTACGAACCCCTCGACGGCGAACTGGACCGTGAATCAGGGGCCCCTTAGTCCGTCCTCGGCCCCCGCGACGACCCCGCCCCGCCGGACACGCCGGAGGTGGTGGTCACCTACAACTTCTATTGCTTCATGTCCGTCCCTTTACGGATCGGTCAACATCATGTGAGAGGTTCTCTTGCACTGAGAGATGCCTGCCATGGTCGGTGCCCGCGATTCCAATCTCTTCCCGGCGACGCGGAGTTAATCTGTCCAGAGAATTTCCAGTAAACTTCCCGGAGAATGCGCGCCTGGTTAGAATAAATCAGTATGGCTTATCCGAGCGGGCGCCTACGGACAGAGGAGGATCGAATGAGTTCTTTGAAGAAGACCATGGTGTTCGTCGCAACTCTCGCCGCAATGCTCTTCAGGATTCCCGCCGCGCAAGCCGCGGTGCCGCCGGGCGTTTGGAATATTCTCCCGGCGCCGCCGTGCGCTTCTCCAGGAGTCACTTTCTTCCCCTCTGTGAACGGCACGGGGAACAATGTTGCGTGGTCACCGGCCACCCGGACCGGATACGTCGTCGGCTCGTGTCGCGAAGACCCTCAGTATTACAAGTACCTTCCAGTGATCTACAAAGTCGCCGAAGGCGTCGTCACAACAGCGAATGCCTACAACAATCCGAACTACCCGGGCAACATCTTGCTCGCCGTCAACATGGATCCCAATTCGGGATATGTCTGTGCCGCGGGTTACCTGAGCAGCACTACCGGTCCTTGGCAGGTCAACGCACAATGCTCATCGGATGGAGTCAACTTCCAGCCGATCGACTGTCCGAGTCCGGGAACAAATCAAAACATTGCCTACGGGGTCCATGTTTTCTCCCCAACCAACGTGCTCTTCATCGGCACCTATGACAATGTAGGCAGCGGAGTCGCGCTCGCGCCGAAAACATACCTCGCGCGGTCGAACGGCACATCCTGCACGCTTATTTCGAGTCCCAATCCGAACCCGAAGGGTGACGAATGGTTTGGGGTCGGAGCAAGCTCGCCGCGGGACATTTGGCTCGTTGGACTCCAGGGGAATTCGAACGGATACACTCCGCTGGCCCAACATTTTAACGAGGCGAAGTTGACCTTCACGGAGTACACCATCCCGACAGGTCCTGCAAGTTACGCTGGCGAGCAGCTCCTCAGCGTTTCTGTTCGTGCAGACGGGGAAGCCTTGGCTGACGGATATTCGACGGGAGGCTACGCGGGTTATGCTGCGCTCAATGATTACTTCAATGGCGCGTCGTGGTCATATGAATACCCGGAACCATTGGAAGGACGGTGGTCAAACGTATACCGCGACTATGGCGTAAGCTACGTTAATAAGTACTTCGGCTGGTCGGTCGGAGAAAACCAGGGACTATGCCAAATGGGATTCTGGGACGGCACACAATGGAACGTATTCCAGTGTCCGTCATTCCAGAACAACCAAACCGTTACCAACTACTTCACCGGCGTTGATGCGGGTGGCGACACCCACTCGGCCCTTGCGGGTGGCTGGTGGAATCCGTCTGGGAATCATCCGCGAGTCTGGATTGCGCAGTATACCGGCAACTGACGCTATCACTACCTGACGCCAGCATCACGGCACGCCATACCCCTGTTCCGCGGCCGCACGCCGACTACCGAAACCCCGCCAACCATTACGCGGCCAAGATCTCCGGTTCGTGTTGCACTGGAAAGGCGGCGGAGTTTGCGATGGAACAGTTAGCTTGAGCATCGTGATGCAGAGCTCTCACTTTCGCGGTGTCGGAATCCTTGCCGATTGTGACTCTTGGCCGCAGCACAACCTCGAGAAGAACGGCCCGACCCGTCGCTTGATTCCTCAATGGTGCCTTCAGCGTAGTCGATGTAGTCGAGGACGACGACACCATTGGGCGGCGTACAAGTGGAGGTGCCAAATTGGACGCGTAGCCGTGTCGTATATGTGGCACCCGCCTCCACGGATCGCCGGCAGTCCGGACATTGGCCTCCAAAACGGCGTCCGAGATGACCTCGGAAGCCGGCCGGCGGCCTTTGCTGACATGCCCATGCCTGGCTCCACGTCAGGGGGAAATGCGCGCCAGCAATTCCGGCCCAATGATGCGTGCCGCTGCCCGGCTTGGATCACTGAACCGTTGCCGTGAGGCCGTGAGCACGATGGGAAAGCTGGTCGCCCCGGCCGGTCCTTCGGGCGGCTTGCCCGGCCGTCATTGCACGGGTCCAGTCACGGGCATCACCATCGCGTTCCCATGCGCACTGGCCGATTTCCCTCATAGACCGTCAGCCGCGTCGCCCGGATCGCCCCACTCCTCAAATCCAGCCCAACCATCTGGACGCCCCGGCCGACTCGAAGGTCTTCTTTGGCGCTGGCGTCGAAGAGTGTGCCGGCGTCCACCGAGATCTTCAGGGTTCTTTGGACGTAGGCCGAATGCGGATCAGCGTTCGGGTTCGTCAGCATCTCGAAGCTGCCGCCGTTAACCGCTGTGATAACGCCGAAGTAGTTGACGATATTCAGCCAGATCACCTCGGCTACGAGCTTCCCGCTGTCATTCCTGTAGCACCGAGCCGAAAAATCGTCGCCGATCTGAACGGGCGAGAGATCATGGAAGGTCTTGCCTTTCCAAATCACAGTGCGAGCGTCTGCCACCACGTCTTCCGTAGCGGCCCCAGTCGCCACCGAGATCAGGTTGCCGGAAATCGCCCACACCGTACCGATCAAGGGAACCGCGAGCCGGTCGGGAGCCGGGCGTTGTTGAGCGAGACAGGGCGCGGGCGCCATTAGCCCGATTATCAAGGATGCGAGCCGCGGGAAACCGGCCATGAAGACATTTTAGGTTAATCCTGTTACTCCGCCAGCAGTTCCCGACCAATGATGCGCGCCGCCGCCCAGCTTGGATCGCTGAACCGCTGCCGCGAGGCCGTCAGCACGATGGGAAAACTGGTCTCCCCGGCCGGCGCTTCGGGCGGCTTCCCCGGCCGGCTCGCCACCAGCGCCAGATACTTCAGAATCGTGTAGACGTCACCCTCCTCAGGCAGCCGGAAATCAAACTCCTGCGTGCGGAAGTGAATGCCCACGGCTTTGTCCGACAGCCGCCAGGCGAGGAAGGCGCAGCAGTCTACCGCCCGCTCGAACCACTCCTCGTACCCCGGCGGCGTCTCCAGGTCCAGAAACAACTCCACGTTCTGCTCCTGGTCGCGCGCGAACTCGCGCACCTGCAAGCGGCTCGTATGCGCCGTGGCCTTCCAATCCACGTGGCGCGCGCTTTCGAAGGCCTCATAAGGGCGGATGCGGTAGAAGTCGCGGCCCAGCCCGCGATAGTGCGTGGCAATCTCGCCGGCCAGGTCCGCCAGCAGTTCTTCGAATCCGGGCGCCGCGTCGATGGACGGATACACGACGACTTCGCGCCGCAGCACCACGCGCGCGGTCTTCTCCAGAAACCCGAATGGAAACCGCGTGTGGAAGGCGAACCGGTTTTGCCGGTACTCGCCGCGCCGCGCGAAGCGCACCTGCACCGTTTCATCCAGCGTGGCGCGCCCGGGGATCACCGGGAAATAAACGGAAGATTGCAGCACCGGCGGCACGTCCTGCTCCACCCCCACTACGTGAATGGAGAACGACGGCATCCAGAATTTCAGGTTGCGCACGTAGAGCTTCGCCGGAATCGTGCGGCCGGCCGAGACGTGCTCGGGGACCATGAAGTCCAGCTCCAGGCCGGCCAGGCAAAGCCGGCTGATGAATCCCGAAACCAGCAGGGTCGACAGCATGGTGGCCAGGATCAGAAACAGCAGATTGTTGGCCGAGGCCACCGCCGCCACCGCCACCAGCACCACGGCGGCCGTAAACAGCACGCCTCCGCGCGTGATTTTGTAGCGCACCCGCCGGAACCAGATGTGCGGAACGTGAAACCAACGCACCCGCAAGAGCCGGAGGCCTCCCACCTCCACACCTCTGTTGTGTCACAATCGTGACTTCATGTCGAGTGCAACCAGTCCGGACCAGGCACCCGCCGGGCCGCAGCTCAAGCGCGCCCTGGGATTGTGGGACCTGGTCTTTTATGGCATTATCCTGATTCAACCGACGGCGCCCATGCCACCCTACGGCGTGGTCAGCCAGGTGGCGTATGGCCACGTGGTCACCACGGTGCTGATCGCCATGGTGGCCATGCTGTTCACCGCCATCAGCTATGGCCGCATGGCACGCGCCTATCCCAGCGCCGGCTCCGCTTACACGTACGTGGGCCGCGAAATCCACTCCGTGCTCGGCTTCACCACCGGTTGGGGCCTGGCGATGGATTACATCCTCAACCCCATCATCTGCACCATCTGGAGCAGCAAGGCGGCCATGAACCTGGTGCCCGAGATTCCCTATCCCGTCTGGGCGGTGTTCTTCGCGCTACTGTTTACGATGCTGAACCTGCGCGGCATCCGCGCCAGCGCGCGCACTAACGAAGTGCTGGTGCTGGCCATGTCCGTAGTGGTGGTGTATTTCTTCGCCGCCGCCGTGCGCTTCCTGATGCATCAGCACGGCATTTCGTTTACGCTGCCGTTCTACGATCCGCACACCTTCAGCCTGAGCCGGATTTCCACCGGCACCTCGGTCGCCGTGCTCACCTACATCGGCTTCGACGGCATTTCCACGCTTTCCGAGGAAGCCCACAATCCGCGCCGCAACATCCTGCTGGCCACCGTGCTCACCTGCCTCATCACCGGCGTGCTGGCCTCGGCCGAGGTTTACGCCGCGCAACTGATATGGCCCAATTTCCGGAGCTATCCGGATGTCGACACGGCGTTCGTCTACGTGGCCGGACGGGCCGGCGGGCCGGTGCTGTTTCAAGTGCTGAACCTGACGCTGCTGGTGGCCACCATAGGCTCCGGCATGGGATCGCAGCTTGGCGCAGCGCGGCTGCTGTATGGCATGGGGCGCGACAACAACATTCCCCGCAGCTTCTTCGGCGCCATCGACCCCAAGCGCGGCATCCCCCGCAACAACGTGCTGTTCGTCGGCGCCCTGGCGCTGATTGGCGCTTTCAGCATGAGTTATGGGCTGGGCGCGGAGTTGCTCAACTTCGGAGCCATCATCGGGTTCATGGGCGTCAACGCGGCGGCCTTCATCCGCTATTTTGTGCGCGGCGAGCACAAGACCCTCGGCAATTCCCTGCCGCCGCTGCTGGGTTTCATTTTCTGCCTCTACATTTGGAAGAGCCTGCACCACCAGGCGCTGATCGCCGGCGCCACCTGGGTGACCATCGGCATCATTTATGCCGCCGTCAGGACCCGGGGCTTCCGCAAACCGATCGTGTTCTCCGATCCACCGCCTGAGTAACGGCGCTAGCGGCAGCGCAGGAAACGTCACTGCTGTATACTTCTCATCAGCGTGACCTCTGATGAGCAGCCCGATCGCATGGCCAGTTCCGGCACCTCCGCCGATTTCACAGCCGCGACCAGGAGCATCGACTCTGCTGAATCCGCGGGCGCGGTGATCGGCCGCTATCACTTGCTCCAAAAAATCGGCGAAGGCGGCATGGGCGAGGTTTGGCTGGCGGAGCAGAAAGAACCCGTGCGCCGCCGCGTGGCGCTCAAGCTCGTCAAGGCCGGCATGAACACGCGGGAAGTGATCGCACGCTTTGAATCCGAGCGCCAGGCTTTGGCCCTCATGGACCATCCCGCCATCGCCAAGGTATTTGACGCCGGTTCCACAATGCAGGGCGCGCCCTACTTCGTGATGGAGTATGTCGCCGGCATGCCGATCACGACTTATTGTGACCATCACCGGCTGGCTACCCGCGAACGGTTGGAACTGTTCATCGCCGTCTGCGAAGGAGTGCAGCACGCGCATCAGAAGGCCATCATCCACCGCGACTTGAAGCCCTCGAACATTCTGGTGACGGAGGTGGATGGCAAAGCGGCGCCCAAGATCATCGATTTTGGAGTCGCCAAGGCGCTCACCCAGAAGCTGACCGCGGACACCATGTTCACACGCGTGGGAGCGCTGGTGGGCACTCCGGAATACATGAGCCCGGAGCAGGCGCTTTCATCGGGCGAAGACATCGATACCCGGACCGATGTCTACTCCCTCGGCATCATACTCTACGAGTTACTGGCGGGAACCCCGCCCATCGACCTGCGCAAGATCGCGTTTGACGAATTTCTCCGCCGCTTGCGCGAAGAAGACCCGCCGAAGCCCAGCACCAGGATCCGCACGCACGACCAGGCCACCTCCACCGACGTGGCCCGCAAGCGGCACACCGAGCCCTTGACGCTGGCCAAACAGGTGCGCGGCGATCTGGACGCCATCGCCCTCAAGGCTCTGGAGAAAGACCGCGCGCGGCGCTATGCCATGCCGCTCGAGTTGGCTGCCGATATCGGCAGATATTTGCGCGATGAGCCGGTGTTGGCGCACGCGCCCGGCCGCGTCTATCAACTGCGCAAGCTCGTGCGGCGCAATCGCGTATTGGCGGTCAGCGCGGCTGCCGTGCTGGTTACGCTGATCGGTGCCACAGCGGTGAGCACGCGGGAAGCGGTGCGCGCCCACCGCGCCGAGCGCCGCGCCTCCGCCAGTCTGAAGGAATCTCAGGAGGAAGCCGGCCGGGCGCAGGCGGTGAACGCATTTCTGCAAGAGATGCTGCTATCCGCCGACCCGCGCGCGGCCAGCCGGGCCGACCCTGGTAAAGGACGCGATGTCACCGTCGCGCATGTCCTGGACGAAGCCGTCCGCCGTCTGGATGCCGGCTCGCTTCGCAATCAACCCCTCATCGAGGCCGCCGTGCGAGAGAGCCTGGGCACCACCTTCTCCGGGCTCGGCCGGTATCCGGAGGCGGAACACCAGTATCGCGCCGCGCTCGCCCTGGAACGCGCCGCGGGCGGCCGGGACGCCGATGTCGCCAATAGCGAAGCGGACCTCGCGGAACAACTGACGTTCGAGGACAAACTGCCCGAAGCCGAGAAGCTGCAGCGCGACGCACTAAGTATCCGCTCGCGGCTGTTTGGTCCCTCCGCGGTGGCGGTCGGGGACAGTCTGGGCGACCTCGGGATCACCCTCCGCCGCGAAGGCAAGCTGCCGGAGGCGGAAGCCGCCGTGCGTCAGGCACTCGCCATCGATCTGAGGAATCACCGGCTCGACGATGCCGCGGCCGATGAGCACGGTCTCGGTGTAATCCTTCGTTTCGAAAGGCGGACCGCGGATGCGGAAGCGGAGTTTCGCCGCGCTCTGGCGCTACGCATCCAGGTCTCCGGCGAGAACCATCCTTCTACGGCCCAGACGATGAATCAGCTCGCGTACGTGTTGCACGACGAAGGCAAACTCGCCGAATCCGAACGCTACGCGCGCGAGTCCCTGGCAATCTCCAGGAGGCTTCTCGGCGAGGAACATCCCGATGTCGCCGTGGGCTTGAATCACCTCGCGACGCTGCTCAGGGACGAGGGCCAACCGGATGCGGCCGAAGCCACGTTTCGCCAGGCGCTGGCCATCGCCCGGCGGGTGTGGGGCCCCGATCAGACCGATACGGCCAATATCGAAACCAATCTGGGCGATCTCCTCGCCAGGCGAGGCAAGCTTCGGGAAAGCGAGCAGTTCCTGCGCGAGGCGCTCAGCACCCGGCGCAAGATACTCCCGCCCACGCACCCGGCTATATTCGATAGCGAAGCCAGGCTGGGAGCCGTGCTCGTCAGCGAGCGCCGCTTCCAGGAGGCCGAGCCGCTATTGCTGAGCGCCTGGCGCGGCCTGGATACACCGGCTGCGCCTGCGCCGGCCAAGCGCCGGGCGTTGGACGCTATCGTGGAGATGTACAGTGCCTGGAGCCGCGGCGCTCCGCATGCCGGAAAAGACAGCCTGGCCGAGTGGAAAGCCCGGCAAGCGCAAGCCAAATAGCCTTCCGTGGCTGCACCGCGGATTTACAATGAAAAGAGTGAAGGTGTTCCTGGTCGCGGCAGTCTGCCTCGGCACCCGCCTATTCGCCGCCAACACCCTGGTGGACGAAGCCTACGACCACTTCTACAACCTCGAATACCGCCAGGCGCTGGACGATTTCGACAAAGCCATCGCGCTCGATCCCAACAATCCGGATCTGCATAACCACGCCGCCGAGACTATCGTGTTCCGCGAGATGTTCCGCGATGGCGCGCTCGAAAGCCAGTTGGTCACCGGCAACAATGCGCTGCTCCGCCGCGCCAAGTTGAATCCAACTCCCGAAACTCGCAAGCAGTTTCTGGGCGAGATCCAGAAGGCGCTGGACCTGGAGCAGGCGCGCCTGCGCAAGAATCCCAACGATACCGGCGCGCTTTATGCCATGGGCATCACCTACGGCCTGCGGGCCAATTACTATTTTCTGGTGCAGAAAGCCTGGGTTTCCGCACTGCGTGACTCCACCACGGCACGCAAGCTGCACAACCGCGTCAGCGAACTGGATCCATCGGACGTGGACGCGCGTCTGGTCCAGGGACTGCACGACTACGTGGTCGGCAGCTTGCCGTGGTTCTACCGCACGTTCGGCTTCCTGATCGGCTTTCACGGCGACAAGGACCGCGGCATCCGCACCGTCGCGTACGTCGCGGCGCACGGCTCCGCCGACCGCATTGACGCCGAAATCTTCCTGGCCGTGATTTACCGCCGCGAGCACGAGCCGGCCAAGGCGTTGCCCATCGTCCAGGACCTGATTCGCCGCTTCCCGCGCAACTATCTGCTGCGGTTCGAGGAGGCAGGGATCTACTCGAACCTGGGCGACAGCAAGC
>Ga0335078_10002357_pt1 | contig 28684 bp, 25 predicted proteins | sample Lox_Sample_32_FD_206711 | JGI IMG/M metagenome (GOLD analysis project Ga0335078, IMG submission 206711) | Soil microbial communities from Loxahatchee National Wildlife Refuge, Florida, United States - Lox_Sample_3.2 | ecosystem: Environmental > Terrestrial > Soil > Wetlands | place: USA...
TCTTGACGACATGAACATCGAGCGCAAGCTGACCATCTACGACAAGGGCTTCGATGAAGCGGCGCCGAACTGAGGCGGGTACGTTGTGCGCTCGGCGACATCTACAGCCCGTCGGTCTCGAATGCCGAACCCCTGCGGCTCGATCGCGAGCACTTCATCGATTGCGTTCGTTCGGACAGCCCCCCGTTGTCCGACGGCGCGAGCGGCTTGCGCGTGGTCCGTTACTCGAAAGCCTTCAGTCCGCGCTCGAGCGCTCGCGACGGCGAGAGCTCGCTCGCGATCTCGAACTCACTCGGGGCCTGCGCCACGGTCCCGAGCGTCGCTCCCGCCCCTCCGCGGCGCCGGATTCAGACCCGGCCGATTGCGTGCCGCATCCGAAACGGCCGCAATCACGAGATCCTGCTGGTCCTCGCTCATGTGGGCAAACATCGGCAACGTCACCGTGCGTGCCGCGTAGGCATCGGTCAGCGGTAGATTCGGAGCGCCTTCGCGATAGATCGAGAACCCGTGGACCGGCGGGTAGTGAACGCTGGTCTGAACTCCCCGTGCCGCGACGTCCGTCCGGAACCTGTCTCGATCCAGTGTCTCCTCGAGCACAATCGCGAACAGGTGGTGGGAGGACTGCAGCCCGTTCTGCGGTGGCGCGGTCGGCGTGATCCCGTCGACTTCGGCAAGCAACTCGCGGTAGCGGGCGTCGAGTCGCCGGCGGTGCGAGTTCTCCTCGTCGAGGCGCGCCAGTCGCGTGCGAGCGAGCGCCGCCCGCGGCTCGTCAATGCGGTAGTTGTAGCCGAGCGCCACCACGTCGTAACTCGCGGCGTGGCCGCGATGGCGGTCCCAGGTCAACGTCGTCATCCCGTGCGATCGCAGCAACCGCATCCGGGCGGCCAGATCCGGGTCGTCGGTGACCACGACCCCGCCCTCGCCTACCGCCAGATTCTTGTTCGAGAACAGACTGAAGGCACCGGCCCTGCCGAATGTGCCGAGATGGCGCCCATCAAGGCGAGAGCCGGCAGCGTGCGCGGCATCCTCCAGCAGGAGCAGTCCTCGCTTGTCGGCGAGCGCCCTTAGGTCCTTGATCTCGCCGCCATGTCCGCCGTAGGCCATCGCGAAGATCGCGCTCGTGGCCGGGCCCACAGCGGCCTCGCACGCGTCCACGGCCAGCCAGGGCTCCTCGAGGTCCCGGATGTCGGCGAACACCGGACGCGCGCCGGTGTAGGCCACCGCGTTCGCCGTCGCCACGAACGTCAGCGACGGGACCACGACGTCATCGCCTGGCCCGAGTCCGGCCGCCGCACACGCGAGGTGGAGCGCCGCGGTCCCGTTGGCAACAGCGATCGCGTCCCTCGCGCCGGAGTATTCCGCGAAGGCTGCTTCGAGCCGCTCGGTCTCCGGCCCCATGCTCAGCCAACCGGATCGGTAGGTCTCAGCGACGACGTCGATGTCGGCCGCGGGGACCCTCACGTCCGCGAGCGGCACCTTCCACGTGGGCACTTCCCCAACACTAGCGGGATCTCCCCGGCGGGCGGACCCGGGATGTTTCGGCCGGCGGACGCGGCGTCGCTCCGGCGGACGCGGCGCGCTCTCGGTACTGTCCTGTCCTATGAGCGCACTCCGGGATCGATCCGTCCTGGTGACTGGGGCAGGGGGCTTCATCGGCGGCCACCTCACGGCCGCGCTCGTTCGGGACGGCGCCCGCGTGCGCGCGTTCCTCCGCTACAACTCTCGCAACGATCGCGGCACGCTCGACTGGTTCGGGCGCGAGATCGCCGACGAAGTCGAGGCTTGGCTCGGTGATCTCCGTGACATCGAATCGGTCACCGGCGCCGTCAAGGGGACAGAGATCGTGTTCCATCTCGGCGCCCAGATTGCAATTCCATATTCGTACGTGAACCCACGTGACTTCTTCGAGACCAACGTCCTGGGGTCACTCAACGTCGCCCAGGCGGCACTCGATCACGATGTGATGCACGTCGTACACGTCTCGACCAGCGAGGTGTATGGGACGGCACAGACAGTGCCGATCACCGAGGACCATCCGCTGGAGCCACAGTCACCGTACGCCGCCAGCAAGCTGGGAGCAGATAAGTTGATGGACAGCTATCACCGTGCCTATGGCTTACCAGTGACGGTCGTGCGTCCGTTCAACACCTACGGACCGCATCAGTCAGCCCGCGCGATCATCCCCACGATTCTCTCCCAAGCGCTCGGATCCGATACCCTCCGCCTCGGGTCGTTGGAGCCGCGCCGCGACCTTACCTATGTGACCGACACGGTGGCCGCATTCATCGCGGCCGCCAACACGCCGTCGACCCTAGGGCGGACGATCCAGCTCGGATCCGGACACGATGTGTCGGTCGGAGAGATCGTGGAGATGGTCAGGGAGATCGTCTCGAAGGCGCTGCCGGTCGAGGTCGACACTCAGCGGATCCGCCCCGAAAACAGCGAGGTCCAGCGCTTGATCTCCAGCCCTGCACTCGCACGCGAGCTGATGGGCTGGCAGCCCCACGTCTCGCTCGCGGACGGGCTGCGGCGGACCCGCGCTTGGATCGATGACAACGCCAATCGGTTCCGGATCGACGAGTACGCCATATGAGAGCGGTGATCCTCGCGGGCGGCCTGGGCACGCGCCTTCGGCCGTACACGGCGATCCTGCCGAAGCCATTGATTCCCGTGGGCGACCGGCCGATCATCGAACACATCCTGCGGCGCCTGGCCGCCGCAGGCGCGGACCGTGTCGATTTCTGCATCGGTCATCTCGGGGAGTTGATAAGGGTCTATCTGTCGGAGGCAACGAATCTCGGCCCCGAGCTCGACTGCCGGTGGCATTGGGAGGATGAGCCAATGGGCACCGCGGGCGCCCTTCGCCTGGTCCCCGACCTCGAGGGAACGTTTCTCGTGATGAACGGCGACATCCTCACGACACTCGACTTCCGCCAGCTGCTCGAAGCCCACGGCCGCAGCGATGCCGCCCTGACGATCGCCATGCACACCAAGACGGTCAACATCGACCTCGGCGTTATCGAAAGCGAGGGTGGCCTCGTCACCGACTACGTTGAGAAGCCGTCGCTACAGTACGACGTCAGCATGGGCATCTACGTATACGAGCAGCGAGCGCTCGAGTATCTGCCGGATGGGCCGTGCCAATTCCCCGACCTCGTGAAGAGCATGCTCGCCGCGGGTGAGCGCGTCGCCGCATATCCGAACGACGCCCAATGGTTCGACATCGGCACCATGCCGGAGTACGAGCGTGCCGTGCGGCACCTCGACGACAACCCGGGCGCGTTCGCTATGTGATCCGACCTCGCCGGGCCGGGTGAATGACGACCGCCGCCGGGTCAGGTCTGCCCAGGCGCCCGGTAAACGGCTATCGCGTATGCGCTCCACGCGCGACGGTTAGCCCGGCGAACGACGCGGGCCGAAGGCCGGTTGAGAAGGCCGCCGAGTTGCTTGAGCGTCAGCGCGATCGCTACGTCCGTCTTGCGGTCTCGGTCCACGCGCCAGAACAGCGTCGGGTCGAAGCCGCCGATATATCCCTTGAACACAGGCTCGAGCCGATTGTCCCGCTCGAACGGGACCCAACTCGCGGGATCGGCGCTGCGCGCGTCGTGCCACTCGTACACGCTCGGCGACAGTCGGGTGAACAGGAGCCGGTTGATCCCGGCCAGGTTGGGGGCTCCGATGACGAGCGTGCCACCGGGCTTCAGAAAGCGAAGGTGGGCGGCGGCGACCGTCGCCGGATCGTCGAAGTGCTCGATCAGGCCCAGCGAGTAGACCACGTCCATCGGCGGGAGCACGATGGCATCGTCGAACATGTCACCATAGGTGACCTCACCGCTTACCCCGAGGAGCTCGAAGTTGCGCCGCGCCGCCTCACAGCCCACGGGACTGCTCTCGAGGACATGGACCGTACAGCCAGATCGGCGCTGCAGATAGACGAGGTACCGCCCAGAGCTGCCTCCGATTTCGAGGACGTTGTTACCGCTCGTGAGAGGGACGTGCTGGTCGAAGACGTCGGTTAGCGCCTCGACCAACAGACTGTCTGACTTGGAGACCTCAGCCGGAAGTTCCATGCCCTGCCAGTACGCGTCCCACAACGCGGGGTCGGTAAAGCGTTGGAAGGTCGCTGAATCAGTCATGCAAATCCGGCCTGGCGCGAATAGGTTAGCCGGATCTCAAGTGCGGCGGATCGGCCTCGACATCGCGCCGCGGTAGACGTCCTCCCAGCGACCAGCGACTGCGTCGTAGCTGAATTGTGACGCTACCGGCGCGGCGAGAGCGGCGGGCGAATAATGGGCGTAGTTGTCCAACATGTGGTCAATCGCGCGCGCCAGGGCATGGGAGTCCTCAGGGGCCACGACCATCCCGGATGCTTCGGTGAGGACCTCAGAGGCGACCCCGACGTCCGTCGCGACCACCGGACGTCCGGCAGACAGCGCTTCGAGCATCACCACGCCGAACGTCTCCGCGCGGCTCGGCACGACGAGGAAGTGCGCGTTTCGCAGGAACCCAGCGACCGCATCACGCTGCTGGTAGCCGTGAAATACAACGCGTTCGGCGAGTCCAGACGCGCATGTGAGCCTCTCGTATGCCGCACGCTCTGGACCGTCCCCCACGACATTGACCTGGAAGTCGCGGCCTGCTGCCGCCAGCGAGGCCACCGCCGCAAGGAGGTTCGGTATGCCCTTGACCGAATCGAGCCCGGCCACCACGAGGGCCTGTGGTGGTTTGCTCGTGGGAAGCGGCGTGGGACGGAACACAGACAGGTCGATTGGATTCGGGACCACCTCGAAGCGAGCTCGAACGTTCAGGTCCTGAATCGCGGTCTGCAGGACACGGCTCACGGGACACACCACGTCGGCGAGACTGAACGCCAGCCACGCTCTGACCCGGTCAGCCTTGTTCAAGGTACCCAAGAGGAAGTGGCTCGAATGCTCCGAGACCGCAACGGGAGCGCGATACCTGAGCTTGGCCAGCTGGGCAACGAGGCCCACGTAATAGATGTGAGCATGCACGATGTCCGGGCGCCACCCCTCCCGCCGGAGTCCTCTGAGCGCCGCGAGCACGCCACGGATATACCCGAAGGTAGCCAGCTGCTTTGACCCCGCGGGGTATTCCACTCTGATCGTGCGGATGCCGCGCTCGACCGATTCCTGCAACACGGCGCCCCCCCGCAGCGCGCGACGCGGCCCGTCGTCGACGATGACCACCACGTCGTTCGTGCGCGCTACCGCGCGCACTTGGTCCTGAACAAAGATGCCGTGCATCGGTTGCCCGTCCCGGGGATACCAAGCCGGCACGACCGCCACCTTGAGCCGATCGTCATTCATTCCTGCGCCAGATCGCCAACTTTGTGGACGGACCGTCACCTCGCACAAGCATCAAGCCGAGATTCTCGACGAAGTACACAACGGCCCCGACGACATAGGCGATGCGCGGGCTTCGCCGTACGGTCGCACCGAGCTGCCCCCACCAGAAATGCAGCAGCCGGCTCCGCGAATCGACTGGCGTGTTCATGAGCAGAAAGGCCGGCCGGCAGCGAATCAAGGTTACCCCGGTCGCTGATAGCAACGCCTCGATCTCCTCCGCGGAACGGCTCACCTGGTGCTCCACCCTCTTTGTCGGTCCCCGCAGGAAGTTCTCGGTGAGTACGAGCACCCCACCAGGCTTCAACAGCGTGACCAGGTTCTTGATCGCACGCGAGTAAGCATCATCGTCGACGATGTGAAACAGCACATCCATCACGGACACTACATCGAATCGTTCGGCGATACCGGCAGCCCCGCGCTGGGTGATGTCGAGGTTGATCACATGCACACCGGGATACTTCTGGCGTAGGTTTCGAGTCGCGACCTCCGAGAAATCCGAGGCGACGACGTCGCGGACTCCGAGCTCGCGCCATAGGTCGAGATACATGCCGGTGCCCGAGCCGACGTCGAGCACAGCGACGTCGCGGTGCTCGCCAAGCAGTCGCCTCATCTCCCGGATGAAGACGCGCCGGCGGACTTTGTACATCCAGCGGTTGAACGGCTCGGTCATGCCGAGCCAGCCGACCCCCTCCAGCGAGAACTGCTGGCTCAGCCGAGTGTTCCAATACTGTTGCGGGTCGAATCGCGACATGTCGAGCGCCTTCTCAGTGCCCGAAGAGTATCTGCCGCCTGGCGGGGGTCCATCCCGACCCACCAAGTAGTCTCAGTCGGCACGTGACGCAGACGCAGGAATCCAATCCGGCGGCGACCGTTTCAGCGCCGGAGCCTCGGAATCTGGCACTGGGGACGCTCCTCTCTACGGCGGCGACCGTCGGGCCGCTGTTCGCCTCGGGCGTCTTGAGCCTGGCCATCGCGCACCTCTACGGCCCGCGGGGGACCGGCGTCACGTCGCTCGTGATGAACCTCTTCGACGTCGCGCTCGCGATCTTCACCGTCGGCTTGAGCTCCGGCATCACCTACCTGGTCAGCCGTCGAGAATGGTCGCTCGTCCAAGCATCCCGTGAAATGCGCCTCGCCGCCGCCGTGCTCGGAGGCGCGGGAGCCATATGCGGGCTCTGCTTCTACTTCATCATGCGCCACACGGTCTTTCGCGGCGTTACTCCGGCGATGGCGCTGGTCTCGCTCGTAAGTCTGCCGTTCGCTATCGAGTGGGCATTTGCCGCCGCCACCGCGCTGGGACGCGACCGGTACGAGGCGTACACGACGTTCGAGCTCGCGAATGCGGCGATCATCCTCGTCGGAGGCGTAGGGCTCGCCATTCCCTTCGGGATCCTCGGTGCGGTGACGGCATTCGCCACGGCGCAGGTCGTCACTGCGCTGATCGGTGCGGTCTGGTTGCGACGGGAGGCTGTGCGCGCCGGACAGTCCGGTGGCGATGGCAGGACGGGCCAGCTGCGGCGGGCGACCACGTTCGGCCTGCAGACGTGGTCGGCGAATCTGCTGCAACTGCTCAACTACCGCCTCGACATCTTCATCCTAAGCAGCGTGGCCCTTCGGTCCACGGTGGGCGTCTACTCGATCGCGGTTTCGGTGACCGCACTCGGATGGGTACTTCCGAACTCGTTTCAAACCGTCCTGTTCCCCCGGGTGGCGAGCCTCGATGCCGCGGCGGGGACCCGGCGGATCGATGCTGGATCCTCGGACGCCGCGGCCGCCCGAGCCATGCGTCATTCCGTCCTGATCGTCATTCCAACGTGCGCGGTCCTCGTCGTCCTGGTGCTGCTGGTGCCGCTCATCTACGGATCCGCATTCCAGCGCTCGGTTGGGCTGGGGTTCATTCTCATCCCGGGCGTTGCGGCGGCGGGCGTGGCGAAAGTGGCCGCCGCCGTCTCGAGCGGCCGAGGATTCCCCAGATACGCGCTCTACACAACGGGAATCACGGTCCCGGCGACGGTTACGCTCTATCTCGTGCTCATTCCGCAGTTGCACGCGACAGGCGCCGCTGTGGCATCGACGATCTCATACGTGATGACAACCGTCCTCATGATCTTTTACTTTGAGCGGGCCACGTCGATCAGGCTCCGCAGCGCCCTCCTTCCAGGGCGTTCGGATCTCACCGATTACCTCGATGCGTTCCGGTCGGTACGGGCGCGTCTCAGCCGGGCGTGACCACAGCGGTTAGCGCGCGGATCCTCATCGTCCGCTCACCCAGGGCCGGCTCGCGTCGACGGGCCGAGGGCCTCGCCGCGGCCCTGCGCGCGCGCAGCCACCAGGTTGGCGTTGCCGATCCGCGTCGCAGCGTCGGCGAACGGGCGCACGACTGGGACTGTGTCATCAGCGTCGGGTCATCGGCGGCCGCCCATATAATCGGCTATCGGTTGCATCGCCGCGGCATAGCCTGGACGGCTGACCTCGGGGCGCAGAACGTCCGCGCGGCCCGCGGTGCCGACGCTCTGATCTGCGCTGACCCTGAGACTCGGCAGTTGGTCTTCGAGCGACTCGGCGCCAGTGCGGTAGTCGCTGCGGACGGCGACCCCGACGCGCTCGATCACCTGCTGCAGGCGGTGCTCGAACGCCGTCAGCCGAGCCCCCGCCGTCTGCGAATCCTGATGATCGGTCCCGTCAACTCGTCGCACATGGAGCACCTGGCCATGTCGATGCACGACCGCGGTCATCTGGTCCAAGCCGGCGGCGCCGTCTGGCGAGGCGGCCTCCCGCCTTCGTCCTTACCCGGGGCGGGAATCCCGATCAGCGTAATGACAAAGCCTCAGCCGCTGTGGCTGCATGGCCTGCTCCGGCGCTTCCGGCCCGACGTGATCCATGCGAACTGGATGCCGTTCGCGGCGCTCGCCGCACTCGCGGGCGCGCGTCCCCTCGTTGCGATGGCCTGGGGGTCGGACGTGTATCTGGCCGGCCGCGCGTCCAGCGTGGCCAATCGCGTGGCGCTCCGCCGGGCCGATCACGTGCTGGCAGACTCATCCGCACTGGCGCATCGGCTGGTCGAGTTGGGCGCGGCACGCGAGCGAGCAGGGGTCCTGAACTGGGGCGTCGAGCTCAAGACGTTCACGCCGGCGGAATCCCCGTCCGAGCGGACCGCTCTGCGAGCGTCTCTCGGCCTGGGCGACGCGCCGACGATCATCAGTCCACGGGGCTTCAAGTCGCTCTACAACCCGGCCGTGGTAATCGACGCCTTTCAGCGAGTCCGGACGACACTTCCGGACGCGCAGCTCGTGCTCAAGCACCACGGCGAGGAGCCGCCTGATCTCGGCGCGCTGTCCGGCGACCCCAGGGTGCACGTGGTGGGGCACGTGCCCTACGAACGGATGGCCGACTATTTTCGCGCCGCCGACGTGTGCGTGTCGATCCCGGACACCGATAGCTCCCCTCGCTCGGTCTGGGAGGCCATGGCCTGTGGAAGCGGTTGCGTGCTCTCCGACCTGCCGTGGGTGCACGAGTTGATCCGGCCGGGGGAGCATGCGCTGGTGGTGCCGCCCCGCGCCGCCAATGTCTCCGAGGCGATCCGCCGTCTCCTCACCCAGCCGGACCTCCACGACACTCTGGCTCAGAATGGACGACAACTCGTCGAGCAGCACCGAAACGCCCGTGCGGAGATGGACCGGCTGGAGGCCCTCTACCTACGGCTCGCGGGAGGCGCCGCCGACGGGGCGGCTTCGATCGCGGCGTCGAGCACCGCGACCAGCTCACCGGTCAGCGTCCGGCGCGAGTAGCGCTCGAGCACTCGTTGGCGCACACCCTGGGCCGCGGACAGGATGCCGGCTTCCCAGCGCCTGTACAACTCGGAGATCGCCGACTCGATGCCCGACACGTCGTCCGGCTCGACGGCGATGCCAGCGTCCCACCTTTGCACGAGGTCATATGCCATGCTGTCGCGGCGCGTCACGCAGAGCATCGGCCGCTCACATGCCAGGTACTCGAACAGCTTCCCGGAGGGCGCGGGACTGGAGGACGGTACGTAAAGCAGCAGGACCGTTGCCGCTCGCATCTCAGCGACGGCTTCGCGATGACTCACATAGCCAGTCGCGCGTACCGGTACGGCCCCGGAATCGGGTTCCTGGGCAAGCCACATGTTTCCCACGATGCGTAATTCACAACGGGATGGATCAATCGCGGATTTGGCCACGAGGTTGCGCAGCGCAGACGTGACCGGCGCAATGTCCAAATCACCGTAAAGGGTTCCGACGAAGCTCAACTTGAACCGACCGGATTCTTCTGCCGCGATCCCGTGATCGAGATCCGTGAGATCGACACCGTTCGGGATCGTGATCCGCCGTGATGCGGGCGCGCCGGCCACCTCGAAATAGTCCGCGACAGTAACCACCCGCTGTGCGCCGGAGATCACGGCCTGTTCAACTGCGCGGTCAAGCCGCTGTGCAAGCGACGTACGCCATTCGGTACGCGGATTGGCGGCGAACTCATCGCGGAAATCGGCCACCCACGGCAGTCCCGATAGGCGCGCGGTCATCCACGCCACCAGATGCGACGAGAATGGGGGTGCGGTGCTCAGCACCACGTCGGGCGCGTGACGGCGCACGAGGCGAAGCGCTGACGCCACCGCGGCCGGCAGCCACGCGGTTGCCACATCGGGCCAGCCTGCCAGCGCACGAAGGCGCCGTAGACCGAGATAGTCGAAGCCAACTCTGGCCCGGCGGAGAAGCGTTGGATCGCGAGCCCGTACGATCACGGTGCCACGGGGTATTTCCCACAGTAGGCTAGGATCCCGTGCGGGATAATCGCGCGAGTGCGTACTGAGGACGATGGGCTGGTAGCCGTACTCCGGCAGGTACTCGACGAACTTTAGTGCTCGCTGTACGCCTGCGCCGCCCATCGGCGGGAAGAAATACGCGATTACCAGCACCCTGCGCGACATGGAAGACCAATCTCTAGTGCGTGACCACGTTCATGCGAGCGAAGTGGCTCGTATCGAGGCCGCATACCGCGCACGGGATGCCGGTGAGGCCGTCAGCGTCTACCGATTCTCAAATCCAGGATACGCATTCCACATGCAAGCGCTCGAGTGGGCATTGCTCGAAGCCTTCCGCCGCTCGCCGGTCAACCTGCAGGGCGCAAACGTCCTAGACGTGGGCTGCGGAAGCGGATACCTGCTGCACCGCCTAGTCGAGTTCGGAGCCGGCGACAGCACCGGGGTCGACCTTATGCCCGCGCGCGTGGAGGCGGCGCGCAACCGATACCCAGGAATTCGCTTCACCTGCGTGGACGCCGCCAACCTGCCGTTCGATCACGCGCAGTTCGACATCGTCACCCAATTCACGTGTCTTTCCTCGGTGCTCGATCCGGGGCTGCGCAGCGCGATCGCCGCGGAGATGTGGCGTGTCCTGCGCCCCGGAGGCATCGTCCTCTCCTACGACATGCGGCTTCCGTCCTGGCCGGTGCGCGCGATGCGGTCCGCCGGCGAATGGCGGCGCCGCGGGCAGTCGGCGTCCGCCGAGGCGGCCACCCCCACAACCTCGATCTCTGCCGATGAGCTGCACCGACTGTTCCCGGACGCGACGCTTCGCTACGAGCCCGTGGGGCTGGCCTTCGGCCTGTGTGGGATGGCGGCTCGCTCGACCCTGGCGGCCCAGCTGCTGGCCAGCCTCCCTGTCTTCCGTGAGCACGCGATCGGGTTCGTCGCCAAGCCACCGTCACGCTCGGATGGGACGCGGGCAGCTGCCTGACTCGGCGCCGCGTCGCGTCCTGCTCGTAACCCACCGCCCGATCGACTACGGCGGCGGAGGGAGCGTGCGCTGGCGCCATCTCAGCCGAGCCCTGCCGGAGCTGGGGTGGGAGGTCGCGACCGTCACCGGCCGTTCGAACCCGACCGGCGACGAAGCCAGCACCAATCCCCAGCGCGCCCGCCTGGCAGCGGCTCGGGCTCGGGTGATGAACGGCGCCGGCGGCGTCCTGCGCCCGGCGTTCCAACGTGCAGGCTTGCAGCCGGAGGCCTTCGCGCCCAACGTCGTCTGGTCGCTGACGGGCCGCCGGGCGATCGCGCGCGCGATCACCCGCGAGCGGCCAGACGTCGTGTGGGCGACGGCGCCACCGCAATCGGCGATCTTCGCCGCAGTCGGGATCGCTCGGGATGCGGGGGTCCCGGTGGTCGCGGAGCTCCGGGATCTCTGGGCCGGAAACCCTTTCTTCGACGCCGGCGGTCGGTTATTGCAACGAGCGGAGGCGCCGTCCCTGCGCGGAGCCGACGCAGTCGTCACAGTGACGCCTGGGTGCCAGTCAACGCTCGAGCGGCTGCACCCCGGGCTCAGCGTCCACCTGATCCACAACGGCTTCGACCCGTCACTGCCGCCGCTGCGACACCCGCGTCCCGCAGGGGACGGCGGCCGCCGCGCGACGCTGATCCACGCCGGAATGCTCTACGGGGATCGCTCGGCAGCTCCACTGGTCCGCGCACTCGCCCGCCCGGGACTACATGACCGAGTTCGGCTCGAGCTGATCGGCGCCCTGGATCCCGCAACATACCAGGCAATTCGCTCCGCCGAGAGATCTCTCCACGTGGCCTCAGTTCCGCCGGTCAGCTGGCCCGAGGCGATCGACCGCGTGCTCGCTGCAGATATCAGCGTCGTCATCAACAGCGCGGGAACCGGCGGCGCGATGGCGCTGCCAAGCAAGCTGTACGAGGCGCTCGCGCTCGGTCTGCCGGTGCTGGCTATGACCCCGCCAGGGAGCGATACTGAGCGGCTGCTGCGGGCGCTCGGACAGGATGGCGGCGTCGCGCCGCCCGACGATGAGGGTGCCATCGCCACAGCTGTGACGAGGCTCCTCGAGAGCCCTCCGCCTCCCGTCGCCGCCGAATTGCTGTCCGATTTCGATCGGGATGTGGTCGCGAAGAGGGTGGCCGACCTACTCAACCGGCTCGCGAACCGCGCGGTCGAGTGACGAACTTAAGACGCAGCGGCCAAGCACTCAAGCGCCCGGATCATCTGCGGCATGACCGTTTCGCGGCGGTACCTCTGCGCGAACGCTGCCGCCCCTTCCGCGAACCGTCGACGAAGGTCGCTGTTCGTCAATATCTTCACGAAGGCGGCCGCCGCCTCCTCAACAGAATCGTCGACCACGATCCCGGCTTTCCGCTCCACGTCCCACAGATTGCAGCCGCGGGACAGCACAACCGGCGTGCCGCACGCCATCGCCTCGAGTGCCGCCATCGGCAGTCCCTCAGAGCGCGACAGTAACGCCGCGACGTGTGCGCGACGTAGCACCTGGAGCTTCTCGTCGCGCCCAAGAAAGCCTCGGAACCGGACCGCGTCGCCGCACCCGAGCCGCCTGGCATAAGCCGCGAGCTTGTTGCGATAGTGGTCGCCTGGTCCAACGATGTCGAGCCGCAGGTCGGGCACGTCTCGGCGAGCGAGCGCCGTCGCGTGGATGAGTCGGTCGATCCCTTTGATGGGGTGTAGGCGGCCGACGAATGCGACGGTTGGCTGCTCGCATTTCGTGGCCTCTGACGACGGAGGCAGCTCGAGCGGTGGACGCATCGGGACAAGACGCCAGCATGCTGCGCCGGCGTCCAGGAAGTCGCCAGCCTCATGCTCGCCCAAGTACAGCAGCGCCGACGCGTCGCGCACGGTCTGCCGGCCCCAGAGAGACAAGAACGCGCGCTTGATGAGAGGGCGTCCGCGCTCGGGGGCCGGCGAGAGCGTGCCGAGAGGCTGAAGTGCATATGGCACGCGTGCTCGCGCCGCCGCGCGCGCGGTGATAACGCTAACTGCCGAATAGACGTCTTGGAGCAACGCGACATCGAAGCGCTCGATGTTGTCCGTTATCCAGCGCCGCATACCGCGCGGCGAGTAGGCATTGTGCCGGGCCGCAAGCGGATGGCTCACGTTTGCGAAACGGACCACTTCGGCACCGGCGGGCTCCTGCTGAGCGGAGCGAGGGAGCCGTCGGCGCTCGTCCAGCACGTCGGTCGTAGCCACCGCGACCTCGTGACCTGTCGCAACGAGGTCGCTAACTATCGTTTCCGCCACCGTGACTGACCCTCCGAAAGCGTACGCTGGCGCGAAATACGGGATCGCCAAGAGCAGGCGCAAACTGGACCCGTCGCCCCGATCAGTCCGAGCTCACCCGCGCAAAGCGCCGGCGCTCTCCATCAGGGGGGCTTACCGGAAGCCTCATGTGTGCCCCGTCTTCTTCGACCGGCTCCTCGTTAATACGCCTTACACGCTCCTCAAGCAGGGCGAGGCGCTGGGCCAGGACCTTCGTCTGATCGGACAGCCGAGACACGGCTGACGAGAAATGGAGTAGCAGGAGCAGTACGAAGCCGAAGGCGACGACGAACAGGGCGGTTGGCGGATAGAAGATGCCGATCGCGTGGCTGATGCCCGCCAGCGCGCCCGGCCAGCTCGCGAGCGCGAGCAGGACGACGCCGGAGAGCAGCCAGAGCAATGCGTAGCGCTCCATCAATCGGCGGCGCCGGACCATCTCAAGCACGGCTAAGAGCAGCACCACGGACCCCAGAATGGCTACGAGCTGGATCCGGCTCCCCATTAGACACCCGGCTCCGCGCTCACGGGCGCCCGATCGCCAGGCTCAACGACCGGCCGTCGCCGAGCCAATCCTACGAGCAGCGCCAGCAGCACTTTTACCATGTAGTACGCGGATTTGCCCGTGCTGATTGACGAAACGCCACCGCCGCGCGCATACATCTTGACCGGAACCTCTCGCATTCGCAGCCGATGATTATGTAGCATCAGGATCGCCTCGACCTCGGGATAGTCGTGCGGATAATCGCGAGCAAATAGCTCGATCGCCCTTCGGTTGTAGAGACGGAAGCCTGAGGTCGGATCACTGACGCGGCCCTCGACGACGCGCGAGAGGAGAGCCGCGAACACGTGGATTCCGGTGCGGCGGCTGACCGGCGCGGGGTAGTGATGATCCTGGGTGAGAAAACGCGAGCCGCAGACCATGTCCACAGCAGGCGACCTGTTCATCGCACCAACAAGTCGTTCGAGCTCGCCCGGCTCGTGCTGGCCGTCGGCGTCGACCTGCGCCATGTAGTCGTAGCGGTGCTCACGGGCGAAGACAAATCCTGCCTGAACGGCGCCTCCGATGCCGAGGTTGAACGGCAGCTGGAGCACCCGTGCATGAGCAAGAGCAGCCATCGCCGCGGTGTCATCGGTCGACCCGTCGTCGACCACGAGGACGTCGAACCGCGGAGCACATTCGCGCAACGCATTGATCACACCTACGATCGTGATCGACTCGTTGTAGGCGGGGACGACTGCGAGATAGGACGGTTCCATGCTCATGTACGACGGACTCGAGAACGCTAACGGGAACGGCGCCAGCACGCGCAGCGAGCGGACAAAATATAACCTGGAGTCCAGGGCTCATGTTTTCGTGACCCTTGCTTTCATCTGCACGGCTGGGCGGGATACGCGGCCGCCAAACGACACAACGCTCAACCATGAGACGACGATTCAAACGCTCGGAAGGCGCTCCAATTACTCGCAGACTCAGCGTCGGCCGGCGCATGTACCTGACCTACAAGCACCACGGGATCGGGGTGCTGTCCCTGCGACTGATGACGTTTCCGTTGCGCTACACGCCCCTCGAGCCGCTGGTTCGGTTCGGTCGACTTCCCCAGGGAGACCCGGCCGAGGTCATGCGGGCCGCCGCCGTCGCCTGGTACCGGCGGCACTGGCGTCCCGTGACGATCGTGATTCCCAGCTATCGCGACGCTGAGCGGATCGAGACACTCGTTGCCTCCATCCGGGAGACGACCAGCGAGAAACGGGTGCGGATCGTGGTCGCCGACGACGCCAGCGGACCGGAGCACCTGACGGCGTTGCGCCGCATCCCAGGCATCCAGATCATCGAGGGGAAGTCGAACGCGGGCTTCGCCGCGAATGTCAACCGCGGGCTCCGGGCGGCCCCGCCGTCCGACGATGTCGTGATCCTCAACTCCGACATGATCGCCCGGCCTGGATGGCTCGCCTCGCTCCAGTACGTCTCCAGTGAGGACGTTGGGATCGTCGGGGGCAAGCTGTTGTACCCGGACGACCGGATCCAGTTCGGCGGTACGATCCGGAATCTGGGCGCGCCCGAGTGGTTCGACCACAGGTACCGATTCAAGCGGACCGATTGGGGACCGGCAAACGTCATGCAGCCGGTGCTGGCCGTTACCGGCGCCTGCATGTATCTCAGGCGCGAGGTACGCGAAGCCATCGGGCCCTTCGACGAGTCTTATCCCATGGCCTATGAGGATGTCGACTTCTGCCTCCGCGCGTGGCAGGCGGGTTTCATCACGGTCTATTGCCCAGCGGCCGAGCTGTATCACCTCGAGTCGGTGACCCGCGGCACCGAGGTGGGCGAGCGCGAGCGGACTTCCCAACGCCAATTCTGGCACCGCTGGGGCGAGTTCTTCGACGCGCGCAACGTCCGCAATGGGGCCGGGGCGCTGCGGGTCATCTATGTCATCCAGGACTCTGGCGTGGGTGGCGGGCATCGCGTGGTATTCGAACACGTCAACGGACTACTCGACCGCGGACACGAGGTCGAGCTGTGGACGCTCGGGAGCCCGCCGGACTGGTTCGACGTGCGGGTACCCGTCCGGAGCTTCAAGAAGTACGAGGAGCTCACGCAGGCGCTGACGCCAATCGAGGCGATCAAGGTCGCGACGTGGTGGGGCACGGTCGGCGCGGTGTGGGAGGGGAGTGTTGTCAACGGCATCCCGGTCTATTTCGTGCAGGACATCGAAACGAGCTACTACCCCATGCACCCGGTCGCACAAGACCAGGTGCTGGCCTCCTACCGTCCCGAGCTCCGATATATCACGACCTCGTCCTGGAACCGCGACCAGCTGCGCGAGCTCGGTTTGGAGGCGGCGTTGATCTCACCCGGAATCGACCTTGAGACGTTCCGGCCGCTACCGGACGTCGAGCGGCGAGGCGACGTGATCCTCGCTCTTGGGCGCTCCAACCCCCTGAAGAACTTCCCACTCACGTTCGCGGCCTGGCAGCTCCTGCCCGACCCGCGCCCCGAGCTCTGGCTGTTCGGGTCCGAGCCGCACCTCACGGACGGGATCCCGCAGGTGCGCTACTTCGCCCTCCCGACCGACGCCGAGATCAATCGGCTGCTGGCGCAGGCCACGGCCTTCGTGCAGACGTCGACTCACGAGGGCTTCTGCTTGCCCGCGCTCGAGGCGATGGCGGCCGGTTGTCCGGTCGTCAGCACCGACGCCGACGGCAACATGGATTTCTGCGTTGACGAGCAGAACTGCCTGATATCTCGCTCCGACGTGCTCAGCGTGTCCGGCTCGCTACGGCGCCTACTCGCCGACCAGCCGCTGCGCGAGAGGCTCGGTCGCGCGGGGGTCCAAACGGCCTCCGATTACGCATGGTCGCGTCGCATCGACGCCCTCGAGCGCTTCCTCAACGACGCCGCGGCGCGGCGCCGGATCGCACCTTCAACCGAAGCCATCCCCGCGCTCCGGCGCTCAAGGGTACGCTGAGCAGCCCGGCGATGGAGATCGAGCAGCTCAAGACTCACTGGGAGACGTTCGGGCGAGACGATCCGCTTTGGGCCGTGCTCACCGAGGCCAGTCGCCGGGGCGGCAGGTGGGACCTCGACGAGTTCCTGGCCACGGGCGAGCGGGAGGTCGCGGACGCCCTCGCTGAACTCAAGCAGGTCGGAGCAGACCCCGCGCGCGGCCGAGCGCTCGATTTCGGCTGCGGCGTTGGGCGGCTAACCCAGGCGCTCGCGGGACGCTTCGAGGGCTGCGACGGCGTTGACATCGCCGCTTCGATGATCGCCGAGGCACGCCGAATCAACCGGCACGGTGAGAGGGTGCACTACCACGTCAACGACGCGCCGGATCTCAGCCTGTTTCCCAGCAACACGTTCGACTTCGTACTCTCGTTCATCGTCCTGCAGCACATGGAACCGCGCTACGCCACGCGGTACATCGCCGAATTCGTGCGGGTACTCAAGCCCGGCGGATTGGCCCTGTTCCAGGTTCCGGCGCGGGTCAGGACGCCGCCGCCTGCGGCGCTGCCGGACGATGCCTTCCGCGCGTCCATCGCAATCGTGGGCAAGGTCCCTCGCAAGCTGTCCGCGTTGGAGCAGCTGCGTCTTCGCGTCCGCGTGCGCAATGCCAGCCCCCATCCCTGGCCGCCGGGCGCACGGATCACGGTCGGTAACCACTGGTTCGACGTGGCCGGAAACGCCGTTGCTTTCGACGACGGCCGTACCGGACTCGACGCGGGGCTGCCAGCTGGCTCTGAGACTACTGTCGTTCTACTCATCACTGCGCCCCCGGTGGGCGGCCGCCACGTGCTCGAGATCGACCTTGTCCAGGAAGCAGTCGGCTGGTTTGCCCACCGCGGCTCCCCCTCCTTACGCAGGAGCGTTGCCGTACGCCAGGCCACATCCGAGCCCCGTCAGCCCACCTCAACGAAAGGTGCGACGGCTTGCGAGCAATTCCTGCCGCGCATGGAGATGTACAGTGTCCCGGTCGAGGAGGTACAGGCCACGGTGATCTCGGCGGGCGGCGAGGTGCTTCACGAGCTTCCCGACGACGCCGCCGGGAGCGGGTTCGAGGGCTATCGGTACGTCGTCAGGCGAGTAGCCCCCCGTCCTCCGGCGAGGCAGCGTCTGTCCCTTTCCTCGTTGCGAGACGCTGTCGCCGCCGTGCCCGACCGCACAGACATGCTCCCGCCGCTTACCACCCGCCGGCACGGTCGCGCCGCCGAGATGGAGCTTCGCGTCAAGCGGCGGCTCGCCCGGACGACACGATGGCTAACCTGGGCCCAGACGGCGTACGACCAAGCGGTGCTGCGAGCGCTGAGGGAGACCAGAACCGCCCTCGAGGAGCAGCAGGCGGAGCTTTATCGCTTGCGTGAGGACCTCGACCGACAGCGCGGGGACCGTGCGGAGGACTGAGGCGGTTCAAAGGTTCTCGGCCACGTACGGCGCCGTCCGGTTGAAGACCGAGAGGCCGAGACCGAACACGACTACCACGATCGCAATCGGGGCGAGAAGCCGCACGCTCCCACCCAGGAGCGCAGACGCCGACGGCGTCGCGTGGTTGATCATCGCGTGGCGGAACTGCTGAAGCACGGTGGCGAGAGGGTTAACCATGTAGAGATGAACCAACGCCGGACTTAGTCGCTGTTCGACCGTCGTGACGGGCACGATCACGGGTGAGGCGTAGAAGAGCACCTGGGTCAGGACTTCCCAGATCGGCTGCATGTCGCGGAAGTACACGAACAGCGCCGCGAGCAACATCGCCAGTCCGACGGACAGGAAGGTGAGCATCGCGATCAGCAGCGGCAGCTCGAGCCAGGTCAGCATCGGGCGCACGCCGGAGATGAGCGCAAAGACCATCACGACGATCAGGTTGAGGCCCAGATTGAACATGGCTAGGAGAACTACCGACAGTGGGATGACCATGCGCGGGAACTGGATCTTGCGGACCAGCGCCTCATTGTCGACCACGCAGCGCACCGCGCCGTTCGTGGACTCTGAGAAGAACGTGAATAGCACGATCGAACCGAGCAGCTGCGCGCCATAGAAGTGGTTGGGCTCCCCCGGCCCTGACCCGGGCCCGCTCCCGATGTGTGCGATCACAGTGAAGAACACATACAGCACGCCGAAGAGCAGCAATGGCCGGATGAGCTGCCAGAAGTAACCGAGCACCGAGCCGAAGAACCGCAGTTTCCATTGATTTCGGGCGATGTTGAACGTGAGATGCCAGACGCGGCTCCAGTCGTCGGTCAGCGCGCGAGGACCTCTGATGGGAGGTCCGAGCGATTCATACGGGAGCGATTGCGTGTCTACACTCATGCGAGCACGTCCCGAGCGGTCACTGCATCGGCGCGCCTGACCGTCACCTCGGTCGGCAGGTCCACCACTCCGCCGAGCGCACGGGATCCGGTGACGACGAACGAGAACCCGCTCTCGTATTGGTCAACCGTGTCGAGTGGCGCGCCGCGATCCGCGAGATTAACCACCGGGCTGTAGCGCCCGGGCGCAAGGACGTTCTGAAACGAGAATGAAAAAAGTGCGCGCTCGCCGGCGCGAAATCGGGTGCCTTCGGGTTGGAGAATTGTGCTCAGCACGAGGACGGTTCTCTGCTCGTCGTTGTGCAGAAAGACGCCAGCGTGGCCGTCTTCGACGTCGACGGCATATGCGACCAGCACCTGGAGCGTGAGTTGATGACCTTGCGGCACCCCCGCCACGCGCTCCCCGCGCTCGTTCTCGACCCACACGGCAATCACCCTGGCGTCGCCCTCGCACCCCTCGTCCTGCTCAGCTGGGAAGGTGCGTTCATCGCGACCGAAGTTAATCTCGAGGTAGCGATCGGCGACGGTCTCCGTGTCCCCAAGGTAAACCGTCGAACCGCGCTCGAGCAATAGCGCGTGCTGGCAGAATCGCTTCAGGGCGCCCATGTCGTGGGTGACAAACACGATCGTCTTACCCTGCTTGCGCATTGTGGCGAACGCGTCGAAGCACTTCTGCTGAAAGGCCGCGTCGCCGACGGCAAGCACCTCGTCGATCAGCAGAATGTCGGCGTCGACCTGAATCGCCACAGCGAACGCGAGCCGGACGTGCATCCCTGAGGAATAGTTCTTGAGCTTGAGGTCCTTGAAGTCCTCCAGTTCGGCAAATTCGATCACGGTGTCGACACGCTTCCGGGCCTCGCGGGGCGACAGTCCCATCATGATCCCGTTCATCACGACGTTGTCCTGTGCGGCCAGGTCGGGATTGAAGCCCACACCCAGCTCGATGAACGTGGAGAGACGGCCCCGGCACCAGATGTCTCCGCCGCACCCGTATATCCCGGCAATGCACTTCAGTAGCGTGCTCTTCCCGCTGCCGTTGCGGCCCGCAATGCCGAAGAACTCACCGGGCTCAACGGCAAACGAGATGTGGTCGAGCGCTCGAAAGGTCTCGTAGCGAGTGCGACGGCGTGGGTGGAGCACACGCTCTTTTAGCGTGTGGACCCGCTCTTGGGGCAAGCGAAAGGTCTTGCTGACATCCCGCGCAACGACCGCGGGTAGCCCATCAGCGATAGCGGGCGAAGCCATGGCAGACAGGGTAACGAGGGCGGGCGGACGGGGTTCCGTACGCAACGCACGACCAGTTGCAGCTCCCATCCTGAAGTCCCCGTATGGCACCGCCGCGACGGTGTGGTCCAGGTATCGTCCGATGCCGATGGTCGTTCCAGCCCTTGCGAAACGGGCGGCGGAGCAAGCTCCGACGAGTCGTGCCCGCCACATGGTCCCGCGCCCTCGCATCGCCGTCCCGGCCGCTCTCGCGGCGATCATCGGGATCGTCGTCGTAGCCGGACTCTGCTGGGCTCTGCTCGTACCGCCCTGGCAGTCTCCGGACGAGAACGCACAGTTTGCCTATGCCCAATCGATCGCCGAGCGCTTCGAGCTTCCCGGCGATGCCAGCCGTCCCGGATGGTCAGCCGACCAGTCGCTGGCGGACGACTACGTCAATGCCAACGCGCTTGCGTTCCGCTCGAGTGTAGTTAGACCTAACTGGACCGCACGGGACTTCAAGGCGTACCAGCAAAAGGTGGCGCACAGCGATGTGCCGCGCGACGACGGCGGAGGTCCGAATCCCGCTGCTTCTAACCCGCCGTTGTACTACGTGTACGCCGACCTAGCGTACTGGGCCACGTACTGGGGCAATGCGTTCGACCGCCTTTATGCGATGCGGATCTGGGGGATCTCGCTGCTGGTGCTCGCCGCAGTTGGTGGGTGGCTCCTCGCCGGCGAGGTGCTCGGACGCCGTCGGCTGCCCCAGCTCGCGTGCGCAGCCGCGATTGGGCTCTTTCCGATGGAGACGTTCATGGCGACGGCAGTCAACCCGGACGGGCTGCAGGTGGCGCTTTGGACCTTTGCCTTCTGGTTGGGAGCAAGAGTGATCCTGCGGGCGGCCCGGCCCCGGGACGTCCTATCGTTGTCGGCCGTCACGGCCGCTGCGATCCTTACGAAGGGAACCTCGTATGCGCTCCTCCCCGCTGTGCTGGTGGCACTGCTCATCGGCTGGCTGAGGCGACCGCAGGGCCAGCGCATCGATCTCGGGCTGCCCTACTCGGTTGCCGGCCTGATTGTGACCGTGCCGATCCTCGCCTGGCTGCAGATGTCCGGTGCCGCTGGCATCGCCGCCGTCAACGCTGTCGGCTCGCCGGCGGCGGGGGTCCAACCCCTCCCGTTCAAGGTGAACCAGTTCCTTGCATACCTGTGGCAGTTCTACCTGCCCCGGCTCCCCTTTATGGGCCTCGAGCGGGCGACTCCTGGACTGTCGGTCTACAACATCTGGATACGTACGGGTTGGGGAACGTTCGGCTGGCTGGAATTCGGCATGCCGACTTGGGTGTACACGGTGCTCGCCAGCGTAACTGGTGCCATCGCAGCCGCAATCGTGGCGATCCTCGCCACCATTCGCGGGGCCGTCCGGTGGGAGCTCGTCGCGTTCTTCGCCGTAGCCTTTGTTGCGCTCGTCTTCGGACTCCACCTCACCGACTACAGGTCGATCATTCGCGGGCAGGGCGCCATCCTCCAGGGCCGCTATCTGCTCCCCCTGCTCGGGCTGTTCGGCCTATCGATCGCTCTGATCGTCAGCCGCCTTCCATTACGTTGGCGCGGGATCGGTTGCGTCGCGTTGATCGTCGGGCTTCTGGCGCTCCAGGTGCTGGCCTTGAGCTCCGTCGCAGCGAGGTACTACGTGTGAGCCGCCGAACCGTCCTCGCCATTTCGTCGCTCGCGGTGCTTCTTGTTGCGGCCCTCGTGTGGTCAGGCACCCGCGATGAGCTGCTGTCGTCATTCTCGATCGACGTAGACCCGTCGTCAGCGGTTGCTAGTTTGGCGCCAGGTCAGGAGGCATGCGAGGGCCCGATCCAGACGCTCGGGCCGATCGGCTACATCACATTGTGGGCTACGCCAGTCGCGGGTCCAGGTCCCGCACTCAGCGTGATGGTGCGAGAGGCCTCCGGCACGCACTCGCTGCTCGGTGCGGCTCGCTTGCCGGCGGGGTACGTCGGGCCGAGCTCGCCCGAGCCGGCGGTGACTCCCGCGGTGCCGCCGGGTACAGCCGTCTCGGTTTGCCTGCGCAGCGACGGTCCAGGCCGCGTGAACTTGGTCGGCGATATCCCCAACACCCGATCGGGTGTTCTCACCGTCGACGGACGGCGCGAGCAGGACGCCCTCGCCCTCTACTTCCTGCGTCCCCACCCGGTGTCGCTTCTGTCGCAGGTACCAGCGATCTTCAGCCGTGCGATGCTGTTCCGTCCGAGCTGGGTCGGACCCTGGACGTTCTGGGTGCTGGCCCTGATGCTCCTCGGCACCTTTGGAGTCGCCATGTTCGCCGTCGCTCAAGCCCAGCGCGAGGATGCTCGCAGCAGCGATCGGACGACGGCCCAGTAGAGACTAAGTCCTCTGACCAGCCAGACCTTGCGCCCTAGTGTCGCCAGGTAGGGCGATGACAGCTCTGCGGTCAGGGCCGCGGCAAACATGGTGGCGTCGATACGCCGGGAGGCCTGGATAGTCCGGCGCTCCAACCCGAGCCGCGGCAGGGCGACGATCACATCGAAAACGGCGAGTGCCTTCATCCGTCCCCATCCTCCGCGCAGCGCCGCCGCCCAGATCGCGGCCTCGGTGACGACAAGCCCGGGTAGGACGAGCAGCAGCAGCGATCCGGGATAGGTTCGGAGGATGGTTGCCCACCGGTTGCGCTCGAGCAGCCGCCACTTGCCGGGGCCCTTGACAAACTCATAGTCATGGACGACGCGCGCGTCTGGCAGCACAGCCACCCGTCCACCTCGGAGCCGGATCCGCAGCGACAGGTCGACGTCCTCGCAATACATGAAGAAGTGCTCGGGGAACCCACCCACCTCGAGCCACGTGGCACGCGCCATAGCCAGGCAGGCGCCGGACAGGAACCCCACCTCCCTCGGTCGGTCCGGCGCCGCCGTGAGAGGCTCGCCCGCCTGACCGGCCCAGCCGAGGCCGGTGAAGTGCAGCACCCCGCCGCTAGTGTTTATCTCCGCACCGCCGTTCATCGTTACCAGCGCCATCCACCCGTCCCACGAACCGTCCCACCCCGCCCGCATGATCCGCGCCCAACCCGGCTGGACGGCGGCGTCGGGGTTGATCACCACTACGAGCTCGCTCTCGGCTGCGGCAACTCCGAGGTTCGCACCGGCCGCGAACCCAACGTTTCCGCAAGCCGTTATCAGTCGCGCCCTGGGAGCGAGCCTCGCCAGCTCTTCCACAATGCCATCGGTCGAGCCGCTGTCGACGACGATTAGCTCGTCATCGCCGCCGAGCTCGGCGAGCAGCGAGGGAAGGGTCGCTCGAAGAGCGGCAACCGAGTTGTGGGCAACGATGATGGCTGACATCCGTGGTTCCGGCACGGAATCACGGCCCACGAGTTCGACCCTCCAGCGACAGGGTCCGCACTAGCCCAGCCGGAAGCCGGTCGGCCCTCCCCCCAAGTAGCGCACCGACCGTGCGCAGCAAACGGTGGGGTAGTGACCGCGTGAGGATCCCGACAGAGGCCAGACACGGGGCCGCCGGCGTCCCGCGCCGGGCCCACCGCCAGTCCGCCCCAACGTGCCCCCACACCTGCAAGACCGGCCAGCGCAGGTCGAGCGGTGGAACGAACCCGTACACGTCACTGAGCCCCCGATACTCGTCGAAGGACCGCCGCAGCCAGTTCCACACCGAGTACTCGTGGGAGTGGATGACGGCCGCGTTAGGGATGTAGGCCTTGGCGTAGCCAGCGCGCATCATGTCGTGGGCCAGGACGTGGTCCTCCGCGTACGGAACCCGCCGGAACGGAACCGACTCCCAAGCGGCTCGGGCCACGCAGCCATTCGCATCGGTGAAAAAGCCGCGCGGACCGAGCAGCGCCATGGGAGCGATGTCCCGCTCCCCTGGCGCCAGCCGCTCAAGCCGCGGCAGCCCGTCCGGGGCGAGCGAGCGAAACCACTCGACCAGATCTCGCGCCACCATTACGCTCGCATCGTCGCGGGGACGGTACGGCCCGAACGTAAGTGCCACGTCGTCGGCGAGCTCAAAGCCCCCCAGGAGGGCATCCAGCCACCCGTCGTCGGCGGGCACCGAGTCTTGGGTCAGGAAGGCCACGTACTCACCGCGCGACCGGTCCATTAAGAGGTTACGCGTGGCGCCGTGCGAGAACTCCTCCGGCGCGATCTCGATCACTTCGGCTCCGTGGCGACGCGCGATCGTTACGGACCCATCGCGAGACCCCGAGTCGCACACCAGAAGTTCGACGTGGTGGAGCGACCCCAAGCGCTGCGCCTGCACCGCGGCGAGCGTCTCATCGAGCACGTCAGCGCCGTTGAGTGTGGGGATCGCGACAGTGACCGTTGTCATCACATCAGAAAGCCGCAAGAGAATACGACCGGTGCGATCACCAACTCCGTCCGTTGTCCGACGGCGGGGAGGTAGGCTAACGTTCGGATCGACCCGGTTTGCCGAACTTCCGACAGGGAAGAACTCCCGCCCTATGCATCAGCAGCCGCGCGCCTGCCCAAAGAGTCTTCAGTCCATAGATTGCGCCGGCACGGAATTGCACCGACGAGGCGTCAGCAAAGTACCTGCACGTTGCGGGTACCTCGAGGATCCGCAAATCGAAATAGGCAGCCTGCAGGATCAGTTCAGAATCGAACGCGAAGTCGAGTGAATTACGCAGAAACGGCACCGTGAGCAGAAGTCTGCGGGAGTACGCGCGATAGCCCGTATGAGCCTCGGTTAAGCTGGTCCCCATGATCCGGTTCTCGACGGTCGTCAGTAGTCTGTTTGCCGCGTACTTCCAAAGCGGCATGCCGTTTCGCAATGCCATGCCAGGCTCTGCGAACCGTGAGCCCAGCACCAGATCTGCACGGTCGCTAAGGATCGGCTCAACCATACTGGGGATCAAGCTGGGTTCGTACTGTCCGTCCGGGTGGAGCATTACCACGGCGTCCGCGCCGCGTTGGAGTGCCTCCAGGTAGCAGGTCTTCTGATTCGCCCCATAACCCGCGTTGTGAGGGTGCCAGACGAGGTGCAATGGCAACCGCCGAGCTAGCTCCACGGTCTCATCGACGGAATGATCGTCAACGAGAACAACCTCGTCGACCCAATCGCGAGGAATTGCATCGACCGTTTGCCGCAACGTGGCTGCCGCGTTCATCGCGGGCATCACCACGATCACCTTGCCCGGAGGTCGCTCCGGTCGCAGCATATTAGGTGGCGGGGCGACAGCCAGATCGTCGGTCAAAGCATCAGCCATGTCGGGCTTCCACGTAAACGGTGCCGCTGCAGCGTGCGGCGACTTCGACGAATGTAGCTAGCGCGGCCACTGGCGCGAGCAGCGCTCCAGCCGCAAGTGCTGCAATCCGCGCCGGGCGCGAGAGCTGCTCCTGCCGAGCGGCGGGTCGGCGGATTGCGTCGTACAGATCTAAGTTCCCCGGAAGCATCCCGACGAGGCCGTGCAACCATCCGAACATGACCTGGCCACCGCGCCAAAAACTGACGCGCTCCACATCGAGCGACAACAGCTGCAGGCGCTCGATCAGGGCTCCCGCCGGCAGGTGAACGAGGTGGCGCGGAAGATCGAGCGCGAGCCAGCGATCGCCGAAGAGGTGTGCCTGGAGGCTGTCGGCATTGGGGACGGCGATAACTAGCACGCCCTTCGGAGCAAGCAGAGAAGCGGCCTCATCGATCTGTCGGCCGGCATCCGGTAGATGCTCGAGCGAATGCCAGAACACAATCGCAGCCCAGCTGCCACCTATTTCCGAAAGCCCGGCAGCGGTCATGTCCCGTCGCGTGGCTTCTCGCTCCAGTCCGAGCACTTCGCGTCCGCGTGAGATCAACGCGTTGAGCAGTGCGCCATCGCCGGCGCCGACGTCGAGGATGGGACCCGGGGGAGCGATCCGATCGAGCCGGCGCGCCAGCAGACCGCGAGTCCGGCGGAGCAGCACGTCACCCATACCCGAGAAACGACCAGACGACGGTCGGTACCAACCCGCGTACGCCGCATTCAGTTCGGTTTCGGTGGGAAACGGGTGCGTGGTTGCGACGCCGCAGGCCTTGCAGCGAACGCGGCCCTGAAGGTACACAGCGCTGGTCCCGATGCGACTACCGCACCACGAGCAAACGCGCTGACCGCAAGCGCTCTCGTCTTGGGCTAATGATGACGAAACGGACACCGATTGATGAGTGCAACAACGGACGACTCACGAGCGTGCCTTTGGATGACATCGGAGACCGGCGACAGCGCTCGAGAGGGCGTGACTCTACGCTATGACCCGGTGGCGCGAGTCGCTGGCATATCACGCAGGCCTTTACGGATCGGACTAGTGGTCTTGGGCGTCGTGCTGCTGCAGGCCGCGTGGGTCGTGGGCACCCCGGGGTTCGGTGGACCCGACGAGCCATCTCACTACCTGAGAGCGCTCAGTATCGTAAACGGACAGGTCATTGGCCCCAAGGTGCCTTATTCGGACCGGTTCCTAAGCTCCGCTCAGTTGGCATTCGCGAACCACGACACCACCGCGGTGCTCGTCCCCGCTCGCCTTGCGCCGTTCGGCGTCAACTGCAGGACTGGACAACCCAACATCAGAGGCAGCTGTATCGAGGCCGACCCCAACGGCAACTTCCCGCCGCTGCCGTATCTCCTTCCCGCCATGGTGCTCAGCGACGCCCACACCGCCGTTTCAGCGTTTTGGTGGATGCGTGTGGCTTCGATGCTTCCCGCCCTCGCCTTCCTGATACTCGCGGTGGCGCTGCTGTGGGACGGCACGGGCTGGTCTCTGTTGGGGCTCCTGGCGTCTCTGAGCCCGATGGTGTTGTTCGTGTCGTCCGTTTTGAACCCCAGCGGGCTGCAGATCACAGCCTGCCTCGCATTCGCCGCAGCGGCGCTACGGATAGCCCGCGACCCGACGAGCGTGCTTCCTTGGGTCTGGCCGGTTTTTGCGGTAAGCGGCGCCGTCGCGATCCTCGCCGGGCCCATTGGGCTCGAGTTCGCGCTGTTCGATCTCGTCGTCTTCGGCCTTGTGCTGGGTCCTCGCGGCTTACGGGAGGTCCGCGCCAGGACCAGTCCTCGGACGCTTGCGCTCTCGGCCGTAACTCTGGTTACGGCAGGCGTGCTCGCCCTGACCTACACACGAGTCGCGGGCTTTTCGGCGACGATCGGGTTCACGCCGATCCTTTCCAGCCTCCGGCAGGGTGTCCACCAGCTGCCGCCTGTCCTTCGTGACTCGGTGGGCACGTTCGGAGCGCTGAACGTTCCGCTACCTAGCGCCGCCCGTTGGGTCTGGTGGATACTCGTGCTGGCGCTGCTCATTTCGGCGATCTTGCTGGGCGACCGGCGCGAGCGATGGCTGGTCGTGGCCGTCGCTGTTCTCGGGCTTGCGTTCCCCGTGCTGTTCTATGCCTGGATTGACCGGTTTACGGGTTTCGGCCTGCAGGGCCGGGAGGTCCTGCCAGCGCTAATGCTGATCCCGTTGGTGGCTGGTGAGGTCGTTAACAGACACAGTCCGCGCTTTGCCCACCGGCCGTCGGCGAGGCTAATACTCGGTGTTGCTCTCGGTCTAGCGGCCGCATTTCAAGCATTTGCGTGGTGGTACGACGCGGCAAAGGTGACCGGCGCAGCTGGACGGATCGACTTCTACAACCACGCGGACTGGCCCGCGCCCGCGGGCTGGCGTTTCTGGGCCAGTGTGGCTGCGATTGGGGCAGTGGCGCTACTCGCCTTTGCGGCGGGCGAGGCGCTAAACGACGCCCGCGTGACGGGTCAGAAGTCAGCCAAAATGCTGCGAAGGCCGTCACGAAGCTCCACCTGAGCTGTCCAGCCGAGACGTGCTCGCGCGCGTGTCACGTCGAGACAGCTGCGGCTCACCTCGCCGGGCCGCTCCGGGGCGAACTCCGGCTCCCCGAGCGGCCCGCGGTCGCTCGCATCGTCTAGCGCCGCGATTAGGTCGAGCACCGAGGTCTCCTCGCCCCGCCCGACGTTGAACGGCCCCGTCACGTCAGCATCCGCGGCGATCAGGTTCGCCCGCGCCACGTCGCTCACATCGACCCAATCGCGGGTCTGACGCCCGTCTCCGAAAACGATCGGCCGCCGCCCATCGATGAGCGCGCCACAGAAGATCGCGACCACGCCGGCCTCGCCGTGCACGTCTTGGCGCGGCCCGTAGACGTTGCCGTACCGCAGTGAGACCGTCGAGAGCCCGTGCAAGCGCGTGTACAGCTCGCAATAGCCCTCGGCCG
>Ga0335078_10002358_pt1 | contig 28657 bp, 25 predicted proteins | sample Lox_Sample_32_FD_206711 | JGI IMG/M metagenome (GOLD analysis project Ga0335078, IMG submission 206711) | Soil microbial communities from Loxahatchee National Wildlife Refuge, Florida, United States - Lox_Sample_3.2 | ecosystem: Environmental > Terrestrial > Soil > Wetlands | place: USA...
ACCGTCCAGAGCAAAAATCCCGGTGCGAATCGGGAAGCACTCACCTACACAGTGGGCTGGAGATCAAGGCCGCGCGCTTGCTCTCCAGTCGAGGGAGAACTTTTTCCTTGACATCCCTTTTTATAGAGCTCATTGAGAATGGCTTGGGGTGCCCCTACGTTACTCGGAACCCGCTTCGAAGTTGGCGGCAGCAGAACCGCGATCTGATTTCGGCACTTTTGGTTTGTTGGAAGTAACTCCTATAGCCTCATCCCCCTCCCTTGCGCCGTGGCATTTCTTGTACTTTTTTCCACTACCGCACGGACAAGGGTCATTCCGACCGACCTTGGATTCGTCCCGCATGATAAGTGATTATAGTTTACGAACCAGGCCTCGCCACTCATTAACTTGCGCTCAGCCCGTTCCCAAAGAAATTATTCTCCCGCCAACTCCCGGAGTCTCTCCGCCGCGATCTCCGGCGTGATGTCCCGCTGCGGCGTGCCTAACATCTCAAATCCCACCATGAATTTTCGGATCGTCGCCGAGCGCAGTAGCGGCGGGTAAAAATGGGCGTGAAAATGCCACTCCGGATGCTCGCCTCCATCGGTCGGCGCCTGGTGAAATCCCATGGAATAAGGAAAGGGCGCATCGAACACCTTGTCATAGGAAGAAGTGATTTGGTGAAGCATCCGGCTCAGTGCCCGCGCGTCTTCTTGGCTGAAATCGTTCATGCTTGCCATGTGCCGGCGGCTGCATACCAGCAACTCAAAAGGCCATACTGCCCAGAACGGAACCACAGCCACGAAGCCTTCGTTCTCACATACGATGCGGATGCGCTGCTTGTGCTCGAGGGCCATGTAATCGCAGAGCAGGCAGCGGTTGTGCACGCTCAGATACGCGCTCTGGCGGGCGGATTCTTTTGCCGGAGCATCGGGAATCGAAGCCGTCGCCCAGACCTGACAGTGCGGATGCGGATTGCTGGCGCCCATCATGGCGCCGCGATTCTCAAAGATTTGCACGTAATGGATGCTGTCGAGTCCACCCAGCTCGCGAAACTGTCCCAGCCAGGTGTGGACCACCGGCTCAATTTCTTCGGGAGTCATGGTGGCCAGAGTTAAATCGTGCCGCGGAGAGAAGCAGATGACACGGCAAATCCCGGGCTCGCCTTCGGCGACCAGCAGTCCCATATTTTCGGTGTCTACACGCTGGCGTAGAGTCTGAGGCTTGAGAGCCGCGAAGTCGTTCTCGAACACAAACGTCGAAGCATATTGGGGATTGCGAATGCCACCCGCGCGCGCGTTTCCGGGACACAGGTAGCAGTTGGGATCGTAGGCCGGCTGCGACTCCGCCGGCAGCTTGGCCACTTCCCCCTGCCATGGCCGGCTCGATCGATGCGGCGAGACCAGCACCCAATCGCCGGTAAGGGCATTGAACCTGCGGTGCGGATCTTCAGCGAGTTTCACCATTCATCCTCGCTGCATTGTACAGGCCGCTGCGCCGGGGAAAAACCCAGGCTTGCAGATTCGATCAGGGTGTGAGGCCGGCTGAAAAATGTTTTGCCTTCCGCGAGGATAAATGCAATCCTCGCAACGGAGAGAAGCCGCCATGTGCTTTTCAGCGACAGCGAATTTTGTGGGTAGCGGAGTTCTGGGCGCGGTTGGGGTGGTCACCTTTACCAAGGTGAAGCATCGGAGAGAATTGCTTTTCGCGGCGCTGCCCGCGCTGTTCGCCGTTCATCAGTTCATCGAGGGATTCGTCTGGCTGGGATTGGATGGAATTTTTTCCCCGGAGGTGGCGCACGACATGGGCGCGGCGTTCATGCTTTATGCGCAGGGACTGCTCCCATTTTTGCTGCCGCTGAGCGTGCTGCTGTTCGAGCCGAACGCGAAGAGCCGCATGCGCATGCTGCCGTTCGTCGTGCTCGGCGGAGCGCTGGCGCTCTATATTTTGTGGGCGCTGACGGCGTTTCCGCTGCAGCTGTATGTCCAGAGCAATAGCATCGTATACATCAATCAAGCGACCAACAATACTGCGGTTGCAGCGCTGTATGTGATTGCAACCTGTGGCGCGCTGTTTTTCTCGAAGATCAGGATGATGGTAATCCTGGGCGCGGTAAACGTGGCGATACTGCTGGTTGTGATGGTGGTGAAACGGTACGCGTTTACTTCCGTGTGGTGCGCCTACGCGGCGGTTGCCAGCGTGATCATCCTCGCCTATTTCTGGAAAAGCCACAAAAGCCGCCCCTTCCTCTACGCGTAGCGAGGCGCCGGGTCGCCCAGCATTCGTAAAATGGCGCCAATAACGGACTACAGTACCCAAAATAGGCTCAAAACCGCCCACCCCGCCCACAAATCTTTGTAACCTCATCGAACTTTGCGGCCTCATGACCGCATCCTAGAATGTGTGTAGGATGTTCTAAGCGTCCGGCGGAGGGTACTATGCGTGCCTCTGTTCTGCTCAGTCTTTCCCTCTGTTTTGCTTTCGCAACTTTGCCCGCGGTTAGTCAGGATTCTGATGCCGTGGGAGGCGTTCGCGCCCGTATCGAAGGGATTGATATCCCACCCATCGCGAATGCCCCGTTCACCGCTAAGATTTTGGTCACCTGGAACCGTCCGCTGGTAGGCGGCGGTATGGCATCGCGCAAATACTATACGCGCGTCGCACGCGACTCGCAGGGAAGAGTGCGTCGTGAGACTCGAGAATTTATTCCCGCCGACTCCAACGCGGAGCCTCCTCTGCGCAGCTTCGCCATCCTGGATCCTGTTTCCAGCGCTCGCACCACTTGCACCACGGCTACGATGAGCTGCAGCACTGCCCCATTCCAGCCGCGCGTGAACCTGACATTAGACGGTGGCACACTTTCGGGTGCTGGTTCGAATGCGACGCGTGAAAAACTTGGCCAGCAAACCATGGACGATCTCCCGGTGGTGGGAACGCGCGAGACGGTAACTTCACAGGACAACACCCGCGTGGCACTCGCTCACACCGACGTCTGGTACTCCCCGGACCTGCAGATGGACCTGTCAGTCGACCGCAACGATCCGCAATTAGGGGAGGTGACTCTGAAGGTCACCGAACTGGCGCGAGGAGAGCCTGATGCGTCATGGTTCGCAGTTCCCTCTGGCTACCACGCCATCGGTGCCCGAAGCCAATAAGCGAAAGGCGATTCGCGCGGAGAGATATATGAGGCACTTAGCTTATGTCGCTTCTTTTGGAGTCCTGACCGCATTCCTGGTCTCTTCCTTGAGCGGTTGCGGATCTCATCAGACTGAGGTCGGCTTCGCCGGTAACTCCGGCAGTGGCAGCGGTAGTGGTTCCGGCACATCAGGGACCTCGGGCGGCACATCCGGCAGCACGTCCGGCAGCACGTCGGGTAGTACCTCGGGAGGATCTGGCGGATCTGGAGGGTCTAGCGGGTCCGGAGGAGCCGTTGTTATCCCAATTCCCGAAGGTCCCGTCTCTCCCGATTCCGACAGCTATTATCAGACCGCATCGTTTCACGGCCCATACCAGGGCGTGGTCAACGGAGGCCAATCCCGTGCCGTCTCCGGCGCCAAGGTCTATGTACTGCAAGTCAACTCCAGCGAATATGGCAGCTCATCACTATCGTTGCTTACTTCCGCGACCCACAACCCAGCCGATTCCATCGGTCACTACGTCTTGACCGGGGAATATGGCGGATTCTCCATCGCTGGAAACTACACCTGCACGGCAGGCCATCAAGTCTATCTTTATGCCCGCGGCGGAAACAGCGGTGACGACGGGACCAACTCCGCCATTGGCCTGATGGCTTCGCTCGGCGCCTGCCCCGAATCTGGAAACTTCAACACGGCTGCCCCTTTCATCTTCGTCAACGAAGTCACCACGGTCGCGGCGGCTTATGCGATGGCCGGAAGCGCCATCGACGCCACCCACGTTCTTGGTCCCCCAACCCCCGCTGCATCGGTTGGCGTTGCCAAGGCCGCCGACCTCGCTGACATTGCCACGGGATTCGCGAACTCCGTTCTGCCTTCCAGGCCGCAAACCCAGGCCCCTCAGACTAAAATCCATACCCTCGCCAACATTCTGTCCGCGTGCATCAACTCCAGTTCCCCCGCTTCCCTCAGTTGTACGACCTTGTTCACCCATGCACGAAGCAATGGCACGACCGGAACTATTCCTGACGATACCGCCACTGCCGCTATCAATATCGCGCGCCATCCTCGCGCCAACATCGCTGCTCTCTATGGCCTGCAACCCAGGCTCTCGGCTCCCTTCTTGCCGGCCCTGGAATCCGCTCCAGCGGATTTCGAGCTCTCTGTCGCTGCTGAAGAGTCGAGGAACTCTGTCCCTTCGGCCTTCAAGGGCGGCTCAGAATAAACCAGCGATTAGAAAGGTATGGGACGACGAGCTGTAGACCACCCCCTACGTGCTTGAACGACAGCTATGGGGTCGTCTCGCCCTTCACTGCGTGAATTTATGAAGATCGGCGACGGCTCAAGCTCACTCCGGTTATTATGTGTCGATTGGCTATGCCTGTATTCCTTTCACCCGTAGCAATTTCCGTCGCGCGTGACTCCCGCTTGCGGAGAGTTTTGACCGAGATGTGGCCTCACCGGATGGGGAATTTTTTGCTCCTTGGCACGCTGCTGATGTTCGGGTTTACCGTCCGGGATGCAAATGCGCAGAGCAGTAACACCGGGCCGGGCGCCCAGCGCTTCATGGAATATTGCGCAGGTTGTCATGGTGCCGATGGCAAGGGCGGCGACAAAGCTCCGCCTCTCATTTCTCCGTCGGGCCGCGTCAATCGCTCCGACTCAGACCTGTTTCGAATTGTGCACGATGGCACCAGGGGCGGAATGCCACCCTTCGCCCAGATCGGGGATGCCAACATCCAAGCCGTGCTCCAATTCCTGAGAACCCTCGAAAGCAACCCTGCTTCGGAGTCTGCCTCGCCAGAGACCGCTGTCACGGGGGACGTCGAGGCGGGTCGGGCATTGTATTTTGGCAAGGCACAATGCTCCCAGTGCCACCTGATGCAAGGCGAGGGCGGTTTCATCGCTGGGAGTTTGACAAATTATGGCCGAAACCGCACCGCGGATGAGGTCCGGCAAGCCATCACCACTCCAGATTCTCCGCTTGTGCCCTCATCGCAGGTAGTGACGGTGACAACCAAGGGTGGGCAAAAGCTGACTGGCGTCCTGCGCAACGAGGACAATTTCAACCTCGACCTGCAGAGCCAAGATGGCCGCTATCATCTGCTGGCCAGAAGCGACGTTACGGATGTGCGCTACACCGAGCACTCGCTGATGCCGCGTGACTACGGAACGCGGCTTTCGCCTAAGGAACTCAATGATATTGTCAGCTTTCTGGTAGTCGCGAGCAGGACTCCGCACGTCAAGAAGGTGGATGCTCGATGACTTCCTCCACCCGGCTCGCGTTCACGACCACAAAGCGGCCGTCGCGCAATGTGCGGCTCTTTCGTCGCCTGCTCAGGGCCATGACGTTCCTTTGGCTGCTGCTCGCGATCCTCGCTGCCAGCGGCTACGCACAACCGGGGGGACCGCAGAAGCATTTGCCGCGCCAGCGCGCAGCCTCTTCCGACGATGGCAATGGCATCATCAACGTTCAGCCCAGCGACTTGCTCAAGCAGCCTGTCGCGGTTAACTGGCCCTCTTACAATGGCGATTACACCGGAGCCCGCTATAGCAGCCTGACTCAGATTACGCCGCGCAATGTAGGTCAATTAACCGCACAATGGGTATTTCATCCGCGGGCGGTCAGCCCCCTCGAAGTCACCCCCGTAGTAGTCGCCGGAATCATGTTCGTTACCAGCGCAAATGATGCTTACGCGCTGGATGCGAAGACGGGCAAAGTGCTGTGGCATCACGTCCGAGCCATATCGCAGGGGCTCATTGACGACCCCGGCCAGCATCACAATCGCGGTGTGGCCATACTGGGCACCCGCGTTTACATGGAAACCGACAATGCCCACCTTCTATGTCTGGATGCGCGCTCAGGCCACTTGATTTGGGACGTTCCCTACGCCACCGGCAACAAGAACTACGGTGCCACCAGTGCTCCGTTGATCGTGAAAGACAAGGTGGTGGTGGGCATTTCAGGCGGCGATGACGGCGTGCGCGGCTTTGTGGCCGCCTTCGATGCGGAAACCGGCGCAGAAAAATGGCGGTTCTGGACGATACCTGCGCCCGGCGAGAAGGGCAACGCGAGCTGGCCGGGAGACACTTACCTGCATGGTGGCGGGACGACGTGGCTGCCCGGAACTTATGACTCGGACCTTAACACCCTCTACTGGGGAACCGGCAACCCGGCTCCCGATTACGATGGAAGCGTTCGCCCCGGCGACGATCTGTACTCCAGCTGTTTGCTCGCCCTGGATCCCGATACCGGTACTCTCAAGTGGTATTTCCAATTCAGCCCACATGATTTGTATGACTACGATGCCGTGCAGACGCCGGTAATTGTGAACGCGCGGCTCAAGGGCCAGCCGCATAAGTTGATCGTGACCGCGAACCGTAACGGCTTCCTCTACATCCTGGATCGCACCAACGGGAAATTCCTCTTCGCCAAACCGTTCATAAACACCCAGAATTGGGCCAAGGGCCTCGACGAGAACGGGCGACCCATTTCCGCCGGACTCATTCCCGACGAGAAGGGCGTGCGCGTTTGTCCCGCCAACGGCGGCGGTACGAACTGGTATTCTCCCAGCTATAACCCGGCCGCACACATGTTTTACTTCCGCTCCTTTGAAGCCTGTGCCGTCCTGCAATCGAACCCAAGACCTTTCGAAGAGGGACGATCCTACTACGCAACAGGCATCCGCAACGGGGATGAAACCGGTAAGGGTTACATCAACGCCTTTGATCTGGATACGCTCGATTTCGCCTGGCGCGATCTCCAAATTGGTCGCCACAAGGGTTGGGGCGGCGTCATGTCAACCGCCGCCGGCCTGGTCGTGTTTGGCGACGACGCCCAGAATTTCGTCGTCGCGGATGGGCACACCGGCAAGCCCCTATGGCATTTCCACGTGGGACAATTGATCCACGCCTCGCCCATGAGCTACGCGGTTGATGCCAAGCAATATTTCGCGATTGCCGCCGGAAGCGACGTATTCTCATTTGCCCTTCCCTGATCGTTCCCTGGCCATCCATTAGGTCGTGGCTCTTTCTCCGCGAAGTTGGCCCAACGTCCTCAACCGAACCTTGAACCACAGAGGCCCTGCCCCGCTTCACCCGCATCCGACTGCGCGGCGGTAGAATGAAACCATCTCATTCTCCGAGGACTTTCAATGGTCACCGCTGTCGGGAACCCCATCACTACTGCCGATTACGCCGAGATGGCGCGGCGACCGCTCGAGCCCGATCAGTGCGCCCTGATCGTCATCGACATCCAGGAAAAACTGCTTCCGCCGATTTTCCAGAAAGAGCAGTTGGTGCAGAACTCGCAGCTGCTGATTCGCGCGGCCGGCATTCTCAACATCCCCGCGCTGATCAGCACCCAATACGCGAAAGGCCTAGGCGGCACCGTGCCCGAAATTTCCTCGCTGCTCTCCGGTACCGAGCCCATCGACAAGACCCTGTTCTCCTGCTTTGGCAGCGACGCCTTCTGCTCCCGGCTCAAGCGCCTGCCCGGCCAGCGCACAACTCTGCTACTGTGCGGCATGGAAAGCCACATTTGCGTGACGCAAACGGCGTTGGCGGCCCTGCGCCAGGGATATCTCGTCCACGTAGCCTCGGATGCAGTCAGTTCGCGCACCAAATGGAATTGGAAGATTGGCTTGGAGCGCATGCGTGCCGCAGGAGCCATCATCTCGTCGACTGAGATGATGATCTATGAGCTGATGCGCTCGTCTTCGTCGGCGGCATTCAAAGAATTATTGCCGCATCTGAAGGGGTAAAAATACGTAGCGCCGGACGCATTCGTCCGGCAGCGGTCGCGGGACAGCGAATGCTTCCTTCCTTACCTGCCGCTTGCAAGGCAATCACCACAAAGGACACGAAGTTACACGAAGAAAAGCCTCTGAAGCTATTCTTCGTGCACCTTCGTGTCCTTCGTGCTTTCAGATCCTCACCTGCAACTATGATTCTGCCGACTCTTGCTCTTTCTTCTTCACCCGCACCACCGTGATCTTCGCGAACCCTTCCGAAAACGACGGCGCCTTCAGCTTGGCCGCCATGCGCCGCATTATGTCTTCCGGGACTACGCGGTCGCGCCGCTGGTGCCGCTCCAGGCACACTTCCAGCGGAACATCGAAGAACACGGCATGCACCTCGTAGTTGTAATCCTTCGCCAATTTGATCCAGTGCTGGCGCTCCTGCGGCGTCAGATTCGTCGCGTCCACATAATTCATGGGACGCTTTGCGATCAGCCGCGCCTTGAGCATGGAACGCAGATTGGAAAACACCAGATCCTGAAAACGCTGTTCGCGAACATCGTCAAACAGCAGCGCACGAACCATGTCGCTCGAGAGCGGCGTCAGATTGTGGCGCTTAAACCACGAACTCTTGCCCGATCCCGGCAAGCCGATCGCGAGAACGACAATTCCTTTCGGCGGACGCGCGGGAGCAGCCGGAACCGCAGCCGGAATCGCCGGAGCTTGCTTGACGGATGCAGGTGATTCCGCTTCGGGCTCGGCCACCGTTGCGGGTTCCTCGGATGCTTCGGTCGAGGCCTCCGGAATAATCCCCTTCCCGGCTGCCGGCGCAAAGGCCTGCGCCACTGCCTGCTCGCGGCCACGCCCACCGCGTCCTCGCCCGCCCCGGCGACGGCGTCCGCGAGCGCGGCGCTGCTCGGCGCTGTTGCCCGAAACCGGCTGACCCCGAGACTCGTCCGCTGCACTCGCCTCCGCAGCGCCTTGCGGCTCGAAGTCCGGCTCGGCCACGGCGGCAGATTCGGTGTCCTTCTGTTCCGTCTCCGCTGTCTCTTGCGGAACCTCATCCGCCTCAAAATACGCCGGCTGCAGCGGCGGAGGCGCCGCCTCTTTTCCCTGCTCCGGAGCTTTCTTCTTGCGGCGCTGTAAGCGCTCGCGCATCCATTTACGCATGTTCAGGCTTGTAACACAGATAACGCGCTCGGGGCAATGTCGCCTAGACACTTGCGAACCATCGCCGCCAAGGAGAATACTCCTTCGCTGCGGATTCAATGCCCCGAATCATGGCGGGGCGCTGCACTACAATGCCCTCTATGCCGACCCAGATTCCTTCCGAGATCCACGATCAGAAATACATCTCGCTCACCACCTTCCGCAAAAATGGCATCGGGGTGGCCACGCCCGTATGGTTTGGCGAGCAGGATGGCAAGCTCTACGTCATGACCCGCAGCGACATGGGCAAGATCAAACGCATTCGCAATAATCCGCAAGTGAAAGTCGCGCCCTGCACGATCCGTGGGAAGATCACCGGGCCGGAGTTCGCGGCGACCGCCCGCATTTTGCCGCCCGAAGTTCACCCGCGCGCCCGCCAGACCCTCCGTCGAAAGTATTGGATGGCGCGCATCCCGCTCATCTGGTGGCGCACGGATACGTACATCGAGATCGGCTTCAGTTAATGCGGCGCGCGAGCATGGAAGAACCCAGACAGGAAAGCGTCCCCCTTCTACTACCACCTGTCTCATAAATGGTTTGGGGAAGGACACGGCTTCAGCCGTGCCGCCTAGAGCCCCGTAGAAACTGGGCTTTAGCCCCTGAGGGCGTAACCCTGAACCGCAGCCAATCATTTATGCGAACAGTTCCAGCTCGTGACTCAGACAGTGCCGTCGCGAACGTGCGTATCCAAACGCGAACTCGGTGCAGGTGAGCCGAGCCTCGCTACGCGCCAGCCGGCTTGACGTTCTGGTTCACATGGAAGAAATTGTCCGCATCGTACTTCGCCTTGATCGCCGCCAGCCTCGCGTAATTTCCGGAGAAGCTGCGCGCAATGCGCTCGTCACCTTCCTCCATCAGGAAGTTCACATACGCGCCGCCTGCTGATAGCGGGTGCAGCGCCTGGAAGTAGGCGCGGACCCAGTCCCGATGTCCGGGAAGCGCCTTGGAATCGGAAGTTACCGCCGCGATCACATGAACAAACTTCACGTCGCGATACCCGAACGCCGTAGCATCCGCAGCCACATCGTGCACCGCCCCATCCATGGGGTAGATGTGCATGGCTGAATTAACCGTCGGAATGGACGGCCCGTGCTTCCGGTGCTCGGCGATGTATGGGTCGCTGATCTCGCGAACGAAGTCGCCCTTCCAGTAGTGATGCAAGCCCGGGGGAAGCAGCGGATCAAATATGGATTGCAGCACGGGATACGGCATTGGGCCGGTGTGCGTGAACAGCGGCGGTCCGAATTCACGCAAGGGCCTGGTGACCGCATCGCCATGGGCCGGGTCGCCGCAATACGAGCACACTACCCCGCAGAGCGTCTTCCTGTGGAGCGCTTCGGGGAACGCCGGCCCCGGCGGCACGATCAGAAAGGCGAAAAATGCACTCAACTCGCGCGGCGCAGTCGCCATGAAATCGCCGAAGTGACGCAGCGCCTCGCCCGCCTTTTCCAGCGGGTACAGGATGGGCCCCGCATACACGGTGCTGACCGGATACAGTCGGAACTCAAGCGAGGTGAGAATGCCAAAGTTTCCGCTGCCGCCCCGAATCGCCCAGAACAGGTCGGTATTCTCGGTCGAGCTGGCAGTCCGCAACTGGCCATCGGCAGTAATCACATCGGCCGACAGCAGGTTGTCGCATGCCAGGCCATAACGCCGGGTCAGGTATCCGAAGCCGCCACCGGTAGTGAGCCCACCCACCCCAGTGGTCGAGATCAGGCCACCTGGCGTTGCCAAGCCGAAGACATGCGTGGCGTGATCCACATCGCCCCAGGTGCAACCGCCTTCCACCCGCACCGTGCGTTTGGCGGGATCCACGCGAATGCCCTTCAGCCGGCACAGGTCGATGACCAGGCCGTCATCGCATACGCCGAAGCCGGGAACGCTGTGCCCGCCACCCCGCACCGCGACTGGCAGGTTCTGTTCGCTCGCGAAACGGACCGACCGGATCACGTCAGCGACGTCGGCGCATTGCACAATAGCTAAGGGCTTGCGGTTTATATCCGCGTTATAGACTTTACGTGCTGAGTCGTAGGCCTCGTCCTCGGGACGGACCAGCCGGCCCCGCACATCGGACGCAAGGCCGCTAATCACTTCACTATGCGCAAGTGAAGTTGCATCGCCCATATGCCATCCTCTCCGAATCGAAAGCTTGGCAGCCTCCGGTCACCGGGGAATTATATATCCTGAAATTCTGAAATTGTGTCGGCGCCTGTCCCGACTAGGGCTGAGGTTTGAGCATCCTGTCTTAGAGTCGATTCGTCGGCAAACGGGAGGCTATTCAGAAACGAGTTTGTGGGAAGTTGGCAGGCCACTGCAAGCCACACACCGCTTAAGTTGGCGATTATGCGGCATTAGCCCTCGTATGCTTACCACTCGCCGGTGGTCAGATATTCATGAATCGACTTGGCCGCGCGCCGGCCCGCGCCCATGGCCAGAATCACGGTCGCGCTGCCGGTCACAATATCTCCGCCGGCGAACACCCCTTGGCGCGTGGTGCGCTGCGTCTCTTCGCTGGCCTGAATGTATCCCCGCTTGTTGGTGCCCAGCCCAGGCGTGGTGCTCTGCACGATGGGATTCGCGCTGGTCCCAATCGCAATCACCGCCACCGACAGCGGCAGATCAAATTCCGAGCCCGCCTTCGGCACCGGACGCCGCCGTCCCGATGCATCTGGCTCGCCCAATTCCATGCGAACGCAACGCGCCGCTGTAAGCCATCCCTTGTCGTTGGAAACGAATTCCACCGGCGCGGTCAGCATCTGGAAGTCAATTCCCTCCTGCCGCGCGTGGTGCGCTTCTTCCGCACGCGCCGGCATCTCCGCCTCGCTGCGGCGATACAGAACATAGGCCTTGCGCGCGCCCAATCGCAGCGCCGACCGGATCGCGTCCAGCGCCGTGTTCCCTCCCCCGATCACGGCCACATCTTTTCCATGCAGGTCGAGCATGGGCTCGTCATACACGGGAAATTTGTACGCCTTCATCAGGTTAATGCGCGTCAGAAATTCGTTGGCCGAATAGACGCCATTGAGGTGCTCGCCCGGAATATTCATGAACTGCGGCAGCCCGGCCCCGGTGCCGATGTAAACCGCGTCATAGCCTTCTTCTTCCATGAGTTCATCGATGGTGACGGTACGGCCGACCACGACATCGGTTTCGAACTCCACTCCCATTTCGCGCATGTAATCGATCTGCTCGCGCACGATCTGCTTGGGCAGGCGGAATTCAGGAATGCCATAAACCAGGACGCCACCAATTTCGTGCAGCGCCTCAAATACCCGCACTTTATGCCCCTTCTGGATCAGATCTCCCGCGACCGTCAGCCCGGAAGGCCCGCTGCCCACTACTGCGATCTTCTTGCCCGTCGGAGTCACCTTGGGCACGACATGAGTGCCCATGCGCTGCTCGTAGTCGGCGACAAAGCGCTCCAGATATCCGATGCCCAGCGGCTTCACCTTTTTCCCCAGCAAGCACTTGCCCTCGCACTGATCTTCCTGCGGGCAGACCCGCCCGGTAATCGCGGGCAGAACGTTGGTTTCGCGAATTTTTGCCGCCGCCCCCAGAAAATCTCCCGCAACGATCAGCTCCACGAACTTGGTCACGTCCACGCACACCGGACAGTTCTCGGTGCACGTCGGCCTAGCGCACTCCAGGCAGCGCTGGGCTTCCCGCTGCGCCAGTTCCGCGCTGTAGCCAAGGTTCACTTCGGTAAAGGTGTGGGCGCGTTCCTCGGCGGGCTGCTCGGGCATGAGCTGGCGCGGGACTTTCATGCGCTCCTTGATCGGCACCGGATTCAGCGATTTCTTGGCCACTGTCGTCATCGTTGCGCTCCTTGCCCCTGTCCCGTGGCGACGCTACAGGCCGGACCGGGTTCGGTGTGATTCTTCTTTGCCAGAAATTCCGCCATCGAGCGCTGCTCCGCGTCGCGATACATCGCGTTGCGCTGCACCAGCACCGAGAAATCCACCTTGTGCGCGTCAAACTCGGGGCCATCGACGCAGGCAAATTCGCTTTTGCCGTCGATCAGCACGCGGCAACCCCCGCACATCCCTGTGCCGTCGATCATGATCGGATTCAGGCTCACAACCGTATGGATGTTTTCCTTGCGCGTCATCTCCGAAACCGCCTTCATCATCACGATCGGCCCGACCGCGACCACCAGATCGATGCGCGTCCCGTTCTCGATCAACTGCCGCAGCTTGTCGGTAACGAATCCCTTATCGGCATAGCTTCCGTCGTCGGTCGTAAGCAGCAGCGCATCGCTCACCCCGCGCATCTCTTTTTCGAGAATCACCAGTTCCTTATTGCGCGCACCCACGATCGAGATCACCCGGTTGCCCGCGTGCTTCAGCGCCGCGGCCGTGGGATAGGCCATGGCCGTTCCCACTCCGCCACCGATAATCACCGCCGTGCCGTAGTTCTTGATCTCCGAAGGCTTGCCCAGCGGCCCCACCACATCCAGAATCGAGTCTCCGCTTTCCAGAGAATTCAGCAGGTTGGTCGTCTTGCCCGCGGCCTGCACCACGATGTTGATCGTGCCTTTCTCGGGATCGGAATTCTCGATGGTGACCGGGATGCGTTCGCCTTCTTCATAAATGCGAAGGATCACGAACTGCCCCGGCTTTTGCTTGCGGGCAATGCGGGGAGCATCGATGACGAACCGTTTAATGCCCGGCGCTAGAAATTGTGCGTGGATGATTTTGAACACAGGCACGCTCCGCTGGGGGATGAAGATCAGAGACCCCAGACCCATCGATTGTGTCCGGAATCACACTGAAAAGGCTGTGATCTTGGTCACAGGAGAGTGTGCGGGAATGCTGCCCCTCCGATCACCCAACCAACAGTAATCACCCAACTGCACGGACTGGCCACTGTCCACTGACCACTCTCCCCTATCCCCTGTTTCCCGCCTCCGGCTTGAAAATCACTCCCTGGCTGGTCCGGCTATTCATCACAACCCGCACCGGTTCGGCAAGCTGCAAATGCCGCACGCAGCCCTGCTCTTCCACCGCCGGCTGATGGGCCAGCCACGACCAGTCGAGGAAGCCTTCTCCGGCGTCGGGATTGACGGTGAAATAGCCGATCTGGAATGCGGTGAGATTCTGAAAGAAATGGCTGCCCTGCGAGGGCGTGACGCGAAAGTCGCGGAAGCCAGCCTCCACAATCGCGCGCGCTCCAGAAATTTCGTCCCACTCCACAGGAATCCCCAGCCAGGGATCGTTCGATCCCCAGCGGCCCACGCCGATCAGCAGGTACGGGCGGCCCTCCGCGCTCAATTGCGCGTTGAAGTGCGCCACGGCCCTGGCCACTTCCTGGCTGCGGCTGCGCTCGAAGCGCTGCGAGTCCACCACTACGATGTCGTACAGATTCTCCATGCGCCCGTTGCCCAAAACTTTCGAACTCTGGCAGATCATCTGAGCGGGATCGAGTTCGCCGATCTTGAGGTCCTGATGATCGCGAGCCAGGGTCAGCGGACGGATCTGGAGAAAACCGAATTCCGCCGGCTCCTGTTCGGCGCGCGGCAGGCGCACCGCAAATTCAATCTCCACCGGATTGCCTAGCGCATCCTCGCCGGAGCGCACCAGCACTTCGAGAATGGCGGCGAGCGGGAAAATTCCGTGCTTGAGCATGGGCGCGAAGGTCACCACGCGCGCACCCGGACGGCTTAGCCCGTCGTAGATCACATGATTGTCGGCGGAATACGTCGAGCCCACGGCGTCGAGCGTGCCATCGGCTTCGGCGGCATCGAGTCCGAAACGCCTTTCGCGCAGATGCCCCGCACCAGCGCCGTGCGGCACGCCATCGAGTTCGAGCGCGCAAAATTCCGTCTGCGTGTTGGCCAGAATATCTTCCACCGAAGAAAACTGCAGCAGGTTGCGCGGATAGCGCGGACAGAAGCTGATGCACTTGCCGCCATCCACCACCGTGCGGCCCAACCCAAGCGCGACCGCCGCAATGCCATCGGAGAAGGTCGCGGGCTCGACCGGATAAAAATTGTGCGAGCGCACCACGCCGGAAAAATCCGGATAAAAGCGCTGCCCATGCGCCGTTCCCACGACCTGCTGCAGAATCACCGCCATCTTTTCTTCTTCCAGGCGATAAGGAGTCGCGCGCACATAAGCCTTGGCGTGCTGGCTGAACGTGGAAGCGTAGATGCGCTGGATCGCCTCCGCCAGTTCGTCGAGCCGGGCCTGCGGGCTTTCCTGCTGATTGCCCAGCATGAACGTCTCATAAACGCCGGTGAAGGGCTGGTATTGCGAGTCTTCCAGCAGGCTGGAAGAGCGCACTGCCAGCGGATAGCGGACTTCTTCGAGAAACGCCTTCAGATTTTCGGTCAGTGCCACAGGCAGCGGGCAATCGAGGAAGCGTTGCTGGATTTCGTTGTCGTCGTCGCAGTGCAGGGCGAAGTCGCTGAGATTATTTTCGGCGAGGAAAAGGTCGAACTGATCCGTCGCGATGACCACTGCGGGAGGAACAGAGATACGCACTCCAGGAAAGCGCTTGGCAATGCGGCGCGTGCGCAACAAGTGGCGCACGAAAGCGAGGCCGCGAGCCTTTCCGCCCAGCGATCCCGATCCGACGCGGAGAAAACTCGATTGCGCCGGCTTGAAGGTGTCCGCCTTGAAATCGCCGATCAGGACTTCATTCTGCTCGGCGCGGTAATCGTTGATCGAGGAAATCAGGTCGCGGCGCAGGTGTTCGGGACCGTTGAAGTCGGAAACTTTGCGCGGGCGCAGCTTGGCCGCCAAGGCAAATTCAGTGCGCGCCATCAGCCAGTGTGAAAAATGATTGCGCTGCGCGTGGTACATCAGGCTCTCGGCGGGCACGGTTTGCAACATTTCTTCCAGTTCCGTCAAATCTTTAGCGCGGCCGACCTCTTGCTGGTCGGGCATGCGAAATACGAAATCGCCAAATCCGAACTGATCGGTCAAAATGCGGCGCAGGTCTTTCAGCAGCGTCGGCGAGCGCTTGCGCAGGAACGAATATCCTTCGGCCTGCGCACGCGGCCGGAACTCGGTACGGCTGGTCTGCAGCACGACCGGAACATCGGGCGCCAAGCTCTTGACCAGGCGCGCCAATTCGAATCCGGCCTCGGGACTCAGCTTGCCATCCCACGGAAACTCCACATCGGAGACCAGCGCGAAAATGTAGTCGCGATATTCCTGCACCAGTTGCGCAGCCTCTTCGAAATTCGAGGCCAGCAGAATCTTCGGCCGCGCCTGCATGCGCACCAACTTGTGGGCGACGTTGATACCTTCCTGAATCACACGCCGCGACTGCTTGATCAGTTCGGTATAAATCACCGGCAAGAACGACGAGTAGTATCGGATATTGTCTTCGACGACAAGCAGTACCGGAACGCCCATGGCGCGCGTGTCGTGCAGCACATTGCGCTTGTCTTCGACATACTTGACGATGGCGATCAGGATGCGCGCAGTGCCCTGCCAGAGAAAGACGCGATCGATATCGGTGACCGAATTGTGCGCGACAAAATCCTTGATCTCGCGGTAGTCGTATCCGAGAACGACGACGGGCACATCGAGTCCGGCTTCGCGCACCCGGCGGGCCAGATCGGCGGCATTCGACTCACCTACGGCCAGGTTGGTGACGATGAGATTGAATTGCGGATTGGCGCGCGCCAGGTCGAGCGCCTCGGCGCAACTGGAGACATGCGTGATGCCGGGAATCTGCCGCAAGTTCAGCTCGAGCGATTCGTCGATGAGCAGTTCGTTGAGCCGTCCGTCTTCGCGCAGGATGAACGAATCGTAGAGGCTCGAGACCAGCAGAATGTTCTGCACCCGGAACGGCATCAGGTTCTCGAAGCCTTCGAAACGCTCTTCGGCGTCGAGAATGGGCTCGGCGATGCGCGGCAGGGACATGGCTAGCAACGGTTTAACGGCTAATGATACTCGCGTGGCTCGGGAGACTCATGTGGGGACAGCCGCCCTCGGCTGTCCGGTCGAGCGAAGCTGGACAGCCTGCTCGCCGTTTTTTCACTGGCGCCGAGCATGTGCGCGCAGAGCAGAAAGGTCCGCAGCCGCATCTGCTCGTTCTTAGAAATGGCCCTGCAGCCTCATTGCACGGTCTCAGAAGGGCGAACGCAGTCGCCGACGACCCCTGATGCATAGCAGGCAAGTATCGCGATCCAGGGGCAAGTTAAATCGATTTAACGACGATATTTATATGCTTTATAATCAGATATATAGATGGAATATGTTACACAGAACTTTATGCCTGACAGGGCTTGCGAATCAGCTACTTATTCTTCCTATGCATCGGTTTCGATGCATTGTTGCGAGCCTGGGGGGCTTGACTTTTTGCTCGTGGGGAAGAGCCCTCCGCTGATCCATCACTTCCCGCAGGTACACAGCTTGTTCATGGTGTCGGTCAATTTGCCGGCCTGGCCCTGCCAATAGTCACGCTGCTGCTCGAGTTGCTGGCGCTGAGCGGTCTCCTGTACCCAGCCTTGGTTGACAACATGGAAAGCCACAAACCAGGCGAGATTGGTCACAATCAGCACGACCCAGAGAATCTTGAGTTGCATGGGCTTTCTCCCGTTCCGCAGATCGTCATTATTATTTTGACAGTCTCACTTGCGCCGGTAAAAGTCAAAATCCTTCGCCGTGGCGGTGCAATTGGAAGCGTCTGGTCATCCTGACGCCATGCGTAACGGTTGATTGCCGGGAGATCCTTCGCTTCGCCGGAAAAACGGCTTCGCCCAGGATGACGTCCCTCCGAAATCAAACCGCACCGGTCCCCACCTTGTCCCAGCAAACCGGGACTAGGACGGGCGCCCGGAGCCTGCACATTTTGCTGGAAAATTAAATTCGTTAGAACTGCCCCGAGCCAACGACTACCTTAGATGTGCAGCAACTAGAAACCATGCGGGAGAACGACGCCAGCCAGGACTCGCTGTATGAGCAGGCGGCCGAAACCTACGGCTCCGCTCTGGACCGGCTGGCAAGAGCTTACGAGCTCGATCCGGAGATCCGCCGCGACCTGCTCCAGGAAATTCACTGTCATCTGTGGCGTAGCTTCTCGAAATTCGATCAGCGGTGCTCGCTAAGAACGTGGATCTACCGGGTTGCTCACAATGTTGCCGCCGCGCACGTGATCCGGCAGCGGCGCATTCGCGAGAAACTGGTGAATCTTGAGTACGTGGAAGAGATCGAGAACTTCGCTGACAGTAATCAAAGTGAACTTGCGATCAGCCAAGGCCAGGCGCTGCAACGTCTGTCGACGCTGATCCAGCGCCTGAAACCGTTGGATCGTCAGATTATCGTCTCTTATCTCGAGGGCATGCCGGCCAGCGCTACCAGTGAAATCACCGGACTGTCGCCGGCAAACGTGGCGATGAAGGTCCATCGCATCACGAAGATTCTCAGGCGCTGGTTTGGCGAAGGAGGAGACCATGCCCAGTGAGTTCCCAACGAACCACCCGCAAAATGTTTGGCAAAACCAACCTACGGAGGAATTCAAAATGTCGGCAGACAAACTGCGCCGCAAGGCGCAACAACTTGACCGGAAGGCGCGGCGAGCTGTGTTCATCTCGGCAGCCATCGCGCTCCTCTTGTTCTTGTGGTTTGGCTGGGGCTTCCTCAGCTTTCCGAGAATTCAAACCTTCGGTTTAGGTCCATGGGGTGCGTGGAGCGCACGCCTGGGATTGGCCATGTTGAGCCTGTGGAGTCTCTACAGCGGGTATCGGACATACAAAGTATTCTGGCCGAATCCGGCAACGTCCGATGCCGACCTGAAATCCACGCTGCAGTCGTACCGGCAGCAACTGGAAAAACGGCGTGACTACTCCCAGAATATCTGGCTGCGGTCGGGCCTGATCTTCTGCTTTGCGGGCATGGCGATGGTGGTCGCGCCAATGCTGGTTCGAGACATTGAGGCTCCGCTGCGAATGCTGGAGAGAGTGGGGCCGATTTTCGCGCTCTTCATTCTGTGGCTGGCGATCTTCATTCCGCAGAGGAGACGGCGGCAGCGAAAGCTGCAACAGGAAATCGACCAGCTGCGCAGGCTCGAAAATGAATATCAGGTGTGAAAGTGGATTTGCGGCGAAGAAAGGGGCGGACGCATGCGTCCGCCCCTACACAAACAAGTCCAATTAGACCAGGCCCTGATCGAGCATGGCATTGGCTACTTTGAGGAAGCCGCCGATGTTGGCCCCGTTCACCAGATTGCCGGGCGTGCCGTATTTCTCGGCCGTTTCGAAGCAATTGCGGTGGATGGCGATCATGATCTTGTGCAGACGGTCGTCCACTTCCTCGCGGGTCCAGCTCAGCCGTGCGCTGTTCTGGGCCATTTCGAGGCCGGAGGTGGCCACGCCGCCGGCGTTGGCGGCCTTGGCCGGTCCGTACAGGATCTTGGCATCGAGGAACATCTTGGTCGCTTCGAGCGTGGACGGCATGTTCGCGCCCTCGGCTACCAGCTTGATGCCATTCTTCAACAGGTTCGCCGCATCTTTCGCGGTGATTTCATTTTGCGTGGCGCTCGGGAAGGCGCAATCGGCCTTCACGTTCCACAGCGGATTGTGATCCAGCTTGATGTCGGTGGGCATGAAGATGGCTTTCTTGAACTTGTCAGCGTAGTCGCGGATGCGTCCACGCTTTACGTTCTTCTGCTCCATGACCCAGGCCAGCTTCTCGCGATCGATGCCGTCGGGATCGTAGATCACGCCATTCGAATCGGACACCGTGACCGGCTTGGCGCCCAGATCGAGCAGCTTCTCGACCGTGTATTGCGAAACGTTGCCGCTGCCTGAAACCAGGCAGAGCTTGCCTTCGAGCGACTGTTTCTTCGACTTCAGCATTTCACTGGCGAAGTAGACGCAGCCGTAGCCGGTGGCTTCCGGACGAATCAACGATCCGCCCCAGCCCAGGCCTTTGCCGGTCAGGACGCCGGTGAATTCGTTGCGCAGCCGTTTGTATTGGCCGAACAGGAATCCGATCTCGCGTCCGCCTACGCCAATGTCGCCGGCCGGGACGTCGGTGTCGGGGCCGATGTGGCGCTGCAGTTCGGTCATAAAGCTCTGGCAGAAGCGCATGACTTCGTTATCGCTCTTGCCCTTGGGATCGAAATCCGATCCGCCCTTGCCGCCGCCCATGGGCAGCGTGGTGAGCGAGTTCTTGAAGACCTGTTCGAAGGCCAGGAACTTCAGGATGCCGAGATTCACGCTGGGATGGAAGCGCAGGCCGCCCTTGTAGGGGCCGATGGCGCTGTTCATCTCGATGCGGAATCCGCGGTTGACCTGAATGTTGCCCTGGTCGTCAAACCACGGCACGCGGAACATAAGGACGCGCTCAGGCTCGACCACTCTTTCGAGCAAACGCGCCGACTGATACTCGGGATGCTTGGCGAGGACCAACCTGAGAGAGTCGAACACTTCTGCCACCGCCTGGTGGAACTCGGGCTCGGCGGGGTTCTTCGCTTTCACACTGATCATCACGGATTCAATGTAGTCCGCGGGAGTCTTGATTCCCGGGGGTGTCATCACGGACGTCATAATTTTCCTACCTCCGTAGGTACAACCTAGACATAATTCCGTACTCTATTGTCGGCTCTTAAAAGAACCCGGCAGTGATAATTCTCACGGGCGGGAGTGATCGTAGTCACGGGGGGTGCAGGTGGTGTGGAATGAGAGGGATACAAGAACAAGACAGCGCGGATAGTGCTTTCATGGGCACCTCGTTGCTTTTGCCATTGTGAGCCGATGGGAGCATCTGTGCAACGGGAGTCGCCCTTTCAGCGTGAGTGATTTCCGCTTGTGCAAGCAATGATTGCAATGCTATCATTGCTTGCATGGCTAGCATCACCGTTCGCAATCTGGACGAGACCATAAAGCGCAAACTGAAGGTGCGGGCCGCCGGCAATGGACGATCAATGGAGCAGGAAGTGCGCGAGATTTTGAAGAACGCGCTGACAACCGCCCCGAAAAAACAAGTGAATCTTGGAGAGGCGATCCATCGGCGGTTCGCCCGGCTGGGCGGCGTAGACCTAGAGCCATTGCCCCGCGAATTTGTCCGCGACCCGGAATGGCTGAAGGATTGGGAGGAGTAAGCAGCGCTCCACCCTCGGCGAATGACCCTTCTCGACACGAACGTCATCTCAGAGCTGATGAAAGCCACGCCCGCGCCAGCCGTACTTGCCTGGATGTCGCTTCAGCCGCCGGACGATCTCTTCATCAGCACGATCACCATGGCAGAGATCCTGTTCGGCATTGAACTTCTTCCCAAGGGGAAGCGCCGCGACGGCTTGCTTCAGGAGGCTGAGATCACGTTCGCAAGAGATTTCGCCGGTAGAGCGCTCGCGTTTGATGAACAGGCTGCCCGCATGTTCGGATCGATTGTGGCAGCGCGGCGTATTCACGGACGGCCGATTGGAATCGCGGACGGACAAATCGCCGCGATCGCCAGATGTCACCAAGCTTCCCTAGCCACCCGCGATACCGGTGACTTCGAAGGCTGCGGGATAAAGTTGATCAATCCGTGGAGCGAGTAATCAGCAGATTCTAGGCAGCTGCTCGCCGCTGAGCATGTCTACCACGCGATTCCCGCCGATGCGGCTTTGCAGGACGACCATGCGCCCGGGATGGTCTTCCACTTTGCCGATGCGGACGGAACAGCGCGAGACTGGGACTTCCCGCATGATTTCTAATGCCTGATCTGCTTGGGCTGAGGGGACCAACACTGCGAAGCGTCCTTCATTGGCCACGTAGAGGGGGTCGAGGCCGAGAATCTCGCAGGCGCCCTGCACGACTTCATCCACCGGAATCAAAGCTTCCTCCAGCTTGATGCAGATGTTGCGGTCGCGGGCGATCTCGTTCAGAGTCGTTGCCAGACCGCCGCGGGTCAGGTCTCGCAGGCAGTGAATTTCGATTCCGGCATTCAGCAGGGCTTCGACTGATGGCCAAAGATTCGCGCAATCGCTCAGAATCGGCGATTCGAATTCCAGGCCTTCACGGACCGAGAGAATTGCAATACCATGACGACCCAAGTCGCCGCTGACAATAACCGCGTCTCCGACCTGAACCGACGCCGGGCTGATCGGAATCTTCACGTTCGCCTCGATCACTCCAATGCCGGAGGTATTGATGAAGATCCCGTCACCCTTGCCCTTATCGACGACCTTCGTATCGCCCGTGACCAGCTTCACGTTAGCCTTCGCCGCAGCTTCCTGCATTGAGGACACGACGGTGCGAAGCGTCGCCATCTCCAGGCCTTCTTCGAGAATAAATCCAGAACTTAAATACAAGGGCCGGGCGCCGCACATGGCGAGATCGTTCACTGTGCCGTTGACCGCCAGATCTCCAATGTTGCCGCCGGGAAAAATCAGCGGCCGCACGACGAACGAATCCGTTGTGAACGCGACCCGCGAGCCGTTGATCGGCACGACCGCGCCATCGTGCCGCTCTTCGAGCGCGGCATTGGAGAAGGCGGGCAGAAAAATCCTCTCGATGAGCTGATGGGTCAGGCGTCCGCCGCCGCCGTGCGCCAGGACGATGCGATCGTCAGCGACTCGCGGGACTGGACAGCTCAGATTGAACGGGCTGATTTTGGCGTCTGCCATAGTGATAGTAGGCCGCGCACGCGCCTTCCGACGAAACCATAGGCGCGCCCAGCGGATTTTCCGGAGTGCACTTCACGCCGAAGGCGCCGCACTCGTGCGGCTTCTTGAGACCCTGCAGAATCAGTCCGCTGATGCATTCGGGCGACTCGCGCGCCGGTTCTCCCGAGAACGGGAAGCGCAGGTTGGCGTCGTGCTTCTGGAAGCGTCCGCGCAACTGGAAACCGCTGGCCGGGATCTCGCCCAGGCCGCGCCACTGGCGCGGAACCACCTCGAAAACTTCCGCGATGCGATCCTGGGCAGGGCGATTCCCTTCCCGCCGCACCGCGCGGCTGTACTGGTTCTCAATCTCATGACGGCCTTCTTCCAGCTGGCTCACCGTCATGAAAATACCTTCGAGGATATCGAGCGGCTCGAAGCCGGTGACCACGATTGGGACCCGATACTTTGCAGCGATGGGGAAATATTCTTCGAAGCCCATGATGGTGCAGACATGGCCAGCCGCGAGAAATCCCTGCACCACGCAGGTGTCCGACGACAGCAGCGCTTCCATGGCGGGCGGAACCAGCACGTGCGAGACCAGCAGCGAGAAGTTGTCGACGCCGTCGTGATCGGCCTGCCACGCGGCCATGGCATTCGCGGGGGCTGTCGTTTCAAATCCGACTGCGAAGAACACCACCTGCTTTTCGGGATTGGCCTTCGCCAGCTTCAGGGCATCGAGGGGCGAGTAGACGATGCGCACGTCGGCGCCTTCAGCCTTCACATCAAACAAGCTCTTGGTCGAGCCCGGCACGCGCAGCATGTCGCCGAACGAGCAGAAGATTGCGTCGGGACGCTTGGCGATGGCAACGGCCTTGTCAATCAACTCAATGGGCGTGACGCAGACCGGGCAGCCGGGGCCGTGGACCAGCGTGATTTCGCGGGGCAACAGATCTTCCAGGCCGCTCTTGACGATGGTATGAGTCTGGCCGCCGCAGATTTCCATGATGGTCCAGGGGCGGGTGACTTTCTGGCGGATGGCCGCCGCTAATTGTTCGGCGGCTTTCTGATCACGATATTCACTGAGGAATTTCACCGAACTCCTCTTTCACTGCGCCCATCTCCGCGAGGATCTTGAAGACGCGCTGCGCTTCTTCCTCGTCGATGACGCTGATGGCGAAACCGACGTGGACGAGGACGTACTTCCCAACTTCGGCTTCGGGAGTGTACGCCAGATTGATTTCTTTGCGGATGCCGCCGAAGTCGACTTTGCCGACGCGGAAGGCGATGTCGCCTCCGGCGTCAGTGATTTCGACGATCCGGCCTGGAACTGCGAGACACATAAAGCGAACCTCAGCGGCTAAAGCCGCAATTTCATCGTGGCATGCCTAAAGGCATGCTGTGATACGAACCGGCTCTAAACTCCGCGGCATGCCCTGATACGAAATGGCTCTAACTCAGACCTTGGCCTGATACAAACCGGCTCTACAAGATTCGCACTCTATACAAGACTCGTATCGGGGCACGGCTTCAGCCGTGCCGCTTGCCTTCCCCAAAACCAAAGTGGCTTTAGCCGCCGCTCATCACCACCTGCCCCAGCGCGATGCCACCGTCGTTGGGCGGAACTTGGTGGTGCGTGTGCACCGTGAAACCGCGAGACTCCAGAACGGCAGCGGCGCGCTCGGCCAGATACCGGTTCTGAAAAACTCCGCCGCTGAGCACGACTTGCTTAATCCCAACTTTCAGCGCGACTTCTACGATCCAATTGACTAACGCATTGTGGAAGCGCGCTGCAATCATCGATACCGGAACGCCAGCCCGGCGATCGGCGACGGCCGACGAGATCAGCGGACCCCAGTCCCCATCAGCTAAAGCATACGCCTCTTCGGTGCGCACCCGGCCAATTTCATTTTCGAGGAGCATGGCCGCCTGGCCCTCGAAGCGGTTTTCGCGGGCCACCCCGCTTAGGCACGCCACTGCGTCGAACAGGCGCCCTACGCTGGTCGTGGGCACGACGTTGATTCCGCATTCCAGCATAGTGCGCACTCGGGCAGCCTCCAATCGGGGTTTTTCTGTTTCCCCAGGCAGGGATTCAGGACCGAAGACCTCGAACAGCAGGCTCTCGGCGGAGCGCCAGCCTTCGCGAACCGCGCGATCTCCTCCGGGCAGGCCGAAGGGGCGGAGATGAGCGACCCGCTCGAACTGCTTGCCCTCCACGCGGAAAAACTCGCCGCCCCAGATCGCGCCATCGAGACCGAATCCAGTGCCGTCCCAGGAGACACCGAGAAACGCATCCCCGACGCCATTCTCGGCAGCACAGGCCGCGACGTGCGCCTGATGATGCTGCACCCGAATCACGGGAAGTCCGGAGCTCTCCGCCCAATGCGTGGAGGCGTAGTCAGGATGCAGATCACAGACCACGGCTTCCGGCCTGAAGCTGTAGAGCCGGCAAAGATCTTCGATGGCTCGCTCGAAGGCGTGGCGAGCCTCCAGGGTTTCCAGGTCGCCGATGTGCTGGCTGACAAAAACGTCACGGCCGACGGCGATGGCAACCGTGTTCTTGAGATGTCCGCCGACGGCGAGCACCGGGGCGACTTCGCGGCTTACCCGGATTCCCAATGGCGCGTAACCGCGCGCCCGGCGCAGGATTCCGGGGCGTCCCCGAGTCAGGCGCACGACCGAATCGTCGCAGGCGCGGACAATGGGACGGTTGTGCATCAGAAAATGATCGGCAATTTCTTTGAGGCGAAATGCAGCTTCGTCATTGGCGATGGCGATCGGCTCATCGCTGCGATTGCCGCTGGTGGCAATCAGCGGGAACGGACACGCCTGCATGAGCAGATGATGCAGCGGCGAATAGGGCAGCATCACGCCCAGATAGGGCGAGCAGTGCGCGACGTTCCAGGCGATATCGGTGCCGGGTTTGGGCTGCAGCAGGACGATAGGGGCGGCCGGAGATTCCAGGAGTTCCACTTCGGCGGGCGCGATGTGGCAGTATTCGCGCGCCACGGCGAGCGACGGCATCATCAGCGCGAACGGCTTTTCTTCACGATGCTTGCGCTGGCGCAGGCGGGCCACGGCGGCGGGCTGGCGCGCGTCGGCCAGAAGCTGAAATCCTCCGATGCCCTTGAGCGCCACGATCTGGCCGCTGCACAAGGCGTCGGCGACGGCGGCGATGGTTCCATCGAGTTTAGGACCGCAGACCGGACAGGCATTGGGCTGGGCATGAAAGCGGCGGTTGGCGGGATTCTGGTATTCCTCGCGGCAGGCCGGGCACAAAACGAAGTCGCGCATCGTCGTGTTGGGCCGGTCGTAAGGAATATCGACGACGATGGTGTAGCGTGGGCCGCAATTGGTGCAGTTGGTGAAGGGATAATGAAAGCGGCGATTGGCGGGATCGGAGAGCTCGGCGCGACAGTCGGCGCAAGTCGCGAGATCGGGCAGCACATTGACGGACTTGCCGGAATCCGCATCGCTTTTATGAATTTCGAAACCTGTGGAGCCTTCGGCGGCGATCCATTCCGACTCGCGGCTGGTCACGACCGATACTTTGGGCCGCTCGGCTTCGAGGCGCCGCTCAAAAAGAGTCAACTGATCCAGCGAGCCTTCGACTTCCACCACCAGCCCCGAAGCCGAGTTCAGCACCCAACCGCTCAGCGCCATTTCTGTGGCGAGGCGGTAAACGAAGGGGCGGAAACCGACGCCCTGCACGGCTCCACGCAAGGTGATGCGCAGGCGCTGAGTCGTGGATTTGGACGCAACCGTCATCAACCACCGATTCTAAGCCTGGATGCGCTTCCGGCAAAAAAGCAAAGACTTCGACTACGAAGACGACGAAGGTTCACGAAGGAAACCATTCTCAGAGTTTTCCTTCGTGGACCTTCGTGCCCTTCGTGGTTTACGAATTTAGAAACGATTGCACCAAGTCCTCGATTCGGCGGACGAGGATCGGCAAGGCAGCCTCGACTGCGGGTGAAAGGGCTTCGCCATGGCTGAAGTTCTGGCCCGTAACCGTTGCGCAGAATGCCGGCGGGGAGGTCCCATACAATTGCGAACACAGCGCCATTACCATTGCTGGAGAGAATGTGTGACAGAAGCGATTCATCTCAGCGCGGTCCGTCCGCACTGATTCGCATTGCACGCTGCCTGGCTCACCCTCGGAAGATGCGTCCACAAAAACGACTGCGCTGGCGCGGCTGACGGCTTCGGCCAACTCCGGCCCGAGCTGATGGAGTCGAGTCACCTCGACTTCCGAGCCGGAGAATTTTTCCTGTATCGCTTCTGCGGCGCGCCATGCCACTCCGTCATCGGAGCGCAGCGGGTTTCCAAATGCCATGATGAGAAGTTGGGGCATCACTCTGGATTGTATGACTTCCCCACCCTTCAACCCTTCGATCCTGTCATGCTGAGCGCAGAACGGCGTGCGCGAAGCGCAGGGCGTTCGGAGTCGAAGCATCCCTATGGCTCGGAACGGTCGTCCGGACGGCGATTGCTATTCAGCCTGCTTCGTTTCACCGGCAGGGATGCTTCGACTCTGCCGCAGTCGCGTGCCGCGATTCCGGCTGCGCTCAGCATGACAGGATCATCGACGCGCAACCTCGTCCAGAATCCCGCCCTGGGGGCTCACCAGTTGGATCTGCAGGTCCATCTGGCCGAGCGCGTGGGTGGAGCAACTCAGGCAGGGATCGTAGCAGCGAATCACGGCCTCGACGCGGTTGAGCATCCCGGGCGCGAGACGGTTGCCCTGCACGTAGTGTTTGGCCACCTGCAGCACGCTGCGGTTCATGGCGAGATTGTTGTGCCCGGTGGCGATGATGAGGTTCACCCAGCGAATCAGGCCCTGCTCGTCGATCTTGTAATGATGGAAAAGCGTTCCGCGCGGGGCTTCGCAGGCGCCGACGCCTTCGAGCGCGTTGGGGCGAGCCAGGGCGCGCACGTGCTTGCAAAGAATCTCAGGATCGTTCAGCAGCTGTTCCAGGCGCTCGATGCAATACAAAATCTCCACCAGCCGCGCGTGATGATAGTGGAAAGAACTCAAGACCGCGGTGCGTTGCAGCTCATGAAATTCGGCCAGTTCCTGGTCGGCGCGCGGAGTGCCGCAGCGGTCGGCCACGTTGAGCCGGGCCAGGGGGCCGACGCGGTAGACGCCGTCGGGAAATCCTTTGGGCTTGTAGTAGGTGGATTTCAGATAGCTCCAGGGCTCGACTTTTTCTCCGATGTATGCGGAATAATCCGTGGGGTCGAGAGCCTCGGCAACCACGTGGCCCGAAGCGTCGACGATGCGCAGCTTGCCGTCGTAAAAGGTGAGGCCGTTGTCTTTTTTCACGAAGCCCATGAACATGGTGGGGAAATTGCCGAAGGTGGAAATTTCCTCGCGGAAGCGCTCCATGGTGCTCTTGAACCACTCCAGGCTGCGCTCGGCGATGGCGAGCGCGCCGGGGATGCCCTCCAGAATGGCGTCGCGATTGGCTTCGGTGAGCGGCTCGCTGACCCCGCCGGGCACGATCCAGGCGGGATGAATGCGCTTGCCGCCCAGCCGCTCGATGATCTTCTGCCCGAACTGGCGCAGGCGGATGCCGTCGAGGGCAAGCTCGAGATTTTTCTCCGCCACTCCAAAGATGTTGCTCTTGGCGGGATCGGCATCCATGCCCAGAAGCAGGTCGGGCGAGGACAAGTGGAACAGGCTGAGCGCGTGCGATTGCGTGACCTGGGCCAGCCCGAATATGCGGCGCAGTTTGTCGGCCGTGGGCGGGATGCGGACGGCGAGCAGCGAGTCGCAGGCCTTGGCGGATGCTATCAGATGGCTGACCGGGCAGATGCCGCAGATGCGTGCCATCAGCGAAGGCATCTCGTAAAAGGGGCGGCCTTCGCAGAGCTTCTCGAAGCCGCGAAACTGGGTCACGTGGAAGCGCGCCTCTTCGACCCGGCCCTCTTCGTTCAGGTGCAACGTGATCTTGGAGTGGCCTTCAATGCGCGTGACCGGATCGATGACGATGGTGCTTCCCTGCTTCACGACTTCTCCCTTGTAAGCTGCTGGCTTCTAGCTGCTAGCTA
>Ga0335078_10002359_pt1 | contig 28641 bp, 28 predicted proteins | sample Lox_Sample_32_FD_206711 | JGI IMG/M metagenome (GOLD analysis project Ga0335078, IMG submission 206711) | Soil microbial communities from Loxahatchee National Wildlife Refuge, Florida, United States - Lox_Sample_3.2 | ecosystem: Environmental > Terrestrial > Soil > Wetlands | place: USA...
CCGCGATCGACCTGGCCCGACGCATGGCACGCGCCATCGCCGAGAATCGTCTTGCGCGCGAGATCAAGAACCTCACCAGGCCCAAGCTGCTGATCATCGACGAAGTCGGCTATCTAGCGCTCGAACATCCGTGGTTGTAGCCGTCCGCGAGTGCCGCAGGATGCCCTGCACAGACGGCAAATCCTAATTGCAGGAATCGATGGTGGTCGGCGGATCGCGAATTCGCGGCCTTTCACTTCGGTTCGTGAATTCACGATCCGCTTCGCACATTGTTTTGAGGTGGTTACAAATGGAAACGCAAGTGCACTTGAGGTGGCGTCGAACATGGCTGAAAAAATCACGCGGCGAGGCTTTTGATGATTGTCACTTCACGATGCGCAGGACACCATGTGACGGGACTCAATGTGGGTGCGACGAACGTGCGCCGGTACTTTCCCAAAAGTGTCACTGAGATCGAGTTGGAACTCGATCATCTTCGCATTCAGTGTGAACTCACTCCCGAATTCTGGCAGGACCAACCGGAGATCCATGATCCAAGGTTGTGTCTCTGGCTTGAGTCGAAGCAGAGGAACGAACAGGCGGATCGTCATGCGCCTCTGGCAATGATTCGCTTGGATAAAAACACTTTCAGGTTTGGTCATATCGAGAAAAAAGGGCAGAAGAAAGCATTCGCAGCGGAGGAGCAATCCGGTGAAAACCCGCATGACGATGTCTGAAATAGAAGCACGTGCGGAGAAGGCATTGAATCAGGCGATCCGGCAAATCTCCTACGCCAAACTCAAGGACATCGCTTACGCTTCTGCCGAAGCCGGTCAGCTGCACCGGATTCTGGCGCACGTTGAAGTCTTAGGCCACTCGTACCACCTGGCATGCATTGTGGAGCGGGATGGTAGGTTGGCTCACGAGCCCGCGAGAGTACGCAGTTTCATGAAGTCGGCCGGACGCCTGGTGGAGAACACAATCCCCGTGGTGATCGCGCCTTCTCTCTCGCCTGAGGCGCAAGCAGACTGCCAGGCGGCGAACGCAGGGTTTCTCGATCTCGAAGGCAATGCTCGCTTATCGATGGGTGAAGTTTTTCTTGCGGAGCGCTCGTTCCCGCGTCATGTTCCGCGGCGGACTGCCGTTTCGTTCGGCCGTGAGGGACAGAGCCACGCCGCTCCGTTTTGGCGCGTCTGGTCTCGATTAGAAGGAGCACCAATGAACGGAACCAGCGTACAACCGCAAGGCTCTGACTTCAGGGGCAAAGTTCCACGGGTAAATGTGGATCGGCAGGCAACTGCAACGGGGAGGTGAAGAATGATGGAACCTAAGATGTCGCCTAAAAAGGGCAACCAGGAAGACAAGACAAAGCGCGAAGAGCAGAACAAGCGGCGCTTTCGATTTGGCGTGAGCTACTTCATCGCCAGCGTGATCCTTTTGTGGATATACCCGCTGCTTTTCTTGGCGTCGCCCCGGAACAGCGAGATTCCATATAGCGAATTCAAGACCAAGCTGGCCGCAGGTCAAATCGCTGAAGTCACAATCGGCGACCGTAGCATCTACGGCAAAATGAAGGCGCCTTCGGCGAACGGCACGCCGGCGGAAGTTCCGTTCAACACCGTACCATCGCCATTCAACGATCCCAAGCTCATCGAGGAATTGCAGGCCGCGAACGTGACGTACAACTTCGAGCGGCCCATCAGCCCGTTCGGCGCGCTTTTTCTCAATAACGTTCTTCCGCTGCTTGTGCTCGGCGGCATCTGGTATGTCGCTTATCGGCGCGCCGACAAAGTGGGAGGCGCGGGAGGCATGTTTGGTGTAGGAAAAAGTAAGGCGATCGAAGTGAAACCCGAAGATATTACCGTCACGTTCAACGATGTGGGCGGAGCCGACGAAGCCATCGGGGAACTCCAGGAGATCATTCAATTCCTGAAGGCGCCAAAGGATTTCACGCAACTGGGCGGACGCATTCCCAAAGGCGTGCTTCTGGTGGGGCCTCCCGGGACCGGCAAAACGCTGCTGGCGAAAGCGACAGCGGGCGAAGCCGGTGTTCCATTTTTCGAGACCAGCGGTTCGGAATTTGTCGAGATGTTTGTGGGCGTCGGCGCCGCACGCGTGCGCGATTTGTTCGAGCAGGCGCGCAAGGTGGCTCCCGCGATCGTCTTTATCGACGAGATTGATGCCATTGGACAGAGCCGCGGAGGCGTGGTGCGCATTGGCGGAAACGATGAGCGCGAACAGACACTCAACCAACTGCTGGCCGAGATCGACGGATTCAAGTCCGACGCTTCAACGCCGGTCATCATTATGGCTGCGACCAACCGGCCCGAAGTGCTCGACCCGGCGCTGATGCGCGCGGGGCGGTTCGATCGCCAGATTGCCATTGGCAATCCCGATTTAGTCGGGCGGCTGCAAATCCTGCGAATCCATTGCAGGAATGTGACTCTGGCGGAGGACTTCGACGTGGAGCAGGCTGCCAGAATGACGGCGGGGTTCAGCGGCGCCGATCTGGCGAATGCCATCAATGAGGCGGCGCTGGTTGCGGCGCGGCGCAAAGCCAAAGCAGTCGCGTTGCCCGATTTTGAAGCTGCCATTGAACGCGTCATCGCAGGCTCCGAGAAGAGAAGCCGTGTGATGAACGAGCAGGAGCGAACAACGGTTGCATACCATGAGGCCGGTCATGCGCTGGTGGCTGAGCTGACGCCATATGGCGAGCCCGTCAGCAAAATCACCATCGTCCCGCACAGCCGCGGCGCACTTGGCTACACGATGCAGACGCCGACCGAGGACCGCTACCTGCTGTCCGAATATGAATTGCTCGACAAGATCGCAACCATGCTCGGAGGGCGGGCAGGCGAACTGGTCGAGTTCGGCGTGATTACCACCGGAGCGAGTGATGACATTCAGCGCGCGACCGAGCTGGCGCGCCGCATGGTCACCGAATTCGGCATGAGCAAAAAACTTGGCTCGGTGCGCTATGCCGGCCAGCAAATGCAATATCTCGGCGGCCAGGTCGAGGACAACAGCCAGATTAGCCCGGAGACGCGCCAACAGATCGATGCTGAAGTGCAACGCATCGTGACAGAACAGTACGGCCGCGCTCAGACGATCCTGAGAGAACATCACTCGGCGCACGAAGTGCTCGCCAAGGAACTGCTGAAGAAGGAAACAGTAACGGGCAATGATGTGAAAGAAGCGCTGGCGAGCAACCCTGTCGCGGTCGCTGCCGCCGATCGTGCGGTTTTGGCGCCGGCCTGAAACGGCGGTGCGAATCGGGCCCAGGAGCAACGATAACCGAACGACGCGGAGATCATTTATGGAACTACCGAGAATTGAACGCATCCTGTGCCCCGTGGACTTTTCAGAGTCTTCCGTTCCGGCTTTTGCTTACGCGTCGTCTCTGTCCTGTCGGCTTCGCGCCAAGCTATTCGCACAGTACGTTGTCGAGATGGGGCGATATCCTTCGGCGGATTTCGCCCCCACCGCCGACGGGTATGACCAGTTCTGCGCCACGTTGATCTGTCAGGGCGAAGCCCGATTGCGCGGTTTTATTCAGCGAAACAGGGCATTTGAGGTCGACCCTGAATGCATCGTCGGCAAGGGCATGCCGGCAGACTCTATTCTCAAGTTTGCGGAAGAGAAGGCAATCAACCTGATTGTGATAGGAACTTGTCGTCACGGCGGTATCGAGCGGTTGATGCTGGGCTCTGTAGCCGAAAAAGTATTCCGAACTGCACGAAGCCCGGTCTTAGTAGTGCCGGAACTTCTTCCCGGATACCGGACATCGGAAGGATCCAAAGAGGGCATCGAAGTGCGCCAGATAGTCGCGTGCACAGATCTCACCGAAGTTTCAAACAAAGTATTTGACCACGGCGTCTCAATTGCACAGGACTATCATGCCGGCCTTACCCTTCTGCACGTTCTCAAGGATATTCCGCCTCCAGGGTACGTGGAGGATGCTGCGGTCGCCTATAAGCAGTTGGGGGAGCTTGTTTCGTCGCAAGCGAAGCCGAACTGCAAAATCACCACTGAGGTGAGGTTTGGCAAGCCGTATCGAGAGATTGATCGATTAGCGCACGATTGTCATGCCGACTTGATCATCATGGCTGTGCGTGGCCACAATTCAGTGAATGACGCTGTCTTCGGCTCTACGAGCTACCGTGTGATCCGATCGGCGGCCTGTCCAGTGCTTGCGGTCCGCGGTTGAAGGTGAAAGATGGTCAAAACGACAAGAATCAGCTTTGGTGGAACCGCAGGAATTGTGACTAGCATGGCCCTGCTCGTTGGCCTTGACGCAGCACATGCCGGAAAGGCCAGTGTGATCGGAGCGCTGCTTATCATTGCGATCGCTGATAATCTTACGGACTCGTTGAGCGTGCAAATGTACCAGGAGTCGGAGAGTTGTGAGAAACGCGAAGCGGTTCTCGGCACACTAACTAATTTTGCAACACGATTCTTTGTCTGCCTCACGTTTGTAGGCATCACTGCGTTGTTCTGGAAGCACGCCGTGGCCGCAGGAGTGGCATGGGGAATGGTGCTTCTTTCAGTAATGAGCTACATGATCGCGCGAGGCCGAAATGTCCGTGCTATCTCAGAAATAGTGAAGCATGTAGGCACTGCAATACTTGTTATTATTGCGAGTGAATGTATTGGGCGTTGGCTCACGGCGCATGTCGCCTAGACATTCTCGGCCGTCCAGCGTGAGCTTAATCTACCGCCATCTTCTCTTATTTTCTGGCCGACTCAAATTGTGAGACACGTCACATTCGACAGGTAACCATCTGGGGGATTCTTCTCGGTGTACCATGTGCTCCATGGGAATCAACGAGCCAAATTCCGGCGGCAGTGAGGAGAGCCTGCGCCTCCGGACGCTCATCGACTCCGTTCCGGCGTTGCTTCACACCGGCAGGCCCGATGGTTCCATCGATTTCTTCAACAAGATGTGGCTTGACTTCGCTGGCCAACCGCTGGAGAAATTGCTTGGGTGGGGATGGACTTCGCGAATACATCCGGAGGATATCGAGTCCTTTCTTCAGAAGAGACGGGAGTCGCTCGCTACCGGAGACCGTTTTGAGGAAGAGGCGAGGGTGCTCCGCGCGGATGGGGAATACCGCTCGATGATCCACCGCGTTGTCTCGCAGCGCGATTCCGCCGGAACGATCCTGAAATGGTTTGGGACCAGCATTGACATCGAGGATCGGAAACGTGCAGAGGAGGCTTTGCGCCAGAGTGAGGCTTATTTAGCCGAGGGGCAGAGGCTGGTTCATGCAGGCAGTTGGGCTTTGGACCTGATCAGCAACAAATATGTCTACGTTTCAGAGGAAGACTTACGAATTTGGGGACTAGATCCGCGGAACGGTTCACCCTCTAGGGAAACAGTTCTTGCGCTCATCCATCCGGAAGACCGGGAGACGTGGAAAAAGAACTTTGAAAATGCGCTTCTCAAAAAAGAAGACAGCTCCGAAGAGTACAGGATCGTTCTTCCCGACGGTACCTTGAAGCATATCTACACGGTTCGGCATCCTGTTCTAAATCATGCCGGAGAGTTGGTCGAGCTCGTGGGGACCACGATCGATATAACGGAACGCAAGCTCGCCGAAGAAGCGATTCGCCAGAGCGAACGGCAGCTTCGAGAGGTAATCGAAGGCATTCCCGCCATGGCTTCGGCCATTCGTCCGGATGGCTCCGTTGAATTCATCAATGAACGCTGGCGCGAATACACGGGGATGTCGCTGGAAGCGGCGATAGGGTCCGGCTGGCAAGCGGCCATTCATCCACAGGACATTGAAGGTTATAAGGAAAAGAGGCGCGCCGCGCTGGCGGCGGGCAAACGCTTCGAAGGCGAAATTCGCATTCGCGGCGTAAACGGGGAATACCGGTGGTTTCTCACTCGCGGAATGCCGCTCAAGGATGAACGGGGAAACACCATCAGGGGTTATGCAATTCTGACGGACATAGAGGACCGCAAGCGAGCCGAAGAGAAATTGCAGCATGAGAATGTCGCACTGCGGGAAGAGATCGACAAGTCGTCGATGTTCGAAGAAATCGTTGGATCGTCCACAGCGTTACGCACGGTGCTCTCCCGCGTCGCAAAGGTCGCGCCGAGCGATTCTACCGTCCTCATTACAGGCGAGACCGGCACCGGAAAAGAATTGATCGCGCGCGCCATTCACAAACGGTCGCGGCGGTCGGCGCATGCATTCGTGAGCGTGAATTGCGCGTCGATTCCACGGGACCTGATTGCATCGGAGTTATTCGGCCATGAAAAAGGCGCGTTTACCGGCGCTACCCAGCGGCACTTGGGCCGCTTCGAACTAGCCGATGGCGGCACCATCTTCCTCGACGAGGTGGGCGATCTTCCCGCGGAGACTCAAGTTGCGCTATTGCGCGTCCTGCAGGAAAGGGAGTTCCAGCGCGTGGGAGGAGATCGGCCCATTCGCTCCGACGTGCGGGTGATTGCCGCGACCAATCGGAATCTTCAGGCGGCCATCGATTCAGGTGCATTTCGCAGCGACCTCTTCTATCGGCTGAATGTCTTTCCCATCGAGACTCCTCCGTTACGCAACAGAAAAGATGATATTCCGCTGCTGGTGGCGTACTTTGTCGAACGTTACGCCCGAAAGACCGGAAAAACCATCAAGCAGATCGGCAAAAAGAGCCTGGAGCTGTTGCAGGCTTACCCATGGCCCGGCAATATTCGCGAGCTGCAAAACATCGTCGAACGGTCAGTGATCGTGTGCGAATCCGAGGTTTTTTCGGTTGATGAGAGCTGGTTGTCCAGTCAGGTTGCCGCTGCAGGCAGCAAGCCAGCGCTCGGTCTTTCGCAGATCCTCGCCGGCGAAGAGAAACAGGCTATTGAAGCGGCCCTGCGGGAATCGAGGGGACGCGTCTCGGGAAGCATAGGCGCGGCGGCAAAGCTCGGTATTCCCCGCTCCACTCTCGAATCAAAAATCAGATCGCTCAATATAGATAAAAACCGCTTCAAGAGTCTCTGACTCCAAATCTTCTTTCGGTCGCTGCTCTCCTGTGGCTGACGAAATGTTTTGTACAGTTTCTCGGCAATTGGCGAAATTTCGACACTCGCCACGCAAGCAAGCCCTTCTTCTTCAGTCATTTCTGTTTGGCTCGCGGATTGCATTTATCGAAGGCGTAAGTCCTCAAAGCGGGTTGAAATGCTAAGAATTGAGCGAACAAACAGCGGGACAAGCGTCTCATTCCGGTTAAGCGGCCGGCTTGAGAAAGTCGAGTTGGCGGAGCTGGAAGCACAGATTCAATCAGAGTCCAAGAAGGATCATATTGTCCTCGATCTTCAGGATGTAACGCTCGTGGACCTGAATGCCGTGAACTCTCTTGACCGCTTTGAGATGGACAGGATCGAGCTCATCAACGCTCCAGCGTATATTCGCACCTGGATTGAGTCGGAAAGAGAGCGATTTCGCGCGGAGACGGAAGAATTGAACCGGGGGAACGGAAAACGCAAATAACCGGAGGATGGTATGTACTCAGAGTTGATTGAGACCCAGGAAATGCATGAGGAAAAAGGGCTTCTTGCGACCATGGCCGCGAACCGCGCGATGGACATCGCCGCGGATGAGGATCATTGTGCGGACACCGTGGGCGCTGGAATTGTGGGCCAAAGCCGAGCGCTGCGCGAAGTGCTCGACCTGGTGGATATGGTCGCCTCAACGGATTCCACCGTTCTGCTGCGCGGCGAGACAGGAACGGGAAAAGAACTCGTGGCGCAGGCCATTCACAATCGCAGCCGCCGCCGGACGAAGCCTTTTGTCAAAGTCAATTGTGCCGCAATTCCCGCCGGTCTGCTTGAAAGCGAGCTTTTCGGCTACGAGCGCGGCGCGTTTACCGGAGCGCTTGTGCAGAAGACGGGCCGGCTCGAGCTCGCCGACCAGGGCACGCTGTTTCTCGATGAGATCGGCGACATTCCGTTGGAACTGCAACCCAAGCTCCTTCGCCTTCTGCAAGAACGAGAGTTCGAACGGCTGGGCAGCACGCGCACAAAACAGGTAAATCTGCGCGTGATTGCAGCGACGCACCGGGATCTGGAGACCATGATCTTGCAGAATCAGTTTCGCAGCGATCTGTATTACCGCCTGAATGTCGTCCCCATCGTCATTCCCCCGTTGCGCGAGCGTACGGAAGACATACCGCTGCTGGTACGTCATTTTGTCCGGCAATTCGCTCGGAAGATGAACAAAGCCGTTGGCGCGATTTCTCCGGAGACGATGGACATGCTGGTTCAATATCCATGGCCCGGCAACGTGCGCGAACTGCAAAACATTCTGGAGCGGTCGGTGGTCGTCCATGAGAGGGGACAGCTCACGGTGAAGAAGAGTTGGCTCTCTCAGCAAAGCTTCGTGGGTGGCTTTTCGGCTCTCGTGCCTTCTGCAGGTCCCGCGGTCGACGATCGCGATGTGATCGGTGCGGCGCTGGCGCGGGCGCGCGGCAAAGTCGCGGGACCGACCGGCGCGGCGGCCATTCTGGGAATTCCCCCTTCGACCCTGGAGTCGAGAATCAGGTCGATGAACATCAATAAGTACCAGTTCAAGATGGCGTGATTCAATCCGAATCTCTAAGCCCAGGGATAACTCATACGCGAACCATCTCTTTTGTTGAAGGCGACAGGTCATCTTCCCTCCCTTTCTGGGGTATGAAAATCAATCGTCCGCGGACCGCTCGCAGGGACATCGGCCGCTGTTAATCTCCGTTTGCTCAAATGGCTCGTAGAACGAATAGATCAGAACGGCACAACCCGTGGTCATGAGATTCATGCCCAGAATCAGTCCGACCATCCAAGGCGTGTAACTCGGCCAGGGAAAGACCAGTAGAAGAGCCATCAGCATCTTGATTCCGCTATCGAAGAGCGCCCATATCGATCCGGCGTAGAGCCGAGCCTGGAAGAATGTCACGATCTCCAGTATGGTCTGCGCAGTGATGATCGACGCGATCGCGAGAGCAAGACTCGCCAGAGCGATTCGCGGGCAGAATGCAATAACGATGAAACAGCCGCAAAAACCGCAGTTGCCAGGGTTGTCGATGTCTTCGGGCGATTGGACGTTCTCGTCAACAATGCCGGGTATGGAAATACTGCCCCGTTTGAGCAAGTGAGTTCAGAGAGATTCCGCGCCTTGATTGAGACGACCTTCTTTGGCGTTGTCTCCATGACGCGAGCTGTGCTTCCAATCATGCGAAAGCAAAAGAGCGGGTGCATTCTGCAGATCTCATCCGTCGGCGGTCGGCTCGCAACTCCGGGAGGTGCTGCTTATCATGCCGCGAAATGGGCGGTGGGCGGTTTCACGGAGTCCATTGCTCTGGAGGTTGCGTTCTTCGGCGTGAAGGTATGTGCCCTGGAACCAGGCGGCATGCGAACCAACTGGGGCAATCGCGCCAATGCGGATATCCCGATTCTCTTGCCAGAATATGAGCGGTCCGTCGGCGCACACATTAAGAGCCTTGAAAATTATTGGGGACATGAGGCCGGTAACCCTGCAAAGGTCGCCCAGGTTATCGTTGAACTTGCCAGGAAAGAGACGCTTCCTGCTCACTTGCTGCTCGGTAGCGATGCCGTGCAGTATGCCCGGTTTGCCGCAGAAAGACGGGAGTCGGATGCCAGGGAGTGGCTTGAGGTCAGCCTTTCAACTGATTCTGAGGGTGTGCAAGAGCAGCCTGCGTTGAAGTTCTGACTCTAACTTCGTCGAATTGTCGAGCTGAGGACTTGCGATCCCAATAGTGTGTACTCGCAAGCCAGCTAGATAGGATGTCACGGACCTGATTCGCCCAACTCGCGGAACCGCTCAATCCTTGCGGAAGAAGGCCAATGCGACCTCAATTCAAGCCCGCTGAAGAAGATCAACCGCCGGAAGCTTCAACCCTTCTGAATATCGACGAATACTTGCGGAAGCGGCTGATGCCTTCCGACGAGGCAATTCCGCACATTCCGGGGATTCAGATGTATGGCAATACGATTCCTGCTGAAACTGTCGGCGGCGATCTGTTCGAGTACGTTAGCTTTCAACAGCGTTACGACATAGATGCTCGCATTCGGCAGGCTCATCGGTTGTCGCAAGTCTTTGTTGAACCCCTTCCCGCCGGAGCTGCGCCGCGTAACTTCGTCGACGATCAGGTGCAGTGGCTGAAAGCAGCACCCGACTACAGACCCGGGTTGGAAAAGGAATATCGATTCGCGAGAAGCTCGGAACAGATGCGGGTCGCGGAAGAATTGCGCGCGCTCTACTCGACTGCTGGAGTCCTGATCGTGGATGCACAGGGCCATGGAATCATCTCAGCTAAAATTGCATCTACTGTACATGACGCATTTCATGCCTTGATGCTTGCGGAATTGGATCGCTACGGTAGAGCGACTCCGATGCTGCTCGAAAATATTAACCTCCGGCTAGCGCAATCGGTGTCCGCCCGCAATGCGCTTGAAAAGGAGGGCGCACGTGAGATCGCAACGATGATATACGGCGAAATTCGCTCGAATGGCCGTTTCCGCTTTGCGAATTTCGGGCATCCACCGCCATTGGTATTCTCCGCAGAGAGCTGCGGGTTCAAGAACATCCAAGACAGCCAAATGGCGCATTTTCTTGCGCTCGGCTTGGAAATTCCAGAAGATCATCCGGACCGGATGAAATATTACTCGCTGGCTCTTCGGAAAACAGAGCTCGATTCCTCGGATATGGATGAGATCACATTGATGAGTCCAGGAGACATTCTTTTTCTCTATACCGACGGAGTTTACGACGGCACCGACCAAGACGAACGCAAGATCCTGGAGGCGATCGTATGCGAACACTCCCGAAAGTCCGCCAGAAAGATTTGCAATGTACTGCTTGACTACGCCGTGAAGAGGGATGGAAGGCTCCATCAAAGCGGCGATTTTGATCTGATTGACGACAAAACAGTCTTTATCGTCAAACGGACTTAACTTCGGTGCCAATGCGACATCAAGACTTTCATCTGTGTCCCAGCCGGACGCTGGCAGTAAAGGCACATCGAGCAGAGGCCATGCATGAAGAGCGCTGAGCGACGACTCGATTCTGGAAAGGATTACGACAAGCTGGCGACTTTGCAGCCGAATTCATCGGCATCGACAGCCACATCGACTCATTACAGCGCGTGCTGGTGGGCCCCATTAGAGAGCACAACTTCTCAAGAAATCGGCATCAGAGGAGATATGAAACAGGAACTGGTTGACGCGGTGGCGGAATTGAAGGCACAAGGTATCTCAGTGGCGGTCGATCCGTCCGGCCGTTCATCCGATGTCTATATCGCAACCGCCCCGAATGGTGAAAAGTACGAATTCCTGGCCGCAGGACTTTTGGATTTGAAGGCGAAAGGGAAATTAAACCTGGAAGGGCTCCAGGAAAAGCATTTCGCAAAGAAGAAAACGCCGAATTTTCATAACCCACCCGGCACTTAAGGCCCGCTGGTTTTCCCGCCCATCTTCCGGTGCGTTCGCCGTCGTCCGCGAGATTGGCGGGGTACGGATCCGGGTACGATTGATGTCTCCACGTGCAAACCATTTGATTCCAACAAATATGGCTCCCTGGGGGGCAGCCACCTCATTTCAAATAACTTAGACAACTAAGCTCCTCCAAGGTCGATTCGATAGTCAGCTGGCCTACTTCCAGTTGCTCGCTGATAATAAACAGCTTTCGATGATTCGCTGATCTTTTGGCGTTGAAGATTTCATTTGCGGAGTCCGCAAGCATCTGTAACAGTGAGGTTTGTGGACGGTTGCTCGACTGGGATATGGCGCGAAATATGACACACGCATGTGAGATCGGGCACGTGGCGACAGCGCCTCTGTAACATTGAGTATGTCCTGCATGCGTTCAGGTTGAAGTGCTTGTCAAGCGTTTACGAGGAGATCGCGAAAGACATCGCTCTGGCGAATGAGATCGTTCTCATTGGCCACGCTACGGGGAAAAGCAACGCTGCTGACTTCTTGAAAGAATATCTGCAGGCACATCATCCCGAGATTTCTCAACGAATCATCGCTAAAGGAAGTGCGGACCTCTCGGCAGTAACCGAGCCCGAAATCGAGTCTTTAGTAAAGCGGCACATGCTCGCCATCATCGAACGGCCTAATGCGCTCCAAGGATGACGACGCCCTTTCTTTGAATATGTGTCCTGGCTTTATAGTTGAAGTTGATCCAAGGATGACGCGGTTTGCTGACTCATGCAGCGGTTCCCGAGGGTGTTCCGAAGTTACGTCTGTTCGCGTGCAAAAACGGTCATTGGGACTTCCCGACATCCTTGCGGTTTCGCTGGAAGTCATTTTCTGTGGAATCAATCCGGGTATGCGATCGGCGGCAGTCGGACTCCAATTCGTCAACCGGAGCAACCGCTTATGGCGCGTGCTTCACTTCGCGGGCTTTACCGATCGGCAACTAGAACCGGCAGAGGCCCGGCTCTTGCTCGATTACGGTTGTGGAATCACATCTGCAGTTGCTCGGCCGACCGTCAGCGCTGCTGATCTGACTCGAGCCGACTACATCGCTGCCCGCCCGATACTCGAACGCAAAGTTGCGAAATACAGGCCCAAATACCTCGCGTTTCTGGGGAAGCCGGCAGCATGCGTGTTTCTGAATCAGCGCAACTTGCGCTGGGGGTTACATCCGACCGCATTCGGTGGATCTACGGTGTGGGTTTTACCCAATCCGAGCGGCCTGAATCGCGCATTCAACATCGATAAATTGACAGACGCCTTCAGAGAGCTCTCTGAGGCCATAGCCCAAATCGGTTGATGCTCGCTCGTAAGTGTCCGGGTGAGCCCAATTCTTTGGACCGACGATCTACTTGTCTGTAAGAGCACTTCGTTTCAATCCATTGCTTAGACTGACGATGATAACGCTGACGTCGGGGACGAAGGTGCCACTTTGTGTCTGCGATGGTGCATGAGAGAGTGGGAAGCTGAGCTTGCGATTATGCGCGTGTTTGAAGCGCGGCAAGTGACTGGGCCAAGAGAAGGCGCGCCCTCGAAGTGAAAAAGCGCGCAAACGCGCCGATATCTCTACCGACATAGAGAGTGAAGTCCGTCCCACGCGTGGCGGCTGCGCTCACTTGCTCACGTGCGAGACGGCCGTTGTTCCCCGCGCCAGGCGCAGTCGGGCAGCCATGCTCACTAATTCAGGGAGCGACTCGGCTTTCATCTTTCGCATCACGCTGCCGCGATGCGCTTTCACCGTGATCTCGCTGATCCCCAGTTCACCGCCGACCTGTTTGTTCGGAAGGCCGGCAACAACTAGTGTAAGCACTTCGCGCTCGCGCGACGTGAGGTGGGCATACCGGGCTTTCAATTCGCGAATCTCAGTATCGCGGTCAAGCAGAATTTTGCTGCGCTCGATTGCATTTCGAATCGCATTCAACAAGGCCTCCTCGCCGAAGGGCTTGGTGAGGAATTCGACAGCGCCTGCTTTCATCGCCTGCACTGTCATGGGAATGTCCCCATGACCGGTGATGAATATGATTGGCATGTCATGGCGATCCAGCGCAATTCGCTTCTGGAGTTCGAGGCCATTCAGGTCCGGCAAAGAGATATCCAGGATGAGGCAATTCGGCACAGAGACCCGCGGACGAGCCAGGAATTCCTGCGCCGAAGTGAACGTCTCCACCGCGAGGCCTTCATGACGAATCAGAAGTTCAAGCGATTCGCGAACCGAGACATCATCATCCACAACAAAGATGACGGGCGAGGAAGGCGACATGGGGAAGCACCTTACTTCGTGGCAATGTGCGTTCGCAGTAATCATTGTAATTCCGCAAAGTGATCGACAGAGGAAACTTATCTAACCGGAAAGACGGCATTTAGCGCGTCGAGCAGCGCCGTATCATCGAAGGGCTTGAACAAACATGCGATCGCTCCCAATTCGAGCATCCGCTCCCGCACGGTTTCGTCTCTCTGAGCGGTGATGAAGATAACCGGGATGTTCGACCGCCGACGCTTGAGCTCGCGCTGCAGGTCAGGACCGGACATTCCTGGCATTGCGATGTCGAGGATCAAACATTTGGTCATCGAGATTCCATCGGACGCAAGGAACTCCTGCGCCGAGGAGAATACCTGAGACACAAAACCGAATTCTCTGAGTAAATCCGGCAACGATTCGCGGATCGATTCATCATCGTCGACGATGGACACTAACGAATGTGGGTTCATTATGGATGTCTCAGCCCGCATTTAAGTACAACTTCGCACAACGTGGAGAACCATACGTTCGCTCCAGCGCTGCTTGAGGAAGTCGATGGGTCTTTCCCGAAGCGCCGCTCAAAGCGCTCAGGACTACACATCAACAACGCGGCCGAGTTTGTCTCCATGGAGTCCCTTCTTGGCAACACCCCACAAGAGGATCATCCGCTCTGTGACTGGCGATGTATATTGCACTTTGGTATTGGTTGCCTCAGGAAGAAACGGGTGCAAGGTCTTGTTCCTAATGGGGCTAGACAGTACTATCGAGCGGGATGGAGAACGCAAAGGAGGAACCGGGTCCTTCATTGGCCGATGCCCAGATGCGTCCGCGATGCGCTTCAATAATCGAATGGCTGACAGAAAGGCCGATCCCCATGCCATCATCCTTAGTTGTATAGAACGAATCGAAGAGCCGATCCGCAGCATCGGGCGCGAAACCGACACCGGTGTCTCGCACCGTAAGTTGGACGTTGTTGCTATCGTCGCTCTCCGTTTTGATCAGCAACTCTCTCGGCCGGTCGTCGACATGGCGCATTGCATCTGAAGCGTTGTGCAGCAGATTCAGGATGACTTGCTGGAGCTGAGTGCGATCACCTCTCAACGTCGGCAAATCGTCCGCGAATTCATGCCGGACCATGATCCCGTTGCTCTGAAGCTCGCTCAACGAGAGTGTGATCACTTCCCGCGCAGCATCGTTCAAATCGACCGGCTCGGCAGCGACTGGCTTTCTCTTGAAGAGGGCCCGCAGACGCGAGACAACCTCGGAGGCCCGGTTCCCATCGCGAATTGTGCGTCGCGCCGTTTCGCGCGCCCCATCGATGTTTGGGGGATTTCCGCTTAACATGCGAAGGCATGTACTGGCATTCGTCACGATGCCGGACAACGGCTGGTTCACCTCGTGCGCAATGGATGCTGTCAATTGTCCGACCGTCATGACTCGCATCACTCTTGCAAGTTCCGCGTGAGTGTTGCGTAACTCTTCTTCGGCGCGCTTTTTTTCTGAGATATCTCGAATGAATCCGGTAAATACCTTTCGCTGATCCACCGTCATCTCTCCGAATGAGACTTCTGCCGGAAACTCTTCACCGTTGGCCCGCAGTCCAGTCATCTCGGTTCCCCGCCAATTAAGATGCCTCGTGCCGGTTTCCAGATATCGTTTGAGGCCCGTCTCATGGAGCCCGCGCATCGCTCCCGGCATGAGGACCGTGAGAGGCTTGCCGATAAGCTCCTCCGGGGTGTATCCAAATATCTGAATTGTTGCGGGGTTCGCAAGAATGATTGCGCCGCCTTCGTCGATACTGACCACCGCGTCACTGGCTGTCTCAACCACGACCCGGTGTCTCGCTTCGCTCCGCCTGAGTTCGTCTTCGGCACGCTTCCGATCGTCGATATTGGTTGTCAGGACATACCAGCGGTCGATTCTGCCCTCCGTATTTCGCGCGGGACGGCTACTGCTCAAGAACCATTGAAAGGTGCCGTCGGTGCGCCGGAGACGGTGTTCAAGGTGGAGGGGCTCTCCGGTTTCGATCGATCTTGTAAATGACGCCATCGCACGGGGAAGGTCATCTGGATGGACAAGGTCGTTGTTGGCCCAATTTTGTATTTCCTCGTGAGTCTTGTTGAAGTATTCCAGGAAAGGCCCGTTTGATCGCTCCAGGGCACCAGTCGGACCCAGAATCGAGACCATGCCCGGGATATTGTCCAGGACGTTGCGAAGACTGGTCTCACTTGCTCGCAGAGCATCATCCGCCAGCTTGCGATCATGGATGTCCGTGGACGTTCCGTACCAACGCAGAATCGCCCCGGACTCATCGTGGAACGGAGCGACGCGGATGAGAAACCAGCGATACTCTCCATCGTGACGGCGGATCCGGGCCTCGATTTCCCCGGGTTCTCCCGAGACCAGCAATTCTTGCCACCGAGTCATCAACGGCGGCAAATCGTCCGGATGGAAAGACGCAGACCAACCCCAGCCGTGCGCCTCTTCGGGAGACAGGCCGGTGTAATCATGCCAGCTCTTGCTCAGGAATTCATTGGGACCGTCAGGAAAATTGCACCAGCTCAATGTCGGAATCGTGTCGATCACTCGCCGCAGGTTGGCCTCACTGGCCCGAACAGCTTCCCCAGCGCGTTTCTGGTTGTCGATGTCGGTCGTCGTACCGACGAATTTGAGGACTTTTCCGTCTGCATCGCGCAGAGCCACGGCTTGCTGAAGGTGCCAGCGATAAGTCCCATCTTTAGCGCGGAGAGACCTGGTTTCGAACGCAAAACTCTGTCCCGAGCGCACTCCATCCCAAAAGGCCTTTGATGCTGTTTCGCGATCCTCAGGGTGGACCGCGGTCATCCAGGCCTCGGGATGCGACCGGACAAAATCGAGGCTTTGACCGGAGAATTCAAGCCAAACTCGATTCACGAAATCCGGTGTCCCATCAGGCTTTAGCGTCCAGGTGGATACAGGAAGATGCTGCAGCAGACCAACTTGGAGTTGCAGCGCTTCGTTGGCTTCCTCAAGCTCCCTGGTTCGTTCCGCGACCCGCCGATCGAGTTCCTCGGCGATCCGTTTCTGCTCGTTCAAGAGGAGCGCCTGCTGTAGTCCGACAGTCGCTTGATTGGCCGCTACGCCCAGAAGCAGCCGCTCGGACTGCGTCGGGAAATCGACGCGCTCCGATCCAGCTACGACGATTCCAATTTCGCCGTCGATTCCCAAGCGCATGCACAAGAGCGAAGTTTCTCGCCCACTGAGATCACTGCGTATCTCCGCCGGCCAGTTCCGGGCATCAACTCCGAATCGCCCATTGAGGAGATGGCGGATCTTGTCCACATTCTGTGTCGTCGCGTAATGGGGTGCGGTTCTTAATACCTCGATCGGATCCCCATCGGTTTCGATCCTCACACGCGTATAGAGGAAATCCAGATTCAGTGTCGCCATCAGAGCGTCGTGCAAGGTCGTCACGATTTTGCGTGGCTCTTGCCCGCTCCAAACCGCAGGGAGTGCCAGCACGCTGACCAAATCGCTCATGCAGCGCTGAAGGTACTTCAACTCCGCTGTGGAATCGCTTAATGCCATCTCAGGACTCCTGAATGGCCAGGCTACCGGGACTGGACCTGCGCGCACGATACTCCCGGAGGAATTCCTCTGGCGGAGTAAAGAATGGATTCTGCTGCAGGAAGCCGCCGATGATGACGAGGGGATGGGTGCGGAGAATATCGATGACTGCATCGCCTCTGAATTGGGAGAGATGGTAGGTGCAGATGACGGCGTCGTCGTGCCGGTTCCAGACATCATTCACCCGCGATTCAAACTCAATGACATTCTCCAGCCGGGCCTTGTCTCCAACCACCCAATCCATTCGGCACACGATGCGACTGAGAGGGAATCCTCCCGGCGCGTTTCCGGAAGCTAGTTTCTCAAATGTCTCAAGCATCCGGTCCTGATCGAACTCGCCATCGCGAAGATAGGCTTCGGTGTTGATCTTGATTTCCAATTGTCCGGCCCGCTGAACAGCCGCTGAGTCAATTCCGGCAGAATCCAGACGACGCAGATGCTCATCCCGCTGCTTGGGATTGACAACGTGAATGGCCTTGTCCCCGCGCTCAATTCCCTCTTTAATGAAGGGAAGCAACACGCGATATTCTTCGTCGTCGCTCGCGAAGAGCGCGCAAACGTGGCGAATGGCGCCAAGTTGAGAGCCTGCTAAAGAAATTGGCAACGCTGGCCTGGTCATTTTCGATCCCTCAATAAAACTCTGCTCGAACAAGGATCTTGATCGCACCGGAAGCGTGGAGGAATTCCAGGACGCTTGTTAAGCGGGCATCCTGACGATATCTGTTCGCTTGTAATGAGCCGATTAAGAACAATAGCGGCGGGGCGGTCTGAATTGGCCCAGCGGAAGGGACTTGGGCGCAAATCAGAAGGGAAGCGCGCCAGCCACTAATCGTTCATTAATCATACCCTATTTACAGCTTAGTTCTCTGGGTAGAGCCGTGGTCAGTTCAACGAGCGTTACAATCTACAGGCTCAAGAAGCCCCTTGCACAATTTGAGGGCAGAAGATTTGATGGGCCGGAGCGGTTTTTCCACGCGACGAATTGGCTCGAAAAACAAGCGCTGACGTTTGCTCCACCGGGAAAATCTTCCGCAATATCCGCCTGCGCCCCGACCAACGGACAAACCTGAATATCCCCGAACAGTGGCTTTCACCTGGACACTCTGCAAATCTACAACCTGCAGAAACCAGTCGCGATGCCGGCGCCGCTGTAGCTCTCCCTGCGTTGGCGAAGGCGCAGCTTGTTCCCTTCGGAGGGCTCAAATTCGCCCGACTCGAGCGTCTCTCACACCGCGCTGATTCAACCGATTGACACCAAAGCATCGATCGATACCTTCGTCCAATGGATTTGCATTTCCTCTTCTGGCGTAATGGCGGCTGTGTGGCACATCCGAACGGATCGGACGCGAGCAGTGCAGAGTTGGTCCGATGAATCTGTCGGGGGGCACGAAAGGAGATCCGTCGTTATGTCAACCGCAAACATCCGCATTGGAAGTGTCGTGGCTCGTCAGGTGCGTCAGGAGCATCTCGCTCAATTGAATTCCGGAACCATCGCGCTAAAACAAACAACGGAAAGAGAACTACCTGGGAGGCATGCTAATGAAGAATGGATGCGAAGCATGGAAAAAGACTGGCAGGGCCACTTAGAGATGTTGCAGGAGCAGATGTGTGAACTTCTTCTCAGGAATCAACCGCTCAGGATGGCACTCAACGCGGCAAACAAAGCAAAAGAGGAGTATAAAAATGCCAGGAGCTTTTAGGGCGGCCGAGGCAATTCTCGCACTGCTGCAACTCGCCCCCATCATTGTGCTCTCTGCCAGTTCATTTCGGATGAGACATTGGTTCATCTCTCCATGTCGTCAAGCGCCTCTCCGGAAGCGAGGGGTCGTGGAATCAATGCCACTTCAGGTACAAGCGGCGTCGGCTGAGACGTATCGGCGTTGGAGCGCGCAAAACGGAGAGTGAAAAGGGGAAGGCATCCGGAATTGAGGGCAAGATTGACTATGCTGATCAGAATCGTGGCCTTCCCGAGGAAGTCTCATCCTGACTCACTGGGGCAGGAACAGCTTGAGCGTGCCATTGTGCGCGCTCTAGAAGCGGGTGCCGAAGTGAAGTCGGTTTATGCGCAAAACGCAGATTCCGGGCCTCGCCCACATTGAAAACAGACTAGCGCCGCTTTCCTTTGCTTTGACCTGCAGCCTCGGTGCAGTACGCTGTCAAGTTGGAGATGCAATACGTCCTCGCAAAACCCACCTTAAAAGCAATGTCAATCCGAATTGCAAATAGACCCAGATAAATAAAGCTCCCAGGAGAGAGGTAGCCAAATCTTGGATTGATTGGACGAGCAGCTTGAGTATCCGCGTCACGCCTTCTTCGATCCCCGGGAAGGAGCGAGGGCCACTGCAGCTTCCCGGGTGAGCAGTAGGAAAGTGAATGTCTCCTGCAGATACAAGCGAACAGTCGCATCAGTGTGGCCGAGATAGCCGATCGAGACATCCTGGCCAATGTGTAACTCGAAGTCACCACCGCGTGTGGTCACGGCGAAAGCGCCGGCAATAGCGGGCGCCCAAATGATTTGCTCATCGACGAGTCGCTTGACGTGCTCCAACACCGGATATCCGTGGTCGCTTGTCTCGGCCAGTGCGGTGTAAGCGTCAGCTCCGAGCAGCACAGAATAGGGGCCGTTCACGCCCACGAGACGCAATCTGCTCAGACCCTGTGCGATGGCCTCCGGGTACTGACGCACGTCTGCCGGGAGGGCCATGATAGGATTGCTGGTCCCTTTACGAACTCCCTCAATACTGGCTGGGGCATAACCTTCGAATATCGCTCCGTCCTCCGCAAAGGCGAGTTGTCGCGCTGCGTCCTTCGCGGGTTGCCAGTCAGAATCATTTGCACCGCGCTCGACATCGTCGATTGCATGACGATCCAGATCGAATGGAACGCGTAGCTCGACGAGCGCCTTCACTTCTCGTTGCCTCGCAACGATCCCTTTCGCCGGGGCGGCGATCTCGCGCAGGTGCCCCGTGCCAACTGCAGACAAGCCCGTGCCGGTCGGCCCTTTAACGTCCACGACGCGCCGTCCGGCAAGGTAACGCTTAAGAGTCCGCGACGTTTCGCCTTCAATCTGCGCCCAGGCCAAGTCGGAAATGGGAGCGAGATCGCGATGGAGATTATTCATGTCGTTTTTCTCCTTTAAGTGATCCGATGCGAAGCGAACCGTTGCGCACCGATGGAGCGGATGAACTTATTTCGTCCATCACTGACCCTGAGGTTTTTGTAACCTGGGGCTGGTCTTCAGCTGCGTTCTCCAGAAAAGTTGCCGATGGCACAAAGAATAGGTTTCCAGTGACAGCCCGGCTGAAGTCAAGTATGCGATCGTAGTTGCCTGGAGGCCTGCCGACAAACATGTTTTCCAACATCTGCTCGATGGTGCGGGGGGAGCGGCTATAGCCGATGAAATAGGTGCCAAACTCACCGTGCGATGGGCGCCCGAATGGCATGTTGTCACGTAGAATCTTTATCTCTACCCCCTCCTCGACGATGGTAGTGAGTGCACTGTGCGCTGATGTCGGTTTGACGGAGTCATCCAATTCAATGTCGGAAAGCTTGGCGCGGCCGATAATACGCTCTTGTGCCTCCGTCGTGAGAGCATTCCATGCTTCAAGGTTGTGCAGGTATTTCTGCACGATGACATAACTACCGCCGGCAAAATTGGCATCTTCGTTGCCGATGAGAACCGCGGCGGTCGCGGCGGCTCCTCTGGGATTTTCGGTCCCGTCGACGAAGCCCATCAGGTCGCGGTCATCAAAGTAACGGAAGCCTTGTACCTCGTCGACCGGCGAAACGGCATTCCCGATGCGAGCCATGATTTGCGTTGCCATTTCGAAGCAAAGGTCCATCCGTTTGGCCCGAATGTGGAACAGCAGGTCGCCCGGCGTCGATACCGCATGGCGCTCCCCAGCTCGGATCTCGCGGAACTGATGCAATTCAGCTGGCCGCGGCGACCCGAAGATGCGATCCCACGCGTCGCATCCTATCCCCATGACGCAGGAGAGTCCTCCTTCCAAGTCGCGAAATTCTACGGCGTGAAATAAAGTGGCGAGGTCACTGCAGAATGAGCGCAGCGTGGCGCGAACATCGGAACCCGAATTGAGCGTCACAACTAGAGCGTGTTTCATAAATGGGTTCGGACTCAAGTTAAATACTTACGCTTGAGTCGAGTTGGCTGTTGAGCTTCTGTCATGAAGAGACGGCAGCAGCTGGTGACGGATGAACAGTGGGAATTGATCGGGCCGTTGTTGCCCGAGCCGAGACGCAGGCAAGACAATCGGGGACGGCCCTGGGCGTCGAATCGGGCCTGTTTCGAAGGCATTCTGTGGATTCTGCAAAGCGGAGCGGCGTGGCGTTTTCTTCCCGACGAGTTTCCTTCGCCTGCCACTTGCTGGCGACGGTTGAAGCAGTGGCAGGACGAAGACGTCTGGCTGGATGCGTGGCGTGCTCTGCTCGGCGCGCTCGATGCGGAAGGGCTGCTGAAGTGGGACGAGACGTTCTTGGATGGCAGCTTCGCCCCGGCGAAAAAGGGGGCGACGCGGTCGGTAAAACCAAGCGCGGCAAGGGAACGAAGTGGATGGTATTGGTCGACGGTCAAGGTCTTCCGCTGGGAGTTCGGCTGGATAGTGCCTCTCCGGCAGAAGTTACGCTTGCGGAAGCCACGCTTCAAGAGGTCCGCGTCCCGCGCCGCAAAGGCCGGCCGCGGCAAAAACCGAAACGGGTAATCGCCGATGCCGGTTACGACTCCGATCCGCTGCGTGAACGGCTGAAGAAGCGCGCCATCGAGTTGCTCGCGCCGTACCGCAAGAACAACAAGAGGAAGCGCTATCACGACGGGAGAAAGATGCGACGCTACAAACGCCGCTGGATCGTGGAGCGAACCAATGCCTGGCTGGGCCAATTCCGCCGCCTCCTGGTTCGTCATGAACACTTGCTCTCCACCTACTACGCTTTCTTCTACATCGCTTGCTTCTGGATCACCTTACGGAAATGTTTATGAAACACGCTCTAAGAAGATCGCGGCGCGGGTGAGCGGCGCAGATACTGGCTGCGCGAGGGCTGATAACGTATTTGGCAATTCGGGCGCGCTCTTCAGATCGGAACTCATCGGGATAGCCCTTAAGACACAACTCTAGCCCGGATCGAGCCGGCCCTCAACAATATTCAGATCTGCTCAATCAGAAATCGCGGCCACGGGCTGCATGCTGTCAGACCAAGATGCACCACTCGATCATAGAGGCGCAATTGTGCTTTAGTATCGGTCTGCCGTTGACAGCGCTAGAGCGTTCCTCCCCGTTCAACGGAGTAACTCTGCGGGTTGACGGTGAGGTTGTCAGGAATATCCTCTGACAAGGGGTAACCTCCCGCTCGCATCCCATTCTGTCGCACCACTCGAGTCCATGAAACCTCCCTGTGACGAAGCCGTCATATTGTCAGGCCACGGTGGAATTCCGTGTGTCTCCAAAACGAGAATCTGGATTCTGATCGCGACCATCATCGGTTCGAGCATGGCCTTCATCGACAGCACGGTGGTCAATGTCGCTCTTCCGGTGCTCCAGTCCAACTTTCGCGCGACAGTTGCCGATGTGCAATGGGTCGTCGAGTCATACGGTCTCCTTCTGGCAGCGCTGATCCTGGTCGGCGGTTCCCTCGGAGACTTGTTCGGGCGCCGTTTGATCTTCCTAATTGGAGTCGCCGTATTCGCTCTGGCCTCTGCTGGATGTGGCATCGCCCTCAGCATCGGGCAACTGATCTTCGCAAGGAGCATTCAGGGGATTGGCGCTGCGCTCCTCGTTCCCGGCAGCCTCGCGATTATCAGTGCGTCCTTCGATGAGGCGAGCCGCGGTCAAGCGATTGGGACGTGGTCTGGTTTCACGGCCATTACGACCGCGCTGGGGCCAGTACTCGGCGGCTGGCTCATTGAGCATGCCTCGTGGCGTTGGGTGTTCTTCATCAATGCTCCGCTTGCGGCAGTCGTGATGGTCATCTCACTCTGGCACGTCCCCGAAAGCCGCGATAAGGTCCGAGAGAACATCGATTGGAGTGGGCTATTGGCGGCCACTCTCGGATTAGGAAGCGTGGTGAAAGGCTTCATCGAATCAGAAAGCGAGGGATGGCGGTATCCACAGGTTTGGCTCAACTTGACTATTGGTTGTCTTTTTCTTTGTTTGTTCCTTTGGATCGAGGCACGAGGGCGATCTCCGATGGTGCCGCTGGGCCTGTTCAGATCTTTCAGCTTTAGCGGAGCTAACCTTCTGACCCTGTTCCTCTACGGCGCGCTCGGAATCTTCTTTTTCTTGTTCCCGCTGAATTTGATCCAGGTCCAGAAATACTCCACAACTGCGACCGGCGCCGCATTGCTGCCAATGATTCTGCTCATCTTCTTGCTGTCACGCTGGTCCGGCGGTCTCGTTGCGAGGTATGGCTCTCGACTTCCGCTGACGATCGGTCCATTCGTGACCGCGTCAGGTTTTTCACTGTTTGCTCTCCCCTCGGTGGGCGGTAGCTATTGGACCTCCTTCTTCCCTGCGGTGATAGTTCTCGGGATTGGCATGGCGATTACTGTGGCTCCCCTGACCACCGCGGTCATGAATTCAATTCCACAGGATCGCGCCGGGATCGCATCAGGAATTAATAATGCTGTTGCCCGCGTCGCCGGGGTTCTTGCGATTGCTGTTCTCGGCATTGTGATGATAAAGGCTTTTGGGTGGCAACTTAGTCGAAGCCTGGAACGGTATTCACTGCCAGCCCAGACTCTTCAGGAGATGCAATCGCGCGAAATCGACCTCGCTGCCATGAGGCCACCCGCGGGACTTACTCCCAACATCCGCACCGTCGTCGTAGAGTCCATCGTTAGTGCATTTATTTATGGATTTCGAGTCGTGATGTTGTTGTGCACTGCCTTATCGCTGACGAGTTGCTTGGTCGCTTGGTTGATGATTCCGAAAAACCCGCGCGGTCCTTCGGATACCGATCATGGCTGAACGGCGTTTCTGCTTGGCCTCACCCGTGCATCCACTCTGCATGGACAGCACATTTCCGAGCCCGCATTGCCGCATTTCGTGCCTCAGTCAAGGTGGGACCGTGAGATCCATCAGTTGAGCTCACCGACATCGATCACGGCTTGCGCAAAGGCTTGCGGAGCCTCCTGCGGCAGGTTGTGGCCGACGCCGCCGGTGATGAGGCGGTACTCATACTTGCCCGAGAATCTGTTCCGATACGCTGCGCTGGGCGCGTGGATTGCACCGTTGGTGTCGCCTTCCATGGTGATTGCCGGCACGGTGATGGAGGGAAGCGCGGCCAGCCGTTTTTCCAGCTCGTCATATTTGCGCTCGCCGTCGGCCAGCCCAAGCCGCCAGCGATAATCGTGCATCACGATCTCAACATGGTCGGCGTTGTTGAAGGACGCTGCCGAGCGATCATAAGTGGCATCATCGAAATTCCACTTTGGTGAAGCCTGGTGCCAGATGAACTTATTGAACTGGTCGAGATATTTTGCGTAGCCGGCCTTGCCGACCGGGGTAGCGAAATAGTACTGGTACCAAAACAGAAATGCTGGCTCAGGTGGCACCGGCACTTGGTTGCTCGCGGGGCTGCTGATCAGATAGCCGCTGACGGAAACGATCGCCTTGCAGCGTTCCGGCCAGAGCACCGCCATGACGTCGGCCGTGCGTGCGCCCCAGTCAAAGCCGCCGACTATAGCGGTCTGGATTTTGAGGGCGTCCATCAAGGCAATGATGTCGAGGCCGACCGCCGACTGCTGTGCATTCCGCATCGTTTCGCTGGAGAGAAAGGTCGTTGTGCCGTAGCCGCGCAGAAATGGGACGATGACGCGGTAGCCCTTCGATGCCAACAATGGAGCGACGTCGACAAAGCTGTGAATGTCGTATGGCCAGCCGTGGAGAAGAATTACGGCAGGTCCATCTGCCGGCCCGTCTTCCGCGTAACCAATATTGAGCAGGCCAGCGTCGATCTGCTTCAACGAGCGGAACGAATTGTTCGTCCCCGACGAAGCCGGGGACCGCTCTTCCGAATGCATCTTACCGGAAAATGCTTGTGCGCTTTCCGCCAAGAGCGAGTCCGGTGCGAGCATTGCCGCCCCAGCTGATAGCCCGGCGATTGTGAAACACCGACGCGAGATTTCAATTACTTCTGCGTTCTTCACAGGTCGTCTCCTTTGGTCATCACTGCACTGCTGATAAAACGGCAGCGGTTCGTGCCTATTTCAGCTAGTGTGTATTTCGCTTCAACCAATTGGAATCGGTTGGCCTACTTCTGCGTTTTCATGAACTGGCCCACGAGCGTCGCAATTTCGTCTGCCTTGGTATCAAGCGCGAAATGTCCTGCGTCGAGCACGTAGACATCCGCATCCGGCACGTCCCTTCGGTAGCGTTCCGGCTCGCCGAGATCGAACGAAAGATCGTGCTTGCCCCACAGAACCAAGAGCCGGGGCTTGGACTTCTGCATCCAAGCCTGCCAGTCGGGGTATGCTTCGACATTCGTGCGGTAGTCGTAGAAGAGATCGCTTTGAATCTGCGCCTGTGCCGGCGCGCTCAGAAATGCGTACTCATCGGACCAAAGATCCGGATCGTACAGTTCGGTCTTCGGATCGTCGCCGACGTGGCGCGTTTTCGTGGCTTGAAGCGAGAGCAGATTAGCGCGCAATTTTTCTTCGTTGCCGGGTCGGTCCGCCCAGAATGCCCGCCGGGTCACCCAGTTAGCGCCGAGGCCCTCGTTGTGCGCCACTGCGTCTTGGACAATGAGTGCCTCGACCTGCTCAGGGTGCGCCAACGCCATGCGAAATCCGACCGGCCCGCCGTAGTCCTGCATATAGAGGGTGTAGCGTGAGAGGCCGAGCGCCAGCGTGAACCCATCCATGATGGAGGCGATGTTGTCGAACGTGTAGCCGAATTTCGCAGGGTCGGGCCAGTCACTGTGGCCGAAGCCTGGATAGTCTGGCGCAATCAGACGATACTTGTCAGAAAGCCTCGTCAACAGCGACTGGAACATCCGCGAAGACGATGGCAGGCCGTGAAGCAAAAGAATGACGGGAGCATTTTTCGGCCCCGCTTCGCGATAAAAGATGGAGAGTCCCTCGACCTTCACAGTACGATAAGACACCGGTTGTTCCATTTGTCCCTCCTTCTCCCGGGCGTCCGTGGCAAGAGCCCCGCCGAACACAATCGCGACCGTCGCCGAGGAGCCAAAGATCGATTTCATCGTTTGTATTGGTCCGCCGGCGAGCTACGCCAATCCGAACATCGCTTCGAGCGTAATCTGGCGCCGGCGAGGATTATGCCAATGACCAACCGTGCCGCTGTTCTGTCCCGAACTAGACGGTGTGGCGCGGAGTATCGCGGGACAGCCGTGGTTCAACGCATTTCGTACGGGTGGAAGATGTAGTCCTTTGCCTTGACGGCCGTATGGCATGCGTTTCCGCAGTCTGAGAGGCTTTTGGGATCGGCAGTAAACTTGTCCGATGCGGGATCGTAGTCGAACACCGCGTATCCCCACCCGCCGGTTTTCGGAAATCTCTTGCTGTTCTTTTCCATCACGAAAGCCTGGGTGAATACGTCCGGCACGTCCACGGCGAATTGGGCCTCTGTGCTCTTTTTCTCCTTCCATTGGAGCTTTACGATCATGGAGCCCTCTGGGAAAGGCTGGCCGTTGCCGGGAATGCCGGTCTTGTACGCCGCGATCATCTTCGGATTGGCAACGATTACCTTGAGTATTTCGTCTTGGTGAGTTGAAGAAACATCAGCCCAGTCCTCGTATCCCCTGAAGTCGGAAAACGCGATTCCGCCCGGCGATACTAGCGAGTACTTGTGCTCGGCGCTCAGCGAACCCTTGTCCTGGGCGTGAATGGCCGAGAGGAGCAGGGCAGCGAGAATTGTCACAGCTACCATAAAAGCTGCGATGGCCACGAGGCGTCTCACGCCGGCGCGTGTCTCCTGTTTCTCTTCTTGTCGTTCCTGCGTAGTAGATTTCACGACAGATTCAGGCATGCTTTGCTCACCCTCACGAGAAAACCCTTGCAAGCCGACTAACCCACATCTGCAAGCACCGTGATTAGGCCTGACGCAACGGGAGCAAACAATTGGACGAAGGTATTGACGATACCTTCGTATCGAGTGAACACAACAAAGCGTATTGGTGACGGAACGGGCCTGGGGCTGACACAGTTCAGACTATTATCGGAACATTTGGCGACACAGGTCACTCCGCAGCCCGGTTGCACTCGAATTTCGGGTTTGGCTTCCACGAGTCGAGCACGCCGAAGCCGGTGAACGGCCCAATTAACTTCTGTAGACGCCTTTACTGAGTGCCGCTTTCAACGGATGCGGCACATACCAAAGTATCGTCAATACTATCGTCCAATTGTCCACTGGCAGCGATTCTGTTGTGATCAAGTCGCGCCGCGCGCGTTGATTGGAATGGGCGCATCGATGGGCGTCGAGAGCCACAAGTTGAGGCGCTCATTGAGGTGTTTGTGAAATTCGAGATTCCAATCAGGGAGGAAGTATGCCAGAAAAGACACACACAAACGTGATCGGTGCACGAAGCGGTGGAATTCTTCCGCACCAGCTCGGTGAGGACGTCTTCAGGGCTATCCTTCCCGAAGACATTGAGTGGAAGCCTTTCTCTGCGTTTCCACCTTCGGTCAGGCTGGCTGTAGTTGTTGGGCAGCCCTCAGAGGCCGCTCCGTACACAATCAGGGTCAGAGTGCCCCACGGCGTGAAGCTGATGCCACATAAGCACCCTGAAGACCGAGTCTACACGGTGATATCCGGCGTGTTTTACATCGGGCTGGGCGACCAATTTGATGCGGACAAACTTCAGGTGTATCCACCCGGTAGCGTGGTCATCCTGCCCGGTAACACTTATCACTTCCATTGGGCGAAATCCAGTGAATACGTCACCCAAGTGACCGCAATTGGTCCTCTTGGTCTTGAATACTTCAATGCGGAAGAGGATCCGCGAATCAACAATTCGTAGGGAGCGTTCTCGCGATCGAGTCAAAATTCAATAGCCGCCGTCTTTCCGAGACAACCGCAGGAGCCCGAATCCGTAAATGAATTCCCAATGCCATTCAACATAGACGGAGGAGAACCCTATGAGCCGCGAAATTTCCCTCGAAGTTGCCGAGTCAATGCTCCAGGCCGCGAAACGAAAGGCGGCGGAAATGAAGATTGTTGAGGACATCGCGGTTGTTGATGCGATCGGACATCTCAAGGCGTTTGTCCGAATGGACGGCGCCTGGCTCGGCAGCATAGACATCGCCATTCGAAAGGCACGTACGGCGCGCTTATTCGATATGGAGACATCCGAAATTGGCAAGATGTCGCAGCCGGGCGAT
>Ga0335078_10002360_pt1 | contig 28634 bp, 20 predicted proteins | sample Lox_Sample_32_FD_206711 | JGI IMG/M metagenome (GOLD analysis project Ga0335078, IMG submission 206711) | Soil microbial communities from Loxahatchee National Wildlife Refuge, Florida, United States - Lox_Sample_3.2 | ecosystem: Environmental > Terrestrial > Soil > Wetlands | place: USA...
CGGCTCCGGGGCCGCCCTCGGCCTGCTGCTCGGCGGCCTGCTCACCGAGTACCTGTCCTGGCGCTGGTGCCTGTACGTGAACCTGGTCTTCGCCGCGGTGGCCGTCACCGGCGCGGCCATCCTGCTCAGCCGCCACCCGCGCACGCACCGGCCCCGGCTGGACGTGCCCGGGGTACTGGCCGTGTCGGCCGGGATGTTCTGCATCGTCTTCGGCTTCTCCAACGCCGCGCTGCACAGCTGGCACGCCCCGTCCACCTGGGGTTTCCTGGCCGCAGGGGTGCTGCTGCTGGCCACCTTCGCGTGGTGGGAGAGTCGCGCCCCGGAGCCGCTGCTGCCGCTGCGGATCGTGCTGGACCGCAACCGGGGCGGCGCCTACCTGTCGATCCTGATCGCCGGCATCGGCATGTTCGGGATCTTCCTGTTCCTCACCTTTTACCTGCAGCAGACCAAGGGCTACTCACCGGTCATGGCCGGGGTGGCGTTCCTGCCCATGGTCGCCATGATCGCGGCGACGGCCAACCTGTCCAACGTCGTGCTGCTGCCCCGGTTTGGGCCCAAGCCACTGGTCATCGTCGGCATGCTGCTCGCAGGGACCGGCGTGGCCCTGCTGACCAGGATCGGCGTGCACACCAGCTACGCGTCCACGGTACTGCCCGCGCTGCTGGTGGACGGGGCTGGGCTGGGCCTGGTTATCGCACCGTCGATCAACACCGGGACCTACGGCGTCGGTATCGAGGACGCCGGGGTCGCGTCGGCCAGCGTGAACACCGGGCAGCAGCTCGGCGGGTCGATCGGCACCTCGCTGCTCAACACGATCGCGGCCGGCGCCACTACCGCTTTCCTGACGGCGCACGTCAGCCCGCGCACCCTGGTGCACGGCCGGCCCAGCCCGGCGCTCACCGGCCAGGCTCTCATCCATGGCTACACAACGGCCTTCTGGTGGGCAGCTGTCATCTTCGCCTGCGGCGCCGTGGTGGCCACGGTGCTGTTCCGCTGGGGCCCGCTGGCCCGGCAGCAGCCGCCGGGCGACGCGGCCGTCCCGGCCGAGGACGCCGCGCAGCCCCGGGCGATCCCCGGATAAGAGCCTTCGTCATCACGACCGGCACCATCGACCCCTCATGCCCCGGAAGGCGAGGCCATGCGAGCACTGGTACTGGAGAGCTACGGGCGGCTCAGCCTGGTGGACCGGGACGACCCCGAGCCCGGGCCCGGAGAGGCGCTGATCCGGGTCGCGGCCACCGGCATCTGCGGCTCCGACCTGCACGGCTACACCGGTCACAACGGGCGCCGGTTCCCCGGCCAGATCATGGGGCACGAGGGCAGCGGGACCCTGCTGGCCGCTGGCGCCGGCCGCCCGGACGGCGGGCCCGCGCCGGGCACCCCGGTCACCTTCAACCCCGTGCTGCCCTGCGGGCAGTGCCCGGAGTGCCAGGCCGGCCACGGGGAGCACTGCCGGCGGCGCCGGGTCATCGGAGTCGACCCGGACATCCAGTCGTCGTTCGCGGACCTGCTCGTGGTGCCGGCCGGCAACGTGGTCCCGCTGCCCACCGGGCTGCCGGTGGAACTGGGCGCGCTCATCGAACCGCTGGCCGTGGCCTATCACGCGGCCCGCCGGGGCGGCGTGCAACCCGGTGACGACGTGCTGATTCTGGGGGGCGGCCCGATCGGCCAGTCCGCGGTGCTCGCCGCGCAGTCGCTCGACGCGGGCCGGATCCTGGTCAGCGAGCCGGTGGCCGGGCGGCGGGCCCTGTGCGAGGCGCTCGGGGCCGCCGTCATCGAGCCCGCAGCCGACGCGGAGAGCGTAGCTGACCAGGTCAGCGGGGTCTTCGGTGGCCCGGCGCGGGTAACGCTGGATGCCGTCGGGCTGACCGCTTCGGTGCGCAGCGGCCTGGCCGCCACCCGGATGGGCGGCACCGTGGTGCTGGTCGGCATGGGGTCGCCCGAGATCGAGCTGGGTGCCTTCGAGATCAGCACGAAGGAACGCTCGCTGGTCGGCAGCTTCACCTACACCGCCGCCGAGTTCGCCGCGATAGCGGCCTGGACCGCCGGCCGGGCCGGCCTGCTGCAGCGGCTGGTGACCAAGGTGGTGCCCGCGGAGCAGGCCGACGCGGCCTTTGCCGAACTGGCCGGCCCGGCCGATATCCCGGGGAAGGTGCTGGTCAGCTTCGCTGCCGGGGCCTGAGCCGGGGAGCCTGACCCGGGAGCCCGGCCCGGGAGCCCGGCCTGGGAGGAGGTGGCCTGGCCGCGGTGTCCCGCCACGGCCAGGCCACCTGGCTCAGGGCTGTCTCGTGCAGACATCCCTAGCAGCGTCCGGCGTACGCCCCGCTGGTGAACGTGGTCCACGGCGCCCAGTTGGCGCCGTCCCCGGACATGACGACCGCGGCGTGCGCGTTGCCCAGCGCGTCGTAGGTGGACAGCGCGCCGTTCACCGGGTTGATCTGCCAGTAGCCGCGCTCACCCACGGTCCCGGTGGCGAACTGGTTGCCACCGGACTCGGCCATGGCGATGGACGCCGCGGTGACCTCGGCGGCCGGCGATCCACCTGCCTCCCGCCACAGCGCCTCCAGGCCGCTGCAGCCCAGCGTCCCGGACAGGCCGGCCGCGGCCGTGGTGCCGCCGGCGGCGCTGCTGGCCTGGGCGCCGTCATCGGGGGCGCTGGCATGCCGCGGGGTGTAGGCGGTGGTGTGCGCGCTGGCCGGCAGGTGGCGGGGAACGCTGAGTTCCTGGCCGGTGTAGATCAGCCCGGGGTCGCTGATCTTCGAGTGGTTGACGGCGTAGAGCCCGTGCCAGTCGTCCGCGTGGCCGTAGAAGCGCTGCGCGATCCCGGACAGGGTGTCCCCGGCCCGCACCGTGTAGGTCCGGCCGGCGGCCTGCGCCGGGTGGACCACCGCGTCCAGGTGAGCCCGGACCGTGGGCTGGCCGCCCGCGGTGGCCGCGGTCGTGGCCGCGCTGGCCGCAGCCCCGCTGAGCTGGGGGGCCGCCGCGATCGCGCCGGCCGCGACAACCACCGGGGCCGCTTTGCCCGCGGTCTGCGCCACCTTCTCCACCTGCGAGGGTGCTGTGTGCTGCCCGGTACGCCTGATCTTCCGTTTCCTGCGGTGCCTGGGTACTGAGCTCACAGGGCTCCTAATGCCGGAGTTCGCCTGGTGTACTGGCTGGTCCTGCCGCCTTCCACCGGCCTGATGGTCCTGCTCCCACGGCAGGATGCCAGTCCGGCGACCCCGTCCGCAGGGAAACCGCCCACTGAGCTCAGGGAGGCCGCCCGGGGCATAAATCCCCCAAATCACGCGCGTCCCAGAAGTTCTCCTGGGCGGCAGATGACGAGGGCTGCCGCCACCGGGCGGTGAATCGTGCCCCACGGACGGGGCAGAAGCCACCCCGCGCCGGTGTGGGACCGAGAATGGCGGGATGGAATGCGGCGCGCGGGTTCTCGGGTCGTGGCGGCTGACACCGCGGCTGGTGCTGCGGCCGGCGCCGTGGGATGTGGTGCTGGCGGTCGCCGCAGGCGACCGCCAGCACGAGTGGGCGGATGACTATCCCAGCGAGGGGGATGCCGTCATCATGGACCTGCTGCACCGGGCCGGGCCGGCCGCGTGGCCCGGCGCGGACCGGGGCTGGGGGCATCGCCAGGTCATCGAGCGGGATAGCGGCCTGGCCGTCGGCGGGATCGGGTTCTTCGGGCCGCCCGAGCGCGGCGCGGTGGAGCTGGGCTACGGCATCGTGCCGTCCCGGCAGGGCCGCGGCTACGCCACCGAGGCGACCGGGGCGATGGCCGCGCTGGCCTGGTCGCACCCTGCGGTGACCGCGGTGCTGGCCAGCACTGATCCGGGGAATGTGGCCTCACAGCGGGTGCTGGGCAAGGCCGGGTTCCGGCGGGTGGCCGCGCCCGGGGAGTACCGGTACCGGCTGGACCGCCCGTCGCGGGCGTTATCCCCCCACGCGGGTCAGCGTGGCCGCGCCGAGGTCCCCCGGATGGCCGCTGGGCGTCCAGGTCAGGCTCAGCTGCCGGCGGCTGTCCCGGGTCAGCATCACCCCGGCGGACTGCGGGCACCCAGCTCCCCGCGCGCCGGTCGCCTCGGCCTGCCCGGCCATCGTGCGGACGGTGACGGTTTTCACCAGGAAGCGCCCGGCGCAGTGCAGGGCCGGTGCGCCGAAGCTGCCGACGCTGCTGCTGTCCGGGATCGTCAGCTTGATGGCCCAGCTGTGCAGCCCGGGCTCGTGCACGGTGCCCGCCCAGGTCCCGGCGAAATGACTCTGCGGGCCGGGTGGCGGCCCGTCGGTGGTGACGGTCGGGGTGGACAGCAGGGTGACACAGGCCGCGGCCACGGCCAGCACGGCGATGACACTGGCCACGCCGGCCATGGCCTTGCCGCCCGACCACCGGGCCGGGGACCACCAAGGGGGCGCGGTACCGCCGGTGGCCGGCCCGCCGGGGGTGGCTTCCCCGGCCGGGTGGCTGGGGCCGCTGTCGGTGCCCGCCCCATCCAGCGCGGCGGGCCCGGGGGCGCCTGATCCGGTGAGCGCGGGCGGCTGGCCGGGCTGGCTGCCGAATGTCCACTCGGTGCTGGACGCGTCATGCCCTTCCGCGCCCGGTACCGGGACGGTGCCGGTCGCCGCCGCGATGACCCGGGGCAGCCAGGACCGGTCGAAGGCCAGCTCGCCGCCGGCCGCCACCCGGCAGGTGGCGATGACCTCGCTGGGCTGCGGCCGGGCCGGCGGGTCCTTGGCCAGGCAGCGTTCGATCAGCGGGCGCAGGTCATCCGGGCAGCCCGTCAGGTCCGGGGGGTCATAGAGCACCCGGCCGAGCACTGCCATCGGGCTGTCCGTGCCGAACGGGGGGTGACCGGTGATGGCGTAGGTGGCCAGCGAGCCGAGCGCGAACACATCGACGGCCGGGGTCGTGTTCTCGCCCCGGGCCTGCTCCGGGGCCATGAACCGGGGGGTGCCGACCACGGAGCCGCGCAGGGTGAGCGCCGACCCGGCGGCGGCCCGGGCGATCCCGAAGTCGATCACCCGCGGGCCATCCGCGGCCAGGATGACGTTGGCGGGCTTGAGATCGCGGTGCACGATGTCCACCGCGTGAATGGCCTGGAGTGCCTCGGCGGTGCCGGCGATCAGCAGTAATACCGTGCCGCGGGGTAGCGGGCCATGCTGGCTGACCGCCTCGCGCAGCGACATGCCGGGCACGTAGGAGGTGGCCAGCCAGGGCTGGGGTGCGTCCGGGTCGGCGTCGAGCACCTGCGCGGTGAACAGGCCATGCACCCGCTGGGCGGCGGCGACCTCATGACGGAACCGGGCCCGGAACTCCTCGTCGTCGCCGAACTCGGGGCGGATCATCTTCAGCGCTACCGGCCGGCCGCCGGGGGTGAACGCCAGGTAGACCCGCCCCATCCCGCCGGCCCCCAGCCGGGCGCGCAGCTGGTAGCCGGCGACGACCTGGGGATCGTCCCCCGTCAGCGGCTCAGCCACCCGCCCACCTGCTTCCAGCCGTCACGGGGCCATCCGGCCCGCTGGCGTGATCCGGTAATGCGCCGGCCGCTGCTGGCGGCCAGCCGAACCCCCGCCCGGGCCGTGTACGGTCCTCCGGGAACGCTAGGTTATTCCCTTTTGCCGCCGAACAAACACTGAATCGTTCGCGTATTCGCCCCGGTGCCTGTGACCAGGCCAAACGCTGCCGCTGGGCGGCACCTGGCCGCGCCGGACCGGGCTGGTTGCGGAGGGCAGTGACCCGGAATGGGCCGTTCAGCAAAATCCGGCTTTTCTGGCTGTAAGTCGGCTTCCCCGGCCGGAGCAGTGGGGGGTGCGCCGCCTGCGCCGCTCGCGCTGCTTGTGCGGCCCGCGGGGGCCGCCAGCGCGGCCGCGAGTTCCTCGCGCGAGTGGACGCCGAGTTTCTGGTACACGTGGCGCAGGTGGTATTCGACCGTCTTCGGGCTCAGGAACAGCGCGGCCGCCGCCTCCCGGGTCGTCTTCTCGCTGGCCAGCAGCATCGCGATGTGCAGCTCCTGGGGGGTCAGCTCGTCGATCGTGCTCGGGCCCCGCCGCCGGCGCGTTTCGCCGGTCACGACCAGCTCGGCGCGGGCCCGCTCGGCCCACGGGCGGGCGCCGAGCCGCTCGAACACGTCCGTGGCGGCGCGCAGCTGCTCCCGGGCCAGCACCCGGTTCCGGGCCCGCCGCAGCCGCCCGCCGTAGGCCAGCCGGGTGCGCGCCGCCTCGAACTCGTCCGGGGTCTGCGCGTGCAGCTGCAGCGCCTGATCGAAGTGCGTGGCGAACTCGGGGTCGCCGGCCAGCAGTCCCTGGCAGCGCAGCGCCAGCGCCAGCGACCACGGCTGGCCCTTGGCCCGCGCGGCGGCCAGGAACCGCGCCGCGACCTGCCCCGCCGCCTCGGTGCGCCCGAGCCGCAGGTAAGCGTCCACGAGCTGGGCGCCGGGCGAGAGGTCGACGTCGGTGATTCCGGTGTCCCGCAGCAGCTGCTGCAGTTCCTCGAAGTGGGCCGCGGCCCGGGCTGCCGCGCCCAGGCCCAGCTCGAGTTCGCCGAGCGCGGTCGTGGCCCAGAGCTGGTGCAGCCGCATGCCCAGGTCGTGGCACAGCTGCAGCGCCTCGGTGGCGCTGCGGCGGCATTCCTGCTCGCGGCCCTCCTGGGCCAGCAGCCGGGCCAGGCCGGCCAGGCCGACCGCCAGCTCAGTCTGCTGCCCGCTCTCCCGGGCCAGGTCGATCGCCTCCCGGTAGGTGGCCTCGGCGACCGCCGGCCGGTTGGTGGTGGCCTGGTCCCGGCCGATCAGGTTGAGCACGAACGGCAGCGCGCCGACCGCGGCCCGGGCCCGGGCCGTCCGTTCGGCCTGGGCCAGCAGCGCGCGGCCGGCGCCGGCCTCCCGCAAAAACAGCGGCCCCACCGCCAGCCAGAAGACCAGCCGGAGATCCTCGCGCAGCTCAGCCGAGTTCTCGGCCAGCCCAATGGCCTGGTGCACGGTTTCCGCGCCGGCCGCCGCGTCGCCGCCGAGGATCCGGGCCATGCCGGCCGCCATCGCGACGAGGAAGCGGGCGCGCGCCGACGGCTTCGAGGGCAGCCGGGAGAGTGCCCGCTCGGCGGTGGCCAGCATCTCGGCCGGGTTCCCGGCGTACAGGCAGGCGCCGGCCGCCTCGGCCAGCATGCTGACCGCCCGCTCGGCGCCGGCCCGCCGGGCCGCCGCGGTCAAGATCGCGTGGCCGCGCATGACCGGGCCGCTGCGGGTGGCGATGTGCCCCGCGAGCTGGTCGATCTCGACCAGCTCGGCCGGGTCGGCGGTGGCCGCGCGCGCCTCGGCCAGCAGCGCGGTGGCCGGGCCGGCCAGCCCGGCCAGCCAGCTCGCGTCGGCCGCCTCGCGCAGCAGCCGGGCCCGCCGTTCGCTGTCTTCGGTAAGCCGGCCTGCCCGCTCGTACGCGGTCGCGGCGGTCGCGTAGCCGCTGCGCCCCCGGCTGCGCGCGCCCGCCTGCTCGAGCGCGGCCGACGCGGTCTCGTCCGGCCCGGCCGCGGCCGCGGCCAGGTGCCACGCGCGGCGGTCCACGTCCCGGTCGGGCAGCGCGGCGGCCAGCGCCCGGTGCGCGGCCCGGCGTTCGGCGGCGGGCGCGTCGGCATAGATCGCCGAGCGGGCCAGCGGGTGGCGGAACTCGACCCGGCCCGGGCTCAGCGTGACCAGCCCCGCGCTCTCCGCCGCGGCCAGCGCGGTCAGGTCGGCCGCCAGCTGGACCGCGGCTCGCCGCAGCATCGCCAGATCCCCGCTCTCGCTGCTCGCGGCCAGCAGCAGCGCGCGGCGGGTGGTCTCGCCGAGCCCGCCGAACCGGCGCAGGAACGCACCCGAGATCTGCGCCGAGACCAGCACCGGGGCGCCTTCCGGGGCCAGCGCCAGGCCAGCGGCATCCGGGGCCAGCTCGAGCAGCGCCAGCGGGTTGCCCGCCGTCGCGGCGTACAGCCGGGCCGTGGCCTCCGGGGCCAGCCCGCGGACCAGGGCCGCGGCCTCGGCACTGGTCAGGCCGCCGAGCCGGAGCACCGGCAGGTCGGCGCCGTCGAGCAGGGATGCCTCCCCGTCGCGCACCGCGATGAGCACCGCGATCGGATCGGCCACCAGCCGGCGGAACGCGAACAGCAGCGCCTGGGCGCTGGACCCGTCGAGCCAGTGCGCGTCGTCGATGATCACCGCGACCGGTTCGTCCTCGGCGTAGGCGGCGAGCAGGCTGAGCGTGGCGGCGCCGACGGCGAACCGCTCCAGCGCCGGTCCGGGCCGCAGCGCCAGCGCGCCCTCGAGCGCCACCGCCTGCGGCTGCGGTATCTGCCCCAGCAGGGCCAGGGCCGGGCGGAGCAGTTCGAGCAGCGAGCCGAACGGGATCTGCGCCTCCGACTCGATCCCGCGGGCGCGCAGCACCCGCATCCCGGCCCCGGCCGCGCGCTCGGCGGCGTAGTCGAGCAGCGCCGTCTTGCCGATGCCGGGCTCCCCGGCGAGCGCGAGCGTCCCGCTCGCCCCCGCCTGCGCCCGCTCCAGTAGCCGCCCGATCTCCTGCCGCTCCCGGTCCCGCCCCAGCAGCATGGCGTGATTCTAAGAGGTCCCGGACCGCTGGGCACCTGATGCGAGGGGGATAGCGGCCAGGCAGGACTAGGGGGCCCGGGGGACGCGACCCTGGCCAGCCCGAACTTACGTTTGGCGGCACATCCAATCCAACGGGAGGGCATCGTGACCACGATCGAGCAGCCGGTCGAAGTAGACGGCGACAAGCTCATGCAGTTCGTATTCCGCGCGGTGGACGAGGTTGGCGCCACGCTCAACTCGGCGCTGGTCGTGCTGGGCGACAAGCTCGGCCTGTACCGGGCCATGGCCGGCGCGGGGCCGCTGGCCCCCGCGGAGCTGGCCGAGCGAACCGGTACCGCCGAGCGTTATGTGCGTGAGTGGCTGAACGCGCAGGCCGCGGGCGGATTCGTCGAGTACGACCCGGACAGCGGGCGGTATACGCTGCCGCCGGAGCAGACGGTGGCGCTCACCGATCCGGACAGCCCCGCCTACCTGCCCGGGTTCTTCCAGATCGCGATCGGCTCGGTGCTCGACTCGCCGAGGATCATCGAGGCGGCCCGGACCGGGGCCGGGCTGGGCTGGCACGAGCACGTCTCCGACGTGTTCGACGGCTGTGAGCGGTTCTTCCGGCCGGGCTACAACGCGAACCTGATCGGCGGCTGGCTGCCCGCGCTGGACGGCGTGCTGGCCAAGCTGGAGCGCGGGGCGCTGGTCGCGGACGTCGGCTGCGGGCACGGCTCGTCCACCATCCTGATGGCCCAGGCCTACCCGAACTCGACGTTCGTCGGGTCGGACTACCACGCGGGCTCGATCCAGACGGCGCGTCAGCGGGCCGAGGCGGCTGGCGTGGCCGACCGGGTCCGCTTCGAAGTCGAGCCGGCCTCGGCGTACAGCGGCCGTGACTACGACCTGGTGACCATGTTTGACTGCCTGCATGACATGGGGGACCCGGTCGGCGCGGCCCGGCACGTGCACGGGACGCTCAAGCCCGACGGCACCTGGATGATCGTCGAGCCCCGGGCTGGCGACCGGGTGGAGGAGAACCTGAACCCGGTGGGACGCGCCTACTACTCGTTCTCCACGCTGCTGTGCACGCCCGCGTCGCTGTCGCAGAGCGTCGGGCTGGCGCTCGGCGCCCAGGCCGGCCGGGCGCGGATCGAGGACGTCACCGCCGCAGGCGGATTCACCCGGTTCCGTGGGGCGGCGGAGACCCCGTTCAACCTCGTGTACGAGGTGCGCCCGTGACCTTGGTGCCGGTGACCTCGGTTCCGGTGGCGCCCGCGAGTCCGGCTGGGCTCGCGGGCGCCGCGCGTGAGCAGACCCGGGCCCGGTACCCGGACGACGAGGGGCACGTCACGCGCGACGGTGTGCGGGTCTGGTACGAGGTGTACGGCACCGGCTCGCCCACCATCCTGCTGCTGCCCACCTGGGAGCTCGTCCACTCACGGGCATGGAAGTGCCAGATCCCGTACTTCGCCCGGCACGGCCGGGTGGTGACGTTCGACCGCCGGGGCAACGGCCGTTCCGACCGCCCGGCCGAGTCGTGGGCCTATGACCGGCGGGCGACCGCCGGGGACGCGCTGGCCGTACTGGACCACGTGGGGGCCGGGCGGGTGGTGGTCGTCTCCTGGTGCGGTTCGGGCGAGGACCTGGTGCTGCCCGCCGAGCATCCCGGGCGGGTCAGCGGGCTGGTGCTGATCGCCCCGGACATGCTGCTCACCCCGGATCCGGCCGAGGAGGCCGGGCCCATCTCGTTCGATACGGACCCGGGGGCGGGGGTGGAGGTGTCCGGCTGGGCCAGGTGGAACCGGCACTACTGGCGCCGGGACTGGCCCGGGTTCCTCGGCTTCTTCTTCGGCGAGTGCTTCACCGAGCCCCATTCGACCAAGCAGATCGAGGACGCGGTCGCCTGGGGGCTGGGCACCGACCCGGAAACCATCGCGCGCGGCATGGACGCCGAGTGGTTCAACGACGCCGCGAGCATCCGCGCGCTCGGCGCGCGGGTCCGCTGTCCCACCCTGGTCATCCAGGGGTCGGCCGACGCGGTCGTCGGGCCGGCCCGCGGGCCGGCCGTGGCCGCGGCCATCCCGGGCGCTCAGCTGGTCACGCTGGACGGCTCCGGGCATGCCCCGCAGCTGCGCGATCCGGTGGCCACCAATCTGATCCTCCGGGACTTCGCCTGCCCGCCGCCGCCCCGGCCCCGGCGCTCCCGCGCGCGGTCCCGGCCACGGCGGGTGCTGTACCTGTCCTCGCCGATCGGCCTGGGTCACGCCCGGCGGGATGTCGCGGTTGCCGCTGAGCTGCGGGCGCGGTGTCCCGGGGTGGAGATTGACTGGCTGGCCCAGCATCCGGTGACCGCGGTCCTGGAGGCGTGCGGTGAGCGGGTCCACCCGGCCAGCGCGCTGCTGGCCGGCGAGTCCGGCCACATCGAGTCCGAGTCGGCCGGGCACGACCTGCACGCGTTCCAGGCCGTGCGGCGGATGGACGAGATCCTGGTGGCCAACTTCATGGTGTTCCACGATCTGGTCCGCGATGAGCAGTACGACCTGTGGATCGGCGACGAGGCCTGGGAGCTCGACTATTACCTGCACGAGAACCCGGAGCTCAAGTCGGCGGGTTACGCCTGGCTGACCGACTTCGTGGGCTGGCTGCCGATGCCCGACGGCGGGGAGCGGGAGGCGTTCCTGACCGCGGACTACAACGCCGAGATGATCGAGCACATCGCCCGGTACCCGCGGGTCCGCGACCGCGCGGTCTTCGTCGGAGACCCGGCCGACATCGTGCCGGGCAGCTTCGGGTACGGCCTGCCGCTGATCCGCGGCTGGACCGAAGAGCACTTCAGTTTCGCGGGCTATGTCACCGGGTTCGACCCGGCCGAACTGGGTGACCGGCAGGCGCTGCGCGCCGAGCTCGGCTTCCGCCCGGACGAGCGGGTCTGCATCGTCACCGTGGGCGGCTCCGGCGTGGGCGCGCCGCTGCTGCGGCGGGTCGTGGCCAGCTTCCCCGCGGCCCGGCGCCTGGTCCCTGAGCTGCGGATGATCGTCGTCACCGGGCCCCGGATCGACCCGGCGGCGCTGCCCGCCGCCGACGGCCTGGAGATCCGGCCCTACGTGCCGGATCTGTACCGGCACCTCACCGCCTGCGACCTGGCGATCGTCCAGGGCGGGCTGACCACGGCGATGGAGCTGACCGCCAGCCGGCGGCCGTTCCTCTACTTCCCGCTGCGGCATCACTTCGAGCAGAACTTCCACGTGCCGCACCGGCTGGCCCGGTACCGGGCCGGGCGGCGGATGGACTACGACGATTCGCCGCCCGAGGTGATCGCCGCCGCGATCGCCGATGAGATCGGCCGCGAGGTCGATTACCGGCCGGTGGCCACGGACGGGGCGGCCCGGGCGGCGGCGCTGCTCGCCGAGATGCTCTAGCCCGCTTGCCCACCTGGCCCGCCACCGCCAGCCCGGCCGGCCCCGCCATCACCATGATCGTGGTCATTTTGTGTCAGCCGGGAACCAAAACTGAGCACGATCATGGAGTCACCCGGCGAGACCGGTCAGCTGGCGGAGCGGGCCCGCTCCCGGTTGAGCCGGACGTGCGCCTTGCGGTTCCGCCGGTAGAACCCGGTGAACTCGGCGAACAGCTGGTCGTAGAGATCCCTGGGCGCCGGGTCCGGCTGGTAGCTGCGGGCGATCTTGACCCGGTCCGGGACCTGGTCGAAGGTGAGCTCGCCGAGCGCGACCGCGGCCAGCAGGGCTGCGCCTCGCGCGTTGGCATTGACCGGGTCAGCCACCTGCTCGATGCTCCGGCGGAGCACGTCGGCGAAGATCTGGCACCAGACATCCGAACGGGCGCCGCCGCCGATAAACCGGATCGGCTCCAGCCGGTGGCCGGTGAAGTGCTCGACCGCGCCGAGCAGCCAGCGCGTGTTGAGCGCGACTCCTTCGAACACCGCCCGGACCAGGTCGTCCCGGCTGGCGGACAGCGACAGGTTATGGAACCCGCCGCGCACGAAGCGGTCCTCCACCGGCGTGCGCTCGCCGTACAGCCACGGGGTGAAGATCACCCCGCCGCTGCCGGGCTGCGCCCGGGCCGCCATCCGGTCGAATTCCTGGTACGCGGAACCCGGCGGGCCGTCACCGTGGAGCATCCGGTCGCGGAGGAACGTCAGGGCGGCGCCCGCGGTCTCCTGCTCATTCGCGACGAAGTACCGTCCCGGTATCGGGGAGGGCAGCGAGGCCATGTTGTGCCGCAGATCCGTCTTTTTCGCGGGCAGATGACAGGTCAGCCACGAAGATGTGCCCACGTACAGGTGTGCCTGGTAGTCGCGGGTGGCCCCGGAGCCGATCGCGGCCGACTGAAGGTCAGGCGTGCCGACCACGACCGGGACGCCGGCCGGCACCCCCAGCGCCGCCGCGGGCCCGGAGGACAGCGGGCCGAGGATGTCGGTGGCCGCCTTCAGCTCCGGCAGCCGGGACTGATCGAGCCCGGCCAGCCGGAGCAGCGCCGGGTCGTAGCGGATCCGGTCCGGGTCGCGGTTGTCGGTCACCCAGTGCAGCGCGATCGAATCGAACGACGCCGCCAGCCGCCCGGTGAGCCGGGCGTTCAGCCAGTCCTTGGGCTCCAGGAACAGGCGCGCCCGCCGGTACGTCTCCGGCTCGGCGTGCTTCAGCCACAGGATGTGCGCGATCGGGTCCTTGCCGCTCTGGGCGGGGATCCCGGCCGTGCTGCGCAGCCAGCGCACCAGTTTGCCCACCCCGTAGCCCTGGACCTGGACGGCGCCGCCGGTCACCCGCCGTACGTAGGGCGCCCCGCGCGAGTCCATCCAGATGATCGCGTTGCGGATGGGCTGGCCCTGCTCGTCAACCGGCACCGTTCCAGACCACTGGGCGGTGCAGCTGACGGCCACCACGGACTCCGCCGGGACGGCGGCCTGGGCCAGCAGCCGGGATGAGGCCCTGGTGATCAGGTTCCACCAGTGCTCCGGATCCTGCTCGGCGCCGCCGCCGGGCAGCAGGGTCACCTGGCAGGTCTCCTGCTCCGCCGCCACGACGTGACCGGCCACTGACACCAGCGCGACCTTCAGCGCCGAGGTGCCGAGGTCGATGGCCAGGATGTGGCGCGCCCGGTCCACCGCAGCCTGCCCCGCGTTCATGGCCGGGCCTGCGTTCATGGCCGGGCCTACACCTCGAACAGCAGGTCGAGGTAGCCGCTGAGCAGCTGGTGCACAGTCTCGGCCGGCAGGGTAGCGGCCATGCCGTAGACCGGCGCCATCCCGGTGCTGACCCCCGGGTTGGCCCGGACCTCCTCGACCGAGCTGGCCAGGTCGGCCAGGAAGCGGTCGGCCACCCCGGGCAGCGTGTGCCGCAGGGTCACCGCGATATGCACCGCGGCTGGCCGCTGCAGGCCGTTCAGGCTCCACCCGCGGCGGCTCATGTTCTCCATGACCTGGTAGACATCGAGCCCGTCGCGGGCGCCGAAGGCGGTAACCCACAGCGGGTCGCCGAGCACGTGGAGCCCGGGGATGGCCGCGACCCCGTCCCGGATCTGCCCGCCGGTCTCCAGGATCCGCCGGGCGGCCTCGAGGTAGCCGTTTTCCCCGATCGAGACCAAGGCTGCCCAGCACACGGCGGACAGGGCGCCGGGCCGGCTGCCGGCCAGCGTGGGGGACAGGTACAGCCCGCCCGGCCAGTCAGTCACCGTGTAGTACTGGAACTGGCGCAGTTCCCGGCCCCGGTACAGCACGACCGACGAGCCCTTGGCCGCGTAACCGTACTTGTGGGTGTCCGCCGACATCGACGTCACGCCGGGCAGCCGGAAGTCGAACGGCGGCACCGGGTAGCCCAGCCGCTCCGCCCACGGCAGGATGAACCCGCCCAGGCAGGCATCGACGTGGCAGGCCACGCCGCGCTCGGCGGCCAGCGCCGCGATCTCGGGAATCGGGTCGATCACGCCGTGCGGGAAAGTCGGGGCCGAGCCGACCACAACGGCCGTCCGGTCGGTCACCGCGGCGGCCAGCGCGTCCAGATCGGCCCGGAATCCGCCATCCACCGGGACCCGCACCAGCGGCATATCGAAGAACCGGGCGGCCTTGTCGAAGGCCGCGTGCGCGGTGACCGGAGCCACGATCTCAGGCTCGGCGATGCCGCGGCGCTCGCGGGCGAAATCCCGGTAGGTCTTCATCGCCAGCAGGATGCTCTCGGTACCGCCCGAGGTGACCGTGCCGGACACCGGTGTATCGGCCGGGACGTGGCCGGCGCCGAGCATGGTGCCGGTCATCGCGGCGATTTCTGCCTCGAACTTCGTGGCGCTCGGCCACAGATCGGGGTGCAGCGGGTTGCTCTGCGACTGCGCCGTGTACACCTGGCTCAGGAAGCCGACGTGGCCCGGGTCGCCGTGATAGACGGCCCCGGACGCGTAGCCGTCCCGCCAGGCGGCTTCCTCCGCCGAGGCCAGCCGTTCGATGAGCCCGATGACCTCGGGCCGGGCCAGGCCGTCGGCCGGCAGCTGCCGGAACGACGGGACCTGGCCCCGGTAGGGCTTGAGCTGGCGTTCCAGATCAGCCATGGGGTCGGTCATTGGCTTCCTCCCGCAGATACGGCTCCAGCGTCCGAGCGGGGGAGCCTGGTGGCCAGCACCAGCCCGGCCAGGCAGCACACGACGAGCGCGCCGAGTGAGAGGTAGGGATTCCCGATCACGGCCTGGATGATCAGGACCAGGACGACTCCCCCGAGGTTCCCTGCGAGCAGCAGGAAGCCGGCCGCCCCGGCCGCGCGCTCGCCGCCGGCGTGCAGTTCCGACCAGTCCAGCACCACCGGCAGCCCGGCCAGCAGGAAGAACCCCGCGACGAACAAGACGACGCCGCCGACAACCGGCTCGTGCACGCCAGCCAGCACGATGAACGCCACCGCGGTCACCGCCACCGCGATCTCCAGCAGGCCGCGCCGCTGGCCGCGCCGTGCGACGATGCCAGGCAGCAGGGCCCCGCCCGCGATCCCGCCCACGGTCATGACCGCGATGAGGTAACCGCTCGCGCCGCCGTGCCCGAAGTGGGTGAGGATGGAGTCGAGCCAGGTAGCCACCGCGTTGAAGACCCCCATCCCGACGAACAGCAGGCCGCCCAGCAGCCACATGAACCGGTCGCGCCGCAGCCAGCGGAGCGACACCGCGACCGACGGGTCGCCCGGGTAGGCGGGTGGTGTCCGGATCGCGGCCAGGACCCACACGGCGGCCAGCACCGCCACCGCGGCCTGCACCCATAGCAGCAGGGCCAGCCCGCCCGCGTGCAGCAGCGGCGGCCCCGAGAGGACAGCGCCCAGGATGCCCGCGAACAGGGCCACGCTGCCGACGGAAACCGCCGCGGTCCGCTCGCGGGCCGGGAAGTAGTGCGCCGCGACCTTGGTGATCGCGTTGAGCACGAACGGCTGGCCGGCGGCGGTCACGAACTGCCCGGCGATGGCCCAGCCAAATGACGCCGGGCCAGCCAGGCGGACCAGCCCGCCCGCCGCGGTGAGCGCAGCGCCGAGGCTGAGGGCCGGCCCGAACCTGGTGTCGAGCCAGCGGCCGGCTGGCAGCGCCAGGATGACGTACATCAGCGGGAAGATGCCGGCGAGGTCACCTACCGCCCCCTCGGACACCCCCATGATGTGGTGGGTCTGCGTGGTGATCGGCGCGTAGGCCAGCCACAGCAGCTGGGTACACGCGGTCAGCAGCGCATAACCGGCCAGGATCACCCACCGGTTCAGCCGCACCGCGACGGTGCCCTGGGCCACCACGTGCACCCCGCTTCCCTCGCGCCCCCGCTGATGTCATCTTCGTCCCGGTTGGGCCGCCGCGCCACCGGGACCGGGAGGACGCCCGCTGGTGGCGCCGGTTAGGTACGGCCGGGCAGCCGCTGCAGAGCCCGCATGGCGGCCGTCATGACCCTGGCGTAGACCGCGGGTGGCGTGCGGCCCGGCGGTGCGATGGGCAGCAGCCGCTGGATCGCGACGGTCTGCGCGTTGGTGTACTTGAGGATCCCGTGCTCGCCATGCCGGCTGCCCACCCCCGAGTCCTTCCAGCCCCCCATCGGGGCGTCGACCGACCCCCAGGCCGCCGCGTAGGCCTCGTTGACGTTGACGGTCCCGGCCTCGAGCCGGCGGGCGATGTCCCGGCCCTGCCGCGTGTCGCGGGTCCAGACCGAGAAGTTCAGCCCGTAGCAGCTGTCGTTGGCGAGCTCGATCGCTTCCTCCGCCCCGCCGACCCGGTAAACGGAGATGACCGGCCCGAACGTCTCCTCGGCGTAGAGGGTCATGCCGGGCGAGGTCCCGGTGAGCACGGTGGGCTCGTAGAAGCACGGGCCGATATCGGGCCGGGCGCGGCCCCCGGCCAGCACCGTCGCACCCTTGCCGACCGCGTCGCTGACGTGGCGGGCGACGGTGTCCAGCTGGTCCGCTGAGCTCAGCGAGCCCATATCCGGCTGGTAGTCCAGCGCGTGACCCAGCCGGAGCGACCTGGCTGCCCGGGCGAAGCGGGGGACGAAGGCATCCCACACCGAGTCCTCGACGTACATCCGCTCCATCGAGATGCACAGCTGCCCGGTGCTGGAGAAAGCGGCGCGTACCGCACCGCGCACCGCCCGCCGCAGGTCGGCGTCGGCGAGCACCAGGATGGCGTTCTTCCCGCCGAGCTCCAGCGAGTAGCCGATGAGCCGCCTGGCCGCGTCGGCGGCCACGAGCCGGCCGACCCGGCTGCTGCCGGTGAACATCAGGAAGTCGCAATGCTCGATGAGCGGACCGCCGAGTTCCGCTCCCGAGCCGGTCACCACCTGCAGCACGCCGGGCGGCAGGCCCGCCTGGGCCAGCAGGTCCGCGGCCCACAGCGCCGAGTACGGGGTCTGCCCGTCCGGCTTGGTGATGACCGCGTTGCCCGCCACCAGCGCGGGCAGGGCGTCACTGATGCCCAGCGTCAGCGGGTAGTTCCACGGGGAAATCACCCCGACCACGCCCTTGGGGTGGTGATATTCCCAGGTCTGGGTCAGCACCGGCAGGGCTCCCGCCCGACGCTGCCCGCGCAGGTAACGTGCGGCCGTGCGGGCGTAGTAACGGCTCGTCTGCGCCACGTCGATGACCTCTTCGAAGGCATGCCGGCGAGCCTTGCCGTTCTCCAGCTGGATCAGGTCGAGCACCTCATCCTGGCGGCTGAGCAGAAGTTCGGCGAACCGGAGCAGCACCGCCGAGCGGGCAGCGACGTCCATCCGGGCCCAGCTCGGCTGCGCGCCACGGGCTGTCTGCGCGGCCGCGGCGATGTCTTCGGCGGTGCCGTGCCGGACCCGCCCCAGGGTCTGGCCGGTGGCCGGCATCCCGATAGGTAGCTGGTCCCGGCCCGCCGCCACCGCGGCCTGCGCGGCCAGCCGGCCGAGCAGCCCGGCGGTGATTCGCGGGCCAAGCAATTCCGGCCCCGTGCTGTCACGGCCTGCCGCCTGCTGCGGGCTCGGTGCTGGCTCCCCCATGAGGATGCTCCCTCCGCCGCCCTGCGTCCCGCAGGTGGCCGCCGCCCTCGCCTGCTCCCGTACCCCGCAGAACTGGCTTTCTCACCGGTGCGGGTGCTCCGCCGGGCCAGCGGAGCTGGCTACTCCCGGCGCCCTGCCCGCCTGGCGCCGGCCACATCTGGCGCAAGGAGGCTGGTGATCTGCTCCGTGGTCCACGCTTCGCGGGCGCCGGGAAGGCTGGCCAGATACCTGGCCGCGGCCTGGTGATCGCACCCGTGGGCCTCGCGCAGCCCGTGCCCGAGTGTCTGCAGATACCTGGCGCTCGGGCTGAGCAACGGGACATCCTGGATTCCCCATGGCGCGGTGAAGGTCACCATTGGTGCGCCCTCGTCATGAGCCAGGCGGATGAGGGTTTCGTAGCGGCCATCCCCTATCTGGGCACGTCCAGTGGTGGTTACCTCGCTGAGATCCAGGTCGGTGGCTGGCGCCCGGTACATTTCCTGCGCGACGATGTCAGCGAACTGCCCGGCGGTGATGAGGTAGGCGCGGGCGGCGGCCGTTCCCGGGGCATCAGGGTCATACAGTGCCCGCCCGCCTCCCCATGCCCGGGACCGGGTGGCGAAGTAGACCACGCCTGGTATCCACAGGGCCTTGCCGTCGCGTGGCGGGGAATGGTCGCGGGCTCCCGGGTACGTGACGGCGGCCCCGGTCGGCCGGCCACCGCGAAGGTAACAGGAGAACCGGCTGGCGCTCAGATTCGAGCCGTAGGCGACGTACCAGACCAGGCCGGTCACGGAGCAGCCGGGGTCATTGCCGCGCACATTTCGATCAGACCGTCGTCACCTGCGCGCCAGCAGCGCCCAGACTGCGCAGTTGCTCGCCGGTGATGCCCCGGTCGGTGATGATGTCGTCAACCTCGCTCACCATGCAGATCCGCGCGAACGTCACCTTGCCGATCTTTGAGCTGTCGGCGATCACGATGCTGCGCCGGGCGCGGCGAAGAAAAGCCAGGTCGGTCTGCGCCTCCATCTCGTCGTGAGTCGAGCAGCCCTCCTGCGGGGTGAGCCCATCGACGCCGATGAACGCGATATCCAGGTGGTAGTTGGCGAGCATCGCCTCGGCCGCGGGCCCGACAAGCTCGAACGAGCTGCGCACGATGCCGCCGATGACGACGAGCCTCAGGCCAGGCCGGCCGACGAGCTCCGACGCGATGTTGATCGCATTGGTCACGAACGTGATGTCGCCACGGTGCGCGAGCGCGCGCGCCACCTCCAGCGCGGTGGTGCCGCCGGTCAAGCCGACCACCGCACCGCGGTCGACCAGGCTGGCGGCCGCCGCGCCGATACGCCGCTTCTCGGTCAGATGACTGGCCCCGTTCCCGGTATCGACCAGCCTGGCCACCGCGCCGCCGTGGGTGCGCACCAGCAGCTTGCCTGAGCTCAGGGCCTGCAGGTCCCGCCGCACGGTGGCGCCCGACACCCCGAGCGCGCTGGCGAGGTCGTTGACGTCCACGGCCCCATGCTCGGCGACGCGATCCAGGATCACGCTGAGCCGCTCCTGCTTCTGCACGTCAGGGATGCTATCAGGCAGGTGATCAGTTATGCACGTATGCTCATTTTATTGAGCACTTAGGTGTAGTGCGATCGTCCTTGTCCCTATGGAATGTGATCTGTAAAATGCCAGTTCTACGGTTATTTGAACAATTTACACATAAATGAACATCTGATCGCGCAGCCGACTGTGCACGTGCCAGGACACTGCCCCGTACCCCGATCCCCGCGATGGCGGCGTAACGAAGGAGAGGCGCATGGCTAGGACGCTGAGCAGCACCCGAGGCCGCCTGGCCGGAACGACGACGGTCGCAGCGGCGGCAGCGCTCGGCTTGGCCCTCGCCGCCTGTGGCGGCGGCAGTTCAGGCAGCTCTGCCGGGTCGGACAAGACGTCGGGCGCGACGATCACGGTCGCGCTCGCGGCGCCTTCCCTGCCAAAGGCCGCGCTGGCCGCCTTCACCAAGCAGACCGGGATCAAGGTCAAGTGGGTCGACATCGACTGGGACAGCCTGCAGACGAAGATCTCGGCCGCGGCCGCGGCCAGCACCTATTTCGCCGACGCGACCGACGTGGACTGGTCACGGGTCGGCCAGCTGGGCAAGCTCGGCTGGTTCTACCCGATGGAGCAGTTCCTCAACACCAAGGCGATGGCCCCGGACATGCCGCAGATCAGGTCGTTCACCGTGGGCGGCCACGTCATCGGCATCCCCTACGACGCATCGTTCATGGTGACGACGGTGAACAAGCACATGTTCACCAAGGCGGGCATCACCGCGATGCCGACCACGCTGAACCAGTACACCAGCGACCTCAAGAAGGTCCAGTCATCGGGCGTCTCGGCCCACCCGCTGGACATCCCGTTCGCGGCGGCCGAGGGCCTGTCCACGTACTGGTACGAGACGACCGGCGCGCTCGGCGGCACCGTGCTGAACCAGCAGTACAAGCCGCAGTTCACCAGCCCGGACTCGCCCGGCTACCACGCCGCCGAGTGGATGATCAATGCGATCAAATCCGGCCTCGTGCCGAAGAGCAACATCAACGTCACCGACAGCCAGGGCATGCAGACGCTGATGGCCAAGGGCCAGGTGGCCAGCATCTTCTCCGACTACTCCGGCAACCTCGGCTCGCTGTACAACGTGCCGAGCTCGTCGTCAGTCGTCAACCAGGTCCAGTACCTCGCGACACCCGGCGCGAGCGGCACGGCGGCCAACTGGAGCAACCCGGACGGCATCGGCATCCCCAAGCAGGCGAAGTACCCGAAGGCAGCCGCGAAGTTCATCCAGTGGTTCACCAGTGAGCAGCAGCAGATCAACTTCGCCGGCGTCAACGGCTCGGCCAAGGCCTGGTCGACCTATGCCCTGCCGTCCCACCTCAGCGCCGTCAAGGCCATGGCCGCAAAGGGCAACCTGGTCGGCGGCGACGCGCTGAGCGCCATGCTGGCCACGTCCAAGCCGGTGTTCGTGGGTGGTGCGCCGCCCTGGTACCCGCAGTTCTCCAACTCCGTCTACACGAACCTGCACGCCGCCGCGGCTGGCTCCGAGAGCGTCGCGCAGGCCATCAAGACGATCGCGACCACAGCGAACGGGCTCGCGAGCTGAGTAGCTGATGGTGAAAGCCTCGTCGCCACCCGACGAGAAAAACGCCGCCCCGGCGGCTACGTCGCCCGCCCGGCGGGCGCCGGCCAGCCGGCCGCCGGGGGGGCGCGGACACGCCGCGAAAAGCCTGCCCTACCTGCTGGTCGCGCCGCTCGCCGTGTTCATCATCGGGCTCGCGCTGGTCCCCGCCGCGTTTACCATCATCGAGTCCTTCTACCGGGTCAATCCGCTCGACCCGCCGACCCGGTTCGATGGCCTCGGCAACTTCCGCCGGCTGTTCGCCAACAGCGCCGTCCTGACCAGCTTCGGCAATACGGCCGGGTACGTCATCGTCGGCGTCGTGCTCTCGACCGTGCTCGGCATTTTTTTCGCGGTCGTGCTGCGCCGGCCGTTCCGCGGGCGCGGTCTCCTCATCGCGGTGCTGATCCTGCCCTGGGCCCTACCGGGCGTCGTCGAGGGCATTCTGTGGACGGGCATCTACGACGCCAACACCGGCCTGATGAACGGGGTGCTGTCGTCGCTGCACCTGGCCAGCCACGGTTCGGTGCTGCTCGGCGACAACCGCTGGCTGACGATCTTCCTCATCGAGCTGGTGCAGGTATGGCAGATCACGCCGCTGTCCACGCTGCTTGTGCTGGCATCCATGCAGCTCATGCCGGAGGAGCTGTTCGAGGCCGCAGCGATCGACGGTTGCGGTTCGTGGCAGTCGTTCTGGCGCATCACCCTGCCACTGGCCCGGCCGGGAATCGCGGTGGCAGTCGTGCAGGCGCTGATCGTCACGCTCAATGTGTTCGACCAGCCCTACGTGCTCAACGGCGCCGCGACAACCGGATCGTCGATCACCGAGCAGACGTATTTCATCAGCTTCCAGAACCTCGATTTCGGCGGCGGCTACGCGCTCTCCCTGCTGATCACCCTGATCACCCTGATCGTCTCGCTGGTCGTCGTGCGTGCCGTGTACCGGAGGGTTGACTATTGAGGCAAAGAGGAAACCTCGCGCGCTCGGTCGGCTTCGCTCTCGTGCTGATCTGGTCGCTCGTGCCGATCTACTGGTCCCTGAAGACGAGCCTGGAAACCGAGGCCAATGCGAGTGCCCAGAACTACGTTCCCCTCCATCCCACGCTGGGCAACTATGCGGCGCTGCTGACCCGGTCCGGGGACCTGCCCGGCCAGATCCGCCGGGCCGCGCTGAACATGGTCATCGAGTGCGGCGCGGCCACGATCGTCACGGTCGTGCTGGCCACCCTGGCCGCATACGCGTTCGCGCGGATGAAATTCCGCGGCAGCCAGACGCTGTTCTACGCGGTGCTCGCCACGATGGCCTTCCCGGCGTACACCACCCTGATCCCGCTGTACCGGATCATGAGCGACTTCCAGCTGGTGAACACCTACACCGGCATCGTGCTCGTGTATGTGTCCGGGTTCCTGCCGCTGGCGACCTGGGTGCTGCACAACTACTTCGTCAACATGCCGATCGGCCTGGAGGAGGCCGCCCTCATCGACGGCGCGAGCAGGCTGCGGGTGCTGCGCTACATCGTGCTGCCGCTGGCCATGCCCGGAATCATCTCGGTTGCCCTCATCACGTTCTTGTTCGCCTGGGCTCAGTTCCTGTTCCCGCTGGTGCTGTCGACAGACTCCTCGACGCAGCCGCTGACCGTGGTGATCGCCGCGCTGCAAGGCCGCCACGTCGTCCCCTCCACACTGCTCAACGCGGCCGGGGTGCTCGCCATTGCGGTCCCCGCGCTGCTCGCTCTCGCGTTCAACCGCTACATCGTCAACGGGCTGCTCGCTGGGAGCAACAGGTAACCCCGCCATCCCCAGCGTCCCGCAAAGGAGCAACGTGGCACCGGACTCGTTCGTGCTCATCGGCGCCGGCAGCACGGTATTCACGCCCGGGCTGATGATCGATCTGGCGTCCTCGCCGGTCTTCGCGGGCTGGACCATCCACCTGGTCGACCTGTCCGCCGAGGCGGCCGGCACCATGGCCCGGCTTGGCCACCGGATCGCGAAAGAGCGCGGGGCTGAGCTGAACTTCGTCGCGCACACCGACCGGCGTGCGGCGCTGGCCGGCGCGAGGTTCGTGGCCACCACGATCGCGGTCGGCGCGGCGGCGGGCTGGCGGCACGACGTCGAGGTGCCAGCCCGGTACGGTGTGGCGCAGACCGTAGGCGACAGCGTCGGGCCTGGTGGCGTGCTGCGAGCCCTGCGGCACGTGCCCGAGCTCGTCGCGATCGCACGGGACGTGGCCGAGCTCGCACCCGGCGCCCTCATGATCAATTACAGCAACCCGCTGACCGCCAACGTGCGCGCGATCGCGTCGCAGACTCCGGTTCGCGTGATCGGGCTCTGTCACGGAACCAGGCACACCCTGGCGGCACTGGCCAGTGACCTCGGCGTCGCCCGGGACGAGGTGCATGCCATCTTCGCCGGCCTCAACCACCTGTGCTGGCTCCTCGACCTGCGCCGTGGCTCGGAGGATCTCTACCCGCGGCTGCGCGCGCTGGTCAGCGAGCGCGCAGGCGGAGCGGACGCACCATCGAGCCGGCACGAGGGCGTGCATCTGCCCGTGTCCGCCGACCTGCTGCGCACGTTCGGCTGCTACCCGGCCCCGGGTGACCGGCATGTTTCCGAGTTCTTCAGCTGGTACCTGCGCGGCACCGACGGCGATGCCCTGCCGTGGGGACTGCAAGGCGGGCGCGACATGACGATGGAGTACATCAGCGCGAAGCACGGCCTGTGGGACCGGCTGCACGGTCAGGCGGACGGGAGGCTGCCGCTGGACGGGATCGAGAAGCAGGAAGCCGAGCGGCTCGTGGCGATCGCCGCCGCGGTCGTCACCGGGCGCGACACGGTCGAGCTCGCGGTCAATCTGCCCAACCAGGGGAAGATCTCCAACCTGCCGCCCGAGGCCGTCGTAGAGGTTCCGGCCGTCGTCGGCGCGGCCGGGGTCACCGGTCTCGCCGTGGGCCCGCTGCCCGAGGCGATCGCCGCGGTGCTGACGGCCCGCGCACAGCAGCAGGAACTGACCGTGCGCGCCGCGCTGTCCGGCCGCCGCGCGCAGGCCGTCCAGGCCCTTGCCCTCGATCCGCTGGTGCCCGATCCGCGCGCCGCCGCGGCGATCCTCGATGACGCCATCGCCGCCCACGGCGGCACGATGAGCCGCTTCGCGGCACCGCGGTCATGAGCCCGGACGCCAACCACCCGGCCACAGCGGCCGAAATCCGCCAGCAGCCGCAGCTCTGGAAGCTCGTGGCGGCCGAGGCGGAACTACGCCGCAGCTCGACCGACGGCTTTCTGCGGCCGCTACTCGGCGACCAGCGGGCCAGGGTCGTGCTGTCGGGCGCAGGTACGTCGGCGTTCGCCGGGCAGGTGCTGGCCCCCTCGCTGACCGGCCGGCTGCACCGCCGCGTTGACGCGGTCGCGACCACCGACATCGTGTCCGGCCCGCGTCAGATCCTGGGCGAGGACGTGCCGACGCTGCTGGTCTCGCTGGCCCGGTCGGGCGACAGCCCGGAGAGCACCGCGGCTACCGCGTTCGCCGACGAGCTGCTGTCGATCGTCCGCCACGTCGTCATTACCTGCAACCGGCACGGCCAGCTGGCCAAGGCTCACTCGGAACGGGCCGACTCGCTCGTGATACTCATGCCCGCCGCGGCCAACGACCGCGGCTTCGCCATGACGTCGAGCTTCACCAGCATGCTGCTGGCCGCCCAGCTGACCCTGGACTCAGACGGCTCGCTCGGCCGGTACGTGGACCGGCTGGGCGCAGCCGCCGGTGACCTCCTCGCGGAGCGCACGGGCCAGCTCGCTGGGCTCGCCGCGCGCCGTTACCGCCGGGTGGCCTATCTCGGCAGCGGCGCGCTCACCGGGCTGGCCCGTGAGGCCGCGCTCAAGCTGCTGGAACTCACCGCCGGCCAGGTCGTCAGCTACTGGGATTCGCCGCTCGGCTTCCGGCACGGGCCGAAGGCGATGCTGGAGCAGGGCACGCTCTGTGTCGTGTTTGTCTCCACCGATCCCTATACCAGGCGCTACGACCAGGACATCGCCGACGAACTTCGCCGCGCCCTCGGCGCCGAGCACGTCATCGAAGTCTCCGCACACGCCGACGACGGCCGGCCCGCGTGGCACATCGGCGACCTTGACCACGTTCCCGACCCGCTGGTCGCGTTGCCGTACGCCGTCCTCGCCCAGCAGTTCGCGCTGCTCGCCTCACTGGAGCTCGGCCTCACCCCGGACAACCCGTTTCCGTCCGGGGAACTCAGCCGGGTCGTGCGCGGCGTGGGCATCCACCCGCTGCCCGGGCCGCCGTGACCGACTTCTTCCTGGGCTGTGACGGCGGAGGGACGAAGACGGGTTTCGTCGTCGTCACCGGCGAGGGCCGCCTGGCCGCTTCCCTGGCCGCCCCGAGCACCTACTACCTGTCGTCTCACTCGCGGGGCATCGAACTCGTCGGCGAGGTGCTGGCTGAGGCGGTACCGGCCATATGCTCGCAGGCCGGGATCGCGCCGGACGACATCCGGTTCGCGTTCTTCGGCCTGCCGGGCTACGGCGAGGTCCGGGCGGACGTGCCGCGCCTGGACGCCGCGGCGGCCGACGCGCTGCGGCACGACCGGTTCCGCTGCGACAACGACATGCTGTGCGGCTGGGCCGGATCGCTGGCCGGCGCGGACGGCATCAACGTCATCGCCGGCACCGGCTCGATGACCTACGGTCGGCGGGCCGGGAGCGGGGGCGGGGCCAGGACTGGGGCCGGGGCGGGCGTCCGCGTCGGCGGCTGGGGCGAGCTTTTCGGTGACGAGGGCTCCGGGTACTGGATCGGCGTCCAGGCGCTGCGCGCGTTCACCAAGATGAGCGATGGCCGGGCCGGGCGCGGCCCACTGCACGATGTGCTCAGCCGCGAGATGGGGCTGGACGCGGACATTGACCTCATCGCGCTGGTGCTGCATCGATGGCGGGGCGCCCGGCAGGAGATCGCCGCGCTCGCGCCCGCTGTCCGCGAGGCCGCCATCTCCGGTGACCGGTACGCGCAGGCCATCCTGGCCGATGCCGCGGCTGAGCTCGTCACGCTCGTCGACGCCACCCGGCGCCGGCTCGGGTTCGAGCCCGGCGAGGCCGTTCCGGTGTCGTACTCCGGCGGGATCTTCGCCATGCCAGAAGTGCTGCAGGCCTTCCTGGCCGGCATCAGCGTGCTGCCGGCGAGCTACCGCGTCACCCGCCCCCGCTACCCGCCGGTGATCGGTGCCGCGCTCTATGCGGCCACGCTGGCTGGCGCGCCCCTCGACGATGCCGCGCTGCATGCGCTGCCTGCCACCCCGATAGCTCCCCACACCGGCCTGGGTGGCGCCCCCGGCTAGCGGAGGCCGCAGGTGCGGCTGGGTGGATTACGGCAGCGCCCGGTCTGGGAGGGCGCGAGTGACGGCCGCGGCACGGCTGGAGACCTGCAGCCTGCGGAAGATGTTTTCCAGATGGGTGCGCACGGTTGATTCCGACACCCCAAGCCTGCGCGCGATCTGGGTATTGGTGTGCCCGGCTGCTACCAGGCAAAGCAGGTCCTGCTGCCGGGGAGTGAGCTGGCGGTCCGGGTGACGCCGGTGTTCGGCATCACGATAGGCCTGGTGCAGGTGGGGGCGCAGCAGCGTGAGCAGGGCGCGGTCGCACTCCGGGAAGTCTGGCCCGGGACCGCGCAAAAAGAACAGCCGCATGGTCCGGGCCGGCCCAGGAAGCAGGGCGGGGGTGGTGGGCAGGGTCAGCATCAGGCTGTGCTCGAAGCCCAGCGGCCGGTTGAGGCCGCAGCGTGCACCGATGGAATGCCATTGCCGGGCGGAGTAAAAGTCCGAGATCTTTACGATGCTGCGCAGATCGCCTGTCCGGTCGGGGTAACTGCAGGCCAGGCAGTGCCAGTAGTGCTCCCAGTGGACCGGCGCCGTGCCCGTAGTGACAACGTCGCCGCCGTCCGGCAGGAATTGCGCGGCCCACGTTTCCCGTCGGCCGCTATCGAAGCCGCCGAACGCCATCAGGTCGCAACGGATCTGGTCCATCAAGTCGGCCAGCAGAGATGGCGGCAGTCCTCCATCAGCAGGCACGTCGGGACGGTCTTCGCTGATAATGCCAGCCAGGACGGACAAGTCCCGTTCGCTCGCCGCAACTGGAGCTGTCATCGCGCCCTCCACCCGGCGGTCGCGGTGGATTGGGATTTCCCCCGTACCCCATCCTGGCCGGTCTCCGGCCGTTGCGCCAGGGTGCTGTCTTTACTTTTCGATGGTGTGCCTGCTACCACCAGTTGACCATTAGCTGGCAGCTGCGCGGTCGCGCTGGCCGGGGATCGGTAGAACGTCCGATGGTGCGCCTGCCCTGGATCTGCGCACACTGGCAGGTGACGGAGGTTCGCTAATAGTTCCTAATGGCAGTCCCCCCGAACCGTGATGGCCGCGCGGTAACCGCCTCATGAGCCGTCACGAGCTGGAGCCGGGGTGCGGCCAGGGGGGTGTGATCATGGCCGCTGAGGCGGGGCTGGCCCGTGCCGAAGGGATTGTCACCGACCTGGTGACGCGCGCCGCAAACGGCGACGAGCAGGGCTGGGCGGCCCTCGTCGAGCGGTACGCCCCGCTGGTCTGGTCCATCTGCCGCCGGTACCAGCTGGCCGGGGCCGACGCCGCCGATGTTGGCCAGAGCGTCTGGCTGCGGTTGGTCGAACGGCTCGGGAACCTCCGTGACCCGGCCGCCCTGCCGGGCTGGCTCGCCACCACGACCGAGCGGGAATGCTGGCGGGTTCTGCGGGCCCAGAAATCCTCCACCGGCGTCGTGGTAATCGGTGCCGACAACATCCCGGAGCAGCCCACCGGGGTAGCTGAGCAGGAGCTGCTGCGGGCCGAGCGGCATGCCGCGCTGCGCGAAGCCCTCAGCCAGCTGCCGCCCCACTGCCAGCAGCTGATCATCCTGCTGACCGAGGACACTCCTGCGCCCTACGCTCAGATCAGCGCCACGCTCGGCATCCCGATCGGCAGCATCGGCCCCACCCGCAGCCGCTGCCTGGCTAAGCTGCGCCGCCATCCGGCGATCGCCGCCTTGATCAACTGACCGGTCAGGTCAGCCAGGCCGCCCACCCGCCTGGCCGAACTGTACCGGCGGGCCGGCCTGCAGGAGATCGGCATTGAGGCGCGGGCAAGGGTGTGCCAGCCCCCGCCGGTCGGCGACCCCCGCCGGACGGCCGGTCCTGACCGGGTGCGCAGCCTTCACCCTGTGATCGTCAGCCTGGGCCTGGCCGACCAGTACGAACTCAGCGCACTGGATCGCCCGGTCCGCGGTCACATCACGGCCTGGGCGTTATGTACCGGTATGCGAAGATGACTAGGGTTACCCAGCCTTAGTGAGTGTTTGAGTAAGCCGCCCCTGGGCGGTGGCTGCCGCTGAGCCGGGCGTGGTGGGCGGCGTGTTGGTCCGCGGAGATGACGGGCGCGGGCCCCAAGATTCCTGATTTGTGACGATCAAG
>Ga0335078_10002361_pt1 | contig 28632 bp, 22 predicted proteins | sample Lox_Sample_32_FD_206711 | JGI IMG/M metagenome (GOLD analysis project Ga0335078, IMG submission 206711) | Soil microbial communities from Loxahatchee National Wildlife Refuge, Florida, United States - Lox_Sample_3.2 | ecosystem: Environmental > Terrestrial > Soil > Wetlands | place: USA...
CGGCCAGTACCGGATCGGCCCGCACACCGACTTCGGCACCGTCACGATCCTGGACCGCGAGCCCGGGCTGGGCGGCCTGCAGGTATGGACCGAGCAGGACGGCTGGCAGGACGCGCCCTACGACCCTGCGGCGTTCACGATCAACACCGGCGACCTGCTCGCCCGGTGGAGCGGGGACCGGTGGAAGTCCAACCGGCACCGGGTGCTGCCGCCGCGAGCCGAGGCCCCCGACGAGGACCTGGTCTCGCTCGTGTACTTCTACGAGGCCGACCGCGACGCGGTCATCGAGTCGCTGCGCCCCCCCATCGGCAGGCCGAACGACTACCCCCCGGTGGAGTCCGCGGCATTCATCAAGGAACGGCTGGACGCGATCACGCTCGGCTGATGCCGCCCGCCGGGCGGACCGGCAGCCGGCGGACCGGCATTCAGAGGCGGCGCAGAGGCAGCCCAGATCGGCTCTTATGGCCACGGCCCGATGCTCATAGGCAGAGGGCAGCGATACCCGGCCGCGCCCGGAAGCCGATCTGGAGGCCAGGGGTGGGAATCACCTCGAGCACCGCACTGTGGTACGCGAGCCGCGCGACGGGAGTTGTCGCGCTCGTGCTGCTGACCGCGGTGCTGGTGCTCGGCATCATGGTCACCCGCAAGCGCAGCCTGCCCGGACTCCCCCGGTTCGGCACCACCGGCCTGCACCGGAACCTGTCGCTGCTGGCCGTGGCGTTCGTCGCGTTGCACGTGCTCACCGCGATCGCCGACCCGTTCGTGACGATCGGCATCGCCGCAGCCGTGATCCCGTTCACCTCGCCATACGAGACCCTGTGGGTCGGGCTCGGCGCGGTGTCGCTGGACCTGATGGGGGCGCTGGTCGTCACCAGCCTGCTCCGCGCCAGGATCGGCCGCCGGACCTGGCGGGCGGTGCACTGGCTTGGCTACGCGGCCTGGCCGGTCGCGCTCGCGCACAGCGTCTGGTCGAGCAAGGATCTCCAGCACGGCTGGCTGCTGTATCTCGGGATCAGCTGCGCGGCTGCCGTCGTGCTGGCCGCCGCGTGGCGGCTCGCCGCGGCGCTCGTGCAGCCGCGCCGGGCGGAGCTGCCCGCCGCCACGCTCGCCCGGCTCGAGCGCACGCACCGACCCGGCTACGCACGGACTGGTGCCCGGTGAGCGCGCCGAACGCCGCCGCTACGGCCGGGCTGCCCGCAGTGCCGGCCGGCCCTGCCGCCGCCTGCCGTACCGCAGCCGGCCTGCCGCGACTGCTCGCCGGGCCGCCCGCGGGCCCCGACCCGCAGGCCGCGCTCGCCGATCACCTGAACGGGCAGGGTCACCTGCCGCGGCGCCTGGATTCATCGGCGCTCCTGGCCGAGGTCACCGCCGCCGGCCTGGCCGGCCGCGGCGGCGCGGCGTTCCCGGCCGCGCGCAAGCTCGCCGCCGTCCGCTCCGCGGCGGGCGGTCCCGCCGTCGTCGTCGCCAACGGCGCGGAGGGCGAGCCCGCGAGCTGCAAGGACGCGGCGCTGCTCTGGCACGCGCCGCACCTGGTGCTCGACGGGCTGCAGCTGGCCGCCGCAGCCTGCGGGGCCGACACCGCCGTAGTCTGCCTGCACGGCGGCCGCCAGGGCCTGCGCTGGCATCTGGAAGCGGCCATCGGCGCCCGCCGGGCGGCGGGGCTGGACGCGCTGGCAGTCCAGGTGCGGGAGCTGCCGCCGCGGTTCCTGGCCGGCGAGGAGACAGCGCTGGTCGGATACCTCGACGGCGGCGCCGCCGTGCCCGCGTTCAAGCAGCACCGGGTCTTCGAGCGCGGCGCCGGCGGCCGGCCGACGCTCGTGCAGAACGTGGAGACGCTCGCCCACCTGGCGCTCATCGCCAGGCACGGCGCGGCCTGGTTCCGCGCGGTCGGCACCAGCGCGGAGCCGGGGTCGGTCCTGTGCACGGTCACCGGCGCGGACGGCTCGACGCGCGTGGCCGAGGCGGCGCTCGGCACCGGCATCGGCGAGCTGCTCTCCGTCGACGACAGCGTGCAGGCGGTGCTGGCCGGCGGCTACCACGGCGGCTGGCTCACCCCGGGGCAGGCCCGCGCACTGCGGCTCAGCAACGCCGACCTGAAACCGGCCGGCGCCTTCGTCGGCGCCGGCGTGCTCGCGGCGCTGCCCGCGGGCGTCTGCGGGCTGGCCGAGACGGCGGCCGTGGTCCGCTACCTCGCCCTGGAGTCGGCAGGTCAGTGCGGTCCGTGCCTGAACGGCCTGCCGAGCATCGCCGCGGCGCTCGCGACCCTCGCCAGACCGCGGCCGGCCCGGGCCGAGCTGGCGAACCTGCGCCGCTGGTCGGGGCTTGTCACCGGCCGCGGCGCGTGCCATCACCCGGACGGGACTGTCCGGTTCGTGTCCAGCGCGCTGCGGGTCTTCGCCGCCGAGATCGCCGCGCATGCCGGCGGCCGGTGCACCGCCCGGGCCGGGGCCGCGTTTCTGCCCGTTCCGGCCGCCGCGGCGGCCGAATCCGACTGGAGATGACAATGCCTGACCGAGCCAGGCTCCGGCTGAACCCCGTCGCGTGCGCAGGCCACGGTGCCTGCGCGGAGCTGCTGCCCGAGCTCATCGGGCTGGACGAATGGGGCTACCCGCTGGTCGCGGACGGCGAGATCCCGGCCGCGCTGGAGCGCCCGGCCCGGCGGGCCGTGGCCGCGTGCCCGGCCCTCGCCCTGCGGCTGACCTCCCGCTGAGCAGGGCGCCGGCGGTTACAGAGGACATTCAGAAGAAGCGCAGAGGCACGGCCAACGAGGGAAAGCGATGATCAGAGGATGATGAGAGCCATGGCAGAGCAGCGGGCACCAGCAGCCGGCACCGGCCTGCACCACGCGGACGGAAGCCCGGTCCGCGTGCTGGTCGTCGACGACGAGCCGAGTCTCGCCGAGTTGCTGTCCAGCGTGCTGCGCTATGAGGGCTGGGACATCCGCACCGCGGCCGACGGCACCAGCGCGGTGCGCGAGGCCCGCGAGTTCCAGCCCGACGCGATCGTGCTGGACATCATGCTGCCCGACTTCGACGGGCTCGAGGTGATGCGCCGCGTCCGCGGCGCACTCCCGAGCGTGTGCGTGCTGTTCCTCACCGCCAGGGATTCCGTGCAGGACCGGGTCAGCGGGATCACCGCGGGCGGCGACGACTACGTGACCAAGCCCTTCAGCCTGGAGGAAGTGCTCGCCCGGCTGCGCGGGCTGCTGCGCCGGGCAGGCATGACCAGGGCCAGCTCGGGCACCGAGCTGGCGGTCGCCGACCTGACGATGGACGAGGACGCCAGGGAGGTCCGTCGCGGCGGTGACCTGATCGAGCTGACCGCGACGGAATTCGAGCTGCTGCGGTACATGATGCGCAACCCGCGCCGGGTGCTGTCGAAGGCGCAGATACTCGACCGGGTGTGGAACTACGACTTCGGCGGCCAGGCGCACGTCGTCGAGCTGTACATCTCCTACCTGCGCAAGAAGATCGACACTGGCCGCGAGCCGCTGATCCACACCGTCCGCGGGGTCGGCTACGTGCTGAAGCCGCCGGCCTGACGATGACGCGACAGGGGCCCGCCCCCGGCCGGCCGGCACCGCTGCTCCCGCGGGCAGGCCAGTGGCTGGCGGGCCGGACGCTGCGCGGGCGGCTGATCGCCGGCCTGCTCGGGCTGCTCGCGCTCGCCTGCGCGACGGTCGGCGCGGTCACCTACACGCACCTGCACAGCGTTCTGGTCAGCCAGCTCGACACGGAGCTCACCGGCGCCAACGCGCGCTACAACATCTGCCTGTACGGCCAGCAGCAGCCACCGGACCAGTCGCAGCCGCCAGACAACGATGGCTCGGGCAACCAGCCGCCCGGCGAGCACGAGGGCACGCCGCACCCGCCGTCCTACTGCGCGAACCTGCAGGCACCGGCCGTGTTCACCGCCAGCGTTACGCACGCGGGCACCATCGAGAACCCGTACCTGGCCAGCACCGGAAGCGGCCCGGCGAAGTGCCGCCTGACCGCGGCCGACCGGCGGTCGATCGCCGCCGTCCCGGTCGGCGGGGTGACGACCGTGGACCTCGCCGCGCAGGGCGACTACCGGATGACCGCGAACCGCACCTCCGACGGGGACGTCATCGTGACCGGGCTACCGCTCAGCACCGTCACGCACACCCTGCAGCAGGTCGCGCTCGCCGAGATCGCGGTGTTCCTCGCCGCCCTGCTCGTCACCGGCGTCATCGGCACCGCGTGGGTACGGGTGTCGCTGCGGCCGCTGCGCCGGGTAGCCGCGACCGCGACGCGCGTGACCCAGCTGCCGCTCGCGAGCGGCGAGGTGAAGCTGCCGGAGCGGGTCCCGGACGCGGACCCGCGCACCGAGGTCGGGCAGGTCGGCACCGCCTTCAACCGGATGCTCGGCCATGTCGAGTCGGCGCTGGCCCGGCGCGAGGCGAGTGAGAGCCGGCTGCGCACGTTCGCCGCGGACGCGAGCCACGAGCTGCGCACCCCGCTGGCGGCCATCCGCGGCTACGCCGAGCTGGCCCGCCGGAGCCCGGACGCGGTGCCGCCGGACATCGCGCACGCGCTCGGCCGGGTCGAGTCGGAGTCCGCCCGGATGAGCGAGCTGGTCGACGAGCTGCTGCTGCTTGCCCAGCTCGACGCCGGCCGGCCGCTGGCCACCGAGCCGGTCGACGTCACCAGGCTGGCCATCGACGTGAGCAGCGACGCCCGCGTCGCCGCCCCGTCGCACCGCTGGCGACTCGAGCTGCCGGACGAGCCCCTCACCGTGCTAGGCGACGAGCAGCGGCTGCATCAGGTGCTCGCGAACCTGCTGAGCAATGCCGCCCGGCACACCCCGGCGGGCACCGAGGTCACCGTCGCGGTCGAGGCCAGGCCGCAGGAGGCCGTCGTGAGCGTGACCGACAGCGGTCCCGGCATTCCGGCGGAACTGCAGCCCGACATCTTCGAGCGGTTCGTCCGGGGCGACAGCTCGCGCTCCCGCGCGGCCGGCAGCAGCGGGCTCGGACTCGCCATCGTGCGCGCGGTGACCGCCGCGCACGGCGGCCACGCCGAGGTGACGAGCCGGCCGGGCGAGACCAGGTTCACGATCACGCTGCCGCGCCAGCCCGCGGATCCGGCCGGCTAGACAGCCGGGGCAGCCTAGGCGGCCGCCTTGTCGATCGCGGCGAGCTCGTCGGCGGCGAACGACGTCTGCCCGGCGGCGGCGAGGTTCTCCACGAGCTGGGCCACGCTGCTGGCGCCCACCACCGCGGACGTCACCCGCGGATCGCGCAGCACCCACGACAGCGCCAGCTGGGCCAGCGACTGGCCCCGCCCGCGGGCCACGTCGTTCAGCGCCCGTACCCGGCCGAGATCCTGCTCGGTGATCTCCTCCGGCAGCAGCGTCCCGCGCCGGCTGGCGCGCGACCCCGCCGGGATGCCCGCCAGGTACTTGCCGGTGAGCACGCCCTGCGCGAGCGCCGAGAACGCGATGCAGCCGACGCCCTCGCGGCCGAGCACGTCCAGCAGCCCGTCCTCAACCCAGCGCTCCAGGACCGAGTACGACGGCTGGTGGATGAGCAGCGGCGTGCCGAGCGAGCGCAGGATCGCCGCCGCCTGCGCGGTCTGCTCCGCCGGGTACTGCGAGATCCCGGCGTAAAGCGCCCGGCCGGACCTGACCGCCGTGTCGAGCGCGCCGAGAGTCTCCTCCAGCGGGGTGTCCGGGTCCAGCCGGTGGCTGTAGAAGATGTCGACGTACTCGACGCCCAGCCGCGCCAGCGACTGATCGAGGCTGGCCAGCAGGTACTTGCGCGACCCCCACTCGCCGTACGGGCCTGGCCACATGTCCCAGCCCGCCTTCGTGGAGATGACCAGCTCGTCCCGGTGCGCGCGCAGGTCGCTGCGCAGGATCGCGCCGAAGTTCCGTTCCGCGGAGCCATACGGCGTGCCGTAGTTGTTCGCCAGGTCGAAGTGCGTGACGCCCAGGTCGAACGCCCGCCTGATGATGGCCCGCTGCACCTCCAGCGGGCGGTCCTCGCCGAAGTTCTGCCAGAGGCCGAGCGAGATCGCGGGCAGCTTGAGCCCGCTCCGCCCGCAGCGCCGGTACGGGATCTGGTCATACCTGTCAGCAGCGGCAACGTAGGTCATACCCGCAGTCTTGCACCGCACGCGGCCGGACTGCGCTCAGAGCCGACCGAGAAACACGCCGCAGGATCGCGCCAGCATGATCACGTTTCCTGTTCGGCATGAGATCAACAGCCAGCAGCACCGACATGGAGAGGCGCGGCGCTCCGCCGCTCAGGCTCCCGGCCGCGGCGCAGGTCGAGATCGTGATCCCGGTCAGGGACGAGGAACGCGATCTCGAGCAGAGCGTCACGCGGCTGCACTCCTTCCTCGCGGCGGCCTTCCCCTGCACCGCGCGCGTGACCATCGCCGACAACGGCAGCAAGGACGCGACCTGGGAAATCGCGGCCGCGCTCGCGGACCGGCTCGACGGCGTCAGCGCGGTCCGGCTCGCCGCGCCGGGACGCGGCCGCGCGCTGCGCGCTATCTGGTCGGGCAGCGAGTGCGACGTGCTCGCCTACATGGACGTGGACCTGTCCACCGACCTGAACGCGCTGCTCCCGCTCGTCGCTCCCCTGCTGTCCGGGCACAGCGACCTGGCGATCGGCACCCGGCTGGCGCGCGGTGCGCGGGTAGTGCGCGGCGCGCGCCGCGAGTTCATCTCCCGCGGCTACAACCTGCTGCTGCAGGCCGCGCTCGGCACCAGGTTCTCCGACGCGCAGTGCGGCTTCAAGGCGATCCGGCGCGAGTGCGCGGCGCGGCTGCTGCCGCTGACCCGCGACACCGGCTGGTTCTTCGACACCGAGCTGCTGGTGCTGGCGGAGCGGGCCGGGCTGCGCATCCACGAGGTGCCCGTCGACTGGACCGAGGACCCCGACTCCAGGGTCGACGTGCCCGCGACGGCGGCCGCCGACCTCCGCGGCATCCTGCGGATGGGCGGCCGGTCCCGGCTGCTCAGGTTCGCCATCGTCGGGCTGGCGAGCACCGCGGCCTATGTGCTGCTCTACCTCGGGCTGCGGCAGGCGATGCCGGCGCAGGCAGCCAACGCCATCAGCCTGCTGGTGACCGCCGTCGCGAACACGGCGGTCAACCGCCGGGTCACGTTCGGCATCGCCGGCCGGCGGCACGCCGTCCGGCATCAGGCACGCGGGCTGCTCGCGTTCGCCGCCGGGCTGGCGCTGACCTCGGGTGCGCTGGCCGGGCTGCACGCGGTCGGGCCGGCCGCGGGCCGCGGCGCCGAGCTGGCCGTGCTGCTGGCCGCCAGCGTCGCCGCCACGCTGCTGCGGTTCGGCATGTACCGCAGCTGGGTCTTCCGCGGGAGCGCGGCATGACCGCCGTGACCGCGGGCCGCCGCGCCCGCGGCCGGACGCGCGCCGGGGCCGTGAGCGCGACCTCGCCGGCCCGCTGGCACCGGATCGCGCTGCTCGCCCTGCTGGCCGCGACCGCGCTGCTGTACCTCGCCGGGCTCGGCCGCAACGGCTGGGCCAACGACTTCTACGCCGCCGCGGTGCAAGCGGGCACGAAGTCGTGGAAGGCGTTCTTCTTCGGCTCGTTCGACGCCTCGAGCTTCATCACGGTCGACAAGACTCCGGCCTCGCTGTGGGTCATGGAGCTGTCGGCCAGGGTGTTCGGGCTGAACTACTGGAGCATGCTCGTCCCGCAGGCCCTGGCTGGCGTCGCGAGCGTGGCCGTGCTGTACGCCGCAGTGCGGCGCTGGCACGGCCCCGCGGCAGCGCTGCTGGCCGGCGCCGCGCTCGCGGTCACGCCGGTGGCGGCGCTGATGTTCCGGTTCAACAACCCGGACTCGCTGCTCGTACTGCTGATGACCGGCGCGGCCTACGCCATGGTGCGCGCCGTCGAGTCCGGCCGGACTCGCTGGCTCGTGCTCGCGGGCGCGCTGGTCGGGTTCGGCTTCCTGACCAAGATGCTGCAGGCCTTCCTCGTGCTGCCTGCCTTCGGCCTCGGCTACCTCGTCGCCGGGCCGCGCAGGCTGCCGGCCAGGCTGGGTCAGCTCGCGGCCGGCCTGGCCGCCGTGATCGCCGCCGCGGGCTGGTGGGTGGCGGCAGTGCTGCTGACCCCGGCGGCGGACCGGCCCTACGTCGGCGGCTCGACCGACAACAGCATCCTGCAGCTCGCCCTCGGCTACAACGGGCTCGGCCGGCTCGACGGGAACGAGACCGGCTCGGTCGGCTTCACCGGCAACCGGGGCGGCGGCCCGGCGTTCGGCGGCGCGACCGGCCTCGGCCGGCTGTTCGGCGCCGAGATGGGCGGCCAGATCAGCTGGCTGCTCCCGGCCGCGCTGATCGCGGCGATCGGCCTGCTGTGGCTGGCACGCCGCAGCCGCCTCGACCGCGACCTGGCTGCGGTTCTGCTCTGGGGTGGCTGGCTGGCGGTGACCGGCGCGGTGCTCAGCTACATGCAGGGCATCATCCACCCCTACTACACGATCGCGCTCGCTCCCCCGATGGCGGCGCTCACCGGCACCGGCGCGATCCGGCTCTGGCAGTCGGCCGGCCGGTGGCAGGCCAGGTGCCTGCTGGCGGCCGGCACCGCCGGCACCGCCTGCTGGGCGTGGGCGCTGCTGGACCGCACGCCCGGCTGGCTGCCGCCGCTGCGGTACGCGGTCCTGCTCGCCGGTCTCGGCGCGGCCGCCGCGCTGCTCGCCGCGGGCCGGCTCGGTGCGCCGCGGGCGCGGCTCGTGTCGGCGGCGATCGCGGTCCCGGCGCTCGCCGCCGTCCTCGCCGGCCCGCTGGCCTACTCGCTGGACACCGCCGCGACCGCGCACGCCGGCGCGCTGCCGACCGCCGGGCCTGCGGTCAGCGCCGGGTTCGGCGGGCCGGGCGGCGGCGGACTCGGCCAGGGCGGCGGGTCGGCCGGACCGGGCGCGCGATCCGGGAACGGCGGCCCGGCGTCGCCGGCCGGCGGATTGGGCGCCGGGCCTCAGGGTGGCATCGCGCCCGGCGGCAGCACCGGCTCGGCCGCGACTGGAACCGGCGCCGGCCAGGGCCGCGCGCGGCCGGGTGCAGGGCAGCTGCCCGGCGGGACCCGACCCGCGGGCGCGGGCGGCGGGCCCGGTGGCGGCCTCGGCGGGTCCACGACGGTCAGCAGCGCGCTGACGAGGCTGCTGGCACAGGGCTCGCGGTCCTATTCCTGGGCGGCGGCCACGGTCGGCTCGGAGAGCGCGGCTCCGCTGCAGCTGGCCACCGGCCTGCCCGTCATGTCGATCGGCGGATTCAACGGCACCGATCCGGTGCCGTCGCTGGCGCGGTTCGAGCGGCTCGTAACCGAGCACAAGATCCACTATTTCGTCGCTGCCAACGAGCACAGCTTCGGCGGCGGCACGGGGGTCGCGCAGGCGATCAGCAGGTGGGTCAGCAGCCACTTCCGCTCGCGGACGGTCGGCGGGGTGACCGTGTACAACCTCACCCAGCCGCGCTCGTGACGAATCCGGCGACCAGGACCGGCAGCGATCTGCCGTCCGGGGCACGCACAGTCAGGTCGGATACGGCGTCGTCGGCCATGCCGGGAGCCCTTCCCTGTCAACTGCCAAGCGGACCACATCGGCCCCATTGACACGGCAGTACCCGCACGTTAACTTCCGGGTAACCTGGCCAGCATATCGCCGCATGGACGCATTTGCCCGATTCTGAATGCCGCGGCGATTGCGGGGCCATTCCTGACCGCCGCCGTCCGGCACTTTCTGGCGAGCCGGACGCCGGCCGACAGCGGAGGTGGGCCGTGTCGGCGCTGCACATGACGAGACGGATGACGGCGGCCTGGGCGGCGGCGCTCGTCGTCGTGTCCGGGGCCGCGCTGCCAGCGGACGCGGCGCCCGCGGGTGGCACCCCCGCGGCGCCCCGGCATGTGGGCAGCGGCTCGGACGCGGCCGTGATCCGCAGGAACTCCTACGGCGTCCCCAGCGTCTACGCGCGGACCCTGGCCGGCGTCTGGTTCGGCGACGGCTGGGCGCAGGCGCAGGACAGGCTCGTCCAGCTGGAGCTCACCCGGCGCTCGGTCGAGGGCACGCTGTCGGCGCTGTTCGGCTCGCCCGAGCTCGGCCAGGACGAGACCGTGCGCACGTTCTTCTACACGCCGGCGGAGCTGGGCCGCCAGTTCCGCTCGATGCCCGCCTTCGACCGCAATGCGCTGACGGAATTCTCGGCCGGCATTAACGCGTACGAGAAATATGCCTACGCGAGCGCGGCAGCCCGGGTGCCGTACGAGTTCTTCGCTCTCGGGCAGGCGCTCGGGCTGCCGCCCGGCACCCCGTACCGGCCCGCGCCGTGGACTCCCGAGGACTCGGTGGCTGTGGGGAACTACCTGGCCAGGGAGTTCGGCGGCGGCGGCGGCAGCGAACTGCAGAACCTCGGGTTCCTCGACTACCTGGTAGCCGAGCAAAGCGCCAGGGGCGACGTCAACGCCGTCGCCGACGCCACCGCGATCTTCAACGACGCCCGCTGGATCAACGACCCGACGGCCCCTACCACCGTCCCGGCGGCGAACTCAGCGCGGTCCGCCGGCACTGTCCCGGCCGCAGGCCCGGCCGTCCCGGCCGCAGGCGCGGCCGCGGTCACGGCGGCGCCGAACGCGACAGCCCTCCGGTCGCTCAGCCATCCCGCGCTGGCCGCGGCCCAGTCGAGGCTCGCCGCGGACCGGGCGTCGATCCTCAGGACCGGTATCTCGCTGCGGGTGCTCGCGCACGGCGGCTCCAACGCGATCGCGGTGGCACCGTGGCGGTCGGCCGACCGGCACGCGCTGCTGTGGGGCGCACCGCAGGAAGGCTTCGGCACGCCGAGCGTGGACTGGGAGGTCTACCTGCACGGACCCGGCTACGACGCCGGCGGCATGGCGATCACCGGCGAGCCGTTCGTGCTGATCGGCCGCAACGCACATCTCGCCTGGACAACCACCAGCGAGGAGACGGTCGATCAGCGGATCTACGTCGAGCAGGTGAACTTCGCCGCCAGTCCGCCCGCCTACCGGTGGGATCACCGCTGGATCCCGATGCAGGCCATCACCGAGCAGATCCCGGTAGCCGGTCAGGCTGCGCAGTCCTTCACGGTGTACCGCACCAAGGACGGGCCGGTCTTCGACACCGATCCGACGGCTGGCGTGGCGTTCTCGATCCGGTTCGCGTCCTGGGACCGCGAGACCGGCACGCTGGCGGGCTTCTCCCAGCTCGGCGGCGACGCCAGCCTCAGTCAGTTCCGCCACTCGATGAGCCTGATCACGACCCTGCACAACTTCCTCTACGCCGACCGGCAGGGCAACATCGCCTACTTCGGCGCCGGCCTGGTGCCAGTCGAGCCGCCCTTCGGCACGGTAGACCCGCGGCTGCCCGCGCTCGGCAACGGGAGCGAGCAGTGGCTCGGCTACGTGCCGTTCACCGACATGCCGCACAGCGTCAACCCGCGGCAGGGCTACCTCGACAACTGGAACACCAAGCCGTCGCAGGCCGCCTATTACCAGCAGAACGAGGGCGACGAGTACTGGGGCACGATCTACCGCTCCGCGCTGATCAGCAAGCTGCTCGCCGCCAGCACGCACATCACCGTGCGGTACCTGGAGGGCATCGAGCACACGATCGGCACGATCGACAACGACGACAACACCAGGCCGGCCGCGCCGTACTTCATCCCGTTCCTGGTGCGCGCGTATAACCGGCTCCGCGCCGACCACAGTCCCCTGGCCAGCCCCGCGCTGCATCCCGACCTGGCCGCCGCGATCGCGGCGCTGCGGCACTGGAACGGCGTCGCCACCCTCGGCACCCCGGCGATGTCCATCTTCATGAACTTCCTGGAGGCGTTCGAGCGGAACGTGTTCGAGGGCGGCCTCAACCCGGGCGAGCAGTACACCGGGACCGTGAACTTCAGCGATTCCGCGCTGCCCGGCGGCCTCGGCACCTATGGCGGCCTCGGCGGGATGGGCACTTACAACCTGCTGTACCACCTGCTCGCGCACACGAAGGGCATCGTCCCGTGCGGGACGATCTGCTTCCGGGGCACGAGCGCGGGCGGGTATTTCGGCTGGCACGAGTATCAGCTGCTGGTCGAGAGCCTGAACGACGCGATCGCGATCCTGTCCGGCACCGGCACCCAGCTCGGCCAGGACGTGCCGGGCTTCGGCACTCCCGTCATCTCGAAGTGGGGCTACGAACCCGCCCTGGACCAGAACTGGGACAGCCTCGACCCGCTGGCGGCGGGCGTGAGCACATCGTGCGGGGCGAGCCCGAGTCAGAACCGCAGCACGTTCATGATGGCGGTGGACGTGGGCAGGCACGTGCTGACGGGCCGGGATGAGCTGCCGCCCGGCGAGAGCGGGTTCATCTCCGCGGCCGGCGTGCCAAGCCCGCACCTGTGCGACCAGGTCGGGCTGTTCAACTCGTTCACCTACAAGGCGATGCCGCGCGCGTGACGACGCAACCGGGGCCCGGCGCCGCGGCGCCGGGCCCCGCTCATCGCGGGTGCGAACTGCTACTGCGGCCAGCGCGCCCGCCACAGCTCGCGCTTGGTCGCGCAGTACAGCACGGCGACCGCCTGCAGGCCGGCGAGCGTCAGCAGCGCGCCCCGCGCCGGCAGCCACTGCAGCAGCGCGCCGGTCACCGCCATGCCCGCGGGCATCCCGATGGCCAGCATCGTCATCACCGCGCCGACCGCACGGCCGCGGAGCCGGTCCGGGGTCCGCCGGAAAATCAGCACGTCGACCAGCACCCGGAGGGAGGGAACCCCGAGCGACGGGATGAACAGCAGGCCCGCCATCCACCACGCCCCGTACGGCAGCGCCATCGCCGCGAGCAGTGGCACCTCGACGGCGCAGGCCCCGATCAGCAGCACGCCGGGGCGGACCCGCTGCAGCGGCCGGACTAGCGGCGCGCCGGCCAGGCTGCCGATCGCCGCGGCGGCCAGCACGAGGCCGATCTGCGCCGACGGGACATGCTGGTCGCGCAGGATCACGATGACGACCAGGTCGAGTCCGACGCCAACCGCGTTGATGAGCATCACCAGCACGAGCGCGGCGCGCAGCAGCGGATTCGCCCACAGCATCCGCAGTCCCGCGAGCATCCCCCCTCCGGCCGCCGCCTCCGCCGCGGCACCGGGCGCGGTGCCGCCGTCCGGCCCGCTGATCGTCGCCCCGTAGTCAGGGCCCGCGGGCAGCAGCTTCATCGCCACGGCGCCGAGCGCGGACGCCGCGAAGGAAGCGGCAGTGAACAGGAACGGCGCGGCGTGTGCCAGCGCGCGGAGTCCGTACAGCGCGCCCGCGAGCGGCGGCCCGGCCAGGGCGGCGCCGCTCTGCCGCACCTCGTCCTGGGTCAGCGCCGCCGTCAGCTGACTGGTGGGCACCACGGAGCGGACCAGGGGATTGCGGGCGGCACCGGTGACGGACTGGCCGACGCCGAGCACGGCGGCCGCGGCGATGAGCAGCGGCAGCGAGAGCCAGCCCATGATCAGGCCGGCCGCCACCACGGTGGTGACGAGCGCGCGGACGGTCTCGGTGCACACGACGATCGTGCGCCGGTCGCGCCGGTCGGCCAGCTGGCCGCCGGGCAGCGCCCCGGCCGCCATGCCCGCCGTCTGCACCGCGGCGAACAGGCCTGCCTGCCCCGGCGAGCCGGTCAGCGCCAGGATCGCCAGCGGGTACGCCACGTTGGCCACGCCTGCCCCGAGCGACGAGGCCGCCTGCCCGAGCCACAGGGTCTGGAACTGCAGGTTCCGCCAGAGCGGGACAGGCTGCCCGGTCCCGGCGGGCGGGTCCTGGACGGCGATGACGGGCGAGATACTCATTTACCTACTCCTCAACGCTCGCGGGCTCATCAACGTTCACGCATACGTGAATGATGACACAGGCGTGAGCATCTGGCAATATGGTGGGGTGACCGAACCTCAGCCGACCGCGGCAGCCGAGCCGGCCGCCAAGCGCGCCATCGACGACGTGGACAGCCTGCGGGCGATGGCGGACCCCACCAGGATGAAGATCCTCAACGCCCTGATGACGCCGAGGAACGGCGAGCTGCCGGTGATGTCGGCCAAGGAGCTCGCCGCCGCGCTCGGCGAGTCACAGACCAAGCTCTACCGGCACATCCGCCAGCTCGAGACGGCCGGCCTGATCCGGGTGGCGGCGACCCGGATGGTGTCCGGCATCCAGGAGCAGCGGTATCAGGCCGGCCAGTGGGACTTCTCCCTCGGCGGCAGCTTCCTGCGCGAGCACGCCGACGAGTCCGAGGTGATGATGCAGGCCCTCCTCAGCACGTTCCGGGACGAGTACTTCGCCGCGTTCCGGGCGGCCAAGCGACCGCCGGAGGAAGTGCCCGCCGATCAGATGTTCCGGCGGCCGAAGATGTTCCACGCCAGCGTCACGGTCAGCGAGGCGAAGGCCGCGGAGGTGCGCCGGCGGCTCGACGAGTTCGTCGACTGGATGTCGGAGAACATCCAGGAAGAGCGGCACGGCGTCCGGATGAACCTGCTGGCCGGCTACTACACCGACGCGCAGCAAGATTAGCCAGCCGGTGCTGCGCTTGGCTCCTCGGACGCCACCACCGCCTGCCGGGCCGGCCGCTCGAACAGCCGGGTGATCTCCTCCACCGAGTGTCCCTTCGTCTCGGGCAGGAACAGCGTGATGAACATGATCGCGAGCAGGCACAGGCCCGCGAAGATGATCAGCACCCAGCCGAGGCCGATCGCGCTCTGCATGTTCGGGAACGCCTCGATCAGCGCGAAGTTCGCCAGCCAGTCCACCGTCGCGGCGATCGCGGCCGCCTGGCCGCGGACGTTCGTCGCCCATCGCGAACGACGCGATGAACACGTCCAGGCCGATCATCACGATCACGATCTTGGCCGTGCCGGTCAGGTAGCCCAGGCCGACGCCGGCCAGCACCGCCGACAGCGCCATGCCGGTGTAGCCGGTGATCGACAGCCTCCTCCTGCCGATCCCGGTCGGACAGCTCAAGCGAGCGCGCGGTCTGCGCCTCCTCCTCGGTCGAGACATCCACGCCCAGCCGCGCCAGCGCGTCCCTGGCCTGGTCGTACTTCTCGTGCCGCAGCAGCCAGCGCGGCGACTCCGGCATCTGCGTCCGCAGCACCGGCCGACGATGGCCGGCACCGCGCCGAGTCCCAGGATCAGCCGCCACCCGGTGCTCGCGGCGCTGTGCGGCCACGCGGACAGGATGATGAGCGCGACGACGCAGGACACCAGGATGCCGACGGTGATCATCCACTGCTGGAGCATGCTGAGCGCGCCGCGCCTGCCGCGCGGCGCGTACTCGGCGATGTACGCGGTCGCGATCCCGGAGTCCGCGCCGATGGCGACGCCGATCAGGGTCCTGGCGAACAGGAGCACGCCTGCCCTGGGTCAGCGCGGACAGGATCGCGCCGATCGCGTAGCTGAGCGCGTCGACGATGAGCAGCCACTTGCGGCCGAAGCGGTCGGTCATGGGGCCAGCGGCAAGCGCGCCGGCGGCCGCTCCCAGCGACGCTCCGGAGACCAGGTAGCCCAGGCTCAGCCCGGCCAGGTGGTACGGCACGAAGTTGAGCGCCGACCCGATGTTCGACGTGTCATAGCCGAAGAGGAAGCCGCCGATGGTCGCCAGCAGCGTCAGCTGCCAGTAAACGATGTCGGTGCCTTCGCGTCGAGCGCGCTCAGGACGTTCGAGCCGGACCCGGTCGCCGTCTGGGCAGGAGCAGCCATGCGGCCCCGCTACCCAGGATCACGATCGTAATCACGGCGTCGCCGCCAGCGCGCGGCCGCCCGAAGGCTGACTGCGCCAATTGTGCCGCCAGTGCCCCGGCGGCCGCGAGGACCGCCGGGGCACCAGTCAGCCGGACCTGGTCACTGCCTCGGGCTAGCTCGACCGGATCCAGGTGTTGCTGAACCCGCCAGAGCCGCTGATCGAGCTCGTCGAGTCCTTGTCCTGACCGCTGTTGTCGATCATGATGATCTCGGTCGGGCTCTGCGAGCCGAGCGAGGTCCCGTTCGCGGCGGACGTGCTGTAGTTGACGGTGCCGAAGTCGGCCAGCGGCAGGACGCCGGTGTTCGAAGATGGCGCCTCGGTGATCACCTCGGCCGAGGACCGGGCAAGACCGGTCTGGTTCTTGGTAATCGTCTGCGTCCAGCCCTGGGTGGTGTCCTTCAGCACGAGCGTGTACGTCTCGGTGCCGCTGAACGTCACCGACGCGCTCATCGCGTCGCCGGGCCGGACGGTGTTGGAGAAGTTAACCGGGTACGCCGGGTACATCTCGTACCAGCCGTAGTACTCGGGCGTGGTGCCGCTGCAGTCGGCGTCGGTGCCGGTCTGCTCGACCGAGCTGCTGCTGTAGCCGTCGAGGCCGACCCAGAATGAGGAGTACTGAGCGGTGCGACGCCGGTTGCCCGAGCACGACGCCGTCGGCTCGGTCCAGCTGGCGGACACGCTGCTGAAGGCGCCGTTGGCGCCCGTCACCGCGTATCCGGACCAGTTCGTGCTCTCGGCGGTCGTGAAGCGGCCGCGGTGGCCCGTCAGGTGCCGGCCGGCGATCACGCCGCCGGGCCTGTACGCGTGGACGCTAGTGATGTGATGCACCGTTGCTGCGGATGCCGTGCCTGCCATTGCAAGCATCGAGCCGAAAGTCAGCGCGGTGGCCAGGAGGGGTATGCTCCATCGACGTACCATTGATCTCCCTTTGCCGTAGGGTGCGCGCTCGGCGAGCTATAACCCATTTCCGGGTCCGGGCACGCCGGACTGATCACATGACCCTGCAATTGCAGTCACTCAGCGTTAGTGACTGTTTGTCAGGTATCAGATGACTTTTCAGACAACGGGTTGCTAATTCACCGAACTTGCGGGGCGTGCCGTGAACGTATAGTGGCCGTGGGTCATGATTAAACCACTACATGGTAAAGACTTGGTATAGCTACCTTGTTGAGTGCTTTAGGCAGGCACTTCATCATTCGCCTGGAACAGCTGCGTGATCCGTTTTACGTGTTACGCGAGGTATAGCCGGTTGCCCGGTCGCAGTCGCCGTTCCGCGTATTGGGCACGAAACGCGGTACTGACGTACGGTGAACCCAAGGCCGCCCCGAGGAGACACCGTGCTGGTTCCCCCGCCCGACCGCAGGAACAGTTTCGCGCAGCGGCTGTTCACTCCCCTCCCTGATCGCTATGACCGGCTCGCCGAGCTGCTGTCCTTCGGGCAGAACGGCCGCTGGCGGCGCTCGATGGTCGGCCATGTCGTCCCGGCCGGGAGCGAGGACCAGCTGATCCTCGACGTCGCGGCGGGCACCGCCGGGATCTCGCTGCAGCTCGCGCGCCGGGTCGGTGCCCGCATCGTCGGCGTCGACCTGACCGAGCAGATGCTCCGCCGGGGCGCGCGCAACGTCGAGGCCGCCGGCCAGGCCGGCCGGATCGCGCTGGTGACCGGCCGGGCGGAGCAGTTGCCGTTCCCCGACGCTTCCTTCGACGCGCTCACGTTCAGCTACCTGCTCCGGTACGTGGCCGACCCGCAGGCGACGCTGGCTGAGCTCGCGCGCGTGGTCCGGCCCGGCGGCACCATCGCGAGCCTGGAGTTCCTGCTCCCGCCGAACCCGTTCTGGCGCTTCTGGTGGCGTCTGTACACCGCGACGCTGCTGCCGCTCGGCGGGCTCGTCACCGGCGGCCGGGAGTGGTTCGCGGTCGGGCGGTTCCTGGGTCCGAGCATCGCGGGGCACTACCGCCGCTACCCGGTCAGCTGGACGGTCCGGGCCTGGCAGCAGGCGGGGATCGCCGACGTCGGCTGGTCCGCCATGAGCCTCGGCGGCGGGCTCGTGATGTGGGGAACCCGCGCGGGTGGCTGAGCCGCAGCCAGGCGGCGCGCCCGCGAGCCCGGCGGCAGAGGACCGGCCCGCCTACTACGCCGCGCCCAGCGGCGGCTGGCGGGACTGGTGGACGCTGCTGCATCCCCCCTACACCGCCTGGCACCTCTCCTACGTGGTCATCGGCGCCGCATTAGCTCCGCACCCGACGCTCGCGCCACTGCTGGCCACGCTGGCTGCGTTCTTCCTCGCGGTCGGGCTGGCCGCGCACGCACTCGACGAGCTGCAGGGCCGGCCGCTGCGCACGAAGATCCCGAGTTCTGCGCTCGTCGCCGTCACGGTCGCCGGGCTCGCGGGCGCGGTCGCCCTCGGCGTCGCGGGCGTGACCAGGGTCGGCTGGCCGCTGATCCCGTTCATGGTCGCCGGTCCCTTTCTCGTCGTCGCCTACAACGCCGAGCTCTTCGGCGGCATCGTGCACACCGATGCCGGCTTCGCCGCGGCCTGGGGCGCCTTTCCCCTGCTCACCGCCTACGTCGCCGAGGCAGGGACGCTGTCACCCGGCTCGGTGCTCGCGGCGGCTGCCGCGTTCGGCCTGTCGTCCGCCCAGCGCAGCCTGTCCACCCCGGCGCGGCTGCTGCGCCGGCGCGCCGCCCGCGTCACCGGCGCGGTAACGCTGGCGGACGGCAGCGTGCTGAATATCGACTCGCAACTGCTGCTCCGCCCGCTCGAGCGGGCCCTGCGCGCACTGTCGTGGAGTGTCGTAGCGCTCGCCGCGGCGCTCGCCGTCGCGCGGCTGGGATAACGCGCGCGGACAATTGGCTGTAACGCCTGCCGTCCTATTGAGCATGCGCTCATAAGAGCTATCCTGCAGATTCAGCTGGGGCATTTTACGGGGACTGGTAAAGGCAGATCTAATGGTTAATTTCGGGTACACGCCACGTCATTCGGGGGCACCCGCCGTCAAGGTCGCGCGGGGTGAGCGGCGGGCCGCGTCGCCGGCCGTGGTGCCGAAGGAGCGGTCGCCGGGGGTCAGCCGCGCGCAGGTCGCGATCATCAGCGGCACGGCCGTCGCGCTGCTCGTGATCGTCACCTTCTTCGCCACCGGGGCGACGCCGAACGACGTGCGCGCCGGCTGCGCCGCTGGCACGACTGGCGCCGGCTGCAGGGGCCCTGCCAGCACCGCAGCCCCGGCGGGCGGTCCGGCGAACGCGCCTTCTGTCCGCGTCTTCCAGGGCAGCCAGTACCGTTTCGACGGCCCGAGCGCGATCGCGGCCGGCGGCGGCGTGTGGGTCACGAACGTCCTCGGCAACACGGTGACCAGGCTGCCGGGCAACGCGGGCGGCAAGACGGCAGTGCTGCCTGCCGGATACGGGTTCGACGGCCCGAATGCCCTTGCCATCGGCGCCGGGCGCGTCTGGATAGCAAATGTCCCTGCCAATTCACTAACCGAGGTTAACGCGGCTACTGGACGTCTCATCCGGGTATTCTCCGGCGGCTATGCGTTGTCTAGCCCGTATGCACTGCTAATTCACCAGCAGCGACTATGGGTGGCGAATGCCGCCAGCGATCGGATCACCGAGATCAACGCCGCCACCGGGCAGCTCGTCCGCACGGTCGGCGGTGCCCGCTACCACTTCGACAACCCCTACGCGCTGGCCGCCGCCGGCGGCCGCCTCTGGGTGGCCAACTCCGGCGGCAACTCCGTCACGGTGCTGGACGCCGGCACCGGTTCCTTCGTCACCCGGCTGACAACCGGCTACCACCTCGATGACCCGACCGCGCTGGCCGCGGCCGGCGGCGCGGTCTGGGTCGCCAGCTACGCGGGCGACACGGTGACCGAGATCAGCGCGACGACGCGCAAGGTGATCCGGGTACTCGACCGGGATTACGGCCTCGACAACCCGGCCGCGCTGGCCGTGTCGGACGGCATCCTGTGGATCGCCAACGCGCTCGGCAACTCGGCCACCGAGGTCAACGCGCGCACCGGCGCCCTCATCCGGGTGCTGTCCGGCGTCGCGTATCACTTCAGGGACCCGACCGGCATCACCGCGAGCGGCAAGACCGCGTGGGTGACCAGCATGGGCGGCAACTCGGTCACCCGGCTGCGCGTGCCCTAGAGCGCGTCGTGCCGCTGCAGGTAGCGGATCGCGACCCAGCCGACCGGCACCGGCAGGTAGAACGTCGCGAGCCGGAACAGGATGACCGCGCTGAGCGCGGTCGCGCCGGGCAGCCCGGCCGCGGTCAGGGTGGCCGTGAGCGCCAGTTCCACCGCGCCGAGGCCGCCCGGCGTCGGCACGATCGAGCCGACGGCGCTTCCGGTCAGGTACACCACCGCAACGCTGACCAGCGAGATGTGCCCGCCGACGGCCTCGACCGAGGCGGCAAGGCACAGGATGTACGCCGCCGTCACGAGGAACGCCCCGCCGACCCCCTCGGCGAGCTTGGCAGGCCGCTGCGCGATGTCCAGCAGCCGCGGGATCACCTGCCCGAGCGCCGGCGCTACCCGCTGCCTGGCCAGCCTGCGGCCGGCCGGGAACGCGAGGATCACCAGCACGCACGCGACCAGCACGCCCAGCGTGATGTACACCCAGCCGGGCGGCTTCAGCGAGTGCTCCGTGGTGGTGTGCCGCGCGGCGCCCGCCAGGGCGGCGAAGATGACCAGCAGGGTGATGTGCAGCGCGAACGCGAACACCTGCGACACCCCGACGCTCGCCGCGGCGTCGGCAGGCTCGACCTTGGCCTTGCGCAGGTACCGCAGGTTCACCGCGACGCCGCCGACAGCGGGCGGGGTCACCAGCGTGACGAACGAGGCAGCGACCTGGGCCAGGAAGGTGCGGCCCAGGCTCAGCTTCTCCAGCACGAAGCCCGAGAGCGACCAGGCCGCGCCGAGGTAGGTGAGCGCGGAGAGCAGCAGCGCGACCACCATCCACCGCCAGTCGGACTCGCGCAGCACCTTGCCGAAGCTCACCCGGTTGAACTCGCCGATGACCAGGTAGGCGGCGATGATGCTGGCGACCAGCGTGACGACCGTCCGCGGCCGGATCCGCTCGAGCTGCTCCGGCATCACCTGCGAGTCCGGGCTGCTCAGCAGCCGCTTGCGCAGCGCGGGCAGGACGTCCTTGCGGCGCCGCAGCGCGGTCCGGGTGGAGCGGTGCAGCACGACCGGCTGCAGCAGCGGGACCAGGCTTGCCACGTCGTGCTCGGTGAGCCTGGCCCGGGCCGCGTCGGCGGCACGCTCGGGCCCGACCAGCAGCGCCAGCGACGCGGTCAGCTGCGCGAGGTCCAGCCGCAGCTGCAGGTCACTGGCCGCCACGTCGCCGTCGCCCGGCGCGAGCAGCATGACCTCGCCGCTGCCGTTGGGCGTCAGCAGGATGTGCTCGGCGGTGAGCGAGCGATGCGTGACCCGGTGCCGGTGCAGCCGCTTCACCGCGTCGAACACCTGGCCGAGCTGCCGGTCGGTGGGGTTGCCCGGCAGCTCGGCGAGCGTGACGCCGGGGTGATGGTCGGTGGCGAATACCGCCGCCTCCGGCCCGACCCGCAGCAGCGCCCGCAGCCGCGGCGTGGCCACGCCGGCGTCCTCCAGCGCGTAGGTCATGAGCGCGCGCTTCTCGATCGCGCGCTCCACCGTCAGCGGGGCCGGGCTTGACACCTGGCTGCGCAGCCGCAGGCCGCGCCAGATCCGGTAGATCGCGTCGGCCGTCTGCTGGTCGCGGTCGAAGACGGTCACGTCCAGGGTCCCGCCGCCCCGTTCCTGCGCGGTGTACCTGCGGTTGTCGGTGCCCGGGTCGGGGACCCTGGCGATCCTCGTCACGGGCGCCCCGACGGCGCTGAGCGCGGACGCGATCTCGGCCGCGCTGGGCCGCTCCGACCTCGTGCCGACGGCGTACCGCAGCCCGGAGCCGACCGCCTGACCGATCAGCAGGGCGATCAGCAGGGTCAGCACCGTGGTGGACAGCACGGACGAGGCGATGCTGGCCAGGCAGTAGAAGCCGATGGCCAGCCAGAACGCGGTCTGCCAGCGCCGCCTGCCGGACAGGTTCACGACCGTGATGTAGGCGACGAGGCCCGCCAGGTATGCGTCCAGCGGCGAGCCGACGCCGGTGCCCTCCCTGGCCAGCGCGTGCGCCAGCGTCGCGAGTCCCGGCAGGCGCAGCAGGGCGTTGAGTCCGAGCGTCACGCCCGCGGCCGCGAGCCCGATGAGGACGGACTCCGCGAGCCGGCGGAACTGCCCGCGGTAGATCAGCCGGCCTGCCAGCACGACCGGCAGGACCAGCAGGGCAACCGAGGCAAGGAAGTGCAGCGGGGTCGTCAGCCCGGTCGCCAGCTTCCGGCTGGCCTCACCCAGGTCCTTCTCCACGCCGCTGGCGGTGGCCTTGGCGACCAGGGCCAGCCCGACGAGGAGCGCGATCTCCACGCACGCGGTGACGCAGCGCAGGATGTCGGCCGGCAGCCGGACACGCTCGGCGAGGTCGTCCTCCACCTGCACGGCGGCCGCCAGCCCGGCAGGCCGCCCGATCACGGCGACCGGGGGGCCGGGCAGGGCCGCCGCAGGCGGCCGTCGTCGGGACAGCCTCACCAGCAGATAGTTTCATCTGATGGCGCCGCTGATCGACACGGCCCGCCGGTTAGGTGTGCCGTATGGTGGGATTTGTGACGGTGGAGCAGCTCCGGCTTGACGCATTTGTGACCGAATCGGCGGCGCTGGCAGCCGTCGTCGCCGGCCTGACCGGCACCGATGTGAGGCGGGCGAGCCCGTGCCCGCCGTGGACGCTCGCCGGCCTGCTCGGCCACATCATCGTCGCGACGGACCGGATCGGCCAGGCGGTGGAGGCCGCGCGGGCGCCGGCCGCGCCGGGAGCGCCGCTCGTGACGGCCGCCGGCTACTACCGGCCCGATCACCGCTTTTCCGCGCAGGCCAACACCGACCGGATCGACGTGGCCGCCGCGCTGGCGGCCCGGCTCGGCACCGCCGCGGCCATCGCCGCGGAGCTGGCCGCGGTGCGCGAGCGGAATCTGGCGCTGCTGCAGTCGGCGCCCGCCGGGCTGGAGGTCCGCACCCGGCACGGGGACCGGATGCAGCTGACCGACTTCGTGGTGACGCGGGTCGTGGAACTGGGGGTGCACGGACTCGACGCGGCGATCGCGCTGGAACGGCAGCCCTGGCTGACCGACCCGGCGGCCGCCGTCCTGGAGGAGCTGCTGCTGCCGGACGCCGGCCTGGCGGCCGAGCTGCGGGCGCTGCTGCGCTGCGACCGGGCAGGCCTGATCGCACGGCTGACCGGGCGCCAGCCGGTGTCGCCCGGCGAGCAGTCCGCCCTCGCTGCGCGCGGCGTCACCCGGCTCGCGCTCGGCTAGCCGGGGCCGGCCCGCGGCCCGCGGGCGAGTGCCGCCGGCGCACCCGCCGTTCCCGGCATGGCCGGCCTGCCGTATGGAAACCGTATGGAACTCGCCCTCTGACGGGGATAGCCGCGCGGGCACGGCCGGGCCTACCATGCGCACGTGGCGATGGCTTTCGGAACGGTAAAGCGGCTGCTCGTGGGCAGGCCGATGCAGAGCGAGCGACTCGGCCACACGCTGCTGCCGAAGAAGATCGCGCTGCCGGTGTTCGCCAGTGATGCACTGTCATCGGTCGCGTACGCCACGCAGGAGATCCTGCTCGTGCTTGCGGCCGGCGGCATGGCGTTCTTCGTCTACACCCCGTGGATCGCGCTGGCGGTCGGCCTGCTGATGCTCGTCGTGGTCGCGTCCTACCGGCAGAACGTGCACGCCTACCCCTCCGGCGGCGGCGACTACGAGGTCACCACGACCAACTTCAGCCCCAGGGTCGGCATGACCGTGGCCAGCGCGCTGATGGTCGACTACACGCTGACCGTCGCGGTGTCGGTTTCCTCGGGCATGGCAAACCTGGCCTCCGCGTTCCCGGCGCTCAACTCGAACCTGACGCTGATCTGCGCACTGGTCGTGGCCGCCATCGCGGTGATGAACCTGCGCGGCGTGCGGGAGTCGGGCACCGGCTTCGCGATCCCGACGTACTGCTTCGTCGCGATCGTCATGCTGATGATCATCTGGGGCGGTCTCAAGCTGGCCACCGGGCACCACCTGACCGCGGAGACGGCCGGTTACGCGATCAAGTCCACCGGCACGTTCGCCGGTCTGGGGCTGATCTTCCTGGTGCTGCGCGCGTTCTCGTCCGGCTGCACGGCGCTGACCGGCGTGGAGGCGATCAGCAACGGCGTGCCCGCCTTCAAACCGCCCAAGAGCAAGAACGCCGCTACGACACTGGCCCTGCTCGGCGGCATCGCGGTGACCATGTTCGGCGGCGTGACCGCGCTGGCGCTGGTCAGCCACGTGCACGCGGGAGCGCTCGTCGGCACCCCGGCGGGCTTCGTGCAGCCGACGGTGATCGCGCAGATCGGCCGCGCCGTGTTCGGCTTCTCCTCGCCGTTCTTCTATATCCTGCAGCTGCTCACCGCGCTGATCCTGGTGCTGGCGGCCAATACCGCGTTCAACGGCTTCCCGGTGCTCGCGTCGATCCTGGCCAGGGACGGCTACCTGCCGCGCCAGCTGCACACCAGGGGCGACCGGCTGGCGTTCAGCAACGGCATCCTGCTGCTGTCCGGGTTCGCCATCGTGCTGATCGCCGCGTTCCAGGCCTCCCCGACCCGGCTGATCCAGCTGTACATCGTCGGCGTGTTCGTGTCGTTCACGTGCAGCCAGACCGGCATGATCCGGCACTGGAACCGGCTGCTGCGCACGACGACCGACAGCGCACAGCGGATCCGCATGATCCGGTCCCGGACCATCAACACGGTCGGCGCGTTCGTCACCGGCGCGGTCCTGGTCATCGTCGTGATCAGCAAGTTCGCCGACGGCGCGTGGATCGCGGTCGCGGCGATGGCGGTGATCTGGTTCGCGATGCGCGGGGTGCAGCGGCATTACGCGAGCGTGGCCGTCGAGCTGACCCCTGACGAGGAGATAGCGCTCACGCTGCCGTCCAGCAACACCGCGATCGTCCTGGTTTCCAAGCTGCACCGGCCGACCCTGCGCGCGCTGGCCTACGCGAAGGCGACCAGGCCCGCCCGGATGGAGGCGGTCACCGTCAACGTGGACGACGCCGAGACCGCGCGGCTGAAGGACGAGTGGGACCGCAGCGGGTTCCAGCTGCCGCTCACCGTCGTGTCCTCGCCCTACCGGGAGATCACCCGGCCGGTGATCGAGTACGTGCGGCGGCTGCGCCGGGAGAGCCCGCGTGACATCGTCACCGTCTACGTGCCCGAGTACGTCCTCGGCCACTGGTGGGAGCAGGCCCTGCACAACCAGAGCGCGCTGCGGCTCAAGACCCGGCTGCTGCTCGAGCGCGGCGTCGTCGTCGCCAGCGTGCCCTACCAGCTGAGGTCCGCCAGCCGGGCGGCGAAGACGGCGGACCCGCTGATGGGCGGGCGGCTGCTCGCGGACCGGGAGAGCCAGCACGCCGCGGAGATCCAGCGCGAGGTCAGCGGGCTCGCGGTGCACGGGCACGAGCGGTCGAAGCTGATCCATCACAGCCGCGAGCGGGAGGTCGTCTCGGTCGCGGGGACGCTGCGATCGGTGCGGCTTGAGCCCCGCGGCGGATCCCTGACCATGCAGGCCGAGCTGTGGGACGGGACCGGCAGGGTGACCCTGGTCTGGCTGGGCCGGCGCGACATCGCCGGCATCGAGCCGGGCAGGCGCATCGTCGTCCGCGGCCGCCTGGCCACCCACAAGGGCGAGCGGACCATCTTCAACCCGTCCTATGATCTGCAGGCCGCCGACCGCGGCGCCTCGCACTAGCGCCCGCACTAGCGCCCGTCGCGTCAGGGCGTGAAGCGGTACCCCATGCCCGGCTCGGTCAGCAGGTAGCGCGGCGCGGACGGGTCCGGCTCCAGCTTGCGGCGCAGGTTGGCCATGTAGACGCGCAGGTAGTGGGCCTCGTTCTGGTAGCCGGGGCCCCAGACCTCCTGCAGCAGCTGGCGCTGGGTGACGAGTTTGCCCGCGTTGCGGGCCAGCACCTCGAGCAGCTGCCACTCGGTCGGCGTCAGGCGCACGTCGGCGCCGCCCCTGGTGACCCGCTTGGCGGCCAGGTCGACGGTGAACTCAGCGGTGCTGATCACCGGCTCGTCCGGGGCGGGCGAGGCGCGCCGGACCGCCGCGCGCAGCCGGGCCAGCAGCTCGTCCATGCCGAAAGGCTTGGTCACGTAGTCGTCGGCGCCCGCGTCCAGCGCCGCCACCTTCTGGCTCTCCTGGCCCCACGCGGACAGCACGATGATCGGCGTCGAACTCCAGCCGCGCACCCCCCTGATGACATCGGTGCCGTCCATGTCCGGCAGCCCGAGGTCCAGGATCAGCACGTCCGGGCGCTCCCTGGCCATCGCGGCCAGCCCGGAAGCGCCGTCCGCGGCCGTGCTGACCTCGTACTTGCGCGCGGTCAGGTTGATCTTCAGTGCCCGCAGGATGGGAGCCTCGTCGTCGACGACCAGGACGCGGGTCATGAGCTCGCGGGCACGGCGGCGGAGCTGCTGCTCGCCGACGCTGCCGCGCGGGGCAGCCGGACCTGCATGGTGAGGCCGCCGCCCGGCGTGTCGGCCGGCTGCACGTGGCCGCCGACGGAATCCAGGAGGCCCTTGACGACAGCCAGGCCGAGGCCGACGCCGGTGCCGCCGGACGGGTCGGCACCGCTCCTGTCCAGCCGGCGGAACGGCTCGAACATCTGCTCCTTCAGCTCGTCCGGCACGCCGCGGCCGTGGTCGACGATCTCCAGCAGCACGGTGCCGTCGCGCTCGCTCGCCATCAGCTCGGGCGGCTGGCCCGGCGGGGAGTAGGCCAGCGCGTTCGCGAACAGGTTCGCCAGCACGCGTTCAAGCAGGCCCGGGTCGGTCAGCACAAGCGACAGCCCGTCGGGCACCTTCAGCCGCAGCTCGCCGCCGCGGTCCAGGCCGCGCAGCGCCACGGGCGCGACCTCGTCGATCGCGGTCGGCCGCAGGAACGGCTGCAGCGACCCGGTCGTCAGCCGGCTCATGTCCAGCAGGTTCCCGATCAGCGCGTCGAGCCGGTCGGCGGACTGCTCGATCGTCGCCAGCAGCGCGGCCTCGTCGGCCTCGGTCCACTCCACGTCGGTCTGGCGCAGCGTGCTGACGCTCGCCTTGATCGACGCCAGCGGCGTGCGCAGGTCGTGGCTGACCGCGGCCAGCAGCGCGGTCCGCATCCGGTTGCCCTCGGCCAGGGCCTCCGCCTGGGCCGCCTGGGTCCGCAGCCGGTCCCGGTCCAGCGCGGCGGCGACCTGGGCCGCCAGGCCGTCCAGCAGCCGCGGGGACAGCGGCCGCTGCTGCCCGGCGACCTCCAGGACCAGGTCGTCGCGTGCCGCAGCGCGCAGCATGGCATCGTCCGCCGCCGCGGGCGGGCCGCTGGCGGCCGCCCGCACCCACTGGCCGCCGGCCCGCTCCAGCAGCTCCGCCCGGCCGCCCCGGCTCTGCGTCAGGTGCGCGAGCACCGCGGCCGGGGTGTCCTCGCCGCCGAGGACCGTCTGCGCGAGCGCGAGCAGGTCCTCCGCTTCCTCCGTGCTGCGGGCCGCCTGCCTGGCCCGCAGCGCGGCCAGGTGGACCACGCTGCTGACGGTGACGGCCACGGTCAGGAACAGCAGCAGCGCCAGCAGGCTCTTGCCGTCCGCGATCGTGAGCGTGTGCACCGGCGGGGTGAAGTACCAGTTGACCAGCAGGCTCGCCACGATCGCCGCGAGCACCGCCGGCCAGAAGCCGCCGACGACCGCGACCGCGACGACGGCGACGAGGTAGATCAGCAGGTCGTCGCCGAGATCAAGGTGCAGCCCGCGGGCCGAGAGCCCGGCCGTCAGCAGCGGCAGGCCGCCGACGAGCAGGACGCCGGCCACGATCCGGCGCACGCCGAGGATGCCGGACAGGTCGGCGATCCGGCGCCTGCGCCGGACCGCCTCCCGGCCGGCCGGCCGGTCCTCGGCGGATACATCCACAATCCACAGTGTGAACGATGCGGTGCGCCGCCGCACCATCGCGCCGCAGCCGACCCCGGCGGCGGTGCTCGCGGCCACGGCCAGGGCTGCCTGCGCGACGCCCGGCTTCCCGAACTGCAGCTGCGCGTAGGGCGGCCGGGAGAAGCCGGTCACCGTCAGCCAGCCGACGAGCCCGAGCAGCGGCGCGACGGCTGGCTCGGCTACCGCGGACCCGGCGAAGACGACGGCGGCGGCGAGCGTCAGCACCCATCCGGCCGACAGCGCGCCGTGAGTCGCGGCCGCCGTCGCGCCGATGATCAGCAGCGCGCCGAATCCGGCCGGCAGCGCCAGCGGCGCCGCGAGGCCGCGCCTGCGGGCGACGGGCTTACCGGGTGTCTGCTCCATACCAGGCCAGTTGACCTCGGTTACGGCCGGATTCCGCTGATCTTGATGCGTTCTTAACGCCGGCTGCCGCGGTCTTCACGTGTCTTTCGCGCGGACGCCGGGCCGGGACCGCACCGGCCCCGGCCCGCGCGCCACCAGTCAGGACCCCAGGGTCATGCCGACGTCGTCGGCGAAGCCGTCGTTGAACGTGCCCGCGCTCCTGGTGAACGTGCGGGTGAACTCGACCGAGACCGTGCCGACCGGGACCGTCCCGGTGGCCGACTCCGCGAGCGGGCAGGCCGAGTGCCTGCTCGACGGTCGCGAGCAGGCGGCTGTCACCGGCCGAGACCCCGCCCTGGTCCATGTCGTCGTAGTCGTTCGCCGCGAACCATGCGTAGGCCGGAGTCGTGGACGCGCTCTGCAGGTCGGTCGCCAGCTGGGTCAGCGGCTGGTTGTGCGCCTCGCAATAGCTGAGGT